>Ga0255048_10002015_pt1 | contig 13351 bp, 23 predicted proteins | sample JV7_2_2_MG_FD_183619 | JGI IMG/M metagenome (GOLD analysis project Ga0255048, IMG submission 183619) | Seawater microbial communities from Jervis Inlet, British Columbia, Canada - JV7_2_2 | ecosystem: Environmental > Aquatic > Marine > Inlet | place: Canada: British Columbia | collected 2016-10-06
CACTTTGCCATGTACGCCGGGCCGCTCTTGAGGCTCGTAGGTCACGCGGTCGACCATATGCACCTTTTGATGTTTAAGAACATGATTTGTTATTGACTGCTTTACATCCGCAAAATCTGCCATCATTACCCGGTCGAACTGGATAGATTTTAAACCAACCCCCGTTATCGTATTATAGAAAGCGTCGGCCTCCGAGACATATGCCCAGTCTTTGGCGGGGTTTGACTCGTCGGCCAGATCCCCAAAAGATTTTTTATTGGTTGGAAAGTCGCGGGAGGGGTCGGCGCTCCCTTTTTCATTTTGGGCATACTTTGTTACATTTTTGGAAATGTGCTCTATGTCTTTAAGAGTGACAGGAGGGTTTACAGCCTCCCAATTAAATGCGTGCAGGATCTCGACGCGCTCCGCATGATCCAGCCCGAGATCGTGCCCCCTGGCGCACAGGCTGAAAAGTTTGTCGCTCCGCTCCCCATCCGGGATCTCGCCGTTACTACGTAGATAGTCTTTTAGGATCTCAATGTATCGACGTTTGGAAAACGTCGGCGCTTTTTCGCCTGACGGCTCAGGGCTTGCGCTCCGCTCGGATGGGGGCTCGCCTGACGGCTCGGGCGAGGAAAAGCTCGACGCTGGATATGGTTTATGGGTATTGGAACAAATAAGCTTATGGAGCGCCGGAGCCCCTTTTAAATTATAGGTTCCGGCTAGTCGCATGATCCGGGAGGGATCTTTTACGGCTGGGTCGCTTCCGTACATCTCTATTAAAGAGGATTGCGCCGCCTTAAAATCATCGACGGCCAAGCCGTCGACGCGCCAAAAAAAATGATTGTGCGAGTCGTCGCGTCCGGTCTGGATGTGAAATTTTAGGCCGTCCGGAATAGTTTTGTCATTGTCAAAATCAACGAAGCAAGCGCGGACGCCTGTTATGTTTTTCAGTCGGCGCCCCTTGCCGTCCGTTTCGTTTATAGTAATAAAGACGCCGTAGCCTTATTCTGGTAATCGACCAGCTTAGGCCAGACGGTTTCCAGATCTCCATAAAGGCATTTTTTAGGGGCTCGTTTTTTCTTGTCGTCGAGCGCTTGAAAATGGAGCGCGGTTCCAGCGTCGCCCGTCAGGGCAGCGATGAACTTTTTTGCTTGTGACTTGTCAGGGTTTAACATGGGTTGAGCCGCTCCCCCGCATCAAAGAATGACTGTGGTAGATCGCGTATGGCTTTTGGCGGGTAGCCTGTTTCCAATGCTTTCATTCTACATATGGAAAGTGAGCCCCCTTTGATACCCATTATTACAAACTCGCCCGCCGTCGGTGCGTAGTATATTTTATCGAAAGTATCTTGCGCGGCGTATATTTTGGCCGCCGATATTCGCTTGGTTTTGGCGATCTGGAATTGATCGCCATTACTTAAAGTTAGTTTCATTTTTTTTGTCCTCTTTTGTAATCTGTTCTAAAATAGGTTTCCATTTTCGCCACCAGTTAAGCGCGTCTCTATCCATATAAGATATACGTTCATCCGAAAAATTAAACCAGGCTTTTAGTTTGTGCTGTTCGCAACCGACGCACAGGATTTGCAATTGGGGGATGAATACGACTCCCCATCTATCAAATTGCATGCTTTTTATGTCGATGAGATTACCTACCGCGCCTCTAAAATTCGCGCCTCTAAGATTCGCGTATCTAAAATTCGCGCCTCTAAAATTCGCGCCTCTAAGATTCGCGCCTGTAAAATCCGCGTATCTAAGATTCGCGCCTCTAAGATTCGCGCCGGGGTTGGCTTTTCTTATGCGCCGGATAGTTGACAGCCTTATATTAAAAGGTGTTTTCATTTTTTTTGTCCTCTTGTGTGTGTTATATTTTTGAGTGGATGCGGTTTTTAGGTAGGAGTTTCAAGAGGACAAATTCTTGAGCAAAAAATGATGTCCCAAAAACCGCACCCGCTCAAATATACAACGGGAGCCAGTAAAGCCCGGGGGTAGCTTTACTGGCAAGTCATTTATTTAAATTAAATGCGAATCGGCATTACTACATAAGACGCGCCCGATATATCGCCCTCAATTAGTAGCGGGCTCGTAGATCCTGAATATTTGATCTTGATAGCTTCGCCAGCAAACATTTTTAAATATTGCAGGTTGATTACAAATTCACACTTAGTAAAATCAGTCATTACTGTTTGCCCGTTTGCCATAAATCCGATATGAGCTTTTTCGTATTTTTTTGTACCAGATAGACCGCCTACCCAACCCGGAAGGCTAGTAACGATTTCCTTGTCGGGGTTCTTTGGGTATATTAATCGCCAATCTGGAAATGTAGAATTGGAGTGCTTGCTGACATAGTTAGCCGACGAGTTACTCAAGAGCGACTCAGGGCAAATCGTACCGGTTTTTTCAACTACGTTTAGGGCGTGTTCAGTCAATGCGTTCCCCTTATCCAATACAACCAATACCCGCCCGTTAGTAGCTACAAGTTTTTGGTTCTCTTTATCTACCAAGATCGTACTAAATATGTATCTTTGGTCGTCGGCGTCGATTGCGCTCAATAATAAGTGAGCCCCCCGGTCGCTGTAAAATAAATTTTGTCTATTAATTTTCATTTTTTTTTAATCCTCACCCAAAAAGCCCCGCGAGCCGTAGGGCTTGCGAGGCATCGGGAGCCAGAGAGGCTGTTTTTTTTAATAAAGTTCCCACATACCCATTTCGCACCCGCTTAAAATGTCGCTTTCTTTTTTGATACTGGAAGTAAGAAAAAGGAAATCCGCTGTGTCAAGGCTCAGGTTCTTAATCCTGAAAACGTCTACCGCGTTAGGTTGGGTAGTCGCCAAGGTTAAAGTGATTGTTTGGGGTTCGTTGCTCATAAACCTATCTTAATACCCCCTGTTCTTACTGTCAAGTAAAAACAGGATTTATTGATCTTTTTTCTATGCCAGGCAATCGGCAACCGTCACATAACCAAACTCTCTATACCATACGCGATCGATGTCCTTGCTATAATCGTTCAGCGCGTCGATCCTCTCCATAGTTTCGCGAAAGCGCCTTTCTGCTTTTAAATATCGCGGGTTGTAATATACCGCGTCAGAGCCCTCGGAGCGGTTTTTATCTGAGTAGCTCCAGAAAATATTTGACAGTTGGACGCCGCAATATTCAGTAACTCGCGCTAGGTCGTCAATCGATCCGCCAGTAAGAATTGACTGGTATTTTTTTTCACTTAGTCTTTTGATTTCGTTCATGGTTTTTGTCCTCTTTAGTTGATGACTGATTATGACACCCCCTTATTTACTGTCAAGTGAAAACAGGAAATAAGGGTCTTTTTTTTAAAAATTATGCCATTTTTTTTCGTGGCTTTGAGTCGATGCGAGCGGCTCCGAATACGTCGCGGATCTCATCCAGCTTGTTGTATTTGCTAAAGCGTTTTTTCTTTGAACTAATGTAGGTTGCATAATACCAAGATTTTTTGCCCTTTGACCATTTAAATCCAGCCGCCTTAATGCTATCTTTTACGGGGTAGGTATTACCAGAGATCCACGCCCACTGACCCATGATTTCGATTTCGATACCATCCAGGTGTATAACTTCGTTTATTTTATTCATTAGATCGATGTCGTATTCAGTCCACTTGCAATCATAGCCTGCTTTTGATTCGCTTGACTCTTTAGTGTTGGCCGCATCAATCTTTTTTTCATACTGGTTTTGCATTTCCTGAAATTCGGCGGTAGTGCCTCCAAGATCCGGGTGTAGTTGCTTCGCCATTCTTAAATATTTTTGTCTAATGTCGTCGCTTGTCTTGCATCCGTGAAAAAAATTAAAGTCGCCGTTTTTTGAATCGTTCATTTTGTTTGCTCCGTTTTTGAATTAATGCTGTAGATGCTTTTTAAAACTTTACAATTTTTTGCATCGGGTACACAAATCAGAGTAGCGGCGATCAAGATTAAGTTTGTGATTTGCTTTTTTAGTTTCATGGTCGTGCACTCTCTTGAACCTAATATAACACCCCCTTTTTATACGTCAAGTAAAAACAGGAAAAAGGGGATAAAAAAATAAAAAAAAAACAGAAAAAACACCGAGCCCCGAGCGAAGCGAGAAACCCCCTTATCGGGGCGTTTGCGACTAACGGATTCACGTAAGCCCTCTGACGGGGGGCGGGCTCCGGGGGCTAGTGTTTGTATGCGATTACATATTTAAGGGGGCTTGAGGGGGCTTAAAATGCCTGGCACTACCTTTTTAAAGTATGGTGGTTGTGCCACTATAAAGCAGGTGGTTAGCCGTGAGTAGTGGCAATAAGGGGGTAGCAAGTGGCAGCTATTCAGCCGGAGCGCGGCTCCTTTCGCCACGGTTTTGACTAGCTGCCATCATAAAGCGGTGGCAGATCCACCACTGTTTGGTACAGACAAATGTATAGTTGTGGCAGCTTAAAACGCTTGTAGCCGCCTGTCTGTGGCGATCTGTGCAAAAACTACCATAACCCTTGCCTCTATACCACTTACATACAGGAAGTAATAATAAAGGATACGCGGTAGGGGTAAGAGGTAGGGGCGTAGGCGGTGACAGCGGAGCCCCGGACTGTACTGCTATAGAGACAGGGTTGTAGTGGCTGTTTTTGCCCTAGAGTGGCTCACAACAGCCGTAAGGGCGGTTTAAACCCTTATTAGTAAAGAATCTTAATGGTTTTTGTAGTGGTTAGGGGGTAGGGTAGAAAAAAGGGGCTTGACACCTCAAGAGACAGTATTAATGTACGTCTTACGAGGTAAAAAAAAAATATGAAATGTAAACAAAAAGGTTGTGATTTTGAAGGGGTTAAAAGTATGTTCGTCGGCCAGTCCAGATCTTTTACCAAAGATACCGGATTGTGTAGGGGGTGCGACCGCGCCTTGAGTAGGGCTTACTACAAAGCGAATAAAGAAAAAGTGGCACTCAGGAAAGCTCTTTACCGTAAAGATAATGTGGCCTATATCAGGGGGTTAGAAAAAGCAGCCCGGCAACGTGCCCAAGCCAAAAAGCAGGCGAAGAAATGAAAGCCTCCGAGCAGGGACACAGCCGGGCATACTACCGCGCCCGCCGTGAGATTTTAGCAGAGGATCAAGAAAAGGCGCGTAAGCGGGAGCAGCTACGTCAAGATTTGCTACACTGGCGGAGGCACGGAGGCAACACAGATTTCCATTTTTTCACTGAACAGGAAAGGTTAAAAACCTCTTGACATATTAAAAGGGGGGTAGTCATCCTGACGCATGGACGCGCTACCCCCTAAGCAAAAAAAAATATTGCAGTACCTAACTAAAAAACAAAAGCTCAAAAAGTTTTTGCACTCGCCCACATATGCGGATCTGGCTATTTATTTTGGAGTCGATGAGTCAACCATCCGGGAGCAGGTCACAACTTTAATATCAAAGGGGTTTTTAACTCGCATAGCTAATAAACGCGGCGGGCTCCGGGTGGTCGGTTTATGATTCTCGATCCTGATATTCTCAGGCGGATAGATAATATGCTTGGCGCGGCGATGGATAATACTATTGATTGTTCTAATAATATCCCGTATCATTTTTCGGATGCGAAACGAAAACAGATCGCTGATCGATACCACAGGGAGCGGCAAGAGCTCGACGCCCTAAAAAAGATAATAGAGGACATGGAAAAATGAGTGGGGAGTTTGCACTTTTATTAATTGAGTCTATAATGGATGATCTGGAACTTGATTTCGTAAAAGAATTTCAATTTAATTCTGAAAGGAAATGGCGTTTTGATTACTACATTAAAAAACACAATCTCGCCATTGAATACCATGGAGGCCAATTTACAAAGGGCAGGCACGTCCGGCCAGTCGGCTACGGCGGCGATCTTTTTAAAATGAATGCAGCTCAAATTATGGGTTTCAAAGTTTTACAATTTACGACTGAACACATTTCACCTGACGGAAATTATATAAAATCAGCGATTCAAGCAGCGGCGGCGCCTAACGTCGGTAAGTTTGATGATGTTTTTAGATACGGCATCGGGACAAATACAAATTTACGAAACATGTTTAAACCAAGAAAGGGAGCAAAGAGAAAATGAGTATTGAACAACAATTCAAGGATATGCAAGAGCGACACCAAAACGAATTTGACGCACTTGTAAACAGTCAAATTAAAAATCCTTTCATAGCTAAGGGGGGCGTAGATTTTTTTGAGTCGGGTATATCTGGCAAAATATCCCTCAATGTGACCAACACGCCTAATGCGTCAGACGTACAGAACAAGAGATTTGTATACTCAAAGACAAAAGAGATCGCCAAACGAAAAGAACGAATCAACGCCGCCGTAAATGAATTGGTCGAATATCAAGAGGCCTACGGGAAAGGCAATCACCATATTGTTAAAATAGATACTGAATTGCAAACGGGATGTTGGGCTGACTCGTCAAGAAAGCCATTCGGGTTCAAAGATTCAGAATCTGCTCAATCAATATTAAATCAATTAACAGACAATGCAAAGGCATTTATAAAAGGTGAGTTATGAGTCTTGACAATCTAATATTATTAAATGAAATTTTACGGGGGGTCTTGATATTTGCGAACCTGCTAACAAGCGCCCTAGCCCTTGTGGTTCTTACGTTTTTTTGGAGGCTCTAATGTCTAATAAACTAAAAGATTTATGTGATCTACACAGCGTATCGGGTTTCTATTATAAGGACATGGCGGAGTCGATTTATGAGCAATGTTTGAAAGTCGCTGGCACTGGCGCGGCGCGTTACTCAATGCCTATTATTTTTACAGACCCAGAGATCAGGGAGATCCGAAAAGCCGTTGAAAAATTGGTTCCAGGTATCAAGACCCGCACTGAGTATGGATTGTTGGTCGTCTATGGATGGGCTGACAAGCCGATCGACATTACAGGACGTACAAGAAAATGAGTATTGAGCAAAAAATAAAAGAACTAAAAGAGGGGTTCCAGCCGATGGCAGACCCGGGCGACTCAATAAACATAACGTGGACGCGCTCCGATATACAAGACCGGGCACGCGAAACAGGATCCCCTTTGACCGATAGCGAAGCGCGTCAAGTATTGAAAGCCCTCAAGGAAAAGCATGATGCAAACGAAGGGGTCAACTGGAATGTAATTGACTGTTGCATATTACAGATTAAAAACAATTGGCGCCTGTCCTTATGAAAAATGCCGAACAACTAGCCGCCGACATGATGCAACTAACGTATGCAATAATTGATAAACATAAAACCCGATTTGAGATTGAAATGGAAATCGAACTTTTAAGAGAGAAAAAAAATATGATGTCTTTTGAGCTTGCACGGATTACAGGACTTTCTCAAGTCCTGACCCACACGGATAATTAATTTTATGAGTAATAAAAAAATCAAGCGGTTCTGTGTTGAGCTAAAAAACGGTACGACTTTGGAAATGACAATAAAGCTATTCGTTGCCCAACAGCGCAAGCGGTTCCCTATCGTGCCCAGGCAGCACTTTGAATTTATATTGATTCAGGTATTGACCGGAGCCTCCGGAAGCGGCCAACTGTACGCCCGGCTTAAAAAAGAATTTGAGCAGGTTAAGATTCTATGGGTGAAATAAAAATGAAAACTAAGCAGGCCGCTCGACTACAAGCGGAGCTTGAAAAACGGGTATCTTTATCAAGCGCACCTTTTCCGCCCCACGCACATTATCAAGCCGTCGAGGCGCTCCTGCAGCATATAGAGGCGGAGCCCCTTTTGAGTATAGTATCAAGATTGGATTTATTGGATTTATTGGAGTATAAGGAATAAGTGATTGACACCACCGACTGAAGACGCATAACGTTACTATGAAATGTCAAAGAAAAGATTGTAGTTTTGAGGGGGAGCTAGGGCAGTTTGTACCCGCTACCCTGACCGCTAAAGATACAGGTTTATGCAAAGGGTGTAAAGCTAAACAGGATAAAAAATATCAAGAGAAACATAAAGTTAAAAAAGCCGCGTATGATTTCAACAGGTGGCGCACTGACGAGAAAGTGAAAGACGTTAACCGCAAGGCAGTCAGCCAAAGACGGTTTGGGTTGGACGCTGACGAATTTGTAAAAAATAAAAGTTGCGAAATGTGCGGGATGACCAACCCGGAGCATAAAGCGAAATGGAGCCAGCAGCTTAATATAAACCACAAGAACAACAAAGGGCGGAAGGCTTCGAGGCTTAAAGAAAAACCTGATAACTCTATTGCGAATCTACAAATATTATGCAGGGCTTGTCATTGCACGTATTCAAATTTAAACGAAAGGAAGTATGGGAAATGAAAGATAAAATTTTAAAAACCGAGTTACTGGAATGGCGGGAGCTGATCCCTTTTCAGCCAGATATATTAAAAAGTCAGACCGTCGAGCAACATAACAAATTAAAAAAGTCGCTTATTAAAAACGGATTTACAGCCGCCTTTCAAGTATGGGGTAAAGGTAAAAAGTTTTATATTCTGGATGGCCATTCCCGATACTTCGCCCTTAAAGAGTTAGCCGACGAGGGCGCACAGATCCCCGAAAAATTACCCTGTACGTTTATCGATATTAAAAACGCACAGCAAGCAAAAAAAGCTGTACTACTTTTTAATTCGCACTATGCAAAGATTGAAAAATCCGCGCTGGCTGAATTTACAGCGGACTTTGACCTGGATGATTTGATCGGGGAAATAGATATTCCTGATATTGACATGGATGATTTAGGCGACGTGCCCCCCGACTTCCCGGAGGAAAGCGGAGCTGATCGAGCAGAACCAATCCCGGCGAAATTATGTAAAAATTGCGGGGAGCCTGTCGAATAGTGAAAGCCGATGGGATTAAATTGATCCGGGGCGAGTGCCTCGCTGAAATGGCAAAAATTCCAGACGGGTCGGTCGATGCAATAATAACAGACCCGCCCTACGGTACAACCGCTTGCGCTTGGGATACGGTTATTCCTTTTGATCTAATGTGGGAGCCGCTCCATAGAATAATTAAAAAAAACGGAGCAATAGTTTTATTTGGTAGCGAGCCTTTTTCAAGCGCTCTACGAATGAGTAATATAAAAAACTATAAGTATGATTGGATTTGGGACAAAATCAGCGTATCCAGTCCGCAACTAAGCAAACACCGACCCTTAAAAACTTTTGAACTCATCCACGTTTTTTCGTCAGGCGGAAAAGCAACCTATTATCCGCAGCGGCTAACTAAAATAAAGAGCCCGTATCAAAGACGCGAAAAATCCAACGCCGCCGAAAAACTAAAGCATAATGGCAGAAGGGCTTATCGCTCGGAGCACACCAATTTTCCTCGGATGTTAGCACTCAGATACCCTCGCCCTTTTAATAACATTAGCCAACACCCGACACAAAAACCCGTCGCTCTTATGAGCTATTTAATAAAAACCTACACGCAAGAGAATGAAACTGTACTCGACTTTACTATGGGATCTGGGACGACCGGGGTCGCTTGTAGGGACACAGGCCGGAAGTTTATCGGCATTGAACAGGATGATAAATATTTTAAGATAGCAAAGAATCGAATAATAAATAAATATTGGAGCGCCCACAAATGAAAAAGATTGACCCTATAAATGCACCCGCCCACTATTTGATTATGGAGCCAACGCCGCTTGACGTTACCGAGGCGTGGAAATTAAATTTTCACCTTGGGAATGTTATCAAGTATATCGGGCGAGCGCCCTACAAAGGCGCGGAGCTTGAGGATCTAAAAAAAGCCCGTTGGTATTTAGATCGACACATAAAAAACATAACGCCTGACCATGGCGACCCGAAAGATTGGGTATGGAGTAACTAAAAATGCCAAAGAAAAAAACAACAACTAAAAAAACGCAGCACCCAAACAGCCTTGCAGCGATTGCGCCCCACGCATTTAAAAAAGGGCAGTCGGGAAACCCCAGAGGCAAGGCAAAACTTACTGACATTGAAAAACGGGCGAGGCACGCGAGCCGTCTTGAGATTGCGGAAGTTTACCAGGCACTTAAAGGGCTGACCCTTGAGGAACTCAAAAAAGTAATCGAGAATAAAGACGCCGCAACTATTACAATCTTATTTGCATCATCTTTTAAAACTGGAATTAAAAAAGGGGATCTTACGGAAGTCCATAGGATGTATGACCGTTTGTTAGGTAAACCTAAGCAATCGACCGAACTATCGACCCCCGAGGGTAAGCCAATCGAAATCAACACAACCGATTATCAAAACCGAGCCCGCGAAATTATAGCAGCTCAAGGAACTGAACAAGATGAAAGTAAGAAAGACAACACTTAGATTAAAATGCAGGTGGTACGCTCAGGATAAAGTCGTTGCAATTTGCATACACCGTAACGCCCTTGAAAATGAACTGGTGGAAGGGTTCGCGTTGCAGGGGTCAAGTTTTGAGCTGATGCCACGTTATGCGATAGCCTCCGCCTTGATCCTATGGTGTGACATACAAGAAAGTTTCTGGTTGGCTCTTTGCTAAGTAACTCCGAACTCGATCAGATATTTGAGCGGCCAGCAACTACACTGGGTCACATACTCAACTATAAAAAGCTTATGCCTTTGCATGACGAGTGGATCAAAAATTGTTGGCTCCGGGGCAGTGACTATGTTTTACAGGCGCACCGGAACAGCTACAAAACTACGTCAATAATAGTCGTCGGGACAATCTGGTGGTTGCTCTTTAATCCTGATGATCGAGTCCTGATACTCCGTAAGACGTGGGAGGATGCCGCGTCAATCGTTTACGAAATTATGAAGCAATACGAGAGCCCGGAGTTTTCAAGCGTCTTTGGCGAAATGAAAACTCGTAATTGGAGCCGGTCGTCAATGTCCATAGCTACCAAAAACAGGATCTCAAAAGAGGGGAGCGTCGAGCCGCTCGGGGTGGGCGGTTCAATCACAGGCCGCCATTATGATAAAGTTTTTGTAGATGATATTGTAACGTTACGCGACCGCGTAAGTCGAGCGGAGCGAGAAAGCACAAAAACATTTATCAAGGAATTAAAAAACATTCCTACTGATGACGGAAATGTCGTTTATACTGGCACGCCATGGCACAAGGATGATGCCTTTTCAATGCTTACTGCTCCGGTAAAATATCCCGCGTCCACAACCGGGATACTACCTAAAGCGAAGCTCGACGACTTCAAAGACTTTATGGGGGCGGCTCTTTACGCTGCCAATTATGAACTACAACACATTGCAAATGAGAGTCGATTTTTTGGCGATCCAGTCTTGAAAGATTGGCCTGACGATCTGGACACCGTGGCCTATTTAGATCCAGCATACAAGGGAACGAATCACACCGCTCTTACAATCGGGGGTAAGTTAGGCGAAACCGTTTATGTACGTGGTTTCGTTTGGATTGCAACCGTCGAGGATCTATACACCGACATCCTAAAAGAATTAAAACGGGCGCGGTGTGGTACGATCACAATCGAAATCAATGCAGACCAGGGCTACACAGTAAAAGAATTTAAAAAACTTTGGCCGTCCGTTAAGGGATACCGCGAGCGAGAAAATAAGCATTTAAGGATTTTAAACTATGTGCGAAAGTATTGGAAAAATATAGTGTTTGACAGCGCTGTGAATTTAGAGTATTTGAATGAAATCCTTGATTATCAAGAAGGACAGGAACCGGACGACGCGCCGGACGCGCTCGCTGGATTAATGCGGACGCTCGGGTATGGAAAAGGCACTTTTAAATTTAAGGCTATTGGAGCCGATGGGGCAATATGAAAGACGACAAAAACAAAATAATTTTTAGCAGGCGACACGCCAAAATAAAATCACAACTTGAGGTTTGGAAACTTGAGAGGGACGCATACATCGGGGGCTCAAAATATAAACAAGGCGGCTACCTCCATAAGTTCCCCCTCGAAAGTCAAGACAGATATAACGCAAGAGCAAAGCGCAGCGTATATTTTAACCACGTCCAGCCAATAGCTGACATGTTGGCGGGGTTCCTGTTTGCCTCAAGCCCGGGACGAAAGGCCATGGGTTTTGAATATTTAATCGAAAAGGCAAGTAAGAAAAAAAGCCTCGACGCTTTTATGCAAACCGCAGCGGTTCACTCGCTGTTATATCCAGTCGGCGTATTAGTTGACAGCCCAAGTTTTGACCCTGACGTCGTAAAGACTCAGGCCGACCGCCAAGCCTTAAATCTTAATCCGTATTGTGTTATGTATCGCCCGGAAAACATCCGGGACTTTAGCACGGACGGCGAGGGGCAACTTATCTGGGTTCTACTTGACAACACTTACGAAAATAATGAAAATCCATTTAGTACAGCGGAGCGAGTTAAAACTTATCGACTCTGGACGCGTGAATATTACCAGGACTTTACCGAGCAAGATGACAAAATAATTGCGGGCGAAGAAATCGCGCACCCGGTCGGCGAGGTTCCCTTTGTATTTATGAACTGGCGCGACATAGACGAGGATAACATTGCCGAGAGTATTTTCGAGGACATCGCCTTATTGGATCAAGCAATATACAATTTTATAAGTTTGCTTGACGAAATGATTACCGCTGGTACGTTTCAAGTTTTGTTTTGGCCGGGTGACGAGCTACCTCAAGACATGATTAAAAGCGGAGTTGGTGCCTTGAGTGTGATCCCTTACAATCCAGCGGACGGCGGGAAACCGTATTATGACGGGGCGAAACTTTCAGAGCTTGCGCCGTTCCTGTCTGCCATAGAAATGTATCTAAAAGAGGTATTCTCTAAAGTCGGTCTTGATAAAGACCACGACAAAATATCTGTACAGTCGGGCGTCGCCAAAGGCAAGGAATTTGAAAAGGCTGAAACCATTTTAAGGATGGCGGCGGAGCAACTCGAAAACGCCGAACAAAGAATTTTTGACTTTGCTGGCAAGTGGTCGGATCAGTCAAGCGAGGCCGTCCAGATAACCTACAACCGAGCTTTTCAAAGGGAGGATGTCGATATTTTATTAACTAGGTTATACGAATTACTGACCATGCCTTTTGATTCTGTAAAAAATTTAGTACAGGATGAGATCATAGTCAAGGTGCTTTCATATTTAGATTCAGATAAACTAAATGCACTACTTAAAGAAATTGAGGCGGAGCGCAAGGCGGAAGCTGCCGCCCCTCCCCCGATGACACCCGATGAAATGGTAAACGAAATAAAAACGGAGATTGAAAAAGATGGTAATGACGAACAGACCGAAAACGCCGAGGGAGCGAGCCCAGAAAATACTGAAATCGATCCTTAATATTGCAGACTCAAAAATTGACGAGCTTTTGAATGCGATCGTTGCGGTGGTTGATGACAGCCCCGCGCAACCGCTCGACTTTGACAAGTTAGTCGAAAGCGTAGCGGCCAGCATAGAGGCGAGGCAATCGGAGCGAGCAGCCGAAGCGGCTAAAATCGTAAAAGATTTGCAGACAGGC
>Ga0255048_10002016_pt1 | contig 13346 bp, 17 predicted proteins | sample JV7_2_2_MG_FD_183619 | JGI IMG/M metagenome (GOLD analysis project Ga0255048, IMG submission 183619) | Seawater microbial communities from Jervis Inlet, British Columbia, Canada - JV7_2_2 | ecosystem: Environmental > Aquatic > Marine > Inlet | place: Canada: British Columbia | collected 2016-10-06
CGTGGCCGGGAGCCGTCCGTTCTCGGACCTGAAGCTCGTACTTCCAAACGACACCACCCCATTTCTGGCATACCCGGATCCCAAGAGCCCGCACCGCATGTTCTTCTCGCGACTGGCATGGGGTCGATTCCTCGGGCTCTATGACCTGAACACCACGTTCTTGAAGACCGTGATCCGCAGGGGCACGCGCCAGAACGAGCTGGGTCGCAAGGTCGGGCTGAATTATTGCGAGAACCTGCTCAACGAACTGATCCGCGAGAAGCATGGCGCCCACCTCGACGGCGACATGCAGATGTACCTCTACCGGCACAGCTTCACAGGCGGGGAGAAGCACACGGACTGGACCATCCGGGAGATGGGACTCGAAGCGCTCCACCGCGTGCCGATGACCGCCGTCGAGTTCGACGACCTCAACCAGCAGATCCCCACCGAGTGGCTCCACGCCTATCGACTCTCCGACTATGCCCACACGTACCGTTACCGTGACGAAGCAGAGCGATTCGGTGCCGACGTGTCCTATGTCCTCGGGACGAAGAAGCTCCACTACAAGGCGGTCTACTACTACGACGGCATGCCGATCTCGACCGACGTCACGGAGCACTCGAACGAGTACGACCCCGAGCACGTGCACATGCACGTCGAGAGTCACATCCGGCACATCCGTGACAGCGAGACCGACACCCCGGACTACAACCGCGAGTGGAAGAGCCTCGAAGAGATGGCCGCGCAGTTCGTGAGGGCATGCAAGGCGCGGCGCCTCAACCACGAGTACCGGGCCAGCGTCATCGAGAACCTCTGGGGCATGGATCCAAACTTCGACTCGATGGCACGCGCGGTGCGCCCCACGCTCGAAAAGATCAACAGGCCAGACCAGACCGGACGCCTGGAGCGCGTGCTCTACGACCTCGGCGTCAACAAACTCAAGCTCACGAGCCGTGAGAATGGCGCGAACCCCTCGATCGCCCTCCACGTGCTCGACCCCGACCGAGAGGAGGCAGCAAGGCACCTGGCAGAGCCCACGGAAGTGATGCCCGAAGTCCCTGGCTCACGTTCCCTGGGTGCAGTAGAATCCGTTGACTCGGTGGCGGGTGAATCCGTCACCGCCCCCCAACCAGCAGAGGAGTAAGGATGCTGGAGAGCCAAGTCTACGCCCCGAAGGACGAGTGGGACGAGAACAGGCGGAACGTCAAGGTCTGGAATCGGGAGCACCCGGAGATCGAGGCCAAGATCGCCTTCTCTCTCGTTGAGAGATGGGGACTCGTCGCGGGCGTTCCCGACGGGGAGGATAGCGCCGGACGCCAGAAGCTTCGACTCGCCACGAACCAGGAGCTAGTTGATCGGGCGTGCAACGTGGCGGCTTTGCTGGTGAACCGGTGCCGCAGTAACGACTGGATCCACGTCTCGCCGTCGATGATCCAGCCCGTTGTAGTCACGCCCCCCCCCGAGACAGAGGAGGAGCAGTAATGGCGAACGCCACGATGAACGACTACTACCAGACGATGGGGATCGCGACACCGAATCCCTGCCATTGCACGTGCAAGACGTGCAGAGCCGGGAGAACGACCGAACGACCGACCGTGGTCCACGTCTCGCTCCACGAAGACCTCAAGGCCATGCGCTTCATCCTCTCCCAGTGGTGGACGAAGAACACGGCGGGCATCAACGCGCGAGGCGAGAGCGTCAACCCGCGCTCTCGCTATGCCTCGGCGTGGTGCATCGTCGGGGCCATGGATCTCGTGGTCGGAGACGACCGAGAACGTTCGAACCGTCTGCGCGAGATCATCGCGCACGCCATCGGCACGACCCTGAACGACTGGGATTTCTCTGCCGGAGACAGCATCACCTCGTGGAACGACAATACCAACCGCACGCAGGCCCAAGTCGTCGCACTGATGGACCAGTGCATCAACGAGACCAGACCCAAACGGGAGGTAATCAAGTCGTGTCTCGCAATGTTCATGTAGCGGCAGAGTATGCGCCCGCCGACTTCTTCGGGCGCTTCGACCTGCGACTCAACCGACTGATGAAGGATCTATTCCAGCGTGGTCTCATCGACGACGAGACCGCACCGGCTCTCTCCCGTGCCATCGGGCGTCAGCCATCCACCGTGGGCCGCTGGCTCAACTACGAGTCGTTCCCGAACTCGGTATCACTCGTGAAGCTGGCCCAGAAGTTCGACGTCGACATCAACTGGATCTGTGGACTCAGGTCCAACGCGATCGAGGACGCCTACACCACCACAATGAGAGAGGCAGCATGAAAACCATCAACGAACTGAGAGAGTTCCGAGACAAGCTGGCCAGGACCGTCGAGGCGTGCGACCTGATCCTGTCCCTCGACGAGCCCAAACGCAAGGAGCCCGTGGCCAAGAAGAAGCCCCGGCGCAAGGCGAGCCCGATCGCGGGCATGGTGCTCGAATACCTGAAGAACACCGACGACGGCATCCTCGTGAGTGCCGGGAGCCTCAAGGCCGTGGCCTTGAACGACGGCTGGATTCCCGGCGCGGATAGTGGAAGCGTCAGCTCACGGATCTCGGCTACTCTGAGCTACCTTCATCGCCACGGGAAAGTCCAACGGCAGAAGGTGGGCGGACAGCTTGCGTATTCTCTCCCGAGCTGACGATCTTCAGCTCGGTCACGCGCCGTGTGATGCGACCCATCACGGCGTTAACGTCTTCGAGTGTGACAGAAGCATGCGACTGCTCCTGTTCGGGGGCCGAGAGCTTCTCGGCTCCCAGCTCGATGACGATCTTCGCGACCTGCGCACGTTGGTATGGACTCATGGCCTCAAAGTCGGCACCCTCAAGAGATTCGAGGGCGGTCATCCCGACACAGTACGCTTTCACCATCAACGCACGGCGCATGGTCTGGTTCATCTCTTGAAACACGGGGTCGGGCACGTTTCTGATTGTGTCCATCACCTCGTTCTCGGCGATGCCAGCCAGACGTGCCGCCTCGTTGTAGCTCAACCCCGACGCGACGGCCATGCGCGCCGCTTCCTTCGCGCGCTTCGTCTTGGCCTTCGGAAGATTCTTGCGAGGTGGCATGGAGGACCTCAATGAAAGTAGTGGAGCACAACACCCGCCCCTTGCGCATGCCCAAGCGTGTCTGGACCGACATGCGATCAAAGGCCAGGGAGCTGAACATCACGATCGGTGAGTATACCATGGTCGCGGTCATGACCCACCTCGGATACGCCGGGGACGAGATCCGACTGGCACAACGCGCATGCTACGGAAGGAGCCGACATGACGGAGGAGGAATTCCTGGACAAGCACAACCCGACCCCGGAGGAGCGGAGGGCACTCAACCCACAGAGTGACCAGGACATGCACCCCGAGGTGCGCCCGGGCTCCCAGCCTCTGGGCGAGATCAGATGGGCGAGCCTCGTGGCCGCGCTCTCGAAGGAGATCGAGTACGAGGTAAAGCCCAAGGCTGTCTACGCACGGGGCGAGGGCTTCGTCGCGCTCGCGCTCGGGTACATCTCGCGCGAGCACGTCCAGCGCCGACTCGATTCGGCGTGCGGGGCGGGGAACTGGCAGACGCAGTTCACCGTGATCGACAAGGAGAAGAAGGTCGTCGAGTGTCGCATGGGACTGCGCCTGGCAGAGGTTGGCGATTGGGTCTGGAAGACCGACGCGGGGTCCGGGCAGGGTGAGAGCGAGGGCGACGAGTGGAAGGGTGCGTACTCCGATGCGTTCAAGCGCGCGGCGACTCACTGGGGCGTGGGGCGCTTCCTCTACGACATCAAGGCGAAGTACCTGCCGTGCAAGGCCGAGATCATCAACGGGAAGCCGAAGTTCCGTGGCTGGATCGGTGACGCAAACCCCACGACGGGCGAGACCACCACCCCCACCGGCGGTCAACCAGCACAGGAGGTGACTGATCCGACCCAGCTCGACGAGTGGGTAGCGGCGATCAAGCAACACGGCCCGCTCGCGTGCAACGCATGCGGACAATCCGGGCGCCCCCAGTACACCGCAGGCTCGGCCAAGAGCCCCAAGCATCTCGCGGTCTACTGCGACAACGGACAGTGCGAGAACAGGAAGAAGCGCGGCTACTGCTACCCGGTCGAGAAGGCGCACCTCTTCAACAAGAAGCCGCCCGAGGCGCTGAAGGAAGGGGAGTACATTGAGTGAGTAAAGAGAACTGCATCTACATCGACGACTACGACCCGGCCACAGTGCATAGCACAAAGACGATCAGGGCGCGCAAGGAGCACACCTGTACGGAGTGCGGGGAAACGATCAAGGTGGGGCTTCTGTATGAAGCCGTGCGTGGAAAGTGGGACGGGCGCTGGGACTACTTCAAGACGTGCGCCCGCTGCGTGCTCGTCCGCTCTGACTACTTCGTGGGCTGGCTCTACGGGGGCATGGTCGAGAACTTCCTGGAGGCCCACGGCTTCGACTACCGGGACGGTATCCCTCCGGACTTCACGCCCTGCAACAAGGGGGAAATCCGTTGACTGACTCGCTACCCGTTTCCAGCCCCCGCCCCAGGGAGCACTCGATCGCACGAGTGAACGAGATCGTCGGCATCGACCCCGGCGTGTCGGACTGCGGAGTGTTCTGTCTCAGTCCAGGCGGTGCGATGACACGCTACGTGATCGTCAAGTCATCGCCGCCGAAGGTGAAGACGCTCTTCGAAGCACGTGCCTATGCCGTGGCCAAGAAGATCTTCGACTTCATCCACGAGGTCCCCGGCGTCAAGGTGCTCGGCGTCGAGGGACCGAGCTACGGATCCAAGTCCGCGAGCATGGAACAGATGGCGTACTGTCGCATGGCGCTCTACTGCATGGCCGGGTTCTTCCTCCCCGACTTTTTCTATTATCCGGTGGCGCCGATGACTGCGAAAAAGGTAGCATCCGGCTCCGGCAAAGGGACGAAAGAAGACGTCGCGCAAGCCGTCTCCGCACGCTTCGACATCGACATCAAGTCATTCGCCATCTCTGACGCTGCGGCGATAGCCATGACCGCGCACGGCATGTGGAGCACGGCCATCGAGGAAGCCTATGAACTGGAAAGACAGGCCCGGGTGGTATCGCCCCCGCTCGTGCCGAGGAGACGGCCCGGCTGACGTTGGAGCACACGACGCCGACGACCTGAACGCCGAGAACAACGAGCTGTTCCTCGGGGTGGTCAAGGCGCTAGAGTGGATCAAAGGAAACCCGCGCGTCGAGCGAGCCGAGGTCGTTCAGTTCCTCGAACAGATCCTCGTCTCCTATGGCGTGCGGGCTGATCGGAACACGAGCCCGAAGTACCGTGGCATCGACGCAAAGCACACCCGAGCGATCGACACCGATGTAGCCCGAGAGCGAGCCGACGTGGTGATCCCCCGCAAGAAGGCGGTGCGGACCATCGTCAAGCTGCTCGAAGACGGCGACCCCATGACGGTGGTCCGGATCGAGAACGAACTCACCGAACGAGAATACAACTGGGCACGAGACGACCACCGGATGGAGGTGGACTACTACCTGAGAAACTACCGCAAGATCTTTCGCGTCGCGCACTGGACCATGCTACCCGGTGGCGGCAAAGAGAATTACTGGACCTTAGCTTGGATGTGACCATTGGCCCCCCGCGCTTTCTACCACTACAAGGGCATCGACGAATCCGACGAGTCGATGCACAAGCTCATGGCGAACTACTCCATCATCTCATGCTCGTCAGCCATCACCCCGAAGTGGCTGCGCGAGCACACCGACGCACGCCTCTTGGCGAACATCGGTGCGAACTCCGTCCCGTACTGGGGCGATGGCGTCCCGCACTGGGACCACCTTCGAAGCTACTTCACCGACGAGGTGTTCTTCCTCGACAAGGATGGAGAGCGGGTCGAGAGCAATCACCACAAGTTCTGGTATCTGCGCCCCCACCTCGACGCCGCGAAGGCATTCCTCGATGCGTTCGAGATGCTCATGTACGACTTCGACGGGCTCTACGTGGACATGGCCGGGCGCGGTGGCTCCTGGTGGATGAAGAACGACCTGGAGCTACCCGAGTCCGAGTGGGGCTGGTATCACAACGCGCAGGCCGGGTGGCTGGAATTCTTCTTGAAGGAGTTCCGGCGCCGCTTCCCCGAGAAGCTGCTCATGACGAACACCTGGGGACCGACGAAGGGCGAGAAGAACAAGAGAATTTTCGGCGTGAAGTACCCGCTCTACACGAGACAGATGATGCGCCAGACGACGGGCGTGACGATCGAGTACCCGCAGGAGGCAGACATCAGCTTCCTGCGCCGCGTGGCCAAGGCCAGCCACGCCACCTCGATCGCCTGGGGCGAGGAGCTGGCGATCCCTGGCGTCGTCATGCCCGGGGATCTCCGCGAGACCATCGGTATCGAGGCATGACTTTGACCGCCACGGATCTCATGATGAAAGACGACTGGGAGTTCGCTGTCCTCGTGACCAGGAAGGGTAAGCCGCTCGCGATCCTCATCACCGACGATCGCGAGACGGCGAAAGCCTACTACCTGAAGCACGACGGGAACGCGGAGTTCTTCACGAAGGAGTCGGCGACCGAGGGTTAGCCGTCGCGACGACGGCGCCCGCGCTTCTTCTTCTTGGGCGGTGGTTTCTTCGGCATTATGCTGGCCCCGCTTTGATGGTTTCGAGCCATTGCTTCATCGAGACCCCGTGTGGTGGGTTCTGGATGAGCTTGAGGAAGCGTGACATCGACATGCCCGGGGGTGGCTTCCCGGGCAGCGGTGTCAACGTCATGGTGTGCTGCTTTGGCTTCGGCTTGTCGGGCACCATGCGCTCCTCGCGCTTCTGTGCCCGCTGCTTCTCGGCCGTGCCCTTCTTCCTGGGCTGCGCCGGTCCGGTTCTCGACGGCCCCAGCCCGGACCTAATCATACCCACCGCGTTCGAGATCACCTGATTGCGCCGGTTTACCTCGGCGGTCTCCTTCTCCATCGCCTTGATGTCGAAATCGCCCGTCACCGGATCGAGATGCTTGCGAGGGTCGCCAAGCGTCACGAACGGGATCACGTGGGCGGGCTTCGGCTTGTTGCGTGGCGCCATCACTTCACCTTCTTCGGCCGTCGTTTCCGGATGAGCGAGAGGTCCTCGGGGTCGAGGGTGATCCTCGACACGAACCCAATCACCGCAGTCTTGAGATCCTGCGTGCGCTTGAGCCGCTTCGCCTTCTTCAGCGAACCCTTGGAACTCTTCCTAGCCACCGTTGACCCGCGCTTCAACGCGACCGATCGCACGCCTCGCACCGGCAAGCCCGACGCCGACACCGAAGAGACCCACGCCCGTCCAAATGTCCAGGCCACCCGACGTGACCTGCTCGGCTCCCTGGGCCACGAGGTCGATCGCTTCGTCCTTGCCAGGGAACAGCACCTTCGCCAGCCCGCCGCCCATCGTGATGATGGCACCGAGCTTGGTCATCCATCCTTTTGCCCAGCTCATGCTACTTCCTCCTGATTCTCGGGGTGCCGGTGAGATGCCCGACGTCCACGTGGATGAAGTTCCGTTCGGGGTAGTAGAAGATGTTGCCGTGGGAATCCCCGACCACGCCCACGAGCACTCCCTCGATGTCTTTGCAGAACGACGCTCCATCTTCTGATCGTAGAGCGTTCCGTATCTCTCGTGACGTGAGGTCCGCTGCCATTCCCAGTCGATGGAAGGAACGCGGATGACCCTCAACTTCCCGGTTGTACTCGTCGCACCGAAACCACGACGTGACCGTGATCGGCTCCTGCCATAGCTCTCGCAGATGCTGAAGAACCATGACGAGCTGGCGATCGGCGCGCACGGCACCGTGGCAGCAACACTCCTCGCCCCGACACCGTGCCTCATACGCCGTGAAGTTCTCCGAGAGTTGAAACTCATAGATCATCCCGCGAGCACCTTGGACACGATCACCGAAGCGATCGAGCCCCCGAGGATGGAGCCCCCTGCTGCGTACATGCCGACGCGAACGGACAGCTTGGCCACGTCGATCCGTAGCTCCTCGACCCTCTCGCGCAGCTCGCGATGGTCTCGCGAGAGGGTCGAGAATTTGTCTGTCAAGGCCACCACCTCCGCATCGGTCATTTCTTACCACCTCAGTCCAGTACCGCTATGATCTCCGAGGGACGGACAACGATGCACTCGACGTCCATCTCGCCATTCCACCACGTGATCTCGGTGCCGGTGTACTTGTTCAAGACGATGTGATCCCCCACGAACAGGTCCGTGATCGGCCACTGGACGTTGCTCTCGTCGAGGTCGCCCGCTCCGATCGCCCGGATGATGTACTCCTCGCCCTGCTTGCGACAGTTCTCGGGGATGATGATCCCTGCTGCTGTCTGGGTCTCGGCGTCCACTGGCTCGGCCAGCAATCTTCCCCGGTACGGACGAAGCGTTGACTTGCGTGCGCTTACCGTGTCGGTCGTGGTCATGGTCTGAGTCCATCCTCGTTTGCGGTCCCACCCAACGGGTCAGGCGGGATCGGTTGAAGTCGTCCAAGGGATCGCCGCACGCGCGGCGGGTACTTCAGTGCGATCTTCTCTCTGACGCGAGACTCCTGGGCCGATCGGATGCTGTCGAGTGCTGCCTCCGGGGCGCCAGTCACCTTGCGGACCAGCTCACGCTCGATCATCTGCTTGGTCAGCGGGAGACCCGCCGCGTTGGCCTCGTCGATGTGACGCTGGGCGTCAACGAACCGACCCTGCTGCCGGGCAGCGATGTAGTTGTCCAGGTGCTCACGCGCCTCGCGGTTCATGATCTTCCGTTCCTTCTCGATGTCGTTCATCATGTTCCGGAAGTCACGTCCCGTCGCTGTCGGCAGGCCCAGAAGATTGACCGCCTCCTCTCCTGAGAGTTCGGGGAGCCCGTACTTCGCGAAGAGCGGGTTCAAGCTCGCGTCGAGCGCGTCACCGAGTCCGGACGATTCATCGGTGCGGCGAACAACACGGTCTCGGAACCCTCGGACCTCCCCAGTTCCCTCGACTCCACCGAGGATGTCAGGTGTCCCCGCCGCCGTCGCCAGCCTCGTGAACTTCTGGAGCTGGAGGAACGCGGGGATCATGTTCTGCATCTGTCGCTGCATGCGCTCGAAGTGACGCTGAGCTTTCACCGGGTCGTCTTCGATCCCGGCTGCTTCGAGACCGAGGGCCATCTCCGTGACGACCTGTGTCGTGGGCGACGCCATGCCCGGGAAGAACCCGAAGCCCGTGAACGAGCCCGCGTCCACGTTGGCGTGCTCGGCGATCTTCGAGAAGACCCCCGCCGCCATGATGTAGTTCATCATCCCGCGCATGCCCGCCGTCTTCGATGCGTCGCCGCCCGCGTTCTTCCCCTTGAGTGCCATCTCTCCGAGGAACGCAACCTGCTTCACGGGCCAGGAGAAGAACTGGAGAGCCATGCGACCCACCGGCGAGCCCGCTGTCGGCGAGCGACCGAGCACACCGTAGATGAACTGCGTCTCGTTGGCGATGTTGTGGGCGTAGTTGATCGCCTCTTCCCAGATCTCGGGAGTCTCGCGCGAGATCTCCCCGAGCGACTTGTTGCCGAGCAGCTTCTTCTGTCGCAGGAAGTCAGTCATCCCGGCGTTGAATGCGATGCCCCGGTTGATGTTCTCCGAGGCGTGGGCGGGAGCGAAGAGCACGTCGCGGAACGTCTTCTTCACGCCGCTCTTGATGAGGTCTCCCTCCTCGAAGAGCCGGTTGAACTGGTTCATGAGGTTGCGATTGCCCGCGACCTCGCGCCACTCGGGGTCAGCCATGCGAGCCACGCCCTGCATGAAGTTCAACGGTCCCGTCTTCGTGGCCGTGTTGATGCCCTGCGAGAGGTTCTTCAGGAAGAACCCGACGTTCCAGCCGAGTAGGCCCTGGTAGAACCAGCGCGTGATGGCGAGAGACGAGCGCGTCGCGGGGCGGTCCGGCATGGTAACGCCCGGCAGGTGGTTGCCGATCGCGGTGAACATCTCGTTGAGCGCGGCCTCCTGGTTCCCTTCCACCCCGAGCATGCGCCTGAAGAGCCCACCCATGTAGTTCTTCTGTGACTTGGAGAGCGAACGCTCGCCGGTGCCCGCCGCCACCTTCGCGTCGAGCCCACGTACCAGCTCGTTCACTTCCTCGATCGCTCCCTCGATGTGGATCTTGCGAGACGCCGAGTGGTTGTAGGCACGCATCGCACGGATGGAGCTGAAGTCCTGGACCGGCGCGAGCTTCTCCGGTGCGTCCACGGTCTTACGACGCTTCCCATGCTTGAACGCACGGTGGTTCGCGTCGATGAAGTCCATCTCCATCGGTGCCACCGAGAGATGGAAGTCGCCCTTGCGCTTGGCAGCGTTCGCCAGGAGCTGATCGCGAAGCTTATCGTCGATCGCGCCGAGCCGGTGCGCATTGAGGACGGCCTTCTTCTCGTTCGCGTAGAGGCGCGGGAAGTAGGTCGCGGTCACGCCCCGCTTGGCCACGGACGCGCGAGCGGCGGCCACGTCCTGGAAGCCGTCGACGTTGAGCTTGGCCATGCGCTCCAGCATCCCGTCGTAGAACGCAGCCTGGACCGAGTACGCCTTGAACGCCTCGCCCTTCGTGTCCCACTTGCGCAGCGCGTCGAGTGCCTTCTCGTTCCCGTCGAGCGCCTGGCCGATCAGGTTGTCGAGCTTCGAGCCTTCCTTGATCTTCTTGCCCCCGACGACCATGTGCTCCTCGATCATCTTGGCCAGGTAGTTCGACTCGGAGATCATGGCGTCCTCGGCGATCTTGAGCCGCGCGAAGATCGGACGCAGGAGCGCGGTCTGCGGATCGAGGAGCCCGGTCATGATGTGCCAGCTCTTCGTGTCCCACTCGCCCGAGTCCACCATCTTGCGCATCACTCCCGGGGTCAGGAGCGTGTTCGTGATGTCCGAGATCACGTTGAGTCCCTTGATCCCGGCCACGAAGTGCGACATGTCCTTCGCCGCCTGGCCCGTGAGCTTGAGCTTCATGAAGCGTTCCGAGAGCGCCTCCTCCACCCTGGCGTCCACGACGTAGGGACCGTGGCGCGCGTGGCGCTTGCGAGCGGCCATGAAGGCGTCGCTGGCATTCTTGGGGGTGCGAGTGCCAGCGGCCTTGCGGACCTCCTTGATGAACTCCCGTCCACCGAGCACCCTCGCCGAGCGGTCGGGTGTCGGCCCTCCGGCGAGCTGTTTGATGTCCCCGACGATACCCTCGGCCTCGTCAGCACCGCGCCGGATCGCCTTCCTGGCCCCCTCGATCACCCCGAGCTGCATGGCGTCGGTCGGTGCCATCCCGAACCGGTTGATGAGCTGGCCGATGATGAAGGCGTCCTCGGCGTCGTCGTGCATCGTGAAGACGGCCTTGCCGACGTGCCCCCCACCCTTGGCCTTCGTTCGGATGTTCACCCAGCGAGGCTCCAGCATCCCCTGGCCGCGTACCCGTCCAAGGAGAAGCGACACCTGGTCCGCCAGAGCCTCCACCTCGCCGCCGTCGAGCGACTTGGCCTGGATCTCCCGGAGGAGCCTGTTCGCCTCGGCCGGGTCCATGTTCTTCGCCGCGACCATGGCGTGCAGCTCCTTGGCTGCGCTGTGCTGCGCTCCGCGCCCCGTCAGGTAGTCCGAAATGAAAGACCGGACTGTTTCCTTCTCCGAGTCGCCGATGTCCTCTGAGGCCCTCCCTATGCGCTTGGTGACCTCCCGGTAGGTCTCGCCGAGGATCCCCTTCTCGCCTCCGAGGTTCTTGATCTCGTCGTAGATGAGCTGATCGGTGGTTGCCTGAGCGGCGGACCGGACGTCCAGGCCGTGCGTAATGGGGTGTAGGGCCTTCTCGGCCGACTTCGCGCCGTGGTAGAACGTCTTGATCCGGCTCCCCACCTTCGCGTAGTAGGCCCCCGGGATCAGCACGAGCGGGTCCAGGAACATGAGAGCGCCGATCTCCATGGCGAAGCGCGCGGCCGGGTTCATCTCTTCGAGCCCGTTGGGGTTCTTCAGCACGTTGCGCGCGAAGCTGTTCAGGAGTTGGCCCGCCTCGATCCTGCGGTTGTGCTGGCCCTTCACCGGGTCGCGATAGGTGAGCGCCACCTCCTCGAACGGAGCCGTGAAGCCCCCGGGCGTGGCCTTGAGCGCCTCTTCGAGCCCGTCGCCCTCCATGAGCTTGAGCATCCCGGCCCACATGGCCTGCTGGGGAGCGTCGATCAGAGACACCACGTCGAGCATCTGCTTGATCGGGCGCTTGATGAGGCTCACGAGAGTCGATGCGCCACCCCCGACCGCCTCTTCCAGCTCGCGGCGCTGGACCTGAGCGTCGAAGAAGGGGTTGCCCTGCGGGGTGATCTGCGTGGCTGGACCGGGTGCAAAGGGAGAGGCTGCCTCATTGGGAGTGAGGTCACCGAGCGGAGCAAACTCGGGTGCACGCACCTCGGTCCCGAACGACGGCGCCTCCCGCCCTTGCGCCCCGGGGAGCAGAGGACCCAGCGTCCCCTTCAACGACCCCGTGAGATCGGTCCCCGAGCTGCGCCCGAGGATCTGGTCAGAGAGACCCATCTCAGGTGCCGATCTGCTTGAACGGATTGATGACCTGGAGCCCCTCGCTCACGAGTTCCCCGATCGGTCGAGGACTGAAGGGGATCGCCGCGATCTCCGAGAACTCCGGGGAGAACGACTCGTCGACCGAGGTCGAGAGAGGCGTGAGCCCCGAGATCCTGGTCGGAGTGGCCTGGCCCGTCTCGGCCTGGCGCGAGGGCCGCGTCTTCCTGAGCCTCGCGAGAGCCTGGTTCCCCTCGGACTCCCGGATCGCCGTCTCCCCAGCACGCTGGAACTCGCCGCCCGTCTGCCCCGGCACCTTCGACGAGGCGAGGACCGCTTCCATCCCACCGACCATCTGGTCCTCCTCCTCCTGGCTCAGAGCGCGGAAGTCCATCCCGATCTTCGGAAGGTCCCGCTCCAGGTTCTGGTCGTACATCTCGTCCGGCGAGATGTCGGCCGGGAGCCCCTCGATCTGCTTGTCGTACTGGGCCGGGCTCGGCATGATCGCTTCGACCCCCTCCTCGAAGTCGACCATCAGCTCCTGGAAGCCGGGTGCCGCCGAGGAGTGGCCGAACGTCTCGCGAGCCCGCAGGTGTTCCTTCAGCGAGGTGACCACGCCCGACTTCTTGATGTCGTCGCGCACCTCGTTGATCGTCATGTCGGTCTTGCGCTGCGCCACCTTGCGAGCCGTCTGGGCCTTCATGAACGCACGGTCCGAGACCTGCTTCTCGGTCAGAGGGGGAAGAGCGAGCCCCGCACCTTGCCCGCCTGCTTCGGGAGTGGGTAGGCGCTTCACCGTCTCGACGGCAGCTCCCCCGATGGCGGTGGCCACACCGGCAACGTCCTTTCCGACCTCGACGCCAAACGTCTTCACCCCGGCGACGAAATCTCGGTC
>Ga0255048_10002017_pt1 | contig 13336 bp, 12 predicted proteins | sample JV7_2_2_MG_FD_183619 | JGI IMG/M metagenome (GOLD analysis project Ga0255048, IMG submission 183619) | Seawater microbial communities from Jervis Inlet, British Columbia, Canada - JV7_2_2 | ecosystem: Environmental > Aquatic > Marine > Inlet | place: Canada: British Columbia | collected 2016-10-06
TGCCATTACGATGCAATCATCAAAGACGTCGAACCCGACCGCTGGAGAATCAAGAACGGATCGGTGATCTACTCGATCGTCAGTATGGTGAACGTCGACCTCGGCAATCGCTGGCTTGAGTACTTATGCACTACAGGAACAGGGGTTCTGGACTGATGCCGGCCATAGAGATGAAGCTTGAAGGTGACAAGGAGCTGATGCGTAAGCTGAAGCAGCTCAGTCGCGGACTCCGGCCGAAAATCATCGAAGGCAGCCTGTTCTCCGGAGCGAACATTATTCGCAACGAAGCTCGCAGCCGCGCACCGCGCAGAACCGGAGCGCTACAGCAAGCGATCGTGTCACAGGCGATGCCGATGAAGTTCGGAGTGCCCGAGGTCGCGGTGTCATGGCGTAAGGGTAAGTCGAGCCGTTCGACGGCGTTCTACGGCATCATGGTCGAAAAGGGGACGAAGAATCGGGTCAGGAAAGACGGCGGCCGCACAGGCAGCGCACCAGCTCAGCCGTTTCTTATTCCTGCTTACGATGCGAAGAAGGAACAAGCGCAGAGAGTGATCAAGCAGAAACTGTCCGACGCCATCGTGACGAAGGTCAGACGCCTTGGCTGATCAAATCGAAGACGTCATCTACTCGCGCCTCCAGGCCACGTCGGGCGTTACCGATCTGGTCTCGACTCGCGTGTACCCGATCCGGAGGCCGGCTGATGCTTCGCTGCCGCTCGTCGTCTATGAGCGCCTGAGCGAAGTGACGCCGCTGGCTATGGTGCAAGACCCAGGCAACGTGACCGCGAGGTTCCGGTTCAGTTGTCAGGCCGACACGCCAGAGAACGCTCGGGCGTTAGCAGCTCAAATCAAATCAGCCATAGGCTACTACGCCGACAGCACTACGACTCCAGTGGTCGACGGCGCATGGCCGGACGGCAGTTTCGAGGACTTCGAGATGGGCGCCGATCTGTTCGAAGTGACCAAAGACTTTCAAGTGGCTTACAGGGAGTAGACGATGGCGACTTTTGTTCAGACCAACGTGGGCCTCTACTGGGGCGGCTACTCATTGGCTTCGACCTTCAACGCGATCGGTCTCAATCTGACTAACAGCTTGCAAGACGACACGGTGTACGGGGACACGTTCCAATCGAATGCGGCGGGCCTGTCGTCTGTTTCCTTGGAAGGGGAAGGCTACTGGGATAGCACGAACGACAGCATACTCGAAAGCTCTATTTCGGTAGACGCTGCTGAGACTGTTGTGACCGTTACTCCGGTAGATCAGGCGGCGGGTTCGCCAAGTTTAAGCACCGCGCTCACGACGTCAGAGTACAGCCCTGTCGCAAACGGCACGGTCGGCGAAATGATGGGCTACCGAGTGACCGGCGAAGGGCGCGGCAGCAAGCTCGTCCACGGCGAGATCGTCGTCGTCCCGGCGACATATACTTCATCGTCAGAGTCGGCGACCAACGCCAGCATCGGTGCAGTCAGCGCCACGCAGTCGATATACAGCACACTCCACGTCACGGCCGCGAGCGGTACGCTCAACGTCATCGTTGAAAGCGCACCATCGAACTGGTCGAGCGAGAGTACACGCATTACGCACACCGCATTCACGAGCATCGGTGCCGAGCAGAAGTCGGCAGCCGGTGCGATCACCGACGCCTACTGGCGGGTGAATTACACCGTCTCAGGTGGGGGCAGCTTCGATTTCATCGTTTCACTGGCGGTATTCTAGGAGAACATTATGGCAACATTTGTACTGTACGACGCCAGCGTTTCGGTGGCTGGCACTGATCTCAGCGATCACGTTCGCAGCGTGACGGTCGATGCCGGACAGGCAATGCAGGACGACACCGCGATGGGCGACACATTTCAATCGAACGCGGCCGGTCTCGCTACGTGGTCGGTCACGGTGGAGTTCCTTCAGGACTACGCAAGCTCGAAAGTCGATGCTGTAGTGGCTCCGCTTTTGGGCATCGGCAACACGGCAGCGCTGGTTATAAAACCAGCGAGCGGGTCGGTGTCATCAACCAACCCAAGCTACTCGGGAACCGGGATTCTGGAATCCTATAACCCCGTGTCCGGAAGCGTCGGCGATCAAGCGATGGCATCAGCCACGTTCCAATCAGCTTCAGCTCTGACCAGGGCGACCAGCTAAATGCAGGACCAAGACCTTCCCCTTCAAGTGAGGAATCATGGCATTAACCAAAGAAGCGATTCTGGCAGCAGATGATCTGACGACTAAAGAAGTAGATGTTCCCGAATGGGGCGGCTCCGTTCGCATAAGGGAGCTGACTGGCAGGGAGCGGGATGCGTTCGAGGAGGGATCACTCGACAAGAAAACGCGAGACGTGAAGATGACGAATATGCGAGCGAGGCTGGTGGCTATGAGCGCGATCGATGATTCTGGCGATCGCTTATTCACGGCCGCAGAAGCTGACGAGCTTGGCAAGAAGTCGGCTACCGCTCTGAACCGTTGCTTCGAAGTGTCGTGTTCGCTGTCCGGCATCACCGACCAGGACGTCGAGAAACTTGAAAAAAACTCCGAAGCAGCCCCTCACGCTCAGCTTGGTTCGACTTAGCAGAGATGATGGGCTGCCCTGTATCGGAGCTGCAAGCTCGCATGACGTCAAACGAGTTTTCTGAATGGATCGCCAGGGGGCGCATCCAGGCTGAAGCAGCCGAGCAAGCTGAGATCGTGCAGCGCGTCGAAAGCCGGATGAAGCGCTGATGGTTCTGTCCGAACTCAAGGTCAAGCTAACCGCGTCCGACAGCGGGTTCGCTCGCACGATGAAAAAAGCGAGCGACAGAATCGGAGGTTTTCGAGGGCGACTGAAGAACATCGGCCCGAGTCTGGTGGCGTTCGGCAGATCTATGCTAAAGGCTACAGCAGTGGTTGCCGGATTCGGGTTCGCTGCGAAGAAGCTGTTCGAGTGGGGCAGCGCAGTAGAAGAAACATCTTCAAAATTCCGGACAGTGTTCGCAGACACGACCGATCAAGTCTCGGAGTTCCTGGATACGTTCGCGACGAAAGCGGGGCTGAGTACGCAGGAAGCTCAGGGGCTTATCAGCACGACGGGAGCAATCGTGCAAGGTATGGGCGGCACGATCAAAGAATCGGCAGATATGTCGATCGCGATCACGAAGCTCGCTGGTGATTTATCCAGTTTCAATAACATACCCACTGCCGAAACGCTGGAAGCATTGCGCTCAGCTCTGGTCGGTGAACGGGAGCCGTTGAAACGCTTGGGCGTGGTGCTTCTCGAATCAGATGTGAAAATGAGGGCGCTGGAAAACTCAACTGATAAGACCACAAAAGTGTTTACCCAATTCGAGAAAGCTACTGCATCGCTTGAGTTGATCAGCGAACGGGCTGGAGTGGCTGTGGGTGATCTGGATCGAACGATGGAAAGCGCAGCCAACGTCAGCCGTCGAGTTCGAGCGCGATTCGTTGATCTTCGTGATACGATAGGTACAGCAATGCTTCCTGCCTTCGCACAAATGCTTGGCGCGATGGACGACAATACTGAAAAATTCGAAGAAATGGAGGATGCGATTCGCGACAGCAGCGGCCTCATTATAAGTTGGGCGAATCTCCTAAAGGAAAGCTTTGAAGCCGTAGCATCTGCGGTAAAGGAAGTCTCGTTTCAATTAGTAGAAACCACAAAAACGCTGGGACTTTACTGGGATGTTGTGAAGGGATTCGGTGTAACTGATAACGCGGTCAAAGCGACGATGGAGTTGGATGTAATATTCAGGAAGTTGGATGAATCATCAAAGCGATTACGCGCACAATTTGGAGAGGCTGGCGCGGCGATTGCGGAGGTTTATAGGGGCGGCGCGGAGAACATTCAGTTTGCTACCGATGGGATAAAACGGTTCGGTGAGGTTGGGACCGCAGCAGTAGAGGGAGTCGCCGAACAGGTCAAAAGCTTGACTGAACAATCGGTCGATATGGCTGAAACGATTTCCAAGAACTTCATCGGCCGAATGTCAGAAGCTGCTGCCGGCGGCAAGAATGCGTTCGAAGGCTTCTTCGACTTTATGAAAAAGAGACTCATTCAGCTCGCGATGCAGTACGCATTGTTCAAAACGCTGACGGGGATATTCGGGGAATCGGATTTCATCACGGCGCTGACGGGTTTCTCAGGAAGTATCGGTGGTGGGGGAGGATCGACGTTGCGTTCTCATCAGCCGGTGTCGGTGCCGGATCTCGGAGGTATCGGTGGGTTGCCGCGTAAACGGGTACACCAGATCACCGCTCGGCCAGGCGTGAGCCAACAGGGAATGACGGTGAATCAGAACATCAACTTCACTGTCAGCGCTATCGATGCACGTGACGCTGCGCGGTTTATCCAGGAACAGAAGGGAACCATCGCAGGAGTGATGGCCGAGGCTACACAGAACTCCAGAGCTTATCGCAACCAGCTCCTCGGGGCTGTGTAAATGGCTGCTTTTCCCCGAACTGTTCCTCCGGCTTCTGTGACCTATCCGAGCGTGATCGGCAGTCTGATAAGCGTCGGGCAGTCCGGAGCGCTACAGACGCGATCTGAGGCCGCTCAGGGCAGAATATGGACCGAGAGTTGGTCGGCTTTGCCGGCTGGAAACGAAGACGTCCAGGAGCTGCTGACCACGATAGAGAATCTCTTTAATACCGGAGCCACGTGTACGCTCACTCACTACTTGCTGCCAGGTTCGGGGATGGCGCGTAATGGAACAGGCGGTGGAACGCCGAGAGTGAATGGTCCCGACCAGAGCGGCACGAGCCTCGTCACAGAGAACTGGACAACGGAAGCGGCTAACCGAATGAAGGCGGGTGACTGCTTCACCCTAGCGGGTCTGAGTGTACTATTTCGAGTCACAGCCGACGCAACATCGGGCACATCTACGAACGCTCAGACCTTAGCGATTGAGCCTCCAATTGTTGCTGGTAGCTCTCCTGCCGATGAAGCTTTGCTCACACTCGCGAGTGCTAATCTGACTGCGGTGATCCAGGAGTATTCTGCTGCATCAGCCGGTCCAGACGAATACATCGGAGGCTTGACGGTCACGTTCCGCGAGGCTCCGTAATGGGTCGCACATTATCGGCCGCGATGACCACCGCGATCACCTCGACGTCCGGATACGCGGATATCTGGTTCATCGAACTCGCCGGCTCTGGCGGCACCATCCGCTACACGACCGCACCGAGCGACACGAGTTGGGATTCTCAGACGTGGACAGGCATCGGTGGCGTGATCGATTTCGAGCCACCACCGGAGACTGCCGACCCAGCCGGCCAGAGCTGTCGCATCTCGCTGAGCGGCGTGAACACGGCGGTGATCTCGGAGATCTTGAGCAATAATGTGCGCGGCCGGGACTGCACTCTTTATTGGGGGCAGATCACTACATCGACCGGAGTAGTCGTGGTCGATCCGATCGAAGCGTTTGCCGGATTGATGAATGCGTCCTGGTCGATAGAACACACGCCGAGCGATGTCGGCGAACGCGGCACCGTGCGCGTGACCACGACGATCGTTTCACAGCTCGCTCGATTTCTGTTCCGGCGTATGGTGCGAACGAACGTCAGCAGCTTGCGTGAGATGCAAGCCAGGAGTTCAACCTCGCTGACTTTCGGCGCTAATCCTATAGCCACGACGAGCGGCTCCACGGTGATCACTGTCACTGACTCAACTGGTCACGGTCTGAACGTCGGAAGCAAACTGACTTTATCCGGAGCGACCGCGACCGGAGGCATTACGGCGCTTCGTCTCAATGTGACAATGGTTGTCGCAACTATTCCATCAGCCACGACGTTCACTGTGGATCTAGGCGGTAGCAATGCAAGCTCGACGGCTTCTGGCGGGGGTAGTTCGGTAGTTGCGGTTTATGGAAGCGACATCTACGTGGAAGCGAACCCAGACGTCTTCTTCGCGACTGTGCCGGATCTCGTGGGCCGTCCGATCTACTGGGGCAGGAAAGGCGCGTCGCCTCGCTCACAAGGGCGCCAGCAAGATCCATTCGAAGGCAGAACGTGGAAATGAGGCGCGTCGCGAACTGGAGCCAGAAGCTCGTCGCGTTCGCGATCGAGCAGCGAGAACTCGCGTTCGAATGGGGTCGAACGGATTGCGGCAGCCTGGTGCGCCGTGGGCTGGAACTCGTGTTCGGCGAACCCGTTCTGGAACTCGCCGGCTATGCGAGTGAGCTTGAAGCTGAACGCACTATGAAACAACTCGGCGAAGCTGCGACGTTCTTCGAATCACAGGGAGCAGTTAATGAATTACTGAGTCGAGCAAGCGGCGGTGACGTGGTAATACGGCCAGGAATCGATGACGGGCTGCCGAGGCTCGGGCTGTTTCTGTATCCGGAAGCGGTACTCACGAGCGATCCCGAGAATGGGCCGCACGTGATTAAGCAGCACGAACTCAGGCGTCGTTCGCGCCTCTACAAGTTCGGACAATGAGCAAGCAATCGATCGTCAACGTGCTGAAGCTCGCCACGGTGGCTGTGGCTTCGGTTTATGGTACACCGTGGGCTGGCGCTGCGGTCGCCGGTCTGTGGGGCGTGTACGAATACGAGAAGCTCAAAAGCTCCGCGTCGCTGATCGAGGAGCAGGAGGGCATCCAGGTCAACACGACATCGAACGAGAACGCTTTGCCGATCTGTTATGGTCTCTGCAAGGTCGGAGTGAGTCTGGTCGATGTAAGACAAAGCGCGAACGATTCGAATATCCTGGCGGTAGTCGGTGCTATCGCGGTTGCTCCGGAGGGCGGTTCGGCCGTTGGCCAGCAGGGCATCAACTCGGTCGAAAAAGTCTACTTCGACGAGAAGCTCGCGCTAGAGTACCCAGCGTTCGGTACGAATGACGCAAGCAATAACCCGACGCCGGCTGCCGGCCGCAACGTGATTCAAGAACCGTGGTCTGGAACAGACGCGACGAGTGGGTCGTCTCTGTTCGGCTCGACCTATTATCTCGACTTCTTCATGCACGCCGGCGTCGACTCACCACTCGTCGATTATAAGCTCGCATCTGGGGACCAGGGCTGGTCGACTAGCGATCCACCGTGGACCACCTATTCCAAAGGCGTCGGGATCTCTTACATCGTGCTGTGGCTATACCTCGACGACGAGGCCTATTCCAACGGTTTGCCGAACGTGACGTGCGAAATTGAAGGGAATAAGGTGCCGGACGTGACCGATCTCACGGCTGCGTATCGCTACAGCACGAACCCAGCAGACTGTATATGGGATTACATGACGAGCAAGCGATACGGAATGGGCATCCCAGCCGGAGACATGGACGCGACGAGCTTCGCGGCTGCTGCGAGCTACTGCAACGAGGAAGTCACGATCACGCTGAGTACGGGGGACACCACGCTTGCCGATCGGTTCACGTGCAACGGCTGGCTCGACTCGAGCGCAGACCCAAAGACGAATCTCGAACGATTACTGTCGAGCTGCCAGGGTCGCATAGTGCGCGAAGGCGGCAAGTACAAGCTGCTGATCCGCAAGGACGTCACGCCGTCTCCTGGTGTTGAGACGTTCGAACTCAACCGCACGAACATAGTCGGCGAATGGAGCTTCTTGCGGACAGGCTCGGACCAGTCTCCGAACGTAATGAAAGCGACGTTCGTGGACGCCGATATGAATTTCCAGCCTGACACGGTTACGTGGCCTGGGCCTGGTGCATCGAACACGTATCTGACCGAAGACAATTCTTATCTCGTGGAGGGAAGCATAGAGCTGCCGTTTACGACGAACCGTTACATGGCCGAAATGATCACCGCGCAGACGCTGCTCGAAAACAGAGCGGATATGGCGTGTACCGTGGTGGCTCAGCGCGAAGCTCTGAAATTAGCGGTCGGTGATGTTGTGAACGTGAATCACGACACTCCGAGCTGGACTGATCAAACGATGTGGGTCGAGGAAATCGGACTTCGCAGGGACGGGTTGGTTGTGCTGGGCCTCAAGGAGTACGCCGCCGCCAGTTACACCGTTCCGACTATGCCGGTGAAAGAAACGCTGATCTCGTCGGAGCTGCCACCGCAATATGCGCGAGCGCCCAGCTCACGGGTCGCGGTGCTGAATATGGTGTACCAAGTCAAGCAAGGCGTAAGCGGCAGCGCTTACAGCCGCCAGGTCATTCTCCAGGTCGACTTCTCGGTCGGGTTGGGGAGCTTCAAAGTCACGGTCGATCCAGCTAACGCTTCGGCGCACAACTACACAGTCAACCATTCGACGGCGACCTATACCGACGAACTCATGGAGTCGGACGGTTCAACGCCGTTCGAGTTCGGTGCAACGGTGCCAGGATCGAACACTGCGACCACGTATCCGGAATCGCCGTGCGATGTCACGGTCACGCCATACTCGGCAGCAAGTCTGGCCGGCACGGCCGGCGAACCCGTAAAAATTACGATTGAGCTGGATGCGGACGTCGGTCACGTGGGCGTGATGGTGCAAGCGACCACGCTGGCGAGTGTCGTTATTCCTGGGAACAAGCTGCTCGTGCCCCAGACTGGTGGCTTGATCGCTGGTATCGGAACCAACAATGACCCCTCGATCTCTCTGAATATCACCGGCGTTGCTACCGGCTCAGCGGCCGACAATACGAATGACTATTTGATCTATTACGATGCGGCAGCGGGAGCCTTGCGGAAGGTAGCGATCGATGGGTTGCCGTATGAGCCGCTGTCGTGATGATCTGGACCTCGCTCGTCGGGACTTCCGACATTACCGGACCTTTCCCTTCTAACGGATAGATGGATATGGCAACGGGACGAATGCTGGAACTCTCGACAAATGAATACGAGACGATTTATCGGATACTGATCACGACCTCGGTCGAGGGTATCAGCGAACAACGGAATCTAAATGACGTGCTAGACAACTTCGAAAGCGCTGGCGATGGGCTGCCTGGTGCCAACGGAGTGCCTCGGATGTTCACGGCGCAGGACGGTGCGCTCGTGGAGCTGACGAAATCCCAGGTGAGTACGCTAAAAACTCACATCGGAAAAGGGATCGGTCGCTTCCAGGCGTGGAGTACACGTTGCATCCCAGCAGTTCTCGATCGCATGGAGACGATGACAGCAGAGGAGTAAAACATGGCAGGAACGGCGGGGCCGGTTCACTTCGAAATACCGTGCTACTCAGAGTGGGGAGTCACGATGACGTGGTATGTGACCACGGTCGCGGCTGGCACGAAGAAAGATCTGACTAATTACACGGCTGCGATGGACATAAGAAGAAAGCAGTCGGACTCGACAGCCCTCGCATCGCTGACCTCATCGTCCGGTATCACGCTCGGCGGCACGGCCGGCACAATTAACATCGAACTGACCGACGTGCAGACTGCTGCGATAACGGCCGGCCCTGCTGTATGGGATCTGGAACTCATCGACGCCTCGGGTTCGAATCTGAGGCTGGTCGAGGGGACTTGTGAGTTCACGCCTAGCGTAACGAGGAACTAACTATGGCCGTGCCCACGACACTGGTAATCGATGCGACCCAAGAGACGCTCGAGATCACGAACTCAAGAGACGCGACAGCCCTCCGAGGTTATAGCATAGAGACGGGACCGCCTACTGATGGCGAAGGTCTGTTTTTCCAGGCTAGTTCTTCGGAGTACGTGTTCAGAACCGTGGACGAGTCGATCGATGACAGAGTTGCAGAACTGATCCAGGACAGTGCAGCCGGAGGCCTCACGTGGACGTATGATGATTCTGCTGGAACACTAACTCCCGCCTACGTTGGTGACAGCACTCTCGTCACCACGGGGGCAATCAATTCTGGAAGCATAACCTCCGGGTTCACCTCGATTGATGTCGGGGCCGGTGCCATTTCAACGACAGGCACCGTGTCTGGAGGAGTACTCGCTGGGACTCTATCCACAGCCGCCCAGGGCAATGTGACCTCACTCGGCACGCTGACTGCCTTACAAGTTGACAACATCAATATCAACCTCAACACCATATCCAGCACTGCGGGAACCGATCTAAACATCACACCGCTTTCTGGTCAGCAGATCGTGTTGGATGGGGCGATCATAATCGACGCAGGGGTTGTGACGGGCGCGACGAGCATCACAAGCACAGCCTTCGCAGGAGATCTGACTGGCGATGTCACAGGGAATGCCGACACGGCCACGGCGTTGGAAACTGCTCGGACGATTGGTGGGACCAGCTTCGATGGGACCGCATCTATTGTACCGGCCACGATTACGGTCGCTGATACCACGGACACCACTGCTTACGTTGCTCTATTCGAGAGTGCCACTGGTGATCTGGCACCCAAATCGGACGCCGGAGTCACCTACAACGCTTCGAGTGGAGTGTTGACCGCGACGGGATTCGCTGGACCCTTAACCGGAAACGTGACGGGCAATGTCACTGGAAGTTCTGGGTCTACGACGGGCAACGCTGCCACGGCTACTGCTTTAGAGACAGCACGAACGATCGGTGGCGTATCATTCGACGGCACGGGAAACATCGTGCCAGGAACGATCACGGTTGCAGATACTACGGACACCACTTCTTATGTCGCGCTATTTGAAAGTGCGACCGGCGATCTCGGCCCTAAGACGGATGCTGGGATCACCTATAATGCTGGAACTGGATTACTAACTGCGACAGGTTTCAGTGGACCGCTGACGGGCAACGTGACGGGTGACTGCTCGGGCAGCTCGGGTTCGACTACAGGAAATGCCGCGACGGCTACTCTGGCCTCAACGGTCACAGTCGCAGACTCGTCGGACACGACAGCGTTTCCTGCGTTCTTCGACAGCGCGACGGGTAGCCTCGCAATAATGACCGACGCCTCGAACCTCACGTACAACGCTTCGACTGGGGTTCTGACTGCGACAGGGTTTGCGGGTCCGCTAACCGGAAACGTGACTGGCGATGTAAGTGGTAGCTCGGGTTCGACCACCGGCAATGCTGCAACAGCTACTGCACTACAAACTGCACGCACCATCGGCGGGACCAGCTTCGACGGTACGGGGAATATCGTGCCGGCTACGATTACGGTCGCAGATACTACCGACACCACCTCCTACGTTGCGTTCTTCGACAGTGCGACCGGCGACCTCGGTCCCAAGACCGATGCTGGGGCAACATACAACGCCTCGACTGGAGTGCTGACTGCCACTGGGTTTGCAGGGCCACTCACTGGAAACGTCACTGGCAACGTGAGTGGAAGCTCGGGAAGCACCACCGGAAACGCTGCTACTGCTACGCTGGCTTCTACGGTTACGGTCGCAGACTCGTCAGATACGACAGCCTTCCCTGCGTTCTTCGATAGCGCGACGGGCAGTCTCGCAATTATGACTGACGCTTCGAATCTCACTTACAACGCTTCTACGGGAGTGTTGACTGCGACGGGATTCGCTGGACCGCTGACAGGGAATGTGACCGGAGATGTGAGTGGAAGTTCTGGAAGCACCACGGGAAATGCGGCCACGGCTACGGCACTGGCTACAGCTCGCACGATCGGAGGGACATCCTTTGACGGCACTGCTAACATCGTGCCGGCCACGATCACGGTGGCCGACACCACTGATACCACCTCCTACGTTGCTCTGTTTGAGAGTGCCACGGGCGACCTCGGTCCCAAGAGTGACGCTGGAATCACGTATAACGCCGGGACGGGTACACTCGCCTCGACTGCATTTTCGGGTCCGCTGACAGGAAACGTCACTGGCAACGTGTCCGGCTCGGCGGCCTCGCTATCGGCTACGCTCGCAGTCGCTAGTGGTGGCACGAATATCACGAGCTACACCGCCGGCGACATACTCTACGCGAGCGGATCGACTACGCTTGCGAAACTGGCTAAAGGCTCGGACACCGAGGTGCTGACACTAGCCTCCGGCGTGCCGTCCTGGGCCGCTCCTTCTGCGACTACCGTGGCTCCTGCTGGAACCCTGACGGGCGATACGCTCGCCTCAAATGTACTCACAAGCTCGCTCACCAGTGTCGGAACGCTGACATCGCTTGGAGTCGGTAACATTACATCGACAGGGAACCTCGTTGTATCTGGTACGGGGCCACACTCTATAGGTGCGGCTACTCAGGACAATGTACGTTTCCGCAGTGCTGGCTCTTATACGTCTGGGGGATCAAGCGACTTTGCGGCTGGTCACTCCATAGAAGGCACCATCACTGGTGCTGTCGGGGATACTATCGCGTTGGCTGGAGCGATATTCCAAGGCTCCATTGTCACTCAAGGCACCGACACGAACATCAGTCGCGTTGCTCAAGTTATGATTAACACCCCGTCGATAACGAACAATCTTGCATCAAGCGGCAAGCCCGACATAGCGTCTACCCTCTGGCTTCAAGGGGCACCTTCGGCAGTTGGTGATGCCAACTACGCACTTTATGTGGCTGCTGGCCTCACCGCGTTCGGTGACAATGTGCTTTTGGCGAGTGGCAAAGGGTTCGGCCCGAACGGTGCCAATGAACACTTAAACCTCTTTGCTACGGGTGCTGCTGGCGAAGTCACCTTCTACACTGCTGGCACCAGCCCCACCACTGCTGGTTCTGGTGGTGGCTCAGTCGCCATGACGATGGATGCGTCTGCGGACGTAAACATCCCTAATGGAGGACTCGCCATAGGGACGACCACTCCTTCAACAAGCGAGCAGTTGCGTGTCGAAGGTGCTACTGGTTCCACGATTCTAACCTATCGTAATGATGCGAGCATCAGTGCTGGCAACAGACTTGGCTATCTCACTTGGGGCGGTGACGGGGGCGATGATACTGTCGATGCCGCAGTTCTGAGGGTAGAGGCAGACGGCACATGGGGAAGCGGTGATACGCCTTCACGCTTCGTGTTCAAGACAACACCTGATGGTAGTGGCACCATTACCGATGCTATGACCATCGACTCGTCACAGGATGTCCTCATCCCTAACGGCGGCCTCGCCATAGGGACGACCTCTGCGCCAAGTGCTGATTTGGACCTTGGTGGAGCAACCAACACCTACTCTGGTGATGCAATCATCCTCGATGGCGGTAATGGTGGCCTGTTCATAACCGATAACACGAAATATCTGGGATTCTGGGCAACTCACGGTGGTGGTTCTTTCGATAGCTCGACAATGGGAACACGGTCGAATCACGACCTCTCCTTGATGACCAATGACATTAAACGAATGACCGTTGCCGCTGCTGGCACGGTCGATGTTGTCGGCACATTTACCGCTGGCACCAAGACCTTCAAGATCGACCATCCGTTGCCCGATAAGGCCGACGGTCACCATCTAGTCCATAGCTCCATCGAAGGCCCGAAAGCTGACCTAATCTACAGAGGTACAGTCGATCTTTCTGGTGGATACGCACAGGTGGATCTGGATGATTCTGCTGGGATGACCGAGGGCA
>Ga0255048_10002018_pt1 | contig 13330 bp, 11 predicted proteins | sample JV7_2_2_MG_FD_183619 | JGI IMG/M metagenome (GOLD analysis project Ga0255048, IMG submission 183619) | Seawater microbial communities from Jervis Inlet, British Columbia, Canada - JV7_2_2 | ecosystem: Environmental > Aquatic > Marine > Inlet | place: Canada: British Columbia | collected 2016-10-06
GATGTCAATCTTCCTGCATTAGATCATAACAGCATAGTAGTATTTGATTCTCTTACTCAGCTTACTAATAGCGCCATTGCTTTTATAACTAAGAACCAATCAGATGACTACAAGCTTAACTATGACGATTGGGGAAGCTTAGGAAAGCTTCTTGATATCTTCTTATCTCACATACAGCAAGCTAGATATAATGTCATAGTTATATCACATGAGACTGAGGCAGAGACAGAAGGTAAGAAGAAGACTTTAGTGCCAGTAGGAGGGACCAGGAACTTCAGCCGTAACGTAGCTAAGTACTTCGATCATGTTATCTATGCAGAGAGGAAGAATAAGAAACATGTATTCGCTTCTTCTACTCAGTATGCTACTAATATACTTACAGGATCTAGAACAGATGTATCAATGGAAGGAGCTAGTAAGCCTAGTTTACTTTCTATATTTAAACCTTCCAATGACAGTAATACCGATGATACCAAGAGTTCCAATGTCGAAAATAATACAGAAACTAAAGGAGGTAGTGGGGCTTCAGATATCCTAGCCAGATTAGCAAGTAAGAGATAGATAGCTAGATAGCTACGCACTAATACATTAATACCAATACACTAATCCAATAACTTAATATAGAGAGAAATAACATGTCAGATATTAACTTAGATAGCCTTTTAGATTCAACTCTTGATGACCTTAATGATCTTCCTTCATTCAAGCCATTCCCAGCTGGAGCACATAAGCTCTTAGCTACTCTTGAGATTAAAGAGATCAATAATAAGCCAGCAGTAGAGCTAGGGTTTAAGTACGTAGAGCCTATTGAATTTGCTAATCCAGAGGACCAGGCAGCACATGACGCAGGTACAGGTGTTAAAGCAGGTGATACTTCTAACACTATGTTCATACTAGATAATGAGTTCGGACAAGGTAAACTTAAGCAGTGTGCAATACCTTTAGGTGAAGCACTAGGTACCGGAGTACTACGTGAGATCATTGAGCAGACTAACGATATGGAAGTTATAGCTGTTACTGGTCAGCGCGTTGATAAGAACGATAAGGATAAAGTATATCTCGTAGTTAAAGAGCTTGCTGTAGTATAAGCTAGCAGCTCCCAGCTAGAGGCTCGGTACAGGAAACTGTATCGGGCTTTTTTGGTAAGAGCTCCTAGTAAGAGCTCCTAGTAAGAGCTCCTAGGAGATAGCAACTATGCAGGTTTTAATTTGTCGGAGATAACTATATGAACTGGGTGAATGAATTAGAGCAAGATGAGCGAAAAATTTTAAACATGTTGGCAGGCAATTTAGATTTGCCGTATCTAATAGAGTACAGAAACAAAGTACATTTTTTACATGACGTTTATTCAAGAATTGCTGAGTCTGGAAGTTTAGCGAGACAGTTATCAAATGCGCTTAACGCTAAGTAATGTCGAAAAGGAGTAAGTGTCGGAGGTTTGAGTTATGAGTACATTTATAAAAATAGCGTGTGACCAGTGTCATAAAGAGCTTGATGTAGATAGCATTACTCAAACCTCCGAAATGAAGACGTATTCGACTATGGATGGGGTAAGGTGCACAAACACGATGAGCATTATTGTGATAAGTGTTGGCCCGAGTACGCAGATGAAAACCAGATAAGCCCACATAAAACATGCACCATGAATTGTGGCAAGACGGCTTCGGACATTCGGTCATGGGAAGAAATCAAGAGCACCTGTGAAGATTGCCGGGAAGCAGCATTAAAAGAGAGGAAATAGCATTATGCCCGCACCAAGCAATGCACTAGCAGCTCACATAACTAAACTAAGAGCTAAGGAAGCAGCAGCACCAGCTCTAGCCTTAGCCTCCAGCAATAACTTACTATTCTGGGGGACTCATGCAGATAGAGAATACTTACCGCACCTTAAAGGTTGCGTAGGCTCTGCAACTGTATTCCTGCGACTGGATAAGATCACCACCATCACAGCAGTCACCTTATACTGCAAATCTAAAGGAGTCACAAGAGTAGTATCTACTTCTATAGAACTGCTGAAGAAGTTACTAGTATGGGATAAGAGGAAAGCACCATCTCTAGCTAATTATGCAGGAAGCTACTTCACTACTCCAGCTCTTAAGTCAGAAGGACTAGAAGCAGGATCTCCTAAGATAGAGATCATATTTATACAGCCACTTAAGCAGCTAGTCACTGTGCCTTATGGTAGGTTCATGGCTACGCGCCTTATTTCTAAACTAACAGCTCCTGAGAAGTGGTACGCACCAACACCTTTCACAGGCTTTACTGTAGCCACTCCTGAGAATGAGCATGACTTATTCCTACAGTTCCAGTCAGCAGATCTTATCTGTATAGACATAGAAACATTTAAAGAGGGTGCAACTATAAGATGCCTCTCCTATACAGCATTTTATACTCCCACTCACACGTCAATCAGCGTAGTTCTTCCACTAGATAGCGACTATAACCTAGCAATAATGCGACGTTGGAATTGGGAACTGCAAGCACCAAAGGTATTTCAAAATGGAAAGTATGATATTAGTTATCTTGCCCGCTATAGTGCGCCTTGCTATAATTACCTATATGATACTGCTAATCTATTTCATAGTTGGTTTAGCGAGTTACCTAAAGACCTTGGATTCCTTAATAGTTTCTTCATCAGAGAGTCAGTATATTGGAAGGATCTTGCTGAGACTAACGATCTACACGAATACTATCGCTATAACGCTCTTGATACTTGGGGCACAGGGAATGCTTTTCTAGCTATGATACTAGAAGCTCCTGCATATGCGACAGCTAATTATCTACTAGAGTTCCCACTTACATTTCCTTGCCACTTAGCAGAGATGACAGGGATAGCAAGAGATATGCCCCGGATCACAGAATCTAAGGCAATGCTTGAAGAGCTTATATCCACTCATACAACCTCTCTTAACATCATGCTTGATATTCCACCAGGAGAGACGTTCAATACCAACTCACCTAAGCAGATGAAAGCACTACTTAAGGTACTAGGCTGTGCAGATCTTACTAGTGCAGATGAGAAGGCACTTAAGAAAGCTAGATTCCGACACCCTTTTAATGCTCGTATAATTAATAACATATTAGCAGTGCGCAAAGCAAGGAAGTTATTAAGTACTTATCTTACTCCAGGTAAAGAGTTCACACGACAAGATGGTACAGGACATAGGATTCTATATGCTCTTAATCCACACGGTACAGACAGCTCTAGGCTAGCTTCTAGAGAGCACCACTTCTGGGCAGGTCTTAACGTACAGAATATACCGCGCGGACCAGCTGTTAAGAGAACACTTCGCGCTGATCCAGGTTTCCTTCTCTGTGAAGTAGATCTAGAGCAAGCAGAAAGTAGAGATACAGCTTATATATCAGGAGATGAAACTCTTATAGAAAATGTAGAGCATAGTCCTGACTTCCACTGTGCTAATGCTAGCGCATTTTTCGGAGTACCTTTTGATCAGCTCTATGATATAGCTACAGGTAAGAAGCTTAATACTAAACTCCGAGATATAGCTAAGAGAGTAAATCATGGAGCTAATTATAACATGGGACCAGGAGTTCTTATTGAGACAATGGGAGAGGAAGCTATATTAAAAGCGAAACAGCTTCTAGCTCTACCAAGATTCTGGTCCTATATGCAAGTCGCTACACATCTCTTAGAGCAGTTCCATAAAACCTATCCAGATATATCAGGTAAGTTCTATAAAGGTATGGTACAGGAAGTACTTACTACTGGGAAGATCACTAGTCAGGCTTGGCATCACTCTTGGAACGGCTCTATTATGGATGATCTTCCTTGTGTACATAACTCCTATGAAGAGGAGGCAGCAGGCAAATCATGGACTCGCTACTGCTTCAGTGATCCATCTAAATCTAAGAGCGCACTTAACTCTTATATCAGTCATCCACCTCAATCACTAAACGCACAGACATTAAATAAATCCTTCCTTACAGTATTCCACGATATAGCTATCCACCCTAAACATAAAACTAACTTCAAGTTATTAGCGCAAATCCATGACTCCATTCTATTCCAGTACAGAGAAGGACATGAGTATCTCTGTGAGATGGTAAGAGAAAGGATGGAAGTCCCTGTAACAATTAAAGGGTATGATAATAAGATTCGTACCTTTGTAGTACCGGCTGGAATTAAATCAGGGAAGCATACAGAAGCAGGTGTTGCACATTACTGGAGTGAGACAGAATGACTATGAGCAAATCAAATAGGTCACAAAGATATGAAAAGCGACCGAGTAAGAAACTCACAGTAGAAGCAAGCGAGATAATTAGAGATATCCAAGAGAGAGTTCTTAATCTAGCAATACGCTCTCCTAAAGGTAGTAACTTAGATTTTGTAATCTATATCGGGAAGCGGCAACTTAGAGAACTGAGGAGTTATGCAGGACTCTATACGATAGATGATAAAGAACAAGGGGTAGATTCAATAGCTAACATTCCCTTTATAAGAGTGATCGCACAGGATTATCTAGCTGTCTATGAGGTGAGCTAGCTATGGCTACAAATGCGCAGGATGGTGAGCAGCCAGAAGACTTCATAGCCTTATATCTAAAGTATACTGCTGCAACTGAGTGCCCTACATTCTTCCATAGGTGGACAGCAGTAACATCTCTCTCTGCTTATCTAGGAAGGCAGATCTATTTCAATCATGGGCACTTCACTCTATATCCTAACTTGTATACTATGCTTATTGGCTCCCCAGGAACTAAGAAGTCTAGCGCCATTAAGATAGGTGCGAAACTCTTAAAGCAAGCAGGCTATAATACATTCGCTGCAAAGAAGACCAGGCAAGAGAAGTTCCTTCTTGATCTAGCAGAGCAATCAGAACTTAGAGCTAGGGTATCAGCAGATAGCTTAGGTATACCAGATGATACAGGTGCAGGAGACATACTAGATCACAACTTATGGGGAGAGGACATTGATACAGATACAGCAGATAACTATATAGATAAGCCTGCAGCAGAGTGCTTCATAGCAGCAGATGAATTTAATAATTTCATAGGTCTAGGTAATCTAGACTTTGTTTCTATCCTAGGAGAACTCTGGGACTACGAAGGTGTATATGACTACAAACTTAAGAACAGCAAATCAGTCTACATTCCGAATCCGACCCTCTCTATCCTGGGAGGCAACACACCTACTGGATTTAGCCAAGCCTTTCCTACTGAGTCCATTGGTCAGGGATTCTTTTCCCGCTTACTGCTTATATATGGAGAACCAAGCGGAGTTAAGTACACCTTTCCGCCGCCGCCAGATCTTGAAATCCAGACGGATCTTATCGCGCTACTAGGAAGAATCAAACAGACTGTGAGAGGAGAGCTGCGAATGTCTCCAGACGCTATGGAACTTCTAGATAAGATATATAGGACATGGCCAGGTATAGATGATATAAGATTCGAACACTACGCTAACAGGAGACTGACTCACCTGCTAAAGCTAGCACTCGTACTTACTGCTTCCCGCCTAGGGACTTCTATAGAGCTGCAAGATGTAGTAGCAGCAAACACCTTACTTACTTTCACTGAGCAGCTTATGCCTAAAGCTCTAGGTGAATTTGGTAAGGCTAAGCACAGTGACATTACACATAAGATTATGATCGCACTAGATACAGCAGCAGCTAAAGCAGAACCAATAACATTCCAAGGTCTGTGGAAGCTAGTAGTATCTGATCTAGATAATAGAAACCAACTTGTAGAGATAGTGAATAACTTACAGGTAGCCGAGAAGATACAGCCAGTAAATGGAGGCTACTTACCAATTAAGAAAGTAAGGGAGGAAGGAGTTACAGGAGCAATAGATTGGAACCTACTAACTGATAAAGAGAGAGATTTGATATGAAGAAAGCACGCAGCACATATGTTGGACCTAAGAGATCGCAAGGACCACAGGGACCACAACAGCTAGCACTAGTAGCTTATCACGCAAACTGTATAGATGGATTTACTTCGGCCTTTATAACTCACGAGGCACTAGTAGCATCTGGACTTGAAGTGAAGCTACTAGCTATGGAACATAAAGCGGCTAGTGTAGAAGCATTACTACAGGAACTAGATACCTTCGAATATGCTGAGCTTTATATAGTAGACTACTCACTGGAGGTCTCTGTGCTGCATCAAATAGGAGCTGAGCATCCGCTGATGATCTCTACCTTACTCGATCACCACAAGACAGCGTTTGAAAGATATAGTGCTCCAGGATTTAAGGTGCTGTATAGCTCATACTTAGAGGATCAGATAGCTACCACATTCATCACTCTAGATAACTATAAATCTAGTGCAGGTATATGTTGGAGTTACTTTCATTCCGGGCTAGCTCCTGTGCCAGCACTAGTAAAGTACGTACAGGATTATGATCTATGGGCATTCGACTATGGAGATCACACGCGCTGGGTTAATAAATACCTTAAAGGTCAGGAGATGACAGTAAAGAATTGGAGTCTTATACTAGAGCGTATGGATACGCCTTTAGGTTTGCAGCGCATACTGAGAGAAGGCTCTAAGTTACAAGCTAAGCATGATAAGAGAGTATCTCAGATAGCACTGGAAGCATTAGACTTCTTTATAGATGGGATAGGGTGTCTTATAGTAGAGTGTTCTCCTGAGTTCACATCAGATGTAGGACATACTCTAGCTGAGGAGTGCGGCACATTTGGAGTTATGTACGCTGTAGATATGGAGAATTATGAGGTGACTTATAGTCTCAGATCTAACGGAGATGCAGTAGATGCTGGAGTAGATGTATCTGCAATAGCTAAGGAGCATGGAGGAGGAGGGCATAGGAACGCTGCAGGTTTTACAGAGACCTTAGATAAGTTCAACACTAGGGTAGAACTAATGAAAGCTAGGAGGTTTTAATAAGATGTCACACCATGAAATGTTCCCAGAATCACATATAGCTCTTAACAGGGAAGCAAGAAAGCACCCACCACTAATGGAGAGGTTAGCTGCAGCGCAGCTAGATCCAGCAGACTTCATGGCACATGTAACTGAGATAGCAACATATTGTGAAGTCATTCTACATGGAGCTTACGCGCCCTTTGAGATAGATACACTGTGTGGACTGCTAGTACAGAAACTGCAAGATAAGAGAAAGGTGATTATAATATGAGTAAAGCAATAAAGTTATTAAGCCACGGGTTTGTACGTCTTGTAGATAGTATGGGCAGTGATCTATCTATCTCCCGAAACGCAAGAGTATCTTACGATGCGGATTGGAGAGTGGGAGAGGATGCGGGCAGTGATGCTAAGTTGATTAAGTACCTCTATAATAATGGACATAACACCCCATTTGAATCTGTTACTCTTACCTTCGATGTGAAGGCACCTATCTTTGTTTTACGGCAGTGGATGCGGCATAGAACTTGGAGCTTTAATGAGCTTAGCGCACGGTACAGAGAGTTACCTGCGGAGTTCTATGTTCCTGAGTTAGCTCAGATCACCACGCAGTCTACCGATAACAAACAGATGCGGACTACTGAACAGAACCCGTACGCTGGACATATTCAGGCAGGTATTAATACGCAATGTCATGAAGCGTTCTGGCAGTATGAGGAACTACTAGAGAAGGGTTGCCCTAGAGAACTAGCGAGAGGCGTACTACCTGTGAATACTTACAGTCACATGTTTGGTACAGTGAACCTGCATAACCTCTTTAGGTTCTTAGGGGAGAGACTGCACCCACATGCTCAGTATGAAATAAGAGTCTACGCAGAAGCGATGCTTGAATTGATTCGACCCATTGCACCAGTAGCGGTAGCGGCATTTGAAGAAGCTAATAGAGAGGAGAAAGTATGAATGAGCAGATAGGATCGCAAGGCGCACAGTGTGTAACTAGTGACGGCTCTACAGCAAGCTACTACGAGTTACCAGAAGGTGCCACAGAGCTGCAACATCTAATTTCAGCTAAGAATATGAACGCACAGATAGGAGAGATCTTTCGGGAGAGTTATAGATATGGAGAAGCAAGCCACTGCACAGAACTTAGAGGAATAAGGAAGATTAAGTTCTACGCAGCAGCAGAAGAGGAGAGGTTGCTAGGACTTGCAGCATCGAGATCAAAACAATTTAAGTCACTTAAGAAGGAACTTACAGGAGGTAATCAGTTACATTGGGGAGATGGGGATTAGCACCGGCTCTAGCACTACTCACCAGAGCTGCTATTAGTAAAGTCTTTCAGCTCTCTCCCTCCCATAATCACCTGCATACTTTGACTGAATGGACTGCTAAGATTATCTCTTAACTTATTAGTTTGGGATACATTAGCAGTCTTATTCAGTTGCACCATCCACTTACTGAACTCCTCTTGCCTCCCACCTGTAGCAGCATACTCCGCTGCAAATCCTTCCACTTGTTCCAAGCTCGGATCTTTACCTGCAAGCATCGTAGTCTTAATAGCTTCCCCTAGTACTTGCCTCTTCTTACTATCAGCTGCTTCATAAGCTAAGTGCCGATACATACTATCAAGAGCAATAGCTTCTTCTAGCGGCTTACCCCCTAAGACTCGCCCCAAATTAGCTAAAGATAAGAGGTCATTACTAGCTACCACATTACCTCTTTTGGAAGTACTGTAGCTAGCTGCTAGTGGATTATCAAGCCCTTCAAGAGTCTGTGCTAATCCAGCAAGAGGTCTAGAGATTCCATTATGCTCTAGTCCCTGTAGCAGTGTACCTAACACATCACCACCAGCTCCCAGTTTCTTAGCAGTCTCAAATAAGTTACTAAACACTTTACCTGTAGTCTGCACTATAGCAACCTGTGAAGGATCAGTAGGAACTATAGTAAGGTGCCTAGGATTAATATCACCACGAGTATATAGGTTCATCTTAAGGTCAGGATGTAAGAGACCTAGTGCATTAGAAGCTGCACCGTACATAAGCCAGTTACCGCCTTCCTTCCCTGCAATTCCATACGTAGCATCGTAAGCATCTCTGTGCTCAGTGTTACCAGAAGCTGTACCTACCAAGTGCGTATTAATAGCATTGAATCCAGGTAAGCCATTCATTCCATGTATAGTACCTTGTAATGCTAGCAGTGTCATGCTGTCCTTAACGTGACCTTCACCTACATGTCGTAGTAACTGCTGCATCAAGTTAAACTGGTAAGTCTGGAATAAACCTATAGCTTGTCCGATAGGTCCCTGAAACATCATGGGCCGCTGAGCTGCTAGGTAGTTCCCCTGAGTCCGGTTAACAAAGGTGTTGATATAAGCAAGCTGCTCTTTACCTGTCATCAGATTTCTCTGCACTGCGATATCAGTCATCTGCTTCATAACATCTGCAGCAACAAAGCGGTTAAACTCTTCAGCCAGCTTATTACCAGTTATAAATTCTCCAGTATCCCCAGCTTTCTTAGCGTTCCTCTTTATTGTATCCCACCTACCATCAATACTCTTCTCCCAGCTAGCAGTACTCCCTGAAGGATTGAAAGTAAGATCATCTAGAGTACTCTTATACTGGTCACTGATAGATGTAATGAATCCATTATCTTTAAAGAACTTAAAGTCAGGACTGCTAGCACTATCGAAAGCATTAAACTTCCTGACACTAGCAGCTATCATCTTAGTAGGAGACTTTATCAGCTGACCTGTACCTGGCACAGTGACATCCATCAGCTTAGATAGAGCACCTGCAGCTTCAACATCACCGCGACTGATTGCTCTTATTACTGCTGCAGTCTCAGCACCAAGAAGTACATTAGCACTGATTGCGTTATTCACAGCATTAAGAATATCCCACCGTAGGACCACAGTGGCAAGAATACTATTAGCCTTTTGAACTATAGAGGATAGCGCTCCCTTAGCTGGAGTAGCATTCGCAAAGATATCCATAGATTCATCATATGCGGCGCCCTTATATCCAGCTTTACGTAAGATGCTATCCACCTCTGCTAATTGCTCAGGAGTTTTAGCTGTCTTAACTACATTACTAGCGCGCTTGAGAACAGAACTAAGAGCTTTATCAGCCATTGTATTTGTCCATACCCACCAAGGATAAGATTCATTCTTTTTCTTTCCTAACGCTGTATCTACGTAAGTCTTAAACGGATTATTCTTAGCTTCAGCTACACCAGCCAGACTTCTAATATCACCGAACGTACTGCTACTTATATTATCAGCTCCTTTACCTAAAGCTTCTAACTCTCTAAATTGGACTTCATACTTAGCGGTCACAGCTTCTCGTACTAGTGAAGACTCTCGCAGTGAATGCCAGTTAATCATATCATCTACTATCTTCTTAGGATCAGTAGGAGCAAAGAACGGAGCACTGACACCTTTCCTGTGAGCTTCAATATCCATGTAGTTATTATTAAGGCTCTTCTCGTAGTCATACTTACCTATAGATTCAAAGTGTTCCTTAGCATCATTCTTAAGTAACACAGTCAGGTGAGGATTCTGTTTAAGCTTAGCTACTTGAGACTCTAGCTCTTCAGCAGTAGAAGCAAAGAGAGTCTTAGTGTGATTACCACTAGTGATACTCTCATCTATTACCATAGCGAAGTGAGGGAAGTTAGTAGGATCTACAGGTATAGGATAGAAAGCATCAGGATCTCTCTTAAACTGCATACCTTGCGCTGTACGTATCTCAGCTAGCCCTCTAGTCCGCTTACCATTTAGTTCAATATGAGCTTTAACTAAGTTCCTTACTTCACTAGATCTTAGCTCTATTCTAGGCTTCATCCCAGGATTAGCTAAAGGTTGCTGCTTAGGTACAGGCAGTCCTTCAGCTGTAGCTTTCTGTGCAGCTTGTCTCCACCGGATTGTAGCAAGGGGCTCTAGTGCATCACCAGTCGCATTGAGTCCGTAAATACCTTCAATAGATCTTATCTCCTGCTGCAACAGACTCCACTCAATAGCAGCTTCTTGATTATTGCCTAGCTTATATAGCAAAGGTTCTAGAGCTTCCTGAGTCTTAGCTGTGAACTTCCTTATTACGTCTATAGTAGTGCGACCTATATTCTCAACTGACGAAGCCAGAGAGCCGTAACTACCATTTGCAGAATAATGGAAACCAGCTCCAGCACTAGAAGGGACAGCACCTGCAAAAACTTTACCACTGTTAATATCTTCAAACCTAGCATAGTGCTCTCTCAATACTCCAGCAGCTCCTCTAGAAGTTCCGTCCTGATATAGCTTCTGCTGTTGCTTAATGATAACCATATTCTCTACAACGAAATTATTAATGCCCTTAAAGGGAGTTGTATCATATGTTAGTTTCACGTGCTGAGGAACATTCCAAATATCAACAGGTCCCGCCCTTTCTCTACGGGAGCCCTGCTCTACAAGCTTCTTAGTATAGACTGCTGCATGATCTTGCATAGCTAGAATATCACTAGTATGATATAAGCTCGTAGGATCTTTTACTAAGTTTCCACTTAATGCAGAAGACTTCATATTCACTATAGCTGCAATCTCATCCTGAGTTCTAGTAGCAGCAGCTTCAGGATCAAGGAGCTTATTAGCAATAGCCACTTTCCTATCACCTAGAAAGTCCTGCATAGAGGAAGCATTAGGAGTAACCTCACCTTCCTTTAATCCTTTAAATCTAATGTAAGCATAGTCTGCAGCAGGTACGTCTGCCATCACCTTCTCCATAAGAGGGATGTCGTCCACATGCACAGTGAGAGGATTCTTAAAGTTAGGTGCGAAGTCATCCAGCTTAGATGCCCAAATGTATCTAGCCTGCGCTGAAAAAGGATCAGCTTTAGTGATATTCCAAGCAGCAACTTTGCCTAGTTTAGAGATTGGACCTAAGTTAAACTTAGTATCGAAATGGAACTTCTTAGCTCCAGCTGTGACACCTTCAGTTGTAACTTCAATCACACCAGACTTCACAGTGTCTATAAGAGAAGTGAGCTTAGGAGTTTCAGGAACTACTCTACCTACATCTTCACCCCAAGTCTTAGTGTATCTGACAGCTATCTGACTAGCGGCAAATTCATCCATTTCCTTAGTAGTGGCTTTACCTTTAGCTACCTTAGCTTGTAGGAGCTCCATGCGGCTTGCTAACTTAGCTTTAGCTCCCATACGCGTAGTCTCTAACACCCCTATAAAAGAAGACTGTTGAGACCTGAGTGAGCTTCTCTTAAAAGATTCAAACAAACTCTCAGCTACCTCCTGATCACCATCAGCTAACTCTCCAAACTCCTTCCTGATCCTAGTTTCCAGAGTCTTCCGCTTAGTCTTAGCTGCTTCTGTTAGGTGCTCTGCTCTGCTAGAAGATATGTTCTTAGGTATTGCAGGTATGTTATTAATCTGCTCGAAGTCTAGTACTATCTTCTCATATCCTTTAGACTTAGCTGCAGCTTCCTCAACTGCAACCCACGGACGAGCTTCAATAGCAGCAATATCTGCAGCACGCTTTAGGGAGAAGGATATCTTAGCTGCATCTACCACACCTCCTACAAGTCCAAAGACTCCAGCACCAAATGCAACGTTAGCTACAAAGTCACCGAAGTCTTGGTTCTCGAGTATAGGGCTATTGAATAAGGTAGCAGTCACAGCAGTTTCAAACGCAAGAGCTTCCAGTGCGTTCTGTCCGAAACCATTAGCAACTGCGGTCAATGCATTACGCTGTAAGAGACCGGCGGCTGAAGAGTTAGTTGCGACTTCCACTAGCGCCTTATCTATGAACTCCTTCTTCCTATTAGATACAAGTAGTCCCATAGACCTACCCATACCAGTACCTAACTTACCTGCACCTATAGCAGTCTGTAAGGAAGCCTGTCCCATGTTAAGAGCTTTAATCCCAAGGGAGCCAGGAACCAGAGAAGAGACTACGAAACCAAAGAGGTCTGTACCTTGTTGATTCTCTTTATAAAACTCAGCTAGATTAGAGTCCAAGTTAGTTATAACTTCCTCTGTCTCAGACCGTTCAAAGTCTCCACCGAAGAAGTTACCTACATCAGGAGCAATATTATATATCTGATTGGCTCCGCTGATAAGACTAGCTGAGATGAATTTAGGTATACTCTCTACGAAGTCACCTGCACTCTCAATAAAAGGCTTATTGCCATTAGCTACATTAAGAGTATCTGCAGCCACCATATAGGAAGGCATAGAGGACTCAGTAGGATCTTCACCTGACTGTATCTTAGCTAAAGCTTCTTCATAAGCTGTACGGAATTTGGGATCTGACATAGGAGGTTCCTAGTTACTTGCTGTAGGTGTTGTTGTAGGTGGCGTCTGCTTTCCTAGCTCTTCAGTTATATAAGCTCGAACTCTAGTTACGTCCATAAGATTTAAAATCTGGAATCGAGCCTTTGCTTTATCTATACTTGCCCGTATTTCTTTTCTAGTAGCGCCGCCTAATATTGAAACTAGG
>Ga0255048_10002020_pt1 | contig 13312 bp, 23 predicted proteins | sample JV7_2_2_MG_FD_183619 | JGI IMG/M metagenome (GOLD analysis project Ga0255048, IMG submission 183619) | Seawater microbial communities from Jervis Inlet, British Columbia, Canada - JV7_2_2 | ecosystem: Environmental > Aquatic > Marine > Inlet | place: Canada: British Columbia | collected 2016-10-06
TAAAAGGTTTGTGAGAGTGAGGATGAATTGGTATTTTTAAATAGAGGTAAATGAACATTCACATAGATAAAAACATCGGGATATCTGGACTAAAGATTCACTGGATGCGCAGTAAGTGTGGTAAATTCCACTGGTGCAGAAAATTCATTTGTATAATGGGGAGTTATCTTAATCTTCCCTCTGCTGAATTTCGTTATACAGTATTCGATCCAGCTTATCAATTATAATCTTAAAATTCTCGTCGTCTAATTTGGAGTTGTTGTCTACGTCCTCTTTGAGTTCTTTAATATACTTGCTATTTGAATTGGTATTAGATTCAGTCTCAGATAGACGGACATTAACCGATATACCCCACGTTAAAAGCAACACTACTAATGAGACTATTACAGTGATTAGATTACCGAGGGTGATTTCTTTCTTCATTTCGATTGGTAAAATACGTAAAAACAATGAGCGCGATTAATATTGGTATTAAGAATAGCGACACGTACTGAGAATAAAACAATATGTATCCGACCATATTAAGTAAAGAAGTTATCAGAAAACACATTACATATCTTTTATATAATCTGTAAGGGACTAGTGCGTATATAGTGTACAGGAATAGAATAGTAGATATTCGCTTTGAAATGTCGTAAGCTATGTTTTCTGGCCATCTTAAACGGTCACTGAATAAGTATATGTCCACTTTATATTCGTTAATATCATCGCCTAAAAAAAGTAAAGGCAGTAACGATATAAACGAAACTAAGCTTATTGCAAAAACAGGAAATGCTCCCTTATGTTTAAGAGGGTCTTTTATTCTTTCGATGATGTTCATGATCGTCGTTCTTCTCTAGTCGGTTCTTCACCAACTATGTCAGCAAACCCCGTCGAAACATCCTCTATGTCTGGAACGTCTTCAACGCTTTCGTAAGTTTGAGTGATTTCCATAACTCCATCTACTGTGTATTTTATTACTATTTCTGCCATAATTATTTGTTTTCGTAAATATAGTTAACTTCCAGAGTGAAATTACTTTTCATCTTAGATGCTCCTCTAAATAATCTTTATCAGTTGGATCAGACCTTAGAGACCCTCTTGATAATGCTGCAAACTTAATCAATCCAGATAAATCATCATTAATTATTAAACTTAATTTATCATTTGTTTTACCATCCAAAAGTATGGGGCTATTCAGATTTACTGACAAAGTAAGTAAAGAATTTGTACCATCACTAATATGATCTAAGATTACAGAAAAACTAAGAAAATCAGATAAATCTTTTAAAGTTAAATTAATAACTTCTTTATTATTTTGTATTCTTTTAAAAATAATACCGTTTGTCAACTGGTTCAAACCAAGCAATTTATTATAAGAAAGATTCGGAACCGTTGCATTTTCCGTAGCACCAGTAACAGTAGTGATTCCAGTAATATCATCAATAAATAAAAAGTTTATTTGATCAATACAATAAACTTCAGATTCTGGAACATTAACTATATATTCTAAAGGAGTTCCAGTTTCTTGAATAGTAAAATCATCAAAAGAAATATGCGGATTATGTCCAGCACTTCGTTGAATTGTCATTGTAAATTCATCAACTATTGCCCCAGCTAAATTAAAAGCGGATAAAGGGATTGCAAAAGATTGTTCAGCGAAGTTGCCAGTATCAATGTAGTTGCTCATACTAACAGGAACACCCAAGGGAGCTCCAGCTAACCTGAATTGAAAAAGCACATCTTGACTTGCTGGAGTGAAGTTATCTAAATCAACTTTACCTGTTAAGGCGCTATAACCTGAAGTGTCTATTGTTCCAGTATCTGAAAATAATGCTTGTGAATTGTTTGGCCCGTGGTCAACAGTAACTTTTCCGCTGTCTGCAAAATCCCACTCTGACGGGCCAGTCCCTGCCCACTCAGTACCACCACTACCACCATCAAAAATAAGTTCAGGAGTACCTCCAAAAGCAACATTTTGGTTCATTGCTGCCCCATAAGTATCATTCAAAAACGGCTTAATAGTTGGGTCGTAATCAAAAAGTTCCGCAGTAAATGCAACCCCTCCAACAATATGTTTAAGGGTGATGCCATTTTTAGACATCATATCTTGCTCAACTGTTGCACCAGTTGTTAAATCCCTACCAACTATTTTACTTTTAATTCCAGCCATTTTTATTATTCAAAATAAAAGAATGCAACACCAAAGAAATCACCCGTTGTGCCTTCATCATATTCAAGCATAACTGCATCATTTTGCCCTAGCCTAACAGTGTCATGCAACCTTATTTCTTCATGCCCGTTTGCTGTAACAGCTACAAAATCAACACACGATAAAGTTGTTAAACCAGTAATAGCATCACCGCTATTTCCAACCCTTACAATCGCATCAGCATCATTAGAAGAGCCTTTGTTTAAGTTACTAGGTGTTAAAGCAGAACCACCAGCTGCCGTCCCACTAACAAACCACATTTTAATTCTTGCATTTTCAGCCGCATTAATACCAGCCGCAGAAATTACAAGTTCTTTTGTAGATGAAGTATTTTCAATGTACAAAGAGTGCTCACCAGCAACAGCTCCCTGATGGTCAAAACAAATTGAATATGATTGTTTTTCATCTCTACTATTGTAGTAACCCCTATTATCTGAACGGCTTGAAACGTTCATTCTACCATCAGAACCTTCAACTTCTTCTAAAGCCCTTGTCCTATCATTTTTAATTTCTATTCTACTCATAATAAATCTTTTTTTGTGAACTTCTCGTTTGATATGCTTTCTAGATGCAATCTATTTACTTCAATTTCTGTCTTTATATCTTGCAAAGATTTTAATTCGCACAGTATATCTTGTAACAAAATGATCATCAGCACTTCTGCTGGTATGCCCAATTCTCTTATGTATGCAGCAATATCATCTACCGATCCTAGCGCTGCTTGCTTCGTGTTCCTTGAATTGATAAACTCTAGAAGTTCCGCACCTGTTAAGGGTGTTTTTATTTCTCCAGGTGCTGCCATCTTACCAAGTTGCTATTGCTACACGTTCCCATGTATCCGTTGCTACACAGAAATAAGCGAATCCAGATGTAACTGCATAATCTCCCGCTGTTCCAGTATCTCCCGCTTAAGCTGGAGGTGTTACTTTTGTACCTGATAAATATGTACCTATCGCAGCAGCGCTAAAATTTTCAGTTGCGCTTGTTGCGTCATCAATAGTTCCTAAGAATCTGGTTCCAGCTGTTACGATTCCGCTTATATAATTTTTTATTTGTCCCATATTACTGTTTTTTTAACCAATCTGTGTAGGCTGATGGAGGGGTGTCAAACCAATTCCATCCATCTTTCGATGTTTTATTATCCACGCTTAAACAGTCCCCAGTCGGAAGGTGGATTTTTAATCCTGTTTCCCAGTTGTCTTTTGATTCTCTATAAAACATTCTGATTCATTATTAAGCGGTTACTACAGTGTACCCTTTTCCTGTTCCTATTGACGTGTCACATGTTAACGATCCTGGATTACCACTAATTGATAGAGTTTGCGCTCCGTTAGCCGTTCCTAAAGCTGTCATGAATGCGTTCAGTGCAATTGCGCTCATCTTACCATTTATTATAGATACTCCTACTGTTAGGTTTGTTAATATACATCTTTTTAAATTTCTATTTTGGCTAAATGCATTTGTTGTCGTCGTAACGTTTGCACACTCGGTAAGTTCAACATCTTCAACGTTGTACGCGTTGATAAACATATTTGCGATTGTGGTTAGTCCTAGCCCCGTGGTAATTAATCCGATATTTCTTAATGAAGGTAGGTTCGGAAAACCTGAACTTAAAGAAGTGACAGACGGTATGTAAACATATCCTATTTCATATAGCGCTGAAACTTCTGAGAAACCAGCCACAAAACTAGTAACGCTGTTCATATCTAAATTTCCAATCTTTGTGATTTGCGCGTTATTGAAAATGTTTATGAATGTAGGTATGCTGGTTAAGTTGAGGTTTACAGCATCTCCGTTATTATCTCTAAAATTCCCTACCCCTTGAAAAGATTGTGAAATCGATGGCACAACACCATAAGCAACATCTAGCACTCTTAAATTCGGCATGAATGCAAATCCGCAAGTTGTTAATGCTGAATCGACAAGCCATAACCTTTCAAGTTCCGTAGCCCCTCTTTGGCTTAAACCTAGAGTAGCTGTTGTTGGAGAATCACCAACGATATCAAGCCATCCTAAATTGTATTTTATCTCGCTAGCACTTCTGTCTAAGTACATGGTAGAGCAAGTTCCGTTCAGTGTGATACTGGTTAGTACTTGTTTGTAGTTTCTTCCGTACTTGTCAATTGATATGTCTCCCGACGCCGTGCTGTAATCGTATGTTTTGGTGTATTCAACCAGATTAACTGTTACTTGATCTGTGTCATCCCCCCAATTTATAGTGTGTCCTGTGCCGCTAAGAGATACAATCAGCTCATTAGGCATGTCTTCATATATAGCGTATAGTCCGTATATAATCTCATCTCCTGGGCTAATTGAAGGTATAGATAGCCAGTCACTATTTCTCACCCAAGAGTCTCCTGTAGTTGACGAGCTTGCGCTTGGTCCTGATATACCTATTACTAATCCCATACTACCACCCTGCTAAAATGTCCGTGGCTGTAGTGTTTGAGTCCAGTATTCTTTTAACGTTTACCGGATGCCATCCTACAGGCGCAGCTTTCATTATGTTTAAATTTCCTCCTGAATCTATGTATTCGACATCTCCAGCAGCACCGACGTAGAATACAGCGTCTCTCGTCGTACTAGTGTATATCGAGTAGCTCTTACCTATTCCTGCCACATTTGCTGATAGCGTTAATATGGTGCTGGCATTAACAACGGTAATTGTCGCTATAGTCTTGTCAGTGTGGTTTTGTACTATGTCCCCAGGTTTAATATTTAAACTTAAAAAATCTTTAGAAGTGTCAACAAGTGCGAATGGTGGTCCTAATTCTGTCGTGGACCTAGGAAACGCTTCAGTTGAAACATCTGGAATATCTATAGTGTCGCTAGGGACTACTACCATCGTGCTCGATACGCTTAATTTTAATCTTGCCATGACTTATTTCTTTTTTGCTTTTCCACCTGCGCCTTGACGACCTCTATTGGTGCTTCTTTTTTCCACTACCATTTTTCCACTTTTCGTGTGAGAAGCGTCTCTTTTATCACCTTTCTTCAATCCTAAATCTTTTCTACCTTTATTACATTCGGCGCGATGTTCAGATTCTCCAGGCTTTTTATTGTATTTTTTCTGGTAGGCGTTTTTCTTCTTTCTCGATAATGGATTATCACGATAAAATTGCGTCGTCTTACTTACCATATTTATTGCATTTCATTCAATTATACTATACAAAGGTAGCGAAATTTTAATTATTTTCGTTCTATGGCAAAAAAGTGGTCGCACAAGAGAAAGATGGAAACGATACATCTAAAAGTTAGAACTTTAGATGTTATAAAACCAGAGCGAGATTTCCTGAAGTATTATAGGGTAGTCAAGTATTTTATGAAGTCGAAATATGAATTGAGCGATCAAGATTTGGAAATGTTGTGCTTTTTACTGAGTGAAGATTTATTTTCATCTCAAACTTTTAAGGAATACAACAACATCTTTCCATGGGATAAAGATAGATTTAAAAGCCTTCTTCGTAGAGGATGGATCGAGAAATGGAGAAAAGAGGGGATGGACAAAAATCGATGGGCCTTATATAAGGTTTCCAGGCAAGGTAAGCGTACTCTTGATATTTTTTACAAGATGCTTAATGGAGAAATAGACATTCCAATGAATTCATCTACTAATCCAATATTGAAATCAGCTAGATTTACCGATAAAACAATAGCTATCGAAATGAGAAGGATCGAAAAGTTAAAGAAAAAAGAACGAACCACTTGGGTTCATTCTCGTCGTGATGGAGCTAGATAATTACAATGACTTCGCTTATCCTGATTATTGTTACTGGCTTCTCCCATTGAGTATCAACCAGAGTAAACGATCTTGCACCATCATAGAATATAACGTCATCGTCTTGCACAGCTTCGATATCTCCAGAGGTAATTACTTTTCCTTTCTTGGCTCTGATCTGCTCTGCTGATACTCCTGGTATATGCAAACCATTCGCCGTTTTTTCCTCTACAATCTCTTCAATTACGAGGTATCCGTTTAGTGTTTTCATGCTCTTAATTTGAATTTAAACATTCCGAATAGTATTGAATATTCTTTGTATGTCACTACTTCGTTTTCTTTTTCAGCTTTAATTCTTTGTTCGCGCACGTTAGCAACAATAGTGTCAGTCATAAGTAGTGTTACCGCTACAGATCCTCCGTTCTTTAGTGCGGTCTTCGTTACTTTGGCCGGATCGATTACGCCGAGTTTAAACATGTTTCCATACTCACCCGTCTTGGAATTGTACCCTTGACTGTCTCCGATATCGAATCTCCTTAAAATCTTTATTGGATCCATGTGTCCGTTTATAAGGATTTGTCTAAATGGAGTTGTAAGTGCAGCAGCTAGGATGTCCGCAGCTAGAATCATGTTTGGAGTGTCTCTAGTGGTGTAATTAAGTTTTGCTTCTTCTAATAGCGCTATTCCTCCTCCGGCTAAAACACCTTCTTCAAGAGCAGCTTTAGTGGCTAATACAGCGTCATCAACTCTGTCCTTGCGTTCTTTTTGCTCATCTGCAGTAGATCCTCCGACTTCGATGGTAGCCACGTTTCCGCATAGATTAGCTATTCTATCATTGAGATTTTTGATTTCATACTCTTGCTGAGCGTTATCAAGTTGAGATCTTAGTGAATCCAGCCTTTCGTTCAGGGCTTGAGTGTCTTCTCCTTTTGCGATATTGGTTCTTTTACGGTCTACAATAACCTTTTCGGCCGCGCCTAAATCTGCTAAAGTAACCATCCCCCATTCAGCTCCTGTTTTATCTGATATGAACGTGGCTCCAACCGCAGTTGCGATATCTTTGAGAATTTCTTCTTGCAAGTGTCCTCTTACCGGAGGAACTACATTTGCTCCTGCAAACACTTTTCTGTCTATGTTATAATTGAATGAGCTATCAGCATCTCTACCTAGTTCTCCGATAATTAGAATCGGACGTTGTGATTCGATCACATCTTGAATCAATTGCCCCGTGCTTTGTAATGATTCGATTTTTCGATCCGTTACAAGTATCCAAGGATTTATAAGCTCACAAGATTTTCCTTTATGGTTCGTGATTTGGAATGCGCTACTATATCCTCCTTCGAAAGTAATCCCGTCAGAAAATTCGCATGTAGTCTCGATAGCTTTGGTATTTTTTACATGGACAACACCTTCTTTACCTACTTTTTCGTAAGCTGTGCCAATAAGTTTTCCTAGTTCGGTATCGTTATTCGAAGAGATAGTGGCCACCTGATGAAGCATTTCTCCGGTAACAGGAATGCTTTTCCTGCTTAAATTATCTACAACATCATCAATAAGAAGTGTGATATTACGAGTGATCTCAGTCATATTATCTCCTGGTGAAACTCTCGCAATTGTTTCTTTTAAGATAGCTTCGGCAAGGATGATACTCGTACTTGTGCCGTCTCCTGCTAGTCTTGCGGTCTCTCGCGCTGCTTCTCTAACAATGTCAATTGCGAGGTCTTCGGCTGAATCCTCGGACATAATGAGCTCTGCTACAGTTACACCATCTTTAGTGGCTGTTCTACCACCTGTATGATTTTCGGAATTGGCTAGTACTGTTCTGCCGTGTGGTCCTACTGTAGATTTAACTGCTTTTGATAGTAATTCTACTCCAGAAACTATTCTGTTTTGCGCTACTTTTTCAAATATTGCTTCTTTTGCTACTCTCATGATTCAATTTGATTTAATACCGCTAAAGTAACAATATCCCTGCGTAAAACAAAAAAAAAGACGCTCATTTCTGAACGTCTCTTTTGAATTGTGAAAGTATATTCTTTTACATCGAACCGTGTTTTTTCTTGTCACGATTGTAGTCTGCATTGTTGAATGTAGAGTTTTCAGCTTCTTTTGCTGCTCTACGCGCTTTGATCTGAGCGTTATCCTTTTTTCTTAATTCGGACATAGCGTGACTCTGCGCTAAGTTTCTTCTGGAACCTTTTACTTTCGTTCCTGTTACCTTAGCTGCTGCTGCTGCTCTTTGTGATTCCGCAAGAGCTTTCTTTTCTTCCGGTGTTTTCTTTTTACTTTTTGCCATGGTGTATTTTATTTGTAATTACATAGCAAATATAGTTATTTTCTATAAGTATCTCGGATGGACTTCTAGCCTATACCCTGTGATATACAAATATAGTGTCGCCACGATCACCGTGGTCCCATTTTTTTCGAATTCCCATTTGATATTCATGTGCCCTCCAGTTGCAATGTTAAAATGTAAGGACTCTAATGAATCTAGACTGATCCCGTTTGTTTCAACTTCACCCTTATAGCTGTCCCATGATACGTTATTAGAGTCGAGAATAGATTGTGTTCTTTCGATTACTTCTTTGAATGCTGTAAAGTTCCTGTTAGTAGCTGTTGCTTGATATCGTCCTCCAAGCTGAACTTCTCCTACACCTTTAATCTCCATAGTCTTGCGGTAAGGTCCATTTCTAAACTCATGATAAACATCCGGTATTTGCCCATAAGCTGCAAACATACTCCCTACAAATGCAACTACTAATATCATCAATGCTAATTTCGGATGTTTCATAATGTTTTGTTTTCTTCTAAGATAGGTAAACTATTCTCTTTGTTTCACCCAATTGTGATGAACGGTCGTGCTAAATGATAAACGGCAGAACACCCGAAGATTATCCTGCCGTTATCTTGGCTACGCTTCCATTTCTAAGTGGAATATTATTATACTATCCCCTTGTGAAGGCACGGATTGATTACCGAAATCTCTGAGCTATCAACTCAGTGTATTATCGCTTACGTATGAGTAACGCTCTCTTAGTAGGGCTGCGAGGCTTCAAGGGCAATCCCTTGAATTAAGTAAGCGTACCTGCCTCACTACTCATCTTCAGCATGCAGCCAATCTGTCAATTATTATATTTGTTTCGAGGACAGGAATCGAACCTGACTTTTCTTCCTACTATGCAATCCGATTCGTCAAACGGCGCATGTGTTCAGCTATATTTTACCATTATACTATCTCGAAGCTTCTTCTACGCTTGATTATCAATCGGAACCAACAAACCTTTCTTTGGTTCTGCTGGTTTCAATCCGTCGCGACTCACTACGATTCCAACTGTCTTTAATCTCCGAACTAATCCTGGAGAATGTTTAATCACTGCTCGTCGTAATGCCGCGTTATTCTGGATTTCAGTCAAAAAGCTTGATCCAGTTGCGACTAATAATTCTACTTGTTCTTTTTCTTGTTTTTTCATAAAGCTCCTATTTGTTTTAAAATTACTGCTAGTTCGGATTTGTTACGGATTGTGCCTTCAAAAAACGGGACCCCAGTTACAGTTCGCTTGATTATTACTTGCTGAGTGTCTACGTCTAGCAGTATTGAGAGCGGGACTGATCTGTCATTTGTAAAGAATATAGTCCCGTCGTGATATAAGGTTGTAGCAAACGACTCAATATCTTCACGGTCTAGGTGTTTGACGCGATAATCTTCTTTTTTAATGTAATACATGAATCCATGATCACCAGCTTCGTTTTTAGTTTCAATATACCCAAGGATAGGCATTGTTAAATGCCAGTCATGTATCCTATCTATCCATTCCTCTCCTTTTCTTTCTTGGTATTCAAAACCAAAATGAAACTCAGCTAGGTCGGGCGTGTAAAATTTTTCTTTATTCATGATTCTCCTTTTTGTGGTATACATATAGGGCATGCGCATACGTGGGCGTGTTTTGATTTTGATGCTTTATTTCTAGCTTTAATCATTGTGTCAGCGAATTTATACGCTTTGGATGTAATCTCGTAAGTGTTCAATGTCTTTTTCCCGTTATTACTTATTAGTCCTGTCAAAGCTGCTGTTGCAAACTTATCGCGTGAATCATCAGGGATAGCTATTAACGGTCCGCTTGTCCATTTTTTCATCTCGTCAGCTAACGAAGGTAATTCTTCTTCAGCTATATCTAACAACGCGCGCACAGAGTCAGTGGCTATAGAATAATCCACATGTTCTTCATTGTTGTCCAATTTGTCTCTGAGCGGTTTTGTCGCTTTTCTAAAATCTTCTCTTGTCATACTTCCTACAGTTTATGTTCTCTAATACTTTGGCGCAGAAACTCTTTAATGATTCCTTCCTTATCTTTCGATTGCGAATATTCAAATATACCCAATCTTTTGCTGGACGCTACTCTGTTTCCGGTATCCCAACTTCCTAGTCTAATCTCGATATGCTCATCAGTGACTTCGATTACTCCGTCCGGATAGATTGGGCTACTTATCATTATCTGAGAATCGTATATGTCATAATGATAACCTTGTTTCCTAGCTTTGTCTAGGATCAACGATATTAAATCGTTATGATCTTCTACTTTTTGAGATTCTAGGGTATCTCGTTTTCTTTTGTCTCGAAAGAGCTTCATTGCCCATAGTAAGCCTAGAATAGTTACGCCAATACATGCTTTTATAATTATTTCTGTTGTCATGGTTTTGTTTTTTTAATCATTTTCATTTGGTCTTCTGAATACCAAGCACTCGTGCTATTCTTGAAGCAAATAGCGTATGACGAAATTCCTTGAATAGTTTGAGTGCGAGCGATTATTCCCTGTTTACCTATTAGTTCAGGAGAAATATCGTACCATATGTTGCGCTTGCTTGTTTTGATTACGGGATATTTTGAGTCTTCTGCACGTCCATCTCTCTTGAACCACATTGACTGCCCATAATTCACGATCTCTACTCTATCTCCTATTGCGTATTTCATAAATTCGCTATTAATATTTCTTCCGGTGCATATTCTACTAATTCACGCTCAGACTCTTTGAACTTCTCAACTAGTGCTTTTGTAACTGAATTGGATTTCTTTTTAGAAGGCTGTATTTTTACAAAGCTTTCCGCAGCCCAATGCCCTTCCACTCCATCAACGCATACTACCTCTACAAATGATAAGGGATTGTTAGGAATTCCTGATATTGTGTATTCTTGATTATAGTTTATCGCTACCCCGAAGCTAGAGTTTTTTCTAGCCATAGGGTTCTTCTCAACACAAACCACTTGATCTCCTATTTTAAATCCCATAATCTTTCCTTTTTAATCCATTTATCCCGCTCATCCTTAGCGATCTCCTCGGTGTCATACCGTCCGATATTGTACTTCCGATCTCCAAGGTAGTAAGCGTTCCACTTCTTAGTTTTCTTATCCCAAGATATTCCAGGATACCTATTCCCTTCTTTCTTTTCCAGGACAGGTAGTCCTCGTCTTTTTCGATCCAGTGCAGCATCTCTTAGCGCCACTCCTTCTTCTTGGCTATCCCGAGATCCTAAGTACACACGCTTCCCGTCAACAGTAATATTTACGATCCACTTGTTATCTCGCTTGGTTACGCCTCGCTCAGCACGGTATCCTTTTCTCTTCTTGGCTAGTTCATCCTCGGTCACACTATGACATCTCGCCCACGCATCCTCTATTGTTTCGTATCGGCCCAAATAGACTTGCTCACCTCGATATCGCACTCTAGCGACCCATTTACCATTCATTAACGTTGCTCCCATAAGAGCACAATGTACGTAATGTTCGCTGTTATAACAAGTATTTGTGGGTTATTGCTTCAAGTATTTAGATGCTTTCTCATGAATACTCGATAGGGCGTCTTTTCTAAATATCCTGGACACATTGTAGCTTTTGTCCTCGATATACTTCATTTCGCTTTTAAAGAGCTTTTCTTTATTTTTAAATTCCTTTGATTGCTCTTCTTTTTCGGTAGTTAAGTCTTGGTACGTTTTTCTATGAGCTTCAAGAATATTTTCATGGATATCAAAGTCGACTTTTTTCTGGTTTTCTAATTCTTTGATTTGACCAAGCAGCTCAGTGACCTTGAGAGATAATTTTCCATTCTCTGCTAGTTTTGATTTTACTTCTTTGTCCAGTTTCTCTTTTTCTTTGTCGCGGATCTCTTTTTTCATTTGATCCAACTTAACCGAATAGACTTTTTCCTCTCCTTCAATTTCCGACGTGTGATCTTCGAACTTGTATAAGCATCCAAGAAAAGCCTTTGAATAAGCATTAGGCCCACCCATAATACCTACGTTTTCCATCTTTCCGCCGAACAACTCCTCTAGACGCCTTCTAATCTCATATTCTGGGCGATCAGTGTACACTGACTGAAACAACCTCTTCTTGCTAACTATAGTTACATTGTGCTCATTCGCCTTTAACACATCAACCTTTTCCTGTTGAAGCTCCTTATTATCTTTATATGCAGTCTCCAGTTTTTTGTTAACATCTTCAAGGAGTCTCTTATTTTCTAACATCTGATTATACTCAGACAAATCCATTTCTACTTTGCTCATAATTCAATTTTCGTTTCTGTAAACCTAACCTTTTTCTCCTCAACTTTTTTCAACTTTTACATAGACGGTTATTTTTCCTTATGAACGGTAAATTGTCTTTATGGGAGTTTCCTTAAAATGTTGATGACGACGAATTCTCTATTGGCTATATATAAAAAACTTATATTTTATTATTTTTTTTTTATTTTCTATTCTATAAATCGTCAACACTACAACATTTTTTTAGCTCTTTTCCTATTACCACTACAAATCCTTAAGTTATCGTTGCCATTCCCTCAACATTCGTCGTCATTCGTCAACACTGTTTTCTTAACAATACGTTGAAAAACTAACTATAGAGTAATTCTTGACTAATCCTTAACACTCTGTTAATATCTTAAACTGTTGAATTTTGCGAAAAAGAGATGTGACTACTCATTTTAGTCCAAAATCGTGTTAACGATCCAAAAATCGTGACGAGGGATTGGTAACGAATACTTGCTAATACGCCCATTCTATGTTTGGCTATTTTAGGGTAATCGGATGTCAAATAAGTGTATATTTTGGATAACCCATACAATATCACGCAAAACTTGAAAAAGAAAAACGCTTTTTATTCGGTATGGGGGGTCTTCGTTTTGAAATACTTTTCCAGGATTTTTTGGCTTTTTATTTTGGGCTGGGCTGGAATAAAATAGCCTAAAATAGTCACACCTATTTTTTGGCCCCCTGAAATAGTGCGTCGTTGTTAGCCTATGCTAATCTAGATTGTTAGAGTCGTCTAACAATTGTGGTTAGTGTAACCTATCATGGTCGGGCTTGGGTGTGTAAGTAGTGGGTTAAACCTGCCTGCCCTACCAATATAAATAA
>Ga0255048_10002025_pt1 | contig 13306 bp, 9 predicted proteins | sample JV7_2_2_MG_FD_183619 | JGI IMG/M metagenome (GOLD analysis project Ga0255048, IMG submission 183619) | Seawater microbial communities from Jervis Inlet, British Columbia, Canada - JV7_2_2 | ecosystem: Environmental > Aquatic > Marine > Inlet | place: Canada: British Columbia | collected 2016-10-06
GTACCGAGCCCGGCGTGGCCGTGGACGGCGAGTCCGGCCGGATCGATCCGGCAGAACTGGGTCTCGCGCACCTGTCGCGAGCCTACTCGTGGATCTTCGTCTTCGGCCTCGAGGCGAGTTCGCATTACATCTTCATTCAGGAACCGGACGATACCGCCATGGGCCGGCCGGCCCACGTCATCGGGTTCGAGCCGCAGCTACCGATTCGCATGGGGCTGAACGACTGGTTTGGGCGCGCCTGGGTCGACAAGAAGACCATGCAACTGTTACGCGTCGAAGCCGTGACGTCGGCGGAGTATCTGGAATCGGACGGGCAGCGCGCTCCGAATCGGACCGAGGGCGGCCTGAATGCCCGTACTGCCAACGATCTCTACGGCTTCGTCCATGCCGAGGTGGAGTTCGGGGAGGAGAAGAACGGCCTTCGGTTTCCGAGTCTGACAATGCTCACGGGTACGCTTCTGCGCCTCGACGGCAGGGACTACGGCGATTACCGAGTGGCCGCGCGAGAGATCCTGGCCCGCGGCATCAAGATGGACCGAACCTTCCGCGTCGAGCAGGCGTATCGTGACTATCGCTTCTTCAGCGTGCGTACCGCCATCGAGGTCCAGCAGCACCTGCGGGAGCAAGAGCAGGCTGCCGCCCGATAACGTGGTCCGCGCGAGCGCGTTACTACGGCCAAGGTAATAAACATGCTACAGTTGCCGTAATAAAAAATCTCCCTGACTCTCGGAGCGCGACTTGGCCAATCCACCACTGACACCGGCCGTGTTTCACATCCTCCTGGGGCTGGCGGACGGTCCCCGGCACGGGTACGCGGTGATGAAGGCCGCGGCAGAGACCGGGGCTGGCCTGAGCTGGGGCCCCGGCACCGTTTACGGCTCCTTGCAGCGCATGGAGGATGTCGGCCTCGTGCGCGTCGCCGAGCGGTCGGAGATCGATGATCAGCAGCCGACCGACGGCCGCGGGCGGCCGCGTCGCTACTTCGCGCTCACCGCAGCGGGCACGGAAGCGCTGCGCAGCGAGGCTCGCCGGCTCGAACAGTTGGCGGCATTGACCCGCAGCAAGAGGGCGCTAGGTAAAGGCAGTGCCCGATGAGCCGGCGCGGCTCGTGGGCGGAGAGCTTCTACCGAGTCGTGGTCAGCGCCTATCCGAGAGCCTTCCGCGAGCGTTTCGGAGAGGACCTGATCGCGGGCTTCTCCCGCATGCGGCGCGCTGAGTCGAGTCCGCTACGGATGTGGCGGCTGGCTCTTGCCGATGCGGTCGTGTCTATGCCGCGTGAACAACTCCGTGCCTACCGCTTGCGTCGTGGAGTAGGAGCAGTAGAACTGGCGCGCAGGTATGTCTTCCGACCTGCCGCTTCGCCGGCGGACGGGAGTTCAGGGGGTGGCGCGACCGCTGGCGGGGGCCGGCGGGCGGTGCTCGGCGGCGGCGTCTCGGACGTCCGCGTCGCAGTGCGGTCGTTGCAGCGCTCGCCGGCATTCACGCTAGTGGTTGTCCTGTCACTGGCGTTTGGCGTCGGAGCCAATACCGCACTGTTCACCATGGTGAACGCCGTGTGGTTTGCCGAGGTGCCCGGGGTTGCCGACCCCGACGGATTGGTGGAGCTTGTGGCGAGGGAGCGCGGGTGGGAACTCGACACATGGACCTATGCCGACTTTCGCGATGTACGAGACGCGGAAACGCCGCTTGCGTCAGTTGCCGGGTGGACGCCGCGGACCGGCAACCTGGAGATCGATGGGGCTCGCCACGGCGTGCGCATGCTGTATGTCTCGGCCAACTACTTCCAGATTCTCGGCGTAGTGCCGGCACGCGGTCGTGACCTGCCCGAGGGCGGGGTCAGCGATTCCGGTCACGCCGCTGTAGCGATCGTGAGCCACCAGCTCTGGCAGGGGCGACTCGGCGGCGATCCGGAGGTGATCGGCAGAACGCTCACGATCAACAACAGGCCGTGGACCGTCATCGGCGTGGCTCCCGAGGAGTTCATTGGCAGCAAGCCGCAAGCAGGCGCCGTCGAACTCTGGCTGCCGCTCCCGCAGCATCCATACCTGGCCCGCGTCGATAGTCTGGCGCAGAACCGCGAGCGCGATTGGTTGTTGGTTTTCGGGAAACTCGGAGAGGCTGGTGGGCTCGAGCAGGCCGAGTCGGCCGTGCAGACCGTGATGGCGCGGTTGGCCCAGCAGTATCCCGAGACCAACGAGAACCGCGATGCCCGCCTCGTGGGCTTCAGCCCTTTGCACGCGGCCAATCGCAACGCTGATCTCTCAGCCGTGGTCGCGCTTGTAGCGTTGGTGGCGTTGGTGCTTCTCATCATCTGCGGCAACGTGGCCGGGATGATCCTGGCGCGAGCCGCGACCAACGAGCGTGAACTGGCTGTGCGCATCGCTCTCGGTTCGGGCCGCCGGCGGTTGGTTGCCTACCTGATGACCGAGGCACTCGTCCTGGCGGTCACCGGTGGCGGGCTCGGTACACTCGCTGCGTTCTGGGCGACGGGCGCCATAAGCGCGACCAGTCTGGGCGTGGCGATTCCCAACGTCAGCTTCCAGCCCGACATGACGGTCCTGCTCTACTCGGTGGCGCTCACCCTGCTGACTACGCTGCTGTTCGGCATGCTACCGGCGCTGCGTGCCAGTCGACCCGAGATCGTTGTGTCACTCAAGGACGATTCGGGCGGTGGTGGCCACAGGGTGGGCAGAGTCCACACCATCGCGGCCTCGGCGCAGACCGGCTTGGCGCTGTTCCTGCTGGCCATCGCGAGCCTGTTCGTGCGCAGCATCGACACCATGGAGGCACGCGATGTCGGCTTCGAGCCAGACAACCTGTTGGTCACCGCCTCGAGGGTGTTGCCCACCATGACGGCCGGCATGAACATGTCGCTCGATGGTTACGAGTCGAGCGACCGCGGACTGATCCTGATCGATCAGCTGGCGGATGCAGTCGGGTCGTTGCCGGGGGTGATTTCCGCTACCGTGGCCGACGGCTTCCCGCTCGACATGAATGGCAACTATTCGTGGGTTGGGCGAGGGGATCAGCCGGCGGAGGGCTCGGAACGAGTTCAAGTTGAATACACAGGCATCACGGAGCGCTTCTTCGAAACCATTGGTACCCCGATCCTCCAGGGTCGCGGAATCGAGGCGACCGATGTGGGGGCCTCGGAACCGGTCGTCGTGATCACCCGAACCCTGGCGGCGCGCCTGTGGCCCGGGGAGGAGGCGCTGGGCCGTACGGTGAGCTTCACGACGCGGGACTCTGCGGCCCGGAGTTCACAGGACGTCGACCACGTCGTTGTCGGGGTCGTCGGCCACGTCGGTACCAGCAGGATCAAGGCTGACCTGCCCCACGTGTTTGTCGCGCTCAGACAGGCGTACTATCCGAGATTGAGAATACTGGTCCGTGGTACGGCGGACGCGGCGACGCTCGGCCGTTCGATCCAATCGGCGATTGTCGACGTTGACCCCCAGATCGCGATTCCACTGGTGGTCGACGCCGGACTTCTGGTTGCGTACGGGACCTCGTCGCAACGGACGTTCGCCCGAGCGTCTGCCGGCTTCGGATTGCTCACTTTGTTGCTGGCAGCCATCGGTGTCTACGGTGTGGTGGCCTACGCCGTGGCCAATCGGAGACGAGAGATCGGTATTCGAATGGCGGTGGGGGCCACGCGGCAGGGCGTGATGCGTGTGGTTCTACGCGACGGAGTGCGGCTCGCCCTTCCGGGTCTGGCGATCGGTGCCGTTCTGGCGGTTGGCATCGCCACCGTCTTGACTTTCGAGTTCCCCAACCTGAATCCTGTGGATCCGTTGGCATTGGCAACTGCGGCCGGGGTGCTCTTCCTGGTCGTGCTCATCGCCAGCGCAGTGCCGGCTCGGAGGGCGTCCGGGATCGACCCGATGGAAGCACTTCGCAGCCAGTGAGTGTGTCCCAGGGCTTGCCGGGCGTTCGATCGCTTCTTCAGCGTGCGCACGGGCATTGACGTCCAGCAGTACCTGCGGCTCACTGTAGCCCGCGCTGGCGTGTAGGGTTGAGGCCGGCACGACGAGCGCCTCCGTGCCTACGGTAACCTGGAACACCGAGAGCCAGCGAGCGGGACTTTTGACACTAGCGATTGGCGGACTCTTCGCGCTGCTTGTCGTCATGGTCTACCTGTTCTTGACCGAGAAACTGCCGGTTGATCTGACGGCGTTCCTCGGGCTCGTCGTCCTGATCTTCGCGGGCTACGTGACGCCGGACGAGGCGTTCCAGGGATTCTCGTCGCCGGCGGTCATGACGATGCTGTCGGTGTTCATCGTCGGGGCCGCGTTGCTCGAAACGGGCGTGGCCGACATCATCGGCGGCCAGATTCACCGGCTCGTCGGGGATAGCGAGGCGCGTCTTCTGGTGACCCTGATGCTGGTCGCCGGCCTGCTCTCGGCGTTCATGAACAACATCGCTGCCGTCGCGGTCTTGATGCCGGCCGTGGCGTCTCTTGCCCCGCGCGTCGGACTGTCGCCGTCACGACTCTTCATGCCGCTCGCCTTCGGCGCTATCCTCGGCGGCACGACGACTCTCGTAGGCACGCCGCCGAATATCGTGGCGGCGCAGATGCTGAACGACCGGCCGGGCTTCGAGCCCTTCAAGCTCTTCGATTTCGCCCCGATCGGTCTCGCCATCATGGCGGTCGGCACGCTTTACATGCTGACGGTCGGCAAGCGGTTGCTGCCGACTGGGCAGATCCGCGGACCCGCTTCGCTCGGGGGGAAGAACCTCGCCGAGATCTACCAGCTCGAGGATCGACTCTTCTCGCTCCGTCTCCCCGAGGCGGCCGCCCTTGCCGGGCGGACGTTGGCGGAGACTCGGCTCGGCAACGCGCTCGGTTTCAAGGTGCTGTCGATCATGCGTGGCAGTCACCATTTCGTCGCCGAGGGAAGCTCGGAACTGAAGGGCGGTGATGTGCTGATAGTCGACGGTGATCCGTCCAAGGTGCAGGAGTTCCTCGGGATGGAACCGCTCGATGTTCGCCGCATGGCGGTGGAGTCGGTTCCTGGATTGTCGCCGGGTGTCGACGGGATCCGGTTCCGGGTGGCCTCGGGCGGCACGATCGCCGGCAATACCCTGCGCGAGCTTGCTTTCCGCAACCGCTTCGGCGTGGTGGTGCTGGCGATCGAGCATCGCGGTCAGTTGTTCAGCGAGCACCTGGTCGAGCAAACCCTGAGGGTAGGGGACGAGGTCCTGGCGGTGGGCCGGAGCGAGGACCTCGAGCGTTTCGCCGCCGAACCTGGCTCGGAGGTAGTCGGCCGCGGTCTGGCGGCCCTCGCCGATCTCCAGGAGCGCCTCTCTGTGATCAGGGTGCCTGACGGATCGGAATTGATCGGAGCTACGATCCAGGGTAGTCGCCTCGGCGATGTCGTTGGTCTGACGGTGGCGGGTATCGTCCGTGGCGGGCAGACGCTCCTTGCGATTTCGCCCGAGGAGACGATTCACGAGGGCGACGGCCTGCTCGTCGCGGCTGATCCCACGGTGGTGCAGAGTCTCGGCGGTGCGGCCGAGGTCGAGTTTGGTGCCGTCGTCGGCCAGGAGTTGTTGGAGTCCGACGAGACCGCGATGGTGGAAGTGGCTGTCGCGCCGCGTTCAGCGGCCGAGGGCCGGACGCTGTACGACCTCGAGTTCACCAATCGCTACGGGCTGTTGGCGCTGGCACTGTGGCGCGAGGGGAGCCCACTGCACACGGATCTTGCCCATGTGGCGCTACGTTTCGGTGATGCGTTGCTGCTGCGCGGCCCGCGAGAGCGGATACGGAAGCTGGCGACGGATGCGGACTTCGTCGTGCTCTCGGACACGGCCCGGGCGCAACGACGGACGGTCAAGGCGCCGTTTGCCCTCGGCGCTCTGGCGCTGATGGTCGCGCTGGTGGTGGCTGGCTGGCAGCCTATCCACGTGGCCGCGTTTACCGCGGCCTCGCTGACCCTGCTCGCCGGTGCGTTGACCATGAAGGAGGCCTACCGGGCGATCGAGTGGCGCGCGATCTTCCTGGTTGCGGCGGTGTTGCCTGTCGGTTTCGCGATGGAGCGCTCGGGGGCGGCAGAGTTCATTGCGGACACCGTCGCATCCACGGCGGGGTCAGCCGGTCCGTACGGCGTCCTGGCGGCGCTCATCGTCCTTGCCAGCCTGCTCAGCCAGGGCCTGGACGGCGCCCCTGCCGTCGTGCTGCTCGCGCCGGTGGTCTTCGAGATGGCCGAACTGCTGAAGCTCAGTCCGTATCCGCTGATGATGGGAGTGAGCCTGGCGGCGTCCGCGGCCTTCATGACGCCCTTCAGCCACAAGGCCAACCTCCTGGTGATGGGCGCCGGCGGGTACAGCTCGCGCGACTACCTGCGCGTAGGTACGCCGCTGACGATCGTCATCCTGGCCATGCTCGTCTGGTTGGTGCCGGTCTTCTTCCCATTCTGAACAAGTCTGGCGGGTGATTCACGTTCACCGGCAGCCGCTGCTACCATGCACCGTGCGCCGGCGCGTCGAGCCGCGTCCGAAAGCCGCCCAGCCGCGCCGCCGATTCGCTCTTCAACACCGAGTAGCCAACCCATGAGCTTCCGTGACGAGCTCGAACGTCTCGTACGGCTGCAATCCACCGAGCTCCAGACCCGCGATTTGCAGGCGGAACTCGATGGTCTCCCGGCGGCCCGCGAGGCATGCCGAGGAAGAGTCCTCGACGCGGAGGTGGCTGTGAAAGGTGTCGAGGACGATCGCGACGAGTCGCACAAAGAGCATCGTCGTCTCGAGGGCGAGCTCCAGGAAGCCGAGGCGCAGATCGACAAGTATCGCGAGCAAGAGATGCAGGTGAAGACCAACCAGCAGCTGTGGGCGATCCAGGACGAGATCAAGACGGTACAGGATCGCATCGGCAAGACCGAGGAAGCGATCATCGAGCAGCTCGAGGCCGCTGACGCGCTGACTGCGGTGATCAGCCAGCGTAATGAAGAGCTGGCGATAGCCAACCGGGAAACGGCGGTGGAGCTTGCCGAGATCGATGCTGACGAGAAGGAGCTGGCCGAAAAGCTCCAGCTCGGCCTTGGAGACGAGCAGGTGCTACGGGGCGAGACCGACCCCGAGCTGGTGAATCTCTACGACCGCATCGCCGCCGTCCGCGGTGGCATCGCGATTGCCGAGGGGGTCGAGGGACGCTGCACCGCGTGCAACGTTCGCCTGCGACCGCAGATCTGGGTGCAGGTGCGCAACGTCGGCGAGCCGCAGCAGTGCGATGCCTGCAAGCGCATCGTCTTCGCGCGCGACACCCTGTCGCTGCCATCATCGGTCGGCGTGAGCGAAACCGGCTGACCGGATGCTGATCGCCTACACCGACGGTGCATCGCGCGGCAATCCTGGCGAGGCCGCCTATGGCGTTCGAGTGTGCGATGAGGACGGTGTCGAGGTTGCCTGCTTTGGCGACTACCTGGGCCGGCAGACGAACAACTACGCCGAGTACCAGGGCGCCATCGCCGCGCTGCGTTGGGCGCTGAAGCACGCCGTCCCGGCGCTGGAGATCAGGTCCGACTCACAGTTGATCGTGCGGCAGATCGAAGGCCGGTACCGTGTGAAGAGCGCCGCCCTGAGGCCGCTATGGCAGGAGGCCCGCCGTCTGGCGGGGCAGCTCGAGACGTTCCGTATCGTTCACCTGCGCCGCGAGCACAACGTCGAGGCCGATTCGATGGCCAACGCGGTGCTCGACGCGCGTTAGCTGCCAGCAGCTCGGGGACGGCCAGCTAGGGCTACTCCGCTCGTCATCCGTCCGGCAGCCCCGCCGTCGCGTCGATACGAGTGGAACACGCCTGCTTCCGTGAGCGTGCAACGGTGCGCGAGCCAGATCGCGCCAGCGGTCAGACCCCCGTCGCGCAGCTGCAACGCGACAGCTCGCCCGAGATCGCACAGCCAGGTGCTCGGGTTGCCGTCCGCGGCGCGTTCGCTCACCCGGAACAGGTCCTCCGGGAGCCCCGCCGCGCGAAAGGCTTCGCCAACCTCATGCCCGACGCGGTACGCCAGAGCGCCCACACAGGGGCCCACCGCGGCGCGGCAGTCGGCCGGCCGGGTGCCGAACGTCTCCACCATTGCGGTCAGCGTGGCGCCGACCACGCCTGCTGCGATGCCGCGCCATCCCGCATGGGCGACTCCCACAACGCCCGCGATGGGATCGTGCATGAGCACCGGCACACAGTCGGCCGTCGCCACCGCGATGGTGATGCCGCGCTTCGCTGTCACGAGCGCGTCGCCGGCTGGTCGATCCTCGACGGTGGCGGCGGCGTAGTCGTCGAGAACCGTGTCTTCGCGAACGACGTGCACGTCGCGTCCGTGCTCCTGGCGCAGGCGGAGCAAGCGGCCCGGTAGGGTCGCCCTCAGGTCACCGTGCTTTGTCTCGAACGCATGGGGCGTGCCGAGGCCGTCCCAGTGCAGCAGCTCTTCACGCATGGGCGGGCGGGGCTGGCGCCGGTTCGCTGGCGATCGCGTTCGCGCGATCCCATTGGGTTCTCAAGGCCGGCGTACCGGGCCCGACTCGCAGGTGATCCCAGGGCGAGGGCTCGAAGGGGTCACGTTCGCGCAGGAACTCCTCGAGAGGCTGGCCGTCGGCGTCGCGCCAGGCGCGCAGCGCGCCGTTCCAGTCTCCGCTGTCCAACCAGAGTTCGAGCAGGTCGGCGACGCGGCGATCGCCGCGCGACATCACCGCCTGGATCTCCGCCGTGCGCGGTGGCATGGCGTCGATCACCAGGTTGGGAATCACCGCGACCCGTTTACGCAGCCAGCGGAGCCGCCGCCGGTATTCCTTGGCGCTGATCTGCCGAGCCCACTGGAAAGGAGTGCCGGGCTTGGGAATGAGGCAGTTGATCGACAGTGTGATCGTGCCGATGCGACCGCGGTCGCGTCCCTCTTCGATCATGATCTGGCGCATCCGTTTGCCGAGGTCGACGATCGCCTCGAGGTCTGTTTCATCCTCGCCGGGCAGACCGATGATCATGTAGTTCTTCAAGTTCACCGCGCCCGCCCGGAAGATGAGGCGGACCTTGTCGAGGATCTCCTCGTTGGTGATTCGCTTCATGACCACCTGGCGCATACGGTCGCTGCCAGCTTCCGGAGCGATGGTGATCGTCTCCTGGCCGGATTCCACCACGGTCCTCAGGAGCGATTCGCGCAGGGTGGAGATGATGAGGCTCGGGCTGAAGACCTTGAACCCGGCGGCCCGCAGGCGCACGGCGATCTCCTCGATATCGGGATGGTCCAGCAGCGCAGTGGCCACCAGTCCGACCCTGTCCGTATGCTCGCGCCACGGCAGCGCCGCCTGTATGACGTCGTCCGCGTCATGGACCCGGAAGGGCAGAATCGAGTAGCCGACCCAGCAATACCGGCAGCCCTTCGTGCAGCCGCGTGCCACCTCGACGGTGATGCGATCGCCGAATTCGGTATCGGGCGTTCTGATGGCTGTCACAGCTACCCGGTCCACGCCCGCCAGTCGGGCGCGTACCTTGGCGATGGACTCTGGCGCCGGGCCCGCGGGAACGAGCGCTGCGAAGCGGTCTATGCCTACCCGATCGGCGCGAGCGTAGCGGGCCTCGTACAGGCCGGGTACGTAGAATCCCGGCCTGGCGGCCAGATCCTCGAGCAAGTCCGTGCGGGAAGTCGCTTCGAAGCAGGCGGCGACGAGTGGCCGCACCAGTTCCTCACCCTCGCCCACGCAGCAGATATCGAGAAACGGCGCTACGGGCTCAGGGTTGATTGACACTGCGGCCCCGCCCATCAACACGAGAGGATCGTGGTGCGTGCGGGCCCGGGCACGGCGCGGGATGCCGGCCAGATCGAGCATTGCGAGGAGGTTCGGATAGTCGTTCTCGAAAGAGGCCGAAAACGCCACGATGTCGAAATCGGCCACGGGCTGCTGACTCTCGAGCGCGAACAGGCGCATGCCCGTGCGCCTGTGCTGCTCCATATCCGCTGGATCCGGAAGAAAGACACGTTCGCAACGCACTCCCGGCAGACTATTGAGCAGCCGGTACAGTGTGTGTACGCCGAGATTGCTCATGCCCACCCCGTAGGTATTGGGATAGGCAAGCGCGATGCGCAGCCGCGCGTCAGCTCCGGGGCGTACGTGCGCTATCTCCCGAGCCAGACGGGCGCGAGCTTTGTCTCCGAGAGTCAGGTCTGCCACGAGTACGGGGTCGAGCTCCATCGAGGGGCCGCGCCTGCGGCAGCGAGGTCACGCCTCGGGCCGCATGCGGATTGGCCTGATTGTAGCTCGACCCGGTCCGTGATCAGTCGCGCTGCTGACGCAGAAACGCAGGCACCTCGAGGTCGTCATCTTCGAGGTCGACGCCGGCGAAAGCGGATTCGGAGCTGGCGGTCGCCTCGCTGGCGCCCGTCTGGGCAGGGCTCGGATCGGTCGCCGCCGCCGGGTAAGCCGGCGCAATGCTCGCGCGCTGCGACAGCACCGAGTCACGCATTGTCGGGTAGGGCTCGAAGCCGGTCGCGATGACGGTGATCTTCATCTTGCCCTCGAGCGCTTCGTCGATGACCGCGCCGAAGAGGATGTTGGCATCCTCGTCGGCTGCGCTCTGGACGATTGCGGCCGCCTCGTTCACCTCGTGCAGGGTCATGCTCGGACCACCGGAGATGTTGATCAGCACGCCCCTCGCACCCTCGATCGTCGTGTCCTCGAGCAGCGGTGAGTGGATTGCCGAGTGCGCTGCCTCGGCTGCCCGCTCGGCGCCATCGCGCGTTGCCGTGCCCATGATCGCCATGCCCATCCCGGACATTACGGTGCGCACGTCGGCGAAGTCGAGGTTGATCAGGCCGGGCACGAGAATGAGATCGGCGATTCCCTGGACACCCTGGTGCAGAACCTGGTCCGCGTGCTTGAAGGCTTCGATGAGCGGCGTTTCGGCCGGTACCGTCGACAGGAGACGATCGTTGGGCACGGCGATGAGCGTGTCGACCGATTCCTGCAGCTCTTTCAGGCCGAGATCCGCCTGCATCATGCGGCGGCGGCCCTCGAAAGTGAAGGGTTTGGTCATGACGGCAACGGTCAGGGCGCCGAGTTCGTTCGCGAGCCGGGCGATTACCGGGGCCGATCCGGTGGCCGTGCCGCCGCCGAGGCCGCCGGTGACGAAGACCATGTCCGCGCCTTCGAGGACCTCCACGATGCGATCCGTATCCTCGAGCGCCGCCTGGCGCCCGATTTCCGGATTGGAGCCGGCGCCGAGACCGCGGGTGAGATTCGCGCCGAGCTGCAGCTTCACGGGAGCGGTGTTGGACTCGAGCGCCTGCAGGTCGGTGTTGGCCGCGATGAACTCCACCCCGTTGAGGCCGGCCATCATCATGCGCGTGATGGCGTTGCCGCCACCGCCGCCGACGCCGACGACCTTGATGTTCGCCGTATGACGCAGGTCGTCCATCGCTTCGAGCAGGTCGTCTATCGGAAGCGAGTCGGCCTCACTGCCCCCCAGGGTGAGCCGCGGCTCGTTAGCCTCCAGTTCTGGCTGCTGGTCGTCACTCATGTCCATTTCCTCCTGCACCCCTGTTTGCGTCGGACCGGCCGACGTTCCACCCTCAGAAGAGATCCCCAAACCACCGCGCGAAGCGACCTCGGACGCGACGAGCAAACGTCGGATCCTTCACGTCGAAACGCGACCGTTCCCCACGATTTCTGTGGCCGTAGAGCGCCAGCCCGACGGCCGTCGAATAAACCGGGCCCGATACGACGTCCGAAAGGCCGGTAACGCCGCCAGGTACGCCCACTCGTACCGGCAACCCGAACCTCTGCTCGGCGGCCTCTGCGAGACCCTCCAGCAGTGCGCCACCCCCGGTCAGGACGAACCCCGCATGGAGTTCGTCCGCGAACCCGGCGCGACGCAACTCGTCACGTACCAAGTCCAACATTTCCACAGCCCTAGGCCTAAGAATCTCACAAAGTTGGCGTCGAGGCACTAGGGTCGGGGCCCTTCCTCCGATCCCGGCGACTTCAATCGTCTGATCGGATGGCACCAGCTCGGGGAGAACGGCACCGTGGCGCACCTTGATCTGCTCGGCGTCGGGCACCGGGGACTTGAGCACGACCGACAGATCGTTGGTGAAGTTCTCGCCGCCGATCGGAAAGACGGCGGTGTGGCAGACCGTGCCACCCTGGTAGCAGACCAGATCCGTAGTGCCGCCGCCGATGTCCAGGAGGGCAACGCCCAACTCGCGCTCATCGTGCGACAGCGCGGCCTCGTCGGAAGCGAGAGACTCCAGCACCACCGCCTGCACCTCGATGCCGCCTTTGTTGGCGCAGTTGACCAGGTTCTGGAGTGCGGACGCCGACGCCACCACCAAATGAAGACTCACCTCGAGCCGCGTCGCGGACATGCCGACGGGGTCGATGATGTTCTCCTGCCCGTCCACCAGGAATTGCTGCGGCAGCAGATGCACGGCCTCGCGATCGCCCGGCAGGTCGAGGTTACTGGCGGCGTCGATCACCCGGCGGACATCTTCCTCGGTGATCTCGCGAGCGCGACCCTCGAGGGTGATTGCGCCGCGGCTGTTGATTCCCTGGATATGCGTTCCCGTCGCCGAGATGAAGGCCCGGTCCACGCTCACGCCGGCCATCAACTCGGCCTCCTCGACAGCCGCCTTCACGGCCTCGACGGTCGTCTCGATATCGACAACGACGCCTCTCTTTTGACCCCTCGAGGGGGCCAGCCCGGCCCCGATGATCTGCAGGTCGCCGTCGTCGTGGGCCTCGGTGATCACCGCGCACACCTTCGTCGTGCCGATGTCGAGACCCACGATGTACCGTTCCAGTCGGGCCACGTCTACTCCTCTGAGCGGCTGCTGCCGGGGCCAGCGTTCACCACGACCATGGCCTCGTAGCGCAGGTCGATGAGCGCGCCGGGTCCGGGCAGTTCATGCTCCAGGATGGACACCATACCGGCCAGCTTGGCGTCGAGCCGGCTCGCGTCGCCGAAGATGATCTCCCAATCGGGTGACTCGATGATCGCCACCAAGCCACGCGCTTCCAGCCTGAGATGGTCCAGCCGGTGGTACAACTCGCGATCCGACTGCGGCAGCCACTCGAGGAGGCTGGCAGCCTGCTCGAACTGACGAGCCACCGGGCCAGGCAGCCGCCGGTCGCTGCCGACACCGAAGGGCTCGGTCATGAGCACTACAGGCAGGCCCGCGGTGGGTCGTGCCATGCCCAGAACGACACCGTCGCGGGACACGGCGCGCGTCCAGGTCGGCGATTCGAGCCGGGCGAAGGCCTCTCGGGGGCGGACAGAGATGTGGACGGCGTCGGGAAGGACGCGGCGGACGGTGGTGGCCT
>Ga0255048_10002033_pt1 | contig 13271 bp, 6 predicted proteins | sample JV7_2_2_MG_FD_183619 | JGI IMG/M metagenome (GOLD analysis project Ga0255048, IMG submission 183619) | Seawater microbial communities from Jervis Inlet, British Columbia, Canada - JV7_2_2 | ecosystem: Environmental > Aquatic > Marine > Inlet | place: Canada: British Columbia | collected 2016-10-06
ATAATAAATTATGGCAGTAATAGAAGTAAAATATTTTAATACTTTTTGGTTAAAAAAGATGACAAATGTAGTGGGAAATACTCCAACCGCTCCAACAGCGCCATATGCTAATGTACCCCATGATTATACAGCTCTTCCTCTTACAGATTGGGCAATTGAAGAAGCAAGAATTAGAGGAGGTTATAATAACACAACGGTAGATTTTGGTGTTAAAGCTTATTTAGATGAAGAAGATCCTATACAACAAAATAGATTTAATACTTTAATTTATTCAGGAATATTTAATTCTAGAACTGGGATTAATCAAACCAATCAATTTTCTGTAGGTCAAGATATAACAAGATCTTTAAATCCTGCACATGGATCAATACAAAAATTATATGCAGAAGATACTAATTTAATTGTATTTCAAGAAGATAAAGTAAGTAGAGCTTTAATTAATAAAGATGCTATATATTCAGCAGAAGGAAATCCTTTAGTCACTTCTACAAATTTAGTAATAGGACAAATAATTGCTTATGCGGGAGAATATGGAATTAGTAACAATCCAGAAAGTTTTGCAGTATATGGATATAGAAAATATTTTTCAGATAAAAAAAGAGGATGTGTATTAAGACTATCTAAAGATGGTATGACCGAAATATCTTCTTATGGAATGCATGACTTTTTTAGAGATCAATTACAAACAGCTAATTCTGTAGTTGGAGGTTGGGATAATCATACTAAAAACTATAATATATGTATAACTAGTGAAAGAATAGGTACAGGTCAAGTGGGACAAAACGGAGGAAGCGCTGCGCTTGTAGGAAATGATGTAACAGTTACTTTAAATGCTCAAATTGGAAGTATTAGTGCTGGTGATAAAGTTTATAAATATACTACTTCTGGTCAAATTACAGGGGAATATTATGCAACTATTACTTCAGTTATTCAAATAACAAACCCAGCTTCTTTTGTAGCAAACGTTTTTAATGAAATACCAGCTTTACAAGCGATTATATGTTGGACAGAACCTAGCGTTACTTTATCTTTTGATGAAAGTGTTTTAGGTTGGACTAGTTTTTATAGTTATGAACCAACATATGTTACTAGTTTAGTAAGTGATTTTTATAGCTTTTTTAATGGGAAATTATATTTACATAATTCAGGTAAATATGGTACCTTTTATGGAATAACTAATAATTCTGATGTAACTTTAGTTCTAAATGCACATCCTTCAGTTGTTAAAAATTTCAAAACTATTAATTATGAAGGAGCAAATGGTTGGGAATTAGAAAGCATGATAGCAAGTTCAGGAGATATAACAGTTCCTATAACAAAATATAGTTCTCCTTCTAATATAAATTTAAATAGTTTAGCAGCATTAGAATTAAATATGTTTGCTAATAATTTTAAAAGAAAAGAAAATAAGTTTTTTGGTAATTTAATAAATAATTCATCTTCAACTAGTGGAGAAATTCTATGGGGAGCTGATTCAACAGGAATAAAAGGTTTCTTTTCTACAGTAAAAATGAAATTAGAATGGAACACTACCAATACAGATGATGTAAATTATTATACAAAGAAAAAAGAATTATTCTCAGTATCCTCAGATATTGTAGAATCATCATATTAAATTAAATTAAATGGAATTAAATATACGAATGTTAAAAGATTCTGATTGGAATACTTTAGTAAAATGGTGGGATAGTTGGCCAGAGTGGCAAGCTCCACCCAAAGATTTTTTACCTGACAATGGTAAAGGTGGATTTATAGTAGAAAAAAAAGATCAACCTATTGTTGCTGGTTTTTTATATACTACAAATTCTAAAGGAGCTTTATTAGAGTGGATTGTATCTAATCCTGATTATAAAGAAAAAGACAGACAACAAGCTATTGAATTATTAATTGAAGGAGCTGAAAACGTTTGTAAGCAACAAGGGATAAAATATATATTTAGTATTGGTAGAAATAAACATTTAATAAATACACATAAAAAACTTGGTTATCAAATAGATGATAAACCTTCATATGAAATAACAAAACAAATTAATTAATATGGCAACATTTACAGCAATAGCAGCTGGTGTTACAGCAGTAGTAGGAATAGGTGGTAGTATAGCTAAAAGTAAAAAAGCACAAGCAAGTAGACATAAAACCGAATTAGCGAGACAAAGACTAAGAAGATTAGAAATGAATAGACAACCTATTATAAATCCTTATGCAGGACAAAGAGATTTGTCTGGAATGGCTAAAGATTTAAGTGGAATGGTATCTAATCCTTATGCTCAATTAGGAGTAGCAACACAAGCAGCGGTAATAGAAATAGAAGAAGCTGATATAGCTTTAGCTAACACATTAGATACCTTAAGAGCAACTGGGGCTAGTGCAGGTGGTGCAACAGCTTTAGCACAAGCCGCATTAAGAAGTAAAAAAGGAGTATCTGCAAGTATAGAAGCTCAAGAAGCTCAAAATGAACAATTAAAAGCTAAAGGAAAACAACAACTTGAAATGCTTCAAATGCAAGAAGCTTCTAGAATTCAAGGTATTAAATTTAGTGAAGCGCAAAGAATGCAACAAAGTGATTTACAAGGAAAAGCATTTATGTGGCAACAACAAGAAGGTAGAGAGATGCAACAACTAAATAGATTATCGGCTCAAATAGAAGGTTATCAACGACAAAGAGTGGCAGCACAGCAAGCATCGGCTGGGCTTTTAGGAGCGTCTTTAGGAGCTATAGGGCAATTAGGATCTGTAACAGGATCGGGAAATTAAATGCCGGAAGCGGCAATAATACTTTAACCCGTACTTATACTAATGAAGAATTAGCGGATATATTTAAAGTAACTAATCCAAAATTCTATTAAACAAATAAAATAACAAAATATGGGAGCATACGAAAATCCAGTAACAGTAATTGATGACTCATGGAAAAGTTGGGCTGCTGCAATAACTAATTTAGGTAATACTGCAGCTAAACAAGCGGAAGAAAGAAAAAAACTACAAAGAGAAAACAATAAACTTCTAGCTAGTAAAATTGATAAAATAAATGAAAATAATACTGATCAATTTAGATTATATAAGCAAGCAGCTATTGATGCAGATGTTTTAAATCACGAAGAAATAGATACTCTTTGGGATATTATGCAACAAAAAAATCAACTAGAAATCTCTGAATTAACTGCTTCAGGAAAAGAAAAAAATATATTAAGAACTAAAATTAATGATCTAGATACTGATCTTATGTCTTATGTCCCTTTTGTAAAATTGACAAAAGATAGTGATAATTTTTTTATGACCGATTCAATAGGTGGAGATCCTAATAACATAGGTGATCAAGGTTATGCTTCAATGGCATTAGATAATGATTATATTATTGCTAAAATGATTAATAGTAAATATTTAAAAGGTGGAAGAAAACTAGTTAAAGATGATGTTCAAGGATGGGGATGGGAATATACTACTTCTGGAGAAGAAAGAAAAGAAGGTGGAGTTGATCGTATAGAAGGTGATGATAAAACTTTTACTATTTGGGGAAATGCTGATGCAAATTTTAGAGCCACTGAAGTTCCTACAATAAACGAAACTTTTGCAGATATTTTATCAAGATTAAATATTGTAAATAAAGCAGGTGGATTAAATCCACAATTTTTAAGTAAAAATGCCGAAGATTTTACAGTAGAATTAAATCCAGACGGAACTGGTAAAGTTGCTGTAATGAAAGGAGATGCTCCATTAATATTAGCTACTATTAATGACTCATTAGATAATGCTTTTAATAATTACACCGATAGAGAAAAAATATCTATATGGAAAGATATATTTTTACAAAAAGATGATATAGATTTAAAGACAGGTTCTCAAGATTTAAAAGATTTAAAACAAATGTTTAAAAAACACGTGTCTCAGTTTATACCTAATATTAATATGTCTGAAGATAGTGAAGAAATGAATGAGTTACAAGTTACTCATCCTGAACTTTGGGGAAAAGTAAACACAGCAATGGTAACCAAAAATATAGGAGATCCACTGGAGGTAAAAGATCACGACGCTGCGGCATTAGAAATTTATAATGAAATATGGACAAATCCAGCTGCAGCATTTACTGAATATAGTGCTCTAACGGGAGAGGTAGCTACAGAAGTAGAACAAGGTGTTATAGAAATTCCTAGGTTTGATGAGTCAATTGAAAAAGGCGTACCTGTTAAAACTCCTTTAGCACCTACTAGAATAAACTTAAATACAGAAAAAGGAAGAAGACAATTTTTCAGGATTGTATTAGAAGATAGTAAAATTTTAAATGATTATAGTAAAGAAGATAGAAAAATATTATTAAAGAAATTACGAGCAATGGGGTCAGAAAAAACTGAAGAACACTTAAAAAAATATGAACAAAGTAAGATAGGAAATAGTCAGAATGATTTCTCAGATTTAAAAGAGTAATTAAATAAAATACAATGACAAGATATAAAGTAAACGGTAGTTATTATAATGTTCCTGATGATAGATTGGAAGCTTTTTTAAAAAAATATCCTAATGCAGTAGAAGCTCCAAAAGAAGAAGAGACTAAAGAAACAAAAGACAACGATATTATAAAAATCGATGAGTCTACAGCAATAGATTCCGATCCTGTAATATCTACCCCTACTAGAGCTTCTATTTTAACTCAAACAAAACCTATTAAAGATTCTGGTTTAGGAAAAGAAACACAAAAAAATAGTGCTAAATTTAATCCTGATGGATTAAATTATGAAGAATTACTTAAAGTAGCAGAAGTTAAATATCCTATAAAAGCTAGAAGACCAGCGGGGATACTGCAAGAATTAAAAAGACTTAAAGATTTAGATCAAGCTGAAATAGAAGAAGAAAAAATGCTTGCTATAGAACCAGATGAAGAAGAAGTTAAAAAATCAGCTGCAGATGATTATTTTGCTTTAAATCAAATGCCTAAAACTGATGTATTTGAAAAGAATAGAGATATTCGTTTTAGTCAAGTTGTTTCTAAACCAGCAATGAGTATTGAAGATTACCTTAAACCTCTAGGTAAATGGGAACAATATCAAGAATATATTAAAACAGGAATTATTGATCCAGATAAATATACTGGAGAAAGTAAAGAAGAAAATGAAAAAGAACTTACTGATTTATATAATTATTCTAGAACAAAAGTTAGAAATGCAACCCAACAAAGATTAATTCAAAATATACCTCCATCGGTAAGAAAACAAATGAATTTTTATGGAGAAGGAGAAGAGTTTAAAAACGAAGAAGAAGCAGTACAAAATTTAAAAGGAATAGGAGATATTATAAAATCTGATAATAAACAAATAACTGATGAATATAGTTCTTATATTTCAGATGTTACTTTATTTAATGAAAAAATAGAAAAAGTTGGAAATGCTTTTCAAGCAATAAAAAATAAAGCTCCACAAGGTAATTTAAATTTATTACCAATTGAAGATATTAATACTTATAATGAATTAGTTAAAGAATATAAAGGACTTCAAGTTGAAGAACAAGAAAAAGTTTTTGGAACTAGATATGCTAAAATTTTAAAAAACCAACATAAAGCTAAATTATTAGTTGATAATTTTAACAAAAAAATAAATAATATTAAAAATGTTTCTTTACTGGAAAAAAATATAGCTTTAGATTATAGTTTAGGAGCAAGAGCAGCTCAAGGGGCTGAAGAATTTATAATAGGAGGTTTAGTTAATCTTGGAGCAAATATTCAACAATTTAAATTAGAAGCTATAAAAGCTTTATCTGGAGCTCCTTCTGCTATTTTAGATGTTTTACCTTCATTAATAGAAGGTCCAAGCCAAGATACTGCGATATCTGATGAAATTAGAAAATCAGCTTCTTATAAATCTGCCTCTAACTTAACTGATGCTACTAGTACTGTTATTAGTGCTTTAGCTGATGTGGCTATAGATGATTTAAAGAAATCAACCACTGATTATAACTTAAGAATAGCTCAAAAACGTTTTGATAATTTACCCGAACCTATTGTAATAGATGATATAGGTAAAAATGGTATAACATTTGGTAATTGGTTTGCTGAAGTATTTGCTAATAATTTCACTAGTATTGCAACAACATTTATTCCTTCTACATTAGCTTATAAAGGCGCTAAAGGAGTTCAAACAGCTTTAAAAGCAAGTAGAAGAGCAATTGGTGATCTGCGTAAAGGTATCGCAGCTAAAAGTTTAACTGAAAAAACTTTATTGAGACAAAATCTAAAAAAGGCATTACAAAGACAAAAACAATTTGGAATTTTAGGAATGAGAGCAGCTCAAGGCATTTTCTTTGTAGGAGAAAGTGGACAAAAATTAGCTGAAATGGACGTTGCTGAAGTTGATGCAAAAAAAGCTCTTCCTAAACTTATTAAAAAATTAGAAGGAACTACTGATTCAAGACTTAGAGCAGAAATACAACAAGATATTGATGATGCTAGAATGAGGTCTAGTTATAGTTTTATGCAAAAATCTTTTACTGGAGGTATGTACGGGACTATAGCAACAGCTGCTGAAACTTTTGGAACACTTCCATTTGTTACAGGCGCTAGAAGTTTAGCAAATAATATAGGAAGACAAACTTTTAAAGCTGAAGTTTATAGAAATCCTTATAAATTCTTTTGGAATAATACTAAAAAAACTATACAAGGTCTTGCTCCTGTAGTAACGAGAGCATTACCTGTAGAAGTATTTGAAGAAGTAATGACTGAAATTGGTCATAATGGAATGGATATAATAGTATTAGAAGAAAATAAAAATATATTAGAAGGTTTAAATAAAGATTTTTTTGCAAATGTAGCTTTATCTACTTTAGCTATTATGGCTCCTCAAGCAAGTGGTAATATATCTAATATTTTAAAAAATGAATTTAGAGTAAGAGATGATGTGTTAGATGATAAAGCATGGGTTCAAGAATTAATTGAATTACAAGCAACAATGCCAAACTTAAAAGGAAAAGCTTTAATAAATGCTAGACAAAAAAGACTAGGTTTATTAGAAACTCTTGCTTTAAGTGATGCAATGACTATTCAAAAATTAACTAAATTAACTCCAGAAGAAATTTTACAATCTACTGAATATAATAGAGAACTTAGAGAATTAGCTATAGCAGCATTAGAAATTACAAGAAGTCAAGGAATTACAGATGCAGGGAAAAAAGAGCTTGAAGAAATTACTAATAGAATGAGAGTTATTACTAAAGCTAGAGATGAACTATTAAATACTAGTAAAACTATTGCAAGAAATAAAGGAACAAAAGCTATTGATAGATTAGGACCTAAAGCTTTAAATCCTAAGATGAATTATTATATGGGATTAAATATGTTTTATGAAGATGTGGCAATGACATTAAGTCCTAAAAATAAAACTTTCGTTAAAATTGAAAATATTGAAGATATTTTGGATATGGAAGAATTAAAAGATTTCTCTTCAGAAGATATTGCAACTATACAACTAAGATTTCTCTCTCCAAAATCACCTTTTGCTTTAAATATTGGAAATAAAATTATACTTAATGGAATAGCAATTGATAATGCTATTGCTATGTCTCCTACTAATGCTGAAGCTAGATATGCTGCGGCCGCTCCACTTCAAGAATTATTTCATATATATAATAAAGGTAAAAAATTAGTTAAAAATGGTAAAGTATCAGAAACTACAGAAAAAGCTATTGATGAAGTATTACAAACTATTACTGATAAATGGAAATTAGGAAAAATAGATGATGATGAATATAAAGCTTTACAAAAAAGATTAAATAATTATAAAACTGATGATTCAAAAGACTCTGAAGAATTATTAGCTCAATTAAACGACGCGGTTGCTATAGGCGTTTTAAGTATATCTGATTTTCAAAATATGTATAGTTTAAAAAACTTTTTAAATAATACTATTGATAATTTATTTGGAGAAACTTCTTGGATGCTAAATTTACAATCACAAGATGATGTTTGGAGATTTATAAAAGGTTTTAGACAAGATGTTTTGAAATCAAATAGAATTCAAACAGCACCTGAAGATAAGGATATTAGTGAATCCGCAGGATTAACCGGTTTTGGATTAGAGATAGACGCTTTTAAACCACAAACTGGACAAACATTAGAACAATACAAACAAGATCCTAATTATTTTAAAGCTTATGAAGCTATAGGTAAAGATAATGAAGCTTTAAATTCTTTTATATTAAAAACAGGAAGACAATATGGTATTGAAAGCAATTTAGATGTACAAGCTATAAAGGATAACTTACAATTAAGATTTATACAAAACTATGATCCATCTAAAAACCCTAGTTTATTTGGTTGGATGACAAGTGGTAAAACAAGTCCTATTAGAGGAGCTGTTCTGGATCAAATAAAAGCTGTAGGGAAAACACCTACTACAGGTGCTCGGTCTTTCGACATAGCACAAGGTGAAGTTGGTGCTGCTCCGGTATTAGCGGCTGAAGAAATTACTGTCACAGAAACTATTAAAACCCCAAAATCTAAAATAAAACAAGAAGCACCCCAATTAATAGATCAAAGTATAGAAGATGATATAGAAACTGCGGTATTAGAAATAGCTGAAGGTGTTTTTCCTGATGTTAATAGTAAAGAATTTTTACCTTTTATAAAAGAAGTTATAGACGGTAAGTTAACTAATAAGTTTAAAACTAAATTTGGTACAAGAGAACAATATGATAATTTTATAAATAAACTTGCACCAGCATTAAAAAGAGTAATGCCAGCATCTTTCTTTGTAAAACTTGAATCTACTTTAAAACCTGAGCAAAGGCAATTTACTGAACCACCCATTAGATTAACCACACAAGCTGATATTGATAAAGCAAGAGATAATGAACAAATTAATTATTTAGAAAATGATGCTCAAGGTGTTAATTTATATAAACTTAAAAAGTTTACACCTAAAGAATTAGCTACTTTTATAAATCCACCAGCTATAAACCCTAAAACAGGTAAAAAAAGTGGATTAAAAGGTACTAGAAAAACTTCTGTTGCTACATCAGTTGCTACACAAAGTGCTTTTGATATGATACCTTCTATATTTAAAGGTAAAGTATCTGAATTTGAATTAGCTAAAATTAGTGAAAAAATACAAAGAGATCCAAGAATTAAATTTAGTCCGGGGTTAGAACTTTCCATTCAAGAATTATTTAAACTTTCTAATAATGTTCCGGGTTTTAATTTAGAGTTATATGGTATAAATAAACTTAATACTTTATTAAAAAATAAAAAATTAGATAAAACTTTAGATCTTAAAAAATTAGTTCTTACAGAGGATGGAAGAGATGAAATATTGAAACAGCAGAAATGGATAATGGCAAATCTAGGACCTAAACAAATGTGGTTTGGGAAAAATGGAACAGGAGCGCCAGTGTTTACTACTAGTAATGCAGATTATGGAATTGAGAGTATGACTGAAAAAAAGTTAGATTATTGGTATCCTAATGAAAAAGGTTTAGACATACAAGCTATAAAGAAGAGTTTAAAACCTGGACAAACATTAGAACAATCTAAAGAAGAAATTAAAGTATTTGTTAAAAACCCTAAATATAATAAAGCTAAAGCAAATGCTTTTACTAAATTAAAAGATGCTCTTATAGCTATTAGAGATGATAAAAGTTATACTGATTACGGGCCTGAAATAGATGGGGTTACAGATTATAAGCTTAGTAGTTATTCTACGTTGTTAGGTAATCCTAAAAACGCTGCAGCTAAAGAGAAAAAAGGTGATATTGATAAATTTAATACAAAAGTAAGACTTATACATGAAGCAATGTGGACTAGGATATATGATCTTATAGGAAAAGATAAGAAAAATGCTCCAATAATAGGTTCTTATTTGAAACTTGTAGCGAATCATAAAGGTCATTGGCATAAAATAGGAGCGGAAATAGTAGGTTGGTCTTTAAACCCAAAAGGTTTAAGAGGAACCTTATATGAATATGAACACGCTATGCCCGCAACTGCTGCTTATCTTTATTTAATGGATGTTGCATTGAATCAAACTGATTTTAAACCAGCGTATAATGCTGTAATGGATAATTACAAATTAATAGCATTAGATAAAGCACAAAATGCTAAATTAGGTTTAGCTGGATATGGAAGAAGTATGCCAGAAGGTTGGACATTAGGAGATAATTACTGGTGGCAAAGGTATTTTAATGAAAAAATAGCTACATTAGAAGGGGGTATTGATCCTGCTTCTATAATGTTTACTAATGGTAGAACGTTTGAAGATCAATTACAAATAAATTCTGCGGGACAATTATCTAAACCAGTTTTAAATAAAGCTAAACAAAACGCTAAAAATAAAATTAATTTACCTATATTAAAACCAACTGGTATTAAATTTGCTAAATCAGATACTAATCAAGATGTTATTGATGAAATGATTCAGCTTAATAAAGCTTTTGAAAACGCTAGAAATTCTAGAAGCTCAAAGGGAATTAGTGTTTGGGATTTTGACGATACTTTAGCTATAACAAAATCTAACGTATTATACACACTGCCCGACGGAACAACGGGTAAACTATCAGCAACTGAATTTGCTAAACGTAGTGGGGAATTAGAAAGTCAAGGAGCTGTTTTTGATTTCAGCGAGTTTAATAAAATAACTAAAGGAAAAAAGGGTCCTATGTTTCAGAAGGCTGTTAATAGAAATAACAAGTTTGGAAACAAAAATGTATTTATACTAACTGCCAGACCAAATAATGCTGCAAAACCAATACATGACTTTTTAAAAGCTTTAGGTTTAGATATACCTTTAAAAAATATAGTAGGATTAGAAAATGGATTACCTAGTGCTAAAGTTAAATGGATTGTAGATAAGGCTGCTGAAGGCTATAATGATTTTTATTTTGCTGATGATGCTTATAAAAATGTTAAAGCTGTTCAAAACGCTTTAAGTGTATTAGATGTTAAATCAAAATCTAGACAAGCTAAAGATGCTAGAATAAAATATAGTGAAGGTTTAAATTTAAATAAAGAATTTAACAAAATATTAGAACAATCCACAGGGATTGGCAAAGAAAAACAATATGGTAGAACTAAAGCTAGAGCTGTTGGCATGGAGAAAGGTAAATGGGATTGGGCTGGTATACCTCCATCTGCACAAGATTTTATAGGATTAACTAGATATTTTGTAGGTAAAGGAAAACAAGGAGATGCAGCTATAAAATGGGTTAAAGAAAACTTTGCTGATCCATTCGCAAGAGCTAATATAGATATATCTAACGCTAGAGTTGCTTTAGCTAATGACTATAAAGCATTAAAAAAATTACTTGATGTTAATAATAGTCTTTTAAATAAAAAAATTCCTGGAGAACCGTACACCGTTAGTAATGCTATTAGAGTTTATATTTGGGGATTACACGGAATGAAAGTTCCTGGTTTATCTAAAGCCGATGCTAAAATATTAAATGATTACGTTTTAGATAATGAAAATTTACAATTATTTGCTACTAATCTTATTGATATAAATAAAGACAATGGTTATGCTAAACCCAGTGAAGGGTGGTTAGCAGGTACTATTACAACAGATTTACTTTCAGGTTTAAATACTATAGTTAGAGCTAAATACTTACAACAATGGCAAAATAATGTAGATGAGGTATTTACAGAAACTAATATGAATAAATTAGAGGCTGCTTATGGTAAAGGTTATAGAGATGCTTTAGAGAATATACTTGGAAGAATGAAAGCAGGAAGCAACAGAGGGTTTAAAGGTGATACATTAACCGGAAGGTTTATTGATTGGATTAATGGATCAGTTGGAGCTATAATGTTTTTTAACATGAGATCAGCGGTACTTCAAACGATATCTGCTGTTAACTTTATAAATTGGAGTGATAATAATCCTATTCAAGCTGCTAAAGCTTTTGCTAATCAATTACAGTTTTGGAAAGATGTAGTAAATCTTATGAATTCAGATTATTTAATAGAAAGAAGAAATGGTTTAAAAATAAATGTAAACGAAGCAGATATTGCTGAAATTGCTGCTCAATCTAAAAATAAAGCTAAAGCTTTTATACATAAATTATTAAAATTAGGATTTTTACCCACACAGATTGCCGATAGTTTTGCTATAGCAACAGGCGGTGCTACTTTTTATAGGAATAGATACAATTCTTATATAAAAGATGGTATGTCTAAAAAAGATGCTGAAACTCAAGCATTTTTAGATTTTAGAGAAATATCTGAAGAAAATCAACAATCTAGTAGACCTGATAGAATTAGTAAACAACAAGCTGGGCCTTTAGGGCGTATTATATTAGCTTTTGCTAACACTCCAGCTCAGTATGCTAGATTAATGCAAAAAGCCGCTAGTGATCTTAAGAATCGTCGAGGAGATGACAAAACAAATATATCTAAGATATTATATTATGGTATGATTCAAAATGTAATATTTAATGCTTTACAACAAGCTTTATTTGCTATGGCATTTAATGATGAAGAACCAGATGAAGAAAAGAAAAACGCTAAATATATAGGAATACTAAATGGAATGGCAGATTCTTTACTTAGAGGTGTTGGTTTTCATGGAGCAGCTATAGCATCAGTAAAAAATGCTATAATAAAAATTGCTAAAGGGGGTAAAGCTCAAGATGCTGCTGAAGAATTATTAAAATTTTCTCCTCCTGTATCCTCTAAATATAAAAAAATTAGAGGTGCTGGTAAAATTTGGGATTGGGATAAAAAAGAAATAAAGAAAAAAGGATGGTCATTGGATAATCCTGCTTGGTTAGCTATGGGACAAGTAACTAGTGCATCTACTAATGTTCCTTTAGATAGAGTTATAAGAAAATTAAATAATTTAAAAGATGCTTCTGATGCTAACAATGAAGAGTGGCAAAGAGTTGCTAATGCTTTAGGTTGGGAAAAATGGGAGTTGGAATGGACAAAACCTAAAAAAAATACTAGTAGACGAAGAACAATTAAAAAGGCTAAATCTCGAAGTAAAAGAAAATAATGACAAAAATATTAATTAAAATCATAGATGCAATAGATAATTTTCTTATTCAAATGTATCCTGGTTTAACTAAACATATGAAAAAATGAAAAAATTAATTATAATTTTATTATTATTTACTAGTTGTTCAACATTTAGATTATCCACTTATAATAGTCAACCAAATTATTTTAATGATAAAATTGTTGTTAACAAGATAAACACTATGAACCAATTAAGGGTTCAAATACAACAAGATTGGAGTTTAAGAAATAACTACTTACAGTTTGCAATGAATCAAGATATGAATTGGTATTATGATTACTA
>Ga0255048_10002034_pt1 | contig 13264 bp, 18 predicted proteins | sample JV7_2_2_MG_FD_183619 | JGI IMG/M metagenome (GOLD analysis project Ga0255048, IMG submission 183619) | Seawater microbial communities from Jervis Inlet, British Columbia, Canada - JV7_2_2 | ecosystem: Environmental > Aquatic > Marine > Inlet | place: Canada: British Columbia | collected 2016-10-06
GAGAAGTACACTGAACAGATCGCCAAGTATCAAGAGCTGCTCGACGGTGGAGCCATCAACCAGGAAACGTTCAACCGAGCAATGGAGAAGGCCCACAAGGAATTGAAGAAAGACTTCAAGGTGAAGTTCAACGTGAGCGGAATCCAGTCGGTCGAAGCGGGCACCGCGGAAGCGATGGCTCGCCTCGAAGAGTTCCGAGCACTGAAACCAGAACGGGTGAACCTCGGTGGAGCCGACATCGACCCGCCCAAGATGGCAGGTCCCGTGAAGTTCGATGACGGGGCAAAGGTAGAAGCGAAAGAGGCAGTCGGCAAGGTGACAGTGGGCACCAGTAGCGACCGAGCTAAGATGGTCGACTACCTGATGCAGATTGCTGAGAACACGAAAGTCGAGAGCGAGCTGCCTCGAGTGGTCCTTCAGGAGGCGAACATATAATGACGATGGCACTACGAGGGGCGATTGATTGGAACCTCACCCGGGACAAAGAAGGTCACCGCGAGTACAAGATCCAATGGCTCTGTGAAAGCAATGACTGGAACGACGGACCCGAGCGTGCGTACTGGACGCCAGGGCTACCCGCCATAGGCTCGACATGGGCGTTCGGTAACGACTTGGACCTGTGGGCGTTCTGTTGGCCCAACGCAACCGTGAAGCCGGTACTGACGAAGGAACGCCAGAACCTGTGGATCGTTGAGAACATGTTCTCGACCAAGCCACTGTCACGGTGCCAAGACACAGACATCGAGAACCCGCTCAACGAGCCGATGGAGATCAGCGGGTCCTTCGTAAAGTACACGAAGGAGATTGCCAAGAACAAAGACGACGAGAAGATCGCCTCCAGTAGCCACGAACGCATCCGTGGCCCGATCATGGAGTTCGATCACAACCGTCCGACCGTCACCATTGGCATGAACCTGTTGACGCTGCCACTCTCCACGTTCGCACCGATGGTGGACACGGTGAACAACCACGTCCTCTGGGGCTTGGGCGTGCGACGGGTGAAGCTGTCAAACGTCCAGTGGGAACGGAAGCTCTACGGGACATGCACGTTCTACTACACTGTGACATACGAGTTTGACATCGACTACACTACCTTCGACCGCGTGACGTGGGACGAAGGCACGAAAATACTCTCAGCCGGCGGGAACGTGAACAACCCCGACGACTTCGAGCAGTACAAAGATGTCAATGGCGAGAACACTCGTGTGTTCCTCGACGGTGCTGGCAACGCTCTAACCAACGGAGCCGCTCCGGTAGAAATCGACATCAAGTTCTACAACGAGTCGAACTTCTTTACGCTGGGAATTCCAGCATCGCTCTAGGAGACCATACCAATGACAGACGAGAAGAAGAAACCAGGAGTTGAACACGTCGACGGCGTGGGTCCAATCACACCCATCGGCGACGTCCGTAAGCACGGGCTACCTGACGGCGGCAAGGGTGAGGTCGTGGTACGGCCCGTCCAGTACAACCTCCAGGACTACGACCGGGCTACCGCGAACCTGCAGTTCATCTTTGAGCAGGACGGCGAAGAACCCTCAACGCGGACAGCGATGTTCAGCGACGGGTGCCACAAGTCGGACGAAGAACCATACGCCCGCCGGCTCAAGGTGAAGCAAGGGTCACCACAGGGGATCGACCTCGGGTGGCTCTTGAAGCCCTTCGCATCCATCGGGTTGATTATCATTGAGAACAATGTCGGGAAGGGGCTCAAGATAAAGCCCACCGATGAAGAGCGTGCCGAACACGCCAAGTCGATACTCGTGGTGAAGGACCACCCGGATGCGAAGGGCTTCAAGATCCGCCCAGGACGCTTCATGTTTTTCGAGGCGACCGACGCCTCGGACCTCACAATCGAATCACTCAACGGAACGATCAAAGCTCACATCCTTGTGTGCCCCGCCGGCTCTGTTGAGGAATAGGACGGAGCCATGCCCGAGCAATACTACCTCAGCGAGATGGACAGATCGAAGATCGTTGAATCGGTCCTTCGAACAATGTCCGATCGACATAACACACTGTCGCATCCCGGTGACCGTGCCTTGTCTCTTGACCATGCCCACATGGCACCTGAGGTCTACATCTGTAAGGGCGGCATCCCCAAGAGGAAATGCAAGAAGTGTGGACCGATTGGTTCGGGCAGTGGTGGTGAGAAGAAGTTCATCCCGGGCGTAGCGACACTACCCATCTGGAAGTTGCTACACGATGACATCTGCGGCTGGTACTTGGAGAAGGTCACGCTGCCAAGTGGGTCGCAGAAGACGCTCGAGATCTTCAACGTCCGAGCCTGCGAAGTGGTTGACGACTTCAACATCTGCAAGCGAGACAAGTTCGGCAGATGGCACATCGAGTACAACCCATGCGAGCCCGACTGCTCGTCAAGCTCGTCGAGTAGCAGCAGCGACAGTTCGAGCGACTCGTCCAGTGACTCCAGCAGTGACAGCAGCGACTCGTCTGACAGTAGTGACAGCTCAGGTAGTGGATCCAAGAGCGGCTCTGAAAGCGGCTCTGTCAGCGGCTCGGAGAGTGGGAGTGCTGGTAGTGTGTCTGGCTCCGTTGGGAGCGTGAGCGGGTCGATGCTGGGCTCTGTCAGCGGGTCTGTTAGCGGGAGCCTGTCCACAGGGGAGAGCGGGTCTGTTAGCGGCTCCAATGATGCGAGCGGTTCGATAAGTGGCTCCAACAATGCAAGCGGCTCGGTGAGCGGATCGATAAGTGGCTCGTTGAGTGGGTCAGTGGGAATCAGTGGGTCGTTCAGCGGGTCGGTGATACCCTCGGTTGGAAGTGGCTTGTCAACAGGTAGTGGGATGTCGATCTTTGGCTCAGTCCCCAACGACTGCATTGACGTGGTAACAGACGTGACCTTCGACTCGGTCTCATGTGAACTGACGGTCACCAAAGCAACCATCTGTTGCGTGTGCGTTGGTGGTGGGACAACGGGTGGCGGTGGTGGTCCAGACCTCTCCACGGCAGCGGAGAGCATACCATGAGCCTAGCTGAAGACAGCATCGGTGTGCCATCGGTCTCAGTGCCGTTCCCCAGCATATCGGAGTTCTTACCGTCAGTCTCAGCACCCATTGCTGAAGCGTCGTTCAGTACGCCATCAGTGTCGGCCCCGTTCGCGAGTGTCTCATTCTCATCGCCATCAGTATCTGCCCCGTTCGCAAGTGCCAGTGGCAGCTTCAGCATCCCGACCAGTGGTTCAGGTTGCTGCTGTGGTGGTGGCGGTGGTGGTAGTGGTTCAGCGAGTGGTTCGTGTGACCCTGATACGCATACCTGTGGCGGGGATGAATGCAAGGTCGATGGCTGTTGCTTGTGTGTACCATCATCAGCCCCGTTCACCGTAAGCCTGACAACATGCTGTGGCACTTTCAGCGGTGATGTCACCATGACGAACGGCGGTAGCGGTTGCGCGTACTCGGGGACGTTTTCGATGTGCGGTCAGACACTGACTATCACCGCGGACCCGAACGCATGCACAGTCACAATCGGTGGTGGCTGCTTCCCAACTAAGAACGGTTCGGTCACCTGTGGTTGCAACGGTATGAGTTTCACAGTCGAATGGACGGCAGCTGAGCTTGCGGGGTGCCCAGGATGTTAGAAACCAAGAATGGCGGAGCCGGAGTATTTGGCATGTCACCCGATGCCATCGCTCCCGAGATGTGCCCTCGACGAGATGCGAAGGGCGTGTGCGGGGTTGTGAGAACACAGACGGGTGGACTCGAAGTGCTCCCATCGCGTGATGTCTGTCAACGCTGCACCATGAACACAGACACCCCGACCACAGGCAGGTTCAACCGCGAGACTACACTCCTGGCACTCGAAGCTTTGAAACAGTACGGGCACCCCACACGCCATGCCGCTGCTGAGGACGCATGGTCTGACTACCTGCTCGAAACAGAACCTGAGGAGAAACGCCTCGGCTTGAACAACGGTTCGTTCCAACCACAGGGACCCGGGACGTGCCTACACGAAGCACTTGCAGCATGGGGCTTCAAGGAGCGTGACGATTGCGACTGTGTCAACTACGCCACTGAAATGAACATGAAGGGCAACAAGTGGTGTCGCAATCACATCCCTCGGATCATTGGTTGGATGCGAAAGTCCGCCAAGCAACGAAAGCTACCCTTCTCGAAACTGATAGCCCGTCAGTTTGTGATGAAGGCCATTAGGAGATCGGAGACCATGACGAATCTTAGAAGCACATTCGACGCCATCTACTGCGTCAACCTGGCGAGACGGCCCGACCGTTGGAAGTCGTTCATGGAGGGTGTCCCAGACGACTGGCCTTTCCGCGAGGTCCAACGCGTCAACGCGATCGACGGGAAGAAAGTCCCCGTCCCGAATTGGTGGTCGCAGGGAGGAGGTGCTTGGGGTTGCTTCAGGACCCACTTGCGTCTCATCGAGAACGCTCTCAATGAGGGTATCAATTCGATCCTCTTGCTCGAAGACGATGCCGTGTTCAACGCGAACTTCTCAACCGACGTGGCGGAGTTCATGACACAGGTGCCCGACGATTGGGGCATGCTGTACTTTGGCGGTCAACACCTCTACGTGAACCAGCAACCACCGAAGGAAGTTTGCCCCGGCGTGTTCCGGCCGTTCAACGTGAACCGCACACACGCCTTCGCTCTACGTGGTGAGACGATGGCGAAGGTCTACCAGCACATCTCGCGAATCGACTGGCACAAGGGGAACCACATCGATCACCATCTCGGTCGGTTCCACCAACGACGCGAAGACCCCATCTACTGTCCGCCCGAGTGGCTGGTGGGACAAGCCGAGGGCAAGTCCAACATCAGCGGACGAGACCTACCACAGAAGTTCTGGCCTGCCGCTGAAGACATCGCAGCGATCGACCCGACCAATCACAAGTTCGTTCTCTGCATGGGTCTCCACAGTAGCGGATCCAGTTGCCTCGCCGGTGTCATGTATCACATGGGGCTGCACATGGGGAACGAGTTCTGTGGGTTCTACGGTAAAGACCCCGCGTCCAAGAACTGTGGGTTCGAGGCCGTGGGCTTACGCGACATCGCTGAGAAAGCATTGCCCTTCCCCGCGACCGAGTACGCGATGAAGCGTAATCAGATCTGGCGTAGCGTCCGCGGGTTCGTCAACCAGAAGCGTCGAGAGGCCGCGTCGATTGATACGGTGGCTGGTGCGAAGTACCCACAGGCGAGTGCATTGGGACGGCAGTTCCACAACATCTGCGGCGAACAACTTCGCATCCTGGTCAGCGAGCGGCCGTTCGAGGAGAGTGTAGCCTCGATGGTCAAGCGGATGCCGAAGCGCCCCAAGAAAGACATCGTTGACCACCAGCAGTTTCTACTCGACAAGCGAGAAGAGACCATTGCGAACCTCGACTCGATACAAGTCCATCGAGTCAACTACCATGAATTGCTGGCCGACCCCGAATCTGAAGCACGTGCGATTGCACAGTGGCTCGACATCGAGTTGACTGACGCTCACGTTGCCGCTGTCAAGGGATGGGTACAGCCAGAGAAGCGGCACATCCGCTTGGAGACCTCTGATGAATGAACAACGCCCCGTAGACATAGACGAGTTGCTCGGTGACCCTGAACCCGAGAACAGTCTCGACGGCAATGGGCGTCCGTGGTTGTGGTCGTATTGGGAAGGACCGACACCACCACCCGTCATCGAACTGTGCAAAGAGACCATCTCCAAGTACAACCCATCGTTCCGAGAACTCAATCCCGAATCGGTCAGGGCTGTGGGTGGTGGTGCTGTACTGGACTTCATGGCGAACCACGACCGGCCTGATGATCGGTTCTGGGGACCACCACAACGAAGCGACTTGCTGCGATGGTGGCTGCTCTGGAAGTTCGGTGGCGTATGGCTCGACACTGACTACATCTGTTTCAAACCGATGGACATGCTCGACGTATGTCACGACGTTGACCTTGTCGGGTGCCACAACCCACACAAGACCAAAGGCTTCGGGCAAGCGATGCTCGGTACGCCGTTCGGTGCACGTCCCGGGTCGCCGATTATGAAGTGGGCGTTCGAGAACTGTTTCTTCTACCTGCTCAGTCTGTTCCAAGGCGAAGATGTCAAGTACGGTATGACCAGCGTCGGCATCTTGAGCCGCATCTACAAAGAAGCCGCCAAGACAACCGACTACACACTGGACCGTCGCGAGCACTGGCGCTACCACCGAGTGCCGTGGGAGAAGGTGAAGCCCGCGTTCATGGAGAAGGGCAAGTCGTGGAAGTTTGAATACGGCAAGTGGTGGGTCCCGGGAGCGTGCAGCGTGCACATCACCAACGTGATGACCGACACCCTACAAGACGCAACCCGCGACGAGTTGCTGGACATGCAAAACTACATCGGTTTCCTGTTCAACCGGGCGTTGGGGCTACCGGGGAAACAGTCAATGATGGGACGCTCGTATGAGATCATTCAGCGGCTCCCCACAGAAGCTCCGACAGTTTGTGTGGAGGTCGGGGTATTCCGTGGAAGGAACGCCCGTGCGGTACTGCAACAGCGACCTCTGTGTGATATGTTGCTGGTGGATCCGTGGGGAGACAATGGCAACGAGGACAGATGGGCTAACTCCAAAGATGCCCGAGCCAACGAGCCGATCGAAGACCGCGAGAAGCATTTCGAGTTCACCAAGAAGCACGTCGCATGGGCCGGCGACCGTGTCACAATACAACGAACAGTCAGCGTCGAGGCTGCGAAGGGCGTAGACGACGACACGGTGGACGTGGTGTTCATCGACGCTGAACACACTTACGACGGAGTCAAAGAAGACATCGAGGCGTGGTGGCCTAAGGTCAAAGCCGGTGGCTGGATCGGGGGACACGACTACTCGAAACGATGGGGCGGTGTTCGCACTGCCGTTGATGAGTTCGCCAATGCACTAGGCGTACCACTTGTGCGAGGCGAGGACGATACGTGGTGGCTTAGGAGACCCAACGATGGCTAAGAAGAAGAAAGCGGCAAAGAAGGTGACACCCCGCAAGAAGCGTGCCGCCAAGAAGACACCCACAGAAGGTCAGGTCGCAGAGGATGATCGCATCCCCTTCACGCCTGAGATGCTCAAGACCAAGACCACTCGCGGTAGCCGGCCGCTCACCAAGGAACAGAAGCGGAAGCTCGAGGCGTTGAAAGAACAGATCGAGCCGACGCTGCGGGAGATGGTGAGGTCGGGACACTGGATGGTGGCAACGTGGTGGATCGCTGGGATCCGCATCCCAATGAAACGGTTCACGGACGGGTTCCCGACGAAAGACTTTGACAACGCCGTTGACACACTGGACGAGAACCTACGAGAGGAGCACGCCAGGCTCAACGAACTCGAATTCGAGGATGATGACGATGAGTGACAAAGGCACAGGCGACGGCGGGTTCGCACGAGGTCTCAAGGTCCCCGACAATGCGGGTGTCTTCTACATCGCATCTGGCGTGGCGTTTGCACAGGAGACCGAACAGTCGATCGCGTGTCTCCGTCAGCACAGCGACATCCCCATCCACGTGATGACCAGTCACCCCGAAGAGATAACCGACAGAGCCGGCCTGACGGTGGAGACAATCGAACACGAGAAAGGCTTGTGGGTGAAGCCGAAGTACATGGACGCGAGCCCATTCGAACTCACGCTCTTTCTCGACAGTGACGCGATGGTCGTTCACCCCGATGCGTTGCTACCTTTCAAGATCATCGAACCAGACATCTACGACCTCGCATGGTGTCACGCTCCCAAGCGAGGGTTCAACCACATGAGGGGCATCGTAAACTGCGTCGCGAGTTGGAACAGTGGTGTCATGTTCTTCGACATGCGATCGCAACGAACGAAAGACATCTTGGTCGCATACCGAAAGCGATACGCGCCCAACAAGAACGACACGCGGATGTCCGACCAAGCCATCTTGTCACAACTGGTTTGGAAGCACAACTTCCCGTCGTACACTTTGTGCCCCGAATGGAATTGCCGAGGTCACATCAGCGGCTGTATCGAAGGTCCCAAAGTGCGCATCGTACACAACCGACGAGCGGTGCGGCAGTTCAAACAGCGAGGTGAAGTGGTGGTACGCGACTACCTCGCTGGCAAGCGCCGCGTCTAAGTCCTGGAACGGGTGGGAAAGCGAACCGGTCTCCCGCGGAACCACCCGTTCCAGGCATCTTTTTGCCTTTCTGTGCAAAATACTTTGGAAGTCTTTGACCCTGTGTTTTCCGGGGTCAAAGTCATCTACTGGTTTTCGTTTGGCAAATACTTTGCCAAAATGGTTCAAGTGATGTTGACCCCACTACCGATTCGAGCAATACTCCGGATGTGGGTTGTGAGACACACAGCCACAAACGAACCACCACTAGCCAGGAGACACAGACGATGACCACGACAACCACCACGACGACCACCACCAGCCGCGACGCCTTTGGAAGCCGAGTTGGAACCCAAAGCAACATGATCAACCGCGTCCTGCTCGCCGCCAAGAAAATGCTCACCGTCGCCGAAGTGAGCGAGCGAACGGGACTGTCGAACAAGCGATGCCGCAACCACTTGGAATGGCTCGCTGCTCGCAACCTGATCAGCTACTAGGTCGAAACGGGCAGGGACGCCCGTATGGGGAACAGAGACCCCACTGACGAGACCTCAACCACGCACGGGAGACAACCATGAACGATAACGACCCACGCACGACGGCTGAACTTGTGGAGATCATGACGCAGAAGTTCCGCGACAACCTGGAATACCTCGTTCTCGATTGCGGTGACAAATCCATCACAATGACAGACGCTACGGAGTCGATCTGGGGCAGCTCGGGCAGGGGGGCAGCTCGGGCGGTCCGGATCATTGAGACGCTGGCCGAGTACGGCTACCTGGAAATCACAGGCCGGAAAAAACGACGGGTCACCTTCACGGCGAAGGGCCACGAGCTTGTCAACACAGGAGACGAGTAGACCCCGCGATGGGTGCCGCCACCGCCAGTCTCCGGACTGGCGAGACCGATGCCCATACGGACCCGATGGTTCGTTCCGACAATGGCATTAGACGGGGACCACTTGGAACCCCACAACCACCACCACAGTTCAGGAGACGAAACGATGATCAGTGTCTACGGCGAAAACATCACGCTCGAGCAACTCCACAAGGTCGAAGTCCAACGTCCCTCGTTCGCGGGACGACGCTGGCACGGTTTCCAGCACGGTGAGCTGGTCGACATCATCACCGACGAGATCCGGTCCCGCGGATGGAAGATCGCGGAAATGAAGTTCTCGCTGAGCGAGGACGAAGCTGACCTCGCAGGGGCGTTCCAGCTCACCATCCCAAAGCTCGAGGCAATACCCGGCCAGGACTACTCGCTGGGCTTCCTCACCAGCAACGCCCAACGGCGGGCGCTCAAGATGGTAGTGGGGACGCAAGTCACCTGCTGCACCAACGGGATGGCCACAGGGGAGATCATCCTCAACCTCAAACACACGAACACCAACGAAGAGGTTCTGTGTGACGAGATTGGGAACGCGGCGGGTCGCTACCTCTCCAAGGCCAGCGAGATCCCGGTCCTGGTCAACCGATTGAAGGAACGCGAGCTACCACGAGCCGAGGCCAGTGACCTGCTGTTACAAGCCGGCCACGCGAAGATGTTGCCGTGGGCACGCATCGGGAAGGTTGACGAAGAGTACCGCAACCCGACGTTCGCCGAGCACGGCGCCGACACGAGCTGGGCGTTGTTGAACGCGTTCACCTACGTGGTGAAGGAACAGAACCCGATGGGACAGATGGACCGGATGAACAGGTTCCGCGAACTGCTCCCACTGGCGACCGCGAGCTGAGCGGCGGCGAAGGCGAGACCACCGACCCGCACGGACGCGGGTCGAGACTCCCGAACTTCACCACCACAGGAGACCGACCCATGTCAGACGACTGCCCGAACTGTTCCCGACCATTAGATGACTGCCCGTCCTGCGCCAACGAGCAATTCTGTTTCTACTGCAACTGGTGCCGTATCTGTCAACATCAAGGAGACCTCCCGATGACCACCACCACTACCCACGCCCTGACCCATCGCGTCTACCAGTACACGACCAGTGCACTCGACCACCACCACTACCCGAGCGAGAACTTCCCCAACGGTGACGGGTTCAACGAACGCGTCGAAGCCGGTCAGTGGGTGGTCCAACGTATGGCGGCGAACGGCCAGTGGCGGAACCACTTGGGACCGTTCAATGAGAAGACCGAAGCTGAATCGTTCCTCCCCGCGGAACCGCCAAGCGACTACGTGGTCAAGGCGCTCGAAGTTCTCCAGTCCAAGAGCGCCGTGATCGACGACGAGTTCTACCAGCGACGACCCCTCGTTACGCCGAAGGGCTCGCCCTGGCAGTCGACCCACAACCTGATGGAAGAAGCGGCCAGTGTCATCGCCGCCGCTGGCTACCGCGACGACCTCGTGGAGAAGCTACGCCAACGGTCGCCGAGTGTGGTCAACACGTTCTGGTCAGTGACCGCGATCGCCAGCGATGGCACCGCGGACGGGAAGGTTGCCGCGAAGTGGTTCGTGTGGGCCGAGAGCGATGCCGCTGCCTGTGCCTACATCATGGAGAAGGAACACGTCGACAACCGTGGTCGCTACCACTACCTCAGCGAACCGTTGACCGAGACCCTGTTCGAGCACCGCGCCTACAAGATGGAAACGGGCCGGCGACACTGGTCGTAGACACCCCGCACAAGTACCCTGTCAACGTCTGTGATGTGCGTCGGTGGTACGAGCCCCACAACCAGTCCCGTTCCCCTGTGGGAGCGTAAGAATGGCACTGTGGGGCTCGTTTCTTTTTGCCCTGTGGTCCGGGGCTTTTAGCCATTTTGAAAATACTTTGCCAAAATGGTTCAAGTACCGTTGACCCCGGAACCGATTCATGCAGAATAGAGCATGTTGAGAGTAGCCACTAACACCACACGACGGAGACCACCACAATGTCCACGCGAACCACCAAAGCCAAAGCCTCGATCGGCGTAGTCACCGTTCTCATGCGATACAAGGTTCTCAAGAACGGCGACTTCTCAAAGACCACCACTTGGACCGACACGGTCTGGGTCACCTGCGACGACGAAGACGAATGGCACGACATCTCCAACGCCGGCGGGTGTCACGAGAAACTGAGCAACGACGCTCTCCGCGAAGCTCGCGTGAAGTACCCGAAGGACAAGGGATGGCGAGTGTCCGCGAGTGAGAGCTGGGCTGTTGACCCGCCCCGCAAGTCCACACGCCGTCGCCGCCGCTAACGACCACCACTACCACCACCACACTCAAACAGGAGACCAGGACGATGATCATCAAAAGCGAACAAGCGAACGGCGACTGCGACAACGGTTGTGAAGTAGCCGCCACCCATGGCGCGGTAGCCCAAGGCGCGACCGGCCGTTGGTGCGAAGTGATGTGGGTCTGTGAGAGTTGCGCGAACAAGTGGGCGGGCGGTGCCGAGAAGGTACTCACCGCTCAACAGGCCCGCGAGAAGATTGAAGCCGGCGAAGACGGGTTGACCGGCTACCCTGATTTCTAGTTCCCGAACCGGGAACTGGTCCCGACAGTACCGACAGTGAACCACCACCACTTCAACAGGAGACCGAGACCATGAACGAACGCGACAAGATGATCAGCCGGATCGAAACCGTACTGAGACGATGCGACCCCAAAGCCAACGCCACCGAAGCTGAGGTTGAACAGGCCATGGCGTTCGCCCAAACGATGATGAGGAAGTACGACGTGGAGATGGCCGAGGTGATGGCCGCGAAGGGTGAAGACCTCGATATGAGTGCGATCGGCGAAACGATCGTTCGCGAGCACAGCAAGACCGACAAGCACGAGCTGGCGATCCTGAATGCCCTGTGCCTGATCTGCGGGGTCAAGGCGTACACGACGACGGTCTACAAGGAAGGCAAACGAAAGAAGCAGATGGTGATATACGGAGCCAAGGCCGACATGGCAATGTGCCACAAGATGTTCACCGAACTGATCGTCCTGGTGCGAGCCATGGCTCGGTTCAAGGTCCCGGGCCGTTGGACGCAGAAGCACTACTGGTATTGCAACGGGTTCGGGAACGGCTTGTATGCCAAGGCGGTAGAGCTGCAGGCGAAACAGGAACGCGAAGACGCAGCGCCGGCGACGGCACCCACTGCCACCACCACAGCCCTCATCGTTCGCAAGGACGCACTGATCGAACGGTACGCCACCGAGAACCTCGGTCTCAAGCCGGCCCGCCGTAGCCGGTCGAGTAGAGCCGCCATGCTCTCCAGTGAGTACGCGACGGGGAACCAGGATGGTCGAGACTACGAGTTCCACGACAAGCTCTCCAGTGGCAACACCAACGGCGGCAGCTTGGAGGACCAGCGATGAACCACAAGCCAACCGCAGGGAACTGCTACCAAGACTGCCTGATCATCCTACTCGACGGGCAGTACGACAGCGAGCAGGATGGCGAGTGTGTACTGTGTCACGGCTACCCGAAGCTCACACGAGACGACGGCGACGTACCACGCGGCACGAAGTACGGACACGCCTGGCTCGAACGACAAGCGAAGGTGACCGAGTTTGCGGGGACCGCACTGGTTGGCTTCGACGTGGTTTGCATCGACGTGTTCACCGAGATGGTGGTGCCCAAGCACCTGTTCTACTTGGCGGGGGAAATCGACGACGCTGAGGTCTCGCGGTACGACCGCGTCAGGGCGGAGCAGTTGTGGGATGAGACAGGGTTCGCGGGGCCGTGGGCACCGGAACCGGACGACGCCCACTTCCGTGATGACCCCTAGGATCCGGGGCTTTTCGGTATTTTGAAAATACTTTGGCAAAATGTCTCAAGTGGTGTTGACCATGAATCCGATTCGTGCAGAATGGGGAACGTTGAGACAAACGAAACACACAGCCACAACCAACGGAGACCACGAGATGAACGACACGACACAAAGCCTGCCCCGAGCAACTAAACGGAACTCTGAGACGATCTGCGGACAACTCTGGCACTTCCGCACTTCGCGGTACTGGTCAAACGATACGCTCGGCGGATCGACGGAACGTTGCATTGACGCGACGCGATATTCAGACGGGCGGACTTGTTGCGGTGGCAGCAGAGAGCGTCTGGTTGCCATCATCGCTGAGCGTATCACCAACGGCATCTACTAAAACCACCACCACCACCACTCACCACAAGGACCAAGACAATGATCAGCCAAGAACGACGAGACGAGTTGACCGCCCGCGACGCCGCACACGCCACGCGATACCTGAACGGGATCGAAGGGAAGAGCGAGCA
>Ga0255048_10002037_pt1 | contig 13251 bp, 14 predicted proteins | sample JV7_2_2_MG_FD_183619 | JGI IMG/M metagenome (GOLD analysis project Ga0255048, IMG submission 183619) | Seawater microbial communities from Jervis Inlet, British Columbia, Canada - JV7_2_2 | ecosystem: Environmental > Aquatic > Marine > Inlet | place: Canada: British Columbia | collected 2016-10-06
ACGTTGACAACGCGGTATCCTCTACGTTTGTTAGCCCAACCTCTGCTTTTGTAACGCTGTGGGGGTTGCCGCTCGACACGGCTGCGTGAGCGGTGTTCGCGGCTACCGAGGCAAGTGCGCCTACATAGGCGTCGGTGACGAGCGTGGCCTGAGTGTTGGCGGGACTGATGATTTTAAGCTGCCCGCCTGCGCCTGCGTTGTCGCCCGTCGTATCAGAGACATCCAATACGACAAACTTGTCCAGCGCGTCCGCCGCGGCTAATAGCTCATCAAATGCCGAGGTCCTGAGATCGCCATCTGCCATAATCTTCTCCGTTATCGCCCTTTGGTCGAAGCTCCGGTCCTTCTGGCCTTTGCCGTCGCCGCCGCTGGCGTGGATTACCGTTTATTCTACTTCGAGTAGCACGCTACCCACTGATCCTTCTAATAGCACTTCTCCTGTGCTCCCCTCCAATAACCACGAGAACGCAACCGTTAATCTTGATTTTATGTGAATCTCGGCAGTAAAGAGATCCACGATATTGTCCGCCTCGAACGTGTCAACCTTCACGTCAGCCGATATAATGTCATCGGTAGGCATTACGCATTGTCGTCTATAATAAGAAACAACTTACTGTAACCGCGCCCTTTAATCGTTGGGTACGTTGCGCTGTCTGGCGTAACGCCTGTCCACGACGTATCCGCCGGAAAAATAACCCTGTACTTCGCGCCCGCCGTGAGCGAGCCAACCGTGCCGCCCGTGAGCGTGATCGTTACGCCACTCGCGCCGCCCGTACCGCTACCAATCTCCACCCTTGTCCCTGTTTTGCTGACCGCGATTGCCTTTACGGTGTACGCGGATAGGTCAAAGGGAAGAGTGGGGCTTTCTAGCGTGAACTCTAGCGGACTGTTTTCTGGTACAACTACGGTCTTTGCTGCCATGTCTCACTCGTGTTTGAGATAAAGATAGGAACTGATCTGGTGGTCTTCGTGTGGGCTAGGCTGTGAACAAGCCGAGCGCAACACAGGCCGCATGGATTCCCGCAGCCGTCACCGCCACGCCCGTTTGCTGTGTTATCGGGGCAGTCGCATAAAAGCCAGCGGTTGTCCCGTCATGGTTAAGCGCACCGTCTATTTCGAGGTTCTTTGCAACATGCACGTCGCCGCCGCCGCTTCCGGCACCTGTTAAGAGAATGGACGCGGGTCGTATCTCTATCCACGAGGATACACTACTCGGCCCCTCTACGTTCATACTCAACGAAGGCGTGTCTCCGGATGTCACCTGAGAGACATTGATTCCCATTGTGAGAGTTATGCCGTCTATGTCATGGACCGTTACCATTGCGTCGTCCGCCCCGGCCCCCTCCCAGATAATGGAGGTCGGCGCAGAAGATGACGTTTCTACTTGGTACGTTATTCCGTTCGGCCCGATGGTATAGTCCCCGGCGGCATTTGACAAGGTTCCTGTAATCGTCGGGTCGCCAGAGATTACGGGGTTTCCGTCAATATCAACGTCGTTTCCTATAAGCACGTTGCCGCTGCCTAAATAACGAATGCCGTTCGTGGCGTTACCAAGCCTGAATACGCCCGTGTCGTACCAGTAGTTATCTGCATTGATGTAAATTCCGTCGTCCCCTGCACCAGAAGCGTCATCCCCGAGCTTCATTCCGCTTGATCCGACATTGAGTATTCCGCGAAAGATGCCATCCCCAAACTCGGCGGTTCCATCGCCCTCAATTTTCCAACCCTCCACCCCTGCCGTAAATACATCGCTCTGAATCGTGGACTGATGAACCGTTATTAGCCCAAACTCTAGATTGAGGCCCGACATATGCCCTCGGTACACAACGTCGTCTTCTGCGGGCGTCCATGCAGGAGAAAAGGTTATAGAGTCTACAAGTATGTCAGGCTGACTCCCGCTCTGAGTGCCGTTTACTATGGCCTTGTAGACTTCGCCCGTGGAAACGTCGTGTATAAAAATAATGTCGTTGTCAGTTACGCCGGGAGCACCAATGTTCGCCTTGCATTTTAGCGTAAGCCCCACGACCGGAGTTACGTCGAGCAGGCCGAGGCGATCACCCGAGCGCGACAGCATAGCCGTGATCCGGTCCGACTCGACCGTAATGTTGCCTGTATTGGTGCTAATGTTTGTTGCGTTCGTTGATCCGGTAGTAGTATTCGTCGAAATGTCTGTGACGTTAAGCGAAACCTGCGCCGCAGTCACCTTCACTTGCCCGAGGCGAAGCTGCTTGAGGTCCGTGTAAACACCCGACCCTGCCGCGTACGTGCCGCTAACGTCCTGAGAGAGCACCGCAATCGTTCGGCGCGAAGGGGTGGATTTTATTTCCAGACCATCCTCGTCTACCGTCAGTATTGAGCTTATGGCGGCGGTTTTGAAGTCGTCGTCGCTGACGATGTAGATGCGGTCGCCCTCGACAATATCAGCCGTCCCCGCCTCGAACGGCGAAGCGGCCATGTCTACTTCTGTAATGACGCCCGTGTGCGAGACGCGAAGCTCGCCGATCCTGAGTTGCGCTTGATCGAGCCGGTTCACATTCGACGTAATACTGTCGTTCATGATGATGAACTCAGCACGGTTTCCAAACTGGCCCTCGGGGTAGATAAACTCGTCGTCCGCCGCATCAACCACCGTGCTCGTAAAGGCAATCGATGTTGCGCCCCGCGCCGCCTCAGCGGTAAGCACAAGCTCCGTGTCGTCCGCGAGGTAGACTGAATCGCCGTTAGGGATCGCTACCTGCCACTCTTTTACTGTAAGGCTCGTGAGTGTCCCCGACTGCGCACCATCTGCCTTTCCTGCTGGCTGTCCGAGCACCGAAACCGCAAACCCCGCCTCATTCTGGCGGACGAGCGAAAGCTGCTTCTCATTGACGAAAAAGATGTTCGCCCCGATTGGTATGGCCTTCGGGAAGTTGTAGTTCGAGCCGGGATTGTCGGGGTCGTCGAACGCAAGATTCGTGGCCCCTGCCGACTGATCCGCTGTCATCGACAGTTGGTAAAACGACAGATCATCCGCAAGCAGGATGATTATATCGTCGTCATTTAAGAGCGGCTCCAAGATCGCCTCTACATCAACGTCTGCCGTGCCTGATCCCGCAGGAATGGATTCTGTCGTTATCGCAACGCGGAGTGACGTGCTACTCGTCCACACCTGTTTAAGCTGATTCAAGAGCCGCGCCGAGGCATCGCTACCGCGGTTCAGCCAAGACGATCCGCCCGTGCCGAAGTCTGTGCCGTACTCAAAGTCGTTACTGAACCCGACCTCGCGCACGTGATACCACCGCCCGCTATTCATCTCGCGCTGCCAGTCCGCCGCAATCTCATACGCCGCCCACCGCTCGCCGCCGCCACTACGCAGAATAACGTCGAGTGGCGTAAGCACTTTCGTTAACTCCCAATACGTAGTTTCCTGAAGCTCGCGCAGGTTGTTCATGGAACGAAGCTGCATTATCGACAGAAGCTCGTCCATCGTTTCGTTAGGCTCGCCCGCCGTAATAACACCCTCTTTCCACTTCGTTGTGGGGTTAAGGCGATTCTCATCATTGTGGAGTGCCCCTTGATTACCCGTCGTTGGGCCATCACCAATCATTACCGCCGTGTTTCTGATACGGGGGTGCTCGCGGCTGATATAGTTTACGGTTGTGGTCGCTTCACCGTTAAACGTGTCATCCGGAAGCAATGCGTCGAGCGATACATTGTCGTAATGAATGCCGTCTGTCGCGTCGAATAAAGTATAGTCGAAGTCTCCAAAGACGCATCCGAGCTTAATTTCGATTGTCCCGTCCTCTGGAAGTGCCTCTCCAAGAACTTCAAAAGCGTGCCACGTGCCCGCGCCGCGGGCCGCAAAGACCATCCAGTTATTAACATCTCCTGCGTCCATGCTCCACGTAAACGCTGCATTGCTGCTCGTGTCCAGCACGGCGTAATACGTGTTCGAGTCTCCTACGTGTTTAATCTGGACAGGAATGCCGTTGGTGGGCTGTCCGTAAACAGGGTTCGTGTTGCCGTCTTCCGCAGGCGTAACCCATGCCTCCATGTGCAGGGCGACCGCAAAGCCCGCAACAAACGTAGACCGCGCGACCTGTTGTACCCAATAGTCGTCTATCTTTGTGTTGATCTGAGCAGCCGTTTGGCCCACCCAATCGTACGACCTCTGTGATATAAACCACTTGAAGTCTTCGTCAGACTGCCCGCCGAGGCGTTTGGAGTTGGCCGCGTTACCACTCACCCATGGGTCCTCTACGTAAGGACGGTTGCGTCCTCCGCGGAGCCCATAACCGGGATCGGTGAAGCCTGTATTTTCGAGCACATTGATCCGCCCATGCGCGTACGTTATCGCCGTTGCGCTGTAGGGCTTGAGCGTGCTGATCGTGCCCACTTCTCGCTGTACGTCCTCGTCCGATGGCGTAATCCCCGGCGAAAAAACGTCCGTGGCCTGAAACACGCCTGTGTAGTCGTATCGCCAGCGGCGGTAGGAGGTCTGATCGCGCAGGCTTACTTGCGTCATGTGCCATCCACCATCGGCCTGAAAGACGACCATTCCGTAACGCTCTAGTATTGTCCTGAGAGCGTCTATTCGTGATACAGGACTGTAGGCATCGCGCACCCTCGTTTCCGTGCGCTCTGACCGCGTTCCGCCGCCCCTCGTCTCTTCTGCGAACGTGACCTCGTAGAACTCCTGCTTGCCGGTATTGAACGTAAAGAGGGACTTGTCGAGCCATGCGTGGTGAATGGGGTCTTCTGTTGCCAGAAGCTCCGTGCCATCAACCCACGGAAACATATTGGACGCCAGCGTAATGTCCATCTGCCACGGGATGTCGTCGAGTATTTCCACTATAACGTCCTTTACTCGCGACATGCCACTCGGCAGGGCACCAGACGGCATGTAGTCGGAGTCTTCCAGTCGCCCGAGTCCGTCCTGCGCCACAACTGTCAGGGGCGGACGCGCCCCATCCTCGCGGTAGTCTAGCTGGTCCGGGTCGATAAAGCCCTGCCACTTGACCGTCGAGCCCTCTAAAAGCACGAGCGAATAAGACCTGTCGGTGTCCGAAAGATCCTGAAACAGATCGCCGATTACGGCCAGTCCCGCCGTGTCATAAAACGTAGCCTTAGTCTCACTTCCAAGTATCGGGCTGTACTCATCGTCGCCGCTCGGAATCCAGTTCGTAACAAAGTGGCTGCGTATGGCGGGGGTCAGGTCAACTATGCCGGGGCCTGTGTTGTCGAACCCGTCCTCGCGGATCTGCCACGTCCGAGACGTTCCTTTGTCGCCCGTGTAGTCCGCTTTGTATTTCGCTGAATCGGCGTGCTCTAATCCTGCCATTATACACTACCCACCACCCTTGCTTCTGCCGCGGCATCGTTCTGCATTACCGCTCTAAGCTCGCGTCCGTGGGCCTTCATGTTTACGTTTACATTGACGGCTGATGCTGCGATGGACGCACGGTTGTCCAGCCCTCCTATGCGGCGTGTCTGCCCCGGCCTGCCGCCCGTGATTAAGTTTCCGTTTAGTGCTGCGCCGCCGCTACTGAATACTCCCGGCGCAGCCGTGCTAATTGACCCGCCACGCGATCCTGCCCCTACGATACTGTCTGCCCTCGCCGTCAGCGCCGCGCCAAGCGCCACGAGCGCCGCGCCCGCGATGACCGCGCCAACAGGATTGTTAGTAAATGCTTTCAGGGCGATTCCCGCCGTTCCAAACGCGATCATGGCCGCTCCAATTTCCTGCGCCATGCTGCCTATGATCGCCAGCCCCGTTCCCGCGAGGCTCGCCGTTCCGTCGAGAAGCTGTGGGATTGCCTCGCCGAACGCGACGGCTGCGTTGGCAAACGTGCCGCCCATTGTCTGCGAAAGGGCGTTTAACGACTGCTCGAACTCGCTCACGTTTGCCGACCCCGTCTTCAGGTGCAGAAAAGGGTCTTTAGTCTGAAGAAGTGGTTGTATCCCTCCTAGTAAACCGTCCACGCCGCCAAACATTCCTTTATTGTTTGGGCGGACGAGGTTTTCTACACCGACTCGTCCAGCCCCATACAGGTTTGAGCGTGGCGTTAGTCCCGTGAAGCCGGGGGTAAGCTCCGTGATCTTCCTGCCGCTTTGAAGGGTTCTTTGCGATGGGGCCGGGAGTCCGACAGCCTTTAGGCCCGCTATCACCTTACGAGCTTCTACCTCTTCGTTTAACAGATCAATCTCAATTTGCTTTTGAACTATTTCGTCCGCGATATTTTGTGTATAGGTAGCCGCCATGCCAGATGCTTTCGCAAGCTCTACTCTTGACTTTTGAACCGCCTCTGCGCCAAAATCGAACACCAAGAAATATTTCTCAAGCAGGTCCCTCAATTCCCTAGTCTTCTCGGCCTCTTCGATCATATCCTCTAGCGCATCCTTAACATTACGAATACGCTTTACGCCATCTGACCCAAACAACTCAGATACAAACCCTGCGTTCAGCGCGGCCATGAACTGAACCACATTATCGAAAAATCCCGGCAATTCTTTATTGAGGTCTTCGATGGCAACTGCTGCCGCTTCGGTAGTAATAGCAAAGGTGCGAGTCGGTAAGGCTAGGTCTGTGAACAATCCCTCTAGCTCTGCCGCAGATGACCCCGCCTTTGACATTGATTGCGAGACTAGCTCCATGACAACGGAGAGCGCGGAAAAAGCGAGCAGCATACCACCGGGACCTTTCAACGCCCCAATGAGGGCCGCCTTCATGCCCTGTCCGCTTTCTTTCGAGGCAAGGCCGAGAAGTACAAACGACTGCGCCGCCGCCTGAAGGTTATTGTTTACGGCGCGGATTCCTTGTGCGGCCCCAAGCGAGAACTGCGATGAATCTTGAAGGGCCTGCGTCATGTTGAGAAGCGCGAACCTTGCCCTGCCGCTCGTGACTTGAGCGAGGCGCGATGCCTCTAGCTTGAGTCTTTGCAGATCCTTTTCAGTGACCTTTGCCGCCGTAGATACCTGCTCAAGTTTCGTGCTGTATACGCCTACTCCTGCTGCGCCTGTCGCCAGATCCTCGCCGCTGATTTTCAGGCGCTTGAGGTTTTCGTCTACTTTCTTGACCGCTGCTGCCGAGCGATCAATCTCCTGCAAGCCCGCTACCTTATAAATCAGTTCGAGGACTTCCCTTTGCGTAGCCATTACTTCGACGGTTTCATTTTGTATCCGGTGCCCATTTCGCGGGACTTTATACTAAGATACGCAATGGCAACGTCCTCGCACGTACACTTTTCGTACACGTCTTTCTTGCGCACGGGATCATGCTCTGACACTATCGACACGATTTCATCCCACTGGTCCTTGCGCTTGAGCCAGAGATCAGACCACGGAGCGGTCAGGATTCCTCCGGAACCTCGTTCGATGGGTTTAACCTTTTTGCATAGGTCAACAGAGCGTCGGTGATCTTCCGTGCGATGGTAAAAAAATCCATCATGAATACCTGCACCACAGGCGGGATCGAATCACCGGCTTCTAGTGGTTTCCCTGATATAAGAATCGCGATCGCAAGCTGCTGCTCATACGTGCGTTCTTCTTCGGCCATCTCGTAAAACTCTATGAGTTTCGCCTGAGCCTGCTCTGCCAAGTTTTGAGTCGGCTCGGGCATAACAAATAACACTTTCTCTGCTACCTGATACTCAAGGCCGACCTTTGGGACGTATTCCTCTTGGCCGAGTAGAGTGTTAGAATTTATTACCATGTAATAATGTCTGATTCAGCAGATCCGAATCCAGTAAGCTCAAACTCAAAGCCCTGAAACATGTCTGCGAGATATGTCGGTGAGGCCGCTGTCCACAGTTCGTCAGTGGGGGAGGCCGTTCCATCGGTGAGTCCTAGAATTGCGCCCCAAGTAGCACCTGTGGCCTCAACTCTTAACGCCACAGCCCGAGGCTGCACCGCGTCTTCGTCTGCGTAGTGGTAATACGCATATCCGTCTGTAACAACAATGTGATTGCCGTCAGGCATGGCGATTGCAACTTGGTTCTTCACGTTGCGATGCGAGCCTGTGTCGAGAAGCGCATACGGGAATATCGAACCTTCGCCGGGGAGCAGGAGATCATAGCGCAGGTTCATGCCACTAGAAAATGGACGGCCACAACCGTCTGTTCCCTCGTACGTGAATCCCGGCGTAAATGTCGGAGCACCGAGGCTAAGGCCGAGATCCGTAAAGTTCGTGGTGAGCGATGTGTTTGCCGTGCCGTCCGCCGCAATCCGCACGCGGCACGCATCGGTAACAATGTGGAGTGCGGGCTTGATCCGGATAATGCAGTTCGTGATCGTCTGCGTCTGCCCGCCCACGTACGTTACAATGATGGTCGAAAGTGTCCGCGCTACCATGAGGGCGTCAACCGCGTTAATCGCGCTCACGTCTAGACACTTGCCCGTAAACTGCACAAGTACGCTGCCCCGCTCTGCGTTGGTGCCCGCTGCGGTCCTAAACTCGTCCGGAACGGTGCTTTTGGCGTAATCTTCTATCAGCCCTCCATCGACCGACGTTGCGCCGAATTGTATGGAACTAATCGTTCCCGGTCCGTCATCCCACGCCATTTTACTTACCCCTTGTATCTACTTTATTGCCAGCGGCTTTCTTCGTTCCTTCCGGCTTGTAATATTGGTCGTATATCTCTTGCGACATGAGCTTGCCGCTCATATCCACGCCGTAATCGACGGACTTTTCAACTGTAAAGGTAAGACCTTTTGAGATCCTGATATGTCGGTCGCCGTTCGTGCCATCGCAGACAACGATCTTAAAACTCTCTGTCGTGAAGTTCATTGCTATTATTTTTTCTTGCGTAGAGGAACTACATCCCACGTTTGCCTGTGGGCGAAGGCCGCTGCTGCCGTGTCCTGCCGCGTGCGTGCGCGGAGCGACATGGAGCCGATCATAGACTTAAAGTCTTCGCCCCACACCGATGTGTCAAACGCCTCAAACACCAAGCGGTCTGAGAGCGTAAGTATTTTCTCAACGTCTTTGAGGTACGAGTCAACCCCTCGCTTACGCACGGCAATATACAGGTCTACGGCTAACGAGCTTCTTATCGCCGCGCCTGAACCAGCCTTTACAAGCGGCTGGTCAACGGACATCCCCGCAAAAAGAATGGCTTTTCCCACGCTCGCACGAAGCGACTGCCCGAACTGTGCGTCTATCGCGTCCTGCAAAGGGCCGTCAAAGATCACCGAATTGTCGATGTCTTCGATCTGCGACTTTGCCTGTGCGCAGATAATACTCAGGACATCAAATGTGGGGATGAAGGTTACGCTCATATCCGTATTTCTAGCGTAGTCGTGTGCTCAGTTGAATTAGGCTGAATAATATTGCGCTTGAATACATCCATTGAGGCCGCTCGTTGATCGTCAGACAACCCAAACCACGGGCGATTGCCAGTCTCGGGGTTATTGTGGTGTGTGGCCCGCCAGTGCAGAAACTCGGGCATATTAGGCGCAATCGTTACGGTCTGTACGTGCCCGTCTAGCGCCTTTAGAAAGGAGACGAACTTGGCGCTAGTGTCCACAAAGCGGTGCGCCCCCATGTTAAACTCAGGCAAATCGCCCTCGTCTACCCAAAGGGCATTGGTCATGTGCTGCCCAGAGTGCCGACTGCTTTGCACAGCCGGGGTGGACTTCAGGTTCACGTGGCCGGGAGAAGCGGGTTCTGCGCCGCCGCCCGAGTCGCCACCCGCTTTCTTGCGTGCGTATTCTCTACTGTACGGGCGAAATGGAATGCCGCTCGAACCGATTCCTGATAGCGTGCGGTTCTTAATCTCCTCGGCTACCCAATCGCCTACGCGCCGCATGGCGGTGGGCACAGACGCGGCAGACCGCGCCAGTTCTTTATATGCTTCTCCTCCGATCATGCTATGTAAACTGGATTGCGGTAGTCTTCAAGGTCCTCGTCCGCCGACCCTTCGATGGCATCAATGAAGTCTGAGTTGAACTGCGCCGAGCTTTTAACGGCCAGAAACGCATCCTCGAACATGACGCCTGCCTCGCGCCGCTTTACTTCCGTCAGGCCCACGTCTGATAATCGTTCGTCCGAGTAGTAGCGCATGAGAAATGCGTATCCGATCACGTCCTGTATGAGTTCTGCGTCGGTATGAACGATCAGTTTATCCAGAAATACTTCTGGGCCACTGAGCTTTGCCACAAGCGACGGCAGGGCACTCGTTAATCGGCCCTTCACGTACCGCTTGGCCGCGTTCGTCATATTGGTCGTCACCTTGTCCGAATCGATTATCGACGGCTGATCCATGTCTGCGAACTCTCCCGGCGCAATGCCCATAAGCGTTGCGTCGTCGAGGGCGAGGTCATCCCATTCTGCCATGACTGCTCAGTATGCACGGCAGTAGGAGAGGGTGAGCGATGCTCTTGCACGATCCACCCTCTCCTTAGCCGCTATTGGTGCTTCATCGTTTCGATCAAAACCCACATGTCCCGCGCAAACAGAGCCTTTGGATGGATCTGTTCGCCTGAGACTAGATCAATCAGCCTGCAATAAGCGCCCGCTGTGTCAAGACGATGCCCGTCAGGGGCAACGAGATCCTGCGGCTTGATTCCCGGTGGAGCTTGGTGGGCGTAAACTGCGCCCTCCTTGTCCATCTTTTCCTCTTTCGGGGCACGGTCCCTGCCGAGATAAACGGTTTCAAACCCGAGTTCGTCATAAGGTTTTAATAGATCCTCATGAAAACTCGCAAACGCACTTCCGACCTGTTGTTCAAAGCCAGCGCCGTTTTTCCGTATTCTAACAATAGCGGGCGGCTTCTTGTACTTGACCAGAAGTGTTGCTTGGGCGCGAACCTCTGCGTCTGTCGGCAGAGGTCCACGGATCAACATGGTTGGGCGATTAGCGTGACTCATTTACCTAGTCGGTTTTGACATAAACCCCGGCTTTGTCCTTGTCATTCGTCAGGATCTCGTCCCAGTTCGTGGAAGTCCCGAGCGCCGCATCAGTCGGGTTAGCGCCGCCATTCGTGGTGTCCCACTGGTAGCCCTTGACCTCAACATTGAACGAATACTCACCTTGAAAACGATCATACATGTTCTCAACGCCTGACACACGATCAGTTACAAAGAACGGAGCGTCTGTGATTGTGATTTTTACAGCGGCCGGTACGAGGCCAAGTGTTACGTACGCATCCGGTGAGCCTGTAATCAACAGGTAGGATGAATCCGTAACCACGAAGGGCCGGTTGATCGAACCAACTACGCCATTGAAAATTACGAAGTCGGCCACATTACCATTTGCCGAGAGCGAGGCTCCCATTAAATCGTAAAATGGTTTTGAGTGACCCACCCATGCTTTGATGCGCCCTGCGGCGTCACCAAACTTACTCAGGCCGGTTACGAGAGGCGCGTGCGCCAGCGTTCCGGTCGCGGTGTAGTCATGGATGAGTGCCGTCTCGCCAGAAAGAGCGCCTTCAACCGCGTTTACCGCAGCATTCAGCATCTCCTTCGTCATCTCCTCGCCTACATACGAACCCAAGAGGGCCGAAAAGCGCGATGGGTCGACGTTCATGCTACGCCAAGAATCAATGGTCTGCTCAATCGGGCCGACCTTACGCTTACACTTGACCGAGATGTTCTCGCTCATGGTGATAGGAGCTCCCGTAAGAGCACCAACACCAGTAACGCGCCGAGTAATAAGCGTGGTGATGCGTTCAAAGAACCGCGTTTTTGTGTAGTCGCCTTCTTCCGGACTTGCCGAAAGCACCATCGTGCCTGCGCTGCCCGCATTAAAGGCGTTGATATTTTGGGTAACTGTGCCCATGAGACCAGCGTTGTACTGCTGATCGCGGATGACAAAATCAGTTACGACTCCTGTTGCCATTTTCTTCCCCCGGCGAAACGAATCGCCTAGTCAGGTAATTCCGTGTACTTCTCGACGCCGTGCTCCAAGATGTATTCTGCCTGCTGCTCGTCGCTCATATCGGACATCCTGACAGGCGCGGGTGCGCTTTTGCCATCTCCGTTAGAATGAGCGGGAACGCCAGAGTTTTTACGAGGGGTTTTCCGGTAAGCGTCTAATGCTCCCGACTCAGACAAATCCGCAAAGTATTCGTTCGCGTCTTGAAATGGTCTGTCGTTGGTCGCCTTTTTGCTGTGTATGGGTTTCCCGTCTTCATCATGTGCTACGGCATATTTGAGCTTTGGATCGTACTGGATGGCGTCTCCGAACTGAACCTCAATGAAACTCGGTTTCCCCGGCTTCATGGGAGTGAGGTACTGATCGTCTACGTCTGCTGTCTTTGCTGCTGCCTCTGTGTCACGCCGGACCAAAAGGCTCCGAAGAGCCTCGTTTTCCTCTTTAAGTGGCGTGTACTTTTCGGCCTCCCAGTTTTTCTCCGCTGCTTCAATGTCTATGCCCGCCTCTCCGTGCTCCTTCAGGACCTCTGCTATAATCGACTCGTCTTTAAGCACATCATCTTTCTTTACCCAATTCTTGAATCTGGCGTCGAGCTTCTTCTGAAACTCGTCCTTTTCTTCATGGGTGTGTTTCAGAATGCTCTTCTGAACGTACTTGTCGTTTAGCTCCGCTGTCGAAAAGACTTGCATTCCCTCGGGAAGAGTGATCGCGCTTCTTTCGACATTGATAGGTCCTGCGTCGGTCTGCACTACGAAGTTCGGCATAACATTCTCGCTTGTTTAATGCGCTGCGGGCGCTTTTGTGGCAACAGGTGTTGCCGGTTCACGGCTTTCGCCTCTCTTTATTACTTGCCGGAAAGCGGGAAGCGTCGAGAGGGATACGCTGACTCTACAGTTTATGCACACCTAATATACGTAGTTCTACGTACATCACAATGAGGGCATTTGAATTATGCCTAAACTGTACCGTATCTTTCGGCGGCAGGGTCTATCATTGTGACCCGGTAGGGCGGCGTGTCGTCTGTCCGCCACAAACGGCACTCTATTCGTTGGGGTATGGCTCGGCTGCTCTTTAGGAACAGTCGGGCCTTTTTTGTGTTGTTCTCTTTTGGCGCTCCCCTACTTATAGATCACATGGCAGCGGTCATTCGACCGGCACTGCCTAGTCCCCACGAGCGATAGCGTTCCGATCCGGACCCACTTCCGCGCAGTCTCGGCGAGGCAATCGGGGCAATGCTCTGCGTTCGCCAAGACGTTTTTCTCGAACTTCATCCCCCGCTTTATCATATCGGCCCGCTGTATACGGTGATAGCTCACCCGCCCAGATTGGGCGTACATGCGGGTGCGCCGAACGAGGTTGCCGTCGTACACCTGCGTGTTTGCTAATTCCCCGGCGAAGCG
>Ga0255048_10002039_pt1 | contig 13247 bp, 9 predicted proteins | sample JV7_2_2_MG_FD_183619 | JGI IMG/M metagenome (GOLD analysis project Ga0255048, IMG submission 183619) | Seawater microbial communities from Jervis Inlet, British Columbia, Canada - JV7_2_2 | ecosystem: Environmental > Aquatic > Marine > Inlet | place: Canada: British Columbia | collected 2016-10-06
CACCTTTGGAGGTATTCGCTGTCGTGCTAGTGTTTCCGATTATGACTATGGTCCTGACCATAGTCGTTCAGCCGGAGACGGAAGTGAGAACAATCAAGGCGTCCGAATTCAAAGCGAAGTGCCTGGCCCTCATGGACGAGGTGGCGGATACGAACGAGGCGATCGTCATCACCAAGCACGGCCGCCCAGTGTGCCGCCTGGTCCCGTATCGGGAGAGGCCCGAGACCCTCTTCGGCCTGCACCGAAACGAGATCGAGATTCTCGGCGACATCATCGCCCCCGCGGAGACCGACTGGGAGGCCGAGCGCTGATTCTCCTCGACACTCACGTCCTGCTCTGGCTCGCCGCCGGAGACCCGCTGCTCGGCGCTTCGGCCCGGCGCGCTGCTGATCGGGCCTGGGGGAGAGACGAACTCGCCGTTTCCGCGATCACTTTCTGGGAGATCGCCACCCTACAGCGAAAGGGCCGCCTCTCACTGTCGAAGGACCTGGAGAGCTGGCGCGCGCAACTGCTGCAGGCAGGCCTCGTAGAGATCGCGGTTACCGGTGATATCGGGGTGCGCTCGGCGAGTCTGCGGAGCCTCCATGCGGACCCGGCGGATCGGATCATCGTGGCCACCGCGCTGCGCGAGGGTGCCACGCTGTACACGAGCGACCGCCGGATCCTCGACTGGGATGGACATCTGCAGCGTCGCGACGCCGCCCGCTAGCCCGCTTTCTCGGATACCGGCAGGTCGCAGGCAAGGGGCTACTTCGTCCCGATCGAGTCTGAATCGACCGACGAGCTTTGAACTGTCTGGTTGACGCCAACGTCCTCAGTGAGGCCACCCGCCCGGATCCTGACCCGCGCGTGGTGCATTGGCTGCGCGAGAACGAACGTGGCCTCGTGGTGAACCCCATCGTGCTCGGCGAGATCCGCTTCGGGATCCTGCTGCTGCGCCGCAGTCGCCGGCGGCGCGAACTCGAACGTTGGTTCGAGGAAGGCGTCCGCCTCCTCCAGTGCATCGATTGGGATGCGGAAACAGCCCTGCACTGGTCGGACCTGCTCGCTCGCCTGCGCCGCCGCGGCAAGGCGATGCCTGTGAAGGACAGCCTGATCGCCGCTTCCGCGCTGCGACACGGGTTGCCGATTGCCACTCTCGACCGAGGAGACTTCGGCGAGGCCAACATCGCCCTGATCGACCCCTCCGCCTGACGCGCTCGCTCAGTCGGGTTCCGTCGGCGAGAACGGCATGCTGGACCCTCGGGATGAGGCCGCAGTGCCGCGGACTCATTCCAGGATTGTGTAATGACCATGTGTAACTGTATGATTGCTACATGTCTGAGAAAATGCGCGTCCAGGTCCTTCTAACGGAAGGAGAGCGGGAGCGGTTCCGGCGGTGCGCCGACGAGGTTGGCACGTCCCTTAGCACTTGGTTCCGGGAGGCAGCGGTGGAGAAGGCCGAATGCCAGCACAAGCGCGAGCCTCTGGACACCGTCGAGAAGCTTGAAGCGTTCTTCAAAGAATGCGACCGGATTCACGATGGCACTGGACCGGAGCCTGACTGGGAAGACGTGAAGCGCATGATCGCCGAGTCGAAGATTCACGGTCTGCCCCGAGGGTGACGTTCGGCGCATGATCTTCGTCGACGCCAACGTCTTCATGTACGCGGTGGGCCGCGAGCACCCTCTCCGCGACCCGGCTCGGAGGTTCTTTGCGGAGTCCAAGTCCGAGGGAGCACCCCTCTGCAGTTCGGCCGAGGTCCTGCAGGAGCTGATGCACGCCTTCGTCAGCACCAGGCGGCTCGAGCGCCTCGAAGTCGCGATGCGGTTGGCGGACAACGCGATGGCGCGGATCTGGGACATCGAAGCTGCCGATGTGCAGCTTGCCCACACTCTGGTGCCCCGTTACCCGAGCCTGTCGGCGCGCGACCTTGTTCATCTGGCGAGCTGTCGCCGTCGAGATGTCCGTGCGATCAAGACCTGGGACCGGGCCCTCGCCTCAGCGTTCGAGTAGCGGGCGCGGAGCGCGGCGCTCTTCGGACCAAAGGGGCGCCTGCCTCGTCGAATGAAACTTCCTGGGCGTTCCTTCGTCTAACATTGTTAGTAGGCCTGGTTGATGGCACCATTTGCCTTTGACTAACAACGCTAGTTAAACGGAGACGGCAGATGGGACGCGACGTACTCGGCGGCTTCGAACATCAGATTCTGCTGTCAATTCTGCGGCTCGGCGATGACACCTACACCGTGCCGATCGTGCTCGAACTCGAAGCGCAGACGGGCCGCGAGGCGGCGCCGGCTGCTGTGTACATCGCGCTGCGGCGACTCGAGAAGAAGGGCCTTGTCTCTTCACGGCTCGATGACGCGGCCGGCGCGCGCGGAGCACGCAAGCGGCGCTTCGTGAGTATCACGCCGCAGGGTGTGGACACGCTGAGCGAGTCGCGCAAGGCGCTGGTAACGCTGTGGGACGGCGTCGAGGACCGCCTGGACGCGACCAAATGAAGAAGCGTCCCGCCCCACCTCAGCTGCTTTCCGGCCTCCTTCGACTGACGCTGCCGCGACGCGACCGCGATGTGCTGCTTGCCGATTTCGCCGAGCTGTTCCGGCACCGCGCTCGACGCGACGGCAGGGTCCACGCTACTGCCTGGTATGCGCGCCAGGTTCTCGTCACTCCGCTGCGCCTCGTGACGGCGCGCGATTCTACCCGCATGACCGTTTCTCTCAGACAGCTTTCTCTCGACAAGCACCTCTCGAATCCCCCCCGAGACTCCTTCATCATGGAATCGATCTGGCAGGACATTCGGTTCGCGATTCGCACGCTCGGGCGCAGCCCGATGTATGTCGCCGTCGTGGTGCTTACCCTGACGATCGGGGTGGGTATCAACGCCACGATCTTCACGATGGTCAATTCGCTGCTGCTTCGGCCGCTGCCCGTCCTGGCACCCGACGAACTGGTGGAGATCTACTCGTTCGATCCCCAGATCGCGACACCGGTCACGAGTTCCTACCCGGACTACCTGAGCATCCGCGAATCGGTCACCACGATCGGCGGTATCGCTGGCCACGCCATGCTCGCCGCGAACATGACGGGCAACGGACGCGCCGAGATGGTCTACGGCGAGTTCGTCACCGGTGGATTCTTCGAACTGATGGGCATCACGCCGCACATGGGGCGGTTGATCGGCGAAGATGACGATCGTGTGCCGGGCGGCCATTCGGTAGTAGTGCTGGGGCACGGCTTCTGGCGCGACCGTTTCGCGGGCGACGAGTCGATCATCGGCGAGGCGTTGACCCTCAACGGACGGCCGTACACGATAATCGGTATCGCGCCGCCAGAGTTCAACGGTCTCGTCCACGTGTTCGACGCCCAGCTCTGGATCCCGGCAACGATGGCCGACGAGATCGATCCGTTCGGCATCGTGAGCCGTCAGGACTCGCCCGGCGACACGCGCCCCGAGCAACGCGGCACGCGCTGGATGATGCTCAAAGGGCGCCTCGCCGAAGGCATGGGAGTCGAGCAGGTACAGGCAGAGTTGGACGCGATCTTCGCGCGGCTTGCCGTCGAGTACCCGGCCGGGAACGAGGGCTGGGAGCCCCGCGTGCTACCTGCAACGAGCATACGGGTCCATCCACTTGCCGACGGCTATCTGGCTCCAGTGGCGGCACTCTTGCTCGGCATGGTCGGCCTCGTGCTCATCAGTGCCTGCACCAACATTGCGGCGATGACCCTGTCGCGCTCGTCGGCAAGAAGCCGGGAGATCGCCGTTCGTCTCGCTCTCGGCGCCGGCAAGGCTCGCCTGGTGCGCCAGCTGCTAACCGAGAGTCTGGCACTCGCGTTCCTGGGCGGCCTGGGCGGCGTTGCCCTGACTTTCTGGCTGCGCGGCCTGCTGCTGAGTTTCCAGCCACCAGCCGCGGTTCCCATGAGCTGGAACCTGCCGGTAGACGGAAGAGTCATCGCGTTCACCTTCGCCCTGGCGGTAGCTGCCGGACTGGTCTTCGGGCTCGCGCCGGCGCTTCGCAGCTCGCGCCCCGATCTGGTCGCCGCGCTGAAAGAGGGCGCGCGTGGGAGCGAGGGATCCGGCCGCAAGCTTGGACTCCGTGGCGCGCTGGTCGTGGTGCAGGTCGCGGTCTGCATCGTGCTGTTGGTGGGGGCGGCGCTGATGGTACGTAGTGCCCGGTCAGCCACTGACATCGATCTCGGCTTCGATCCTGAGGGCCTGCTGACCTACTCGGTCGACATGGATCTGCTCGACTACTCGCGCGAGGACGCGCGTGAGTTCTTCGATAACGCCTCTGCGCGGATCCGCGTACTGCCTGGCGTGCGCGCCGTGGGACGCGCGAGCCGCATGCCGCTGAGCATGTCGCTGAACACCAACGGGATCTACATCGAAGGGCTGCATGTGACCTCCGACGATCCTGCGACCCAGGTCGATGCGGCTATCGTCGACGGCGCCTACTTCGAGACCCTCGGGGTGTCGCTACTGCGCGGCCGCACCTTCGGCGCGCAGGACACGCCAGACTCGGCCGCGGTAGCCATCGTCTCGTTGGCACTTGCTGAGCGCTACTTCGCGGACGGAGCGGTGGGGCAGCGTTTCCACACCGGCTCGCTCGAAGGCGAGGCCTACGAAATCGTCGGCGTTGTCGCCGACACCAAGGTTCGTACCGTTGGCGAAGAGGCGGTGCCGTATGTCTACTATGCTGATGAACGGGGCACGCGATCGAGCGCCACGCTGGCCGTGCGGCTCGACGGCGACACGCCGCAACTCCGCGCCGCCGTGCGCCAGGAGCTGCTCGCCCTCGAACCCGAGCTGGTCTTCCTGGACGACAGCGACATGATCGGGATCCTGGCGATGGCACTGTTCCCGGTTCGCTTCGGCGCAGCGATGCTCCTCGGCGCCGGCGTGATCGCATTACTGATGGTGTCGATAGGCCTGTACGGCGTGATCGCGTACTCGGTGGCACGACGGTCCAGGGAGATCGGTGTGCGCATGGCGCTGGGCGCCGCCAGCGGTGACGTGCTTCGGCTGGTCCTGCGACGCGGTCTCGGGTTGGTAGCGATCGGAGCGATTGTCGGGGGCCTGGCGGCAGCACTGCTGTCCCGAGTACTCGGGTCCGTTCTCTACGGGGTCGGCGCCCTCGATCCGCTGGCGTTCGGCGCGGCGTTTCTGATCCTGCTACTGGTCTCTGGATTGGCCAACTGGCTGCCTGCTCGCCGCGCCGCCCTGCTCGACCCGGTGCAAGCTCTGCGAGCCGATTGATTGGCTGCGTGCTCGGCGATGCCGCCTTCCTCCGGCGGGAATAGCGGCGCGATGGCTATGCGAGTTGCCGTGCTATCGCCGCGGCCAACGTGACCAGCGGATCACCGTCGGCGACGTCGAGATTCCCCTTGGTGATCAGCTTTCTGGCCAGCTTCGCGAATGCCCTGAGGCGCTTGATCGCCGCTTGGGTCTTGGACTTGTTCAGCTGTGTCAGGGCCTGGTCGAGCTTGCGCCGAAGAGCCTTGGCCTGTCCCGGGTTGAGTTTGCCCGCCGCGCGCAGCGCGTCGACTGCGCCTTGAAGTTGCCCGATCCTCCGCGCCGCCGGGGGTGGGACGATGACGATGCCGGACGCGGGCATGGAATTCTTGACCCTGGCGATCACCGCAGGCTGGGGGTTGCGCGTGTCGAGCACGATCAGCCCGAGGTCCGCGGTCGCCCAGGCTTCGCGACCCTCGCCGGCCGGAGCGAAGGCCACGTCGCTGGTGCTGTTGCCCCCCAGATTGACGGTACCAACGACGCTGTTCGAGGCGGTGTCGATGCTCGTCACCGAGCGGCCGTTGAAGTTGGACACGAATAGCATTCTTCCATCGGGACTGACGTCGGCGCCGGCCGGGTTGGTCCCGACCCCGATCGTGGCCACCGGACCCGAGTCTGGGTCGATTACCGACACGTCGGAGCTCATCCAGTTGACGACGTAGGCGATGCCGGTGTCGGCGGCGAACGTCATCCCCCGCGGCTGATCGCCCACCGGGATCTTCGCACCGAGCGTGAGCCGCCGCGTGTTGAGACGCTGGACGTGATCGAGGTTGAAGTTGGCGACGTAGACGAAGGTGCCGGTGGGTGAGGCTCCAATCGTCTGGGGCACCGGCGTCCCGGTTACCGTGTCGATGACCTTGTTGGTGGCGGTGTCGATTACGGAGATGCTGTTGCCGCCGGGCGCCGTGGCGTGGTTGTTGCCGGCGTAAAGGCGGCTGCCGTCCGGTGAGACCGCCAGCGGACCCGTCCAGCCCGCTCCCACCGGGATCGAGGCGATGACGCTCTGGCTCGAGGTGTCGATCACCTCGACGGTGTCGAAGGCGGCCCCACAGTCTCCAACGAAGGTGTTGGTGCGCACGTACACGCGAGATCCATCGGGGCTGGCGACGACGAACGCCGGTAGCGGTTCAATCGGTATCCTGGCGATCGTCTTCCGCGACGTCGCATCGAGAACCCAGACCTCCCCGCCAAGACACCCGGTGGGAATCGATGCGTAGACGGTGGCCTGCGCGTGTGCGACGGCGGGTGTCCCCGCGAACCCGACCACCGCAAGAACCAGCGTCGCAAGACGAGTCTTCAATCGCATTCCTTCCTCCACTGCCGGCAGGGGCACTGTTCGACACTCTGCAACTCTGGTGGACCGTGCTCGCTCCGCTTTTCATACTCGCGCCGAATGACGTCCATTGGCAACTGACAGAGGAGGGCATATGCCGACAAACATCGCCGATGCCCCGAGACAGACGCTCCCTGCGCCTGCATTGGCGTTCGGCGGCCGAAGAGCCGAACTGGGGTACGTCAGGTTGTTCCTACCCGATCGAGGCGCTTCAGCGCGAGTGCTCCTGCTCGATCCACCAATCGACGTGATCCTGGAGCACAACCAGCGGCAGCGAGCCCGTCGTCAGCACCGCATCGTGGAATCGACGTACGTCGAAGGCCTCCCCCAGTTCGCGCTCGGCGCGCTGGCGCAGCTGCAGCCAGGTTTGCCTCCCCATGCGATAGGCCAGCGCCTGAGCCGGACTGCGCACCGAGTATCGGATCGTCTCCGAATCGATCTGGGTGACCGACTCCATGGTGTGCTCGCCCATGTACAGCATCGCCTTGGGCCGCGACCAGCCGTAGTAATTCATGCCCGTATCGACCACCAGGCGCACGGCAAAAAACATGTCGAAAACAAGGCGGCCGTACAGGTCGTACGGGTCGTCGTACATGCCCATTTCGCGGGCAACGACCGAGCTGGAATACTCGCCCCAGCCCTCACCGTAGCCGGAGAAGTACGCGCTCTTGCGGAACTCCGGCAGTTCGTCGTTCTCGCGCGCCAGGTTGATCTGGAAGTGGTGTCCAGGAACGAGCTCGTGGTACGTCAGCCCGGCGCCCGAGAGCAGTGACCGCTCGGACAGTCTCGAGCCGTTGTAGTTGTAGTACCCGTTCGGGTCGCTCTCGGACGGCCGGTTGTAGAAACCGTAGGTAAGCGTCGCCTCCATGGCCGGGTTCACGCGACGCACGTCGTACGGCGCTTCCGGCTCGCGCAGGAAGTAGTCGAGAACATGCGGGCGGATCTTGGCGTCGTAGGCCATCAAGGCCTCCCCGAACTTCTCGGGAGCGTCGACGTAGAAGAGTGGATCGTTGCGCAGTTGCTGGTGGAACTCGGCCTTGGTGCCGGTGAAGCCGAGCCGTGCACGAACCTCGGCCATCTGCCGGTTGATATCGGCGACGCCTTCCAGGCCGGCCTTATGCACCTCCTCCGGGGTGATCTCGAGGGTTGTCATGCGTCGGGTGGCGATTCGGTAGGCGCGCTTGCCGCCGGGATATTGGCCCATGCCCACGACAGGCGGCGCTCGCTCGACCAGCGTCGTCTGCATGTAGCCGACGATCTGTTGGGCGGCGGGCGCCACTCTCTGCTCGATGGCCTCGAGCATCTGACCTTCGAATAACTCGCGGCCGTCATCCCCCAGCTCCGCGTAGCGAGCCGCCGCGAGATGCGCCGGGTTGTCGGATTCGGTGCTCGCGAACGAACGCCAGAAAGGCAGGATGCGATCGATCTGCTCGTCCGGCAGGACGATGCCGCGCGCCGCACGACCGCGCGCCTTGACCAGCACCTCGCCAAAGGCCTCGGCCAGTTCATCCAGGTATTGCAGGTATGCCTCCCCCTGCTCCACGTCGCCGATGCGCATCAGCGGTAACGCCGACATGACACCGCGAATGGGCGAACTCGCCGGCATCAGCGGCGACAGGTACCAGTACGTCTCCAGATTGTCGGCCAGCGCCGCGGCCTGCCAGTCCAGTACCGCCCAGGTGAGATCCTCCTGGTGCGTGAGTGCGTCCCGGTCGATCGCATCGAGCCGATCGACCACGGAGAGCGCGTAGGCCGCTTCGGACTCAGCGAACTCCAGCGAGACATCCGCGACGCGGCGACTCGTGCGCGACTCGACCCATTCCTCGGCCAGCGCGGCGAGGTCGTCGGCCGATGTCGCCTGCTGCCCGGCGACGTGCGGCGACGCCACCACGAGCAAGGCGATCGTCAGGAATCCGCGTTTCGTCAGTTCGCGCCAGTGCATCGCTGTGCCTCTTGTCAGTACGCCACCGCGGCGCTGTTGTTGCGGTTGTGTGAAGCGGCACGCAGTTCACCGGTTTCCGGGTCGCGGCTGATCGCCACCCAGATGCCCTCGCCGGCGAAGCGCACGTTGGCCGGGTCGATCTCCTGGTAGCCGTAGCCGGTGCCCTCGAGTACTGCACTCGGGAAGCCGCCCGCGATCACCCGGAAGGTCGACTGGAACGTCGCTGGGTCCGTCAACGGGTAGAAGAAGTCCGGGGCGTTGATGGCTTCCTCCACCGTCATGCCGTACTGCGTGACGCTCATCAGTCCCTGGAAGGTGCGCTGGTGCAGGCCAGACCCCATCGAGGCGAATCCGAGTACCGCCTGGCCGTCTTTGAACAGGATCCCGGTCTCGGTGGGCGAGCCCAATCGCTGACCGGGTCCGGTCGCTGCGATCGCTGCCTGCTGGAACGAGCCCGGGTCGCCGATGCTGATGCCGTCCACGACGATCGCGGTCTTGCCCCAGAGCACACAGTTGATGCTCTGCGTGATGGCGGCGATGTTGCCGTCCGAGTCGATCACCACGACGTCGTCGGAGTGTTTCGGCCCCTGTTGCGTCCACTGCGACAGCTTCTCTCCAGCCTCCATGCGCGCCCACATCTCCGTGGCGTATTCGGGCGTCACACGCGACTCGGCCGTGATGTCCACGCCTGGGTAGAACTGCTCGAGCATCTCGTCGGGCAGGAAATCGATGTACATCATCTGCGTGACATCGAGTGCCTTGCGCAGTGCCTCCGGCGAGTCCGTCCAGTGGCCGTCTGCCACCATGCCCGCGGCCAGGGCCAGGTTGTAGGCCTCCACCATGGCGACGCCACCGTTGTTCGGCGGCGGATTGCTATGGAGTTCGTACTCGCCCAGCGGCGCCACCAGCGGCGCGTCCCAGAGCACCTCGTAGGCGGCCAGGTCCTCGAGAGTCATCTTGCCGCCCTCGGCCTGGATCGCGGCGACGGCGCGTTCGGCCCAGGGGCCTCGGTACATGTGGTCGGTACCGTTCGCCGCGATGGCGCGCAGCGTGGCCGCCAGTGCCGGCTGCCGCAGCACATCGCCTTCGGCATAGGCGGAGCCGTCGGGCTTGATCAGGGTCTCGCGCGTCTCCGGCAGGCGACTCAGGTCATCGTGGCGGGCGGCGAAGTAGCCGGCGGTCTTCGCCGAGATGGGCATGCCGTTCTCGGCGATGTAAATCGACGGCTCGAAGATCTGTGCCCAGGGCAGCTCGCCGAAACGCTCGTGCGCAGCGCCCACGCCCTTCATGAAGCCGCCCACCAGCGCCGTACGGCCGCTCACGGCGGTGCCATAGATCCCCTCTTCCGAGGTCAGGTCGATGCCACCCGGAATCGACATCGGATCGTCTTCGCCGAGCACGGTGTTCCACTCGGCGTTCATGGTGTGCACCTCGCCCGTGGCCGCCTCGTAGTACACCAGCGACATGATGCCGAAGTAGCTGATCGGCGCCCCCGCGGTGAGCGTTACCTGAGCCATGGCAGCGGTCATCGCGGCGTCGATGGCGTTGCCGCCTTGTTTGAGCGCCTCGAGGCCGGCCCGGGCCGCCAGGCCGTTATAGGCCACCGTCACGGCGCCGTGCGTCCCGGTCGCCACGCCGGCCGAGGTCCGATCAGCCAACTGCGCCTGCATGTAGCGGTCGTAGTCCGCCTTCCAGGTGGCGGGCGACAGATCAAGGGCAGTTTCTGGCGGCGCCGGCGCAGCGCAGGCGACTGCCAGCACCACGCTGAGCGCCAAGATCCTGGGCAGCAAGATCCTGGGCAGCAAGCGTCGTTTCATCTCTCCACTCCCTTGATCACCTGGCCGGATTTCATGACAAAGCCCACCGCGGTCTCCAGCAGGGTCACGTCATCGAGCGGGTTGCCGTTGATTGCCACGATATCGGCGAGCTTGCCGGGCTCGAGCGTGCCGATCTCGTCGCCGAGATCCAGCAGCTCGGCCGCGTTGATGGTGCCGGCCTTGATCGCTTCCATCGGCGAGAGTCCGAGCCGCACCATCTGCACGAACTCGCGCGACGCCTGCTCGACCGGGAAGATCGTGTCCGACCCCATGACCACATTCACACCGGCTTCGATGGCAGCACGGATACGATCGTCACGAACTTCCATCAACTCGGCGCCCTTGGCCACCGAGCCAGGCGGATAGCCGATCGACGGACCCACCTCGACTACGTAGTTGAGGACGTAGATCGTCGGCACCAGCACGGTGCCGCGTTCGAGCATAAGGTCGATCCCCTCCTGGTCGATCAGGATGGCGTGTTCCACCGAGTCGACACCCGCCCGTATCGCCTGCTTGATGCCCTCGGTGCCGATGGCGTGCACAGTGATCTTCTTGAAGTGCCGATGGGTCTCGTCGACGGCGGCCTGAAGTTCCTCGTCGGAGAACGCCGTGGCATTCGGATTGTCGCCGTGCGACATGACCCCGCCGGTTGCCGCCAGCTTGATCCAGTCGGCGCCGAACTTGATCTCCTTGCGAATCGCCAACCGCATGGCATCGGCACCGTCGACGACCAGTCCGGGTATCTCGATCTCGAGGTCCGACGGCAGGTTGTTGACGTCGCAGTGCCCGCCGGTCGCCGAGATGCAGTGGGGCGCCTGCAGGATCCGTGGTCCGACGAACATGCCGATGTTGATCGCGTCGCGCACGTCAGAGAGTGAGTAGTACCGATCGAACTCGCCGGTGCTGCGCACGGTGGTGAACCCGTAGTCGAGCATCGTCTGGGCGTTACGCAGTGCGATCAGTCCCCTGGTTGCGCTCGACGCGCCGCCTGCGGTCACGCCCGCGAAGTCGCCGGCTGCGATCGTCAGGTGGACGTGGGTGTCGATCATGCCGGGCATGCAGGTGGCGTCGCTGAGGTCGACGACCAGAGCGTCGGCGCGTGCCTGATCGTCCCAATCGCCGATCGAGACGATACGCCCGGCACTCACGACGATTTGCCGGTTCCGGGAGAGCGTTTCCCCACGTCCGTCGATCAACCCGCCGCACCGCAGAATGAACGCTTCGGAGCTGTCGGGCGTGTCCTGGGTCACGCTGGCGCGCGCTGGACTTTGGCCCGCGCCGGCCAACGACGCGACGAGCGCCATCGTCATCGCCACCCTCTGGGCTCTGTGCGCAGCCACGCTATGCCTCCTCTGCCATGGCGCAGCGGCGCGGGTCACCGCAGGCCGAGCGCATGCCGGTGTCGGGATCGATGTAGATGGCCTCGAAAGAACCCATCCCCCAGTTCCACTGATTGACGACGCCAACACCTAGACCGCGCGCGTTGGCGGCACCGCGGGTGGCCGCTGGGAAGTCGACCTCGACCGCCGGGAACATCGCCCCGCCCGCGACATAGGCGTTGCCGAACCGCGGCCGCAGAGTCGACTCGTGAATCGGCATCCCGAAGTCGAGCATGTTGGTGTAGTTCTGTGCGATGTTCTGCAGCAGGCTGCCGCTCGGCGAACCCGACGCGATCACCGGGCGACCGTTCTTCAGAACCATGTTCGGGGCCACGTAGGTCGTCGCGCGCTCGCCCGGTCCGGGCATCACACGGAAGAAGTGCGCGCCCGAGGCGACGATGGTGCAGCCGCCGACGAACAGGCCGTTGCTCCAAGGCAGCGACATGCACGAGTGCAGGATCGTCGCGACGTTGCCCGCCGCGTCCACAGCGGTGATGTGGCAACTGCCGGGCGGCGGCGGAGCCCCCGTCTCGATCGGTGCGTCCATCTGCAGCAGATCGAAGCGGGTCCTGGCGTACTCCTTGGACGTGATCATGTCCGAGGGCACCGGATGGTACTTCGGGTCGCGGTGTTTGGCGCCATCGGTGAAGACCTGCGTGACGATGCGTGACATCTGCCAAAGCAGCTCGTCGGAGTCGGTGACCGGCCCCAGTTTCCGCACATCCAGAAACTCGAGCATCTGCATGATCTCGATGACGTGCATGCCGCCGTGATCGGGTGCGGGTGAGCCGATCAGCTCGTAGCCGCGATAGCTGCCGCGGGCAGGCTCGTCGACCCGTGCGTCGTAGCGGGCAAAGTCGTCGGGCGTCATGACGCCACCCGCGGCCTGCACCACCTCGCAGTATTCCTTGGCAAAATCGCCGAAATAGAAGTAGTCGTTGCCTTCTTCGGCGAGCCGCTCGAGCGTGTCCGCTGCCCTTTTCTGGTACAGCATCTCGCCCGGGTTGAGCAGGGCGCCTTTGGGCAGGAAGATCTCGCGTCCCTGATCAGTGATGCCGAGCATGTGCGAAGTCGTGAACATCTCACCCCACAGGAACGGGTGAATTTCGAAGCCGTCGCGGGCATAGGCGATCGCCGCGGCGCAGAGTGCCTGCGAGGACATCGTGCCGTGGCGTTCCCGTGACGCTTCGTACCCGGCCCAGAACCCCGGCACCGCCGCGCCGAGACCCGTCGACAACGCCGCCGGGCCCCACCCGGTGAGTTCCGCCATCGGCCGATTCATGCCGCCGCTGATATAGCTCGTCGCGCCGGTCGCGGCATCGAAGTACAGCATGCCCAGCACACCCGTGATGCCCGTCATGTGGGGCTCGACAACGCACTGCGTTACTGCCGTAGCAAGGGCCGCGTCCGCAGCGTTGCCGCCGGCGCGCAGAATATCGGTGCCCGCGCGGGTCGCCAGAGGCTGGGCGCAGATCACCATGCCGCCGTCGCCCTCGGCCCGGTC
>Ga0255048_10002040_pt1 | contig 13241 bp, 13 predicted proteins | sample JV7_2_2_MG_FD_183619 | JGI IMG/M metagenome (GOLD analysis project Ga0255048, IMG submission 183619) | Seawater microbial communities from Jervis Inlet, British Columbia, Canada - JV7_2_2 | ecosystem: Environmental > Aquatic > Marine > Inlet | place: Canada: British Columbia | collected 2016-10-06
CGTCTCCCTGGAGTAGAACGGCGTCAGATCGAGACTCCCATCCGGCTCCCAATTGTGGTCGCCGCGCTCCACACGATCGCCGCGCTCCAGCATCAGCACGCGCCATCCGGCCCGTACCAGCCGGTGGGCCACGCCGCCGCCGCCGAAGCCAGACCCGATGATGATTGCGTCGTACCTGTCCAACCGATCCTCCGCCGGCGTCTGAGCGCAGTATACGAAGCAGCACGTCGCGGCCGGTGCAAGCATAGCCCTGCCGCAACCAGCCCGCAGCAACATGGCCGCTGCAATGAGCCAGCCAATAGGCCATGATCGGCGTATGTTCATCGCAGCCGACATCGGTGGCACCAACGCCCGCTTCGGTCTCTACGACCCGCGCTCCACGGACGCGACACCGGTTCGCACGGCTATCCTGGCGACCACGGTCGCCAACGATCCGGGCGACCTCGTGGCCGAGTTCGCCGGTGGCGACCGCTTCGAGGCACTGTCGCTGGCAGTGGCCGGCGCGATCGTCGACGGGCGGGCCCGCGGCTCCAATCTTCCATGGGACATCCGCGCCCAGGCTCTGCGCGAACGGTTCGCCTGTCCCGTTCGGTTACTCAACGATCTCGAGGCGATCGCGAACTTCGTCCCCTACGCCGGGGTCGATGAACTGGAGGTTCTGCAGGCCGGGAGACGCGTCAGCGGAGGCCCTATCGGCGTCATCGCGCCCGGAACGGGGATCGGCGAGGCCATGCTCTTTGCTGGCGATCACGGCTACCGGGCGATGCCGGCGGAGGCCGGACACATCGACTTCGCCCCGAACGACGCCCGCCAGGACGCATGGCTGGCTCACCTGCGCGAGGAGCACGGACACGTCAGCCTGGAGCGGGCCTGTTCCGGCAACAGCCTGCCGCCGATGTACGCGTTCATGCGGGCGCATTCGGGACTGATGTCCGACGGAGAAATTGCCGCACAGATTGCGGCCACCGTCGACGCAGCGCCGCTCATCGCGCAGGCTGGGCTGGACGACGCCTGCCCTGTCTGCGCAGCGACACTGGAGATGTTCGTCGACATTCTGGGAGCCGCCGCAGGCAACCTCGCGCTGCAGATCGTCGCCACCGGTGGCGTCGTGCTGGCAGGCGGGATCCCGCCCCGCATTCTGCCGGCGCTGCGGCGGCAGCGCTTCCTGCGGGCTTTCCGGGACAAGGGGCGATTCAGCCACCTGACGGAACGCATCCCGGTGGCGGTGCTGCTGAACGAGAACGCCGGCCTGACCGGCGCGGCGCTGACACACCTGACCGCGCGTTCCGCGTAGCCGATCCCGGCGGAGCCCCGACCTGCTCACCCCGTTCGTAGCAACGCCTGTTACGATCGCAACCAGCGTCGCCCTGCTCCCGAAAACGCCAGAGGCATCGTGCGAATCCTCCGTCTCGTCGTCGTCGCATTCGTCGCCACGACCATCGCCACCAACCCCGCGACGGCACAGCATGGGCACCAGAGGGATATCGACCGGGCCAACGACGCGGTGAGGGAATTCAAGCACCACGACGAGGGGCTCACGGAGTGGTTCGCGAACTCCGCCGGCTACGCCGTGTTCCCGAACGTCGGCAAGGGTGGCATCGGAATCGGCGGCGCCCATGGCACCGGAGTCCTCTTCGTCGAGGGCCAGCCGGTCGGCGCCACAGAATTGATCCAGGTAACCATCGGGCTCCAGTTCGGCGGCCAGGCCTTCAGAGAAGTGATCTTCTTCGAAGACGACATTGCGCTGGACAACTTCCAGAAGGGCAACTTCGAATTGTCCGCCCAGGCCAGCGCGGTCGCCGTTACGCTGGGCGCCAGCGCCGACGCCGGCTACGACAAGGGCGTGGCCATTTTCACGATGACCAAGGGCGGATTGATGTACCAGGCCGCGATCGGCGGGCAGAAGTTCGACTACGACGCCTGGCAGTAGCCGCGGGCAGCCTGGTCGCGCACCGAGCAATCAACTGCTGTAGCGGTCGTTGAACCAGGGCTCGCCGGTATTGGAGTAGCCGCGCTTTTCCCAGAAGCCCTTCTGGTCCTCTGCCAGGAACTCGATTCGCACGATCCACTTCGCGCCTTTCCACGCGTAGAGCCTGGGAGTAATCATCCGCACGGGGCCGCCATGTTCCCGCGGCAGGGGTCCGTCGTTCCAGGTGTGCACCAGCATCACGTCCGGCGACAGAGCCTTCTCCAACGGCAGATTGGCGCTGTACTGCTCGCCGATCAGCGGCGCTCGATCGGCGCCCCAACACAGGACGTGCCTCGCTTCCGGCCTCGGAACCACCAACTCCGCCAGGTCACCGAACCGCACGCCGACCCAGCGGTTATCCAGGCAACTCCACGTCGTGACGCAGTGAAAGTCCGACTCGGCCTCGACCTGGGGCAGCGCCGAGAAACCCTGCCAGTCGAGAGTCACGGGGTTGTCGATGCATCCCGCGATCTCCAGTCGCCAGCTGTCGCGATCCAACTCCGGGATGTCGCCCAGGTCGAGCACCGGCCAGTTGCCGACGACGCGCTGCCCGACGGGCACCAACGGCATACCGTGCCGGTTTGCTGGTCCGTATCCCATCGGTTCACGTCCGTCCAAGTGCACGTCGACGACATCTGGCTTCAGCTCGCGCTGCCGTTCGATGTAGCGACGGCGTCGCGCCACAATGTCAGCCGGGGAACCGGTCATCTACTCGCCGAGGTCCTCGAACTGCGTGTTGATGTGGGTGCGCCCGTCTTGCTCACTGACGATGACGGTGAAGGTGCGGCCGGGATTGTCCCGCCGCCCCATCAGTATTCCGTTGGCGCCGCCACCGAGGGCATCCTCCGTCGTCTGCCTCGTCACCCCGTACCCCGCCGCGCGCAATTGCTCCTCGTAGTAAGCGAAGACGTCCGTCGCCGCGTCGTCGGTCAGCAGCACGAAAGCACCTGCCGATAGCCCGTTGGTGTTCACGACGACGTTACCGCCGGCATACTCGGCTCCCGGGTAGCGCAAGACCCAGTCCTCGAGATCGTCGAGAGTGGCTCGCCCGAACGAGGTCTCTGTGCCGTCCTCGGCAGTCGCCGTAACCGTCCCTTCGCCGGCGCTGATCGACACCTCGCCTTCATCGGTGGTGAAGCTGAAGTCGCCGCTGGCGATCGCGGAGAAATCGACGGTCACCTCTTCGCCCGTGCCCGAGTCGCGCACGGTCATGGTGCCGGCCTCGTCGTCGCTTCCCACCAGCTCGAAGTCGGGATTCATGCGCACGGCGAGCTCCGCCGCGGCCTTGACCGGGTTCGCCTCGAAGTCCTCGGCCACGTCGCTGACCATGCTGCCAACGTACCAGACGCAGGCGCCGCAGGCTCCCATGAACACGACGAACACCACGCCGATGACGATCAGCACCTTCGTCAGCGTGCTCATCCCTTCGCTGTTTGCCGCCGGTGCCGCTGGCGCCTGAACCGAATCGGTCATCCGTACCTCCCAGGGGTTCGTTCCTCGACTGTCGCTCGCCCATATTCTAGGTCAACATGGCGGCCAACCGGTTTGACAGCCCCGACGGCGGCGACGAATATTCCAGCACCGTCTGCAGGCCTTCGTGGCGGCGTGTTTCGCGCCCACCGGACGACTTCTTCACGGACTCCGCAAGCGTCAGCAGCAGAGAGGGAACCATGAGTTTGGCAGAGATCGCGCAGCAGATTGTCGCCCCGCAGAAGGGTGTCTTGGCCGCCGACGAGAGTTCGCCGACCATCAAGAAGCGCTTCGACTCGATCAACGTCGAGTCGACCGAGAACACCCGCCGTTTCTATCGCGAGATGCTTTTCCGAACGGAGGCGGCCACGCCGTATATCGGTGGCGTCATTCTGTTTGACGAGACTCTGCGACAAGACGCCGAGGATGGCACACCCCTGGCCCAGCTCCTCACCGACCAGGGCATCGTGCCCGGCATCAAGGTCGACAAGGGCGCCAAGGCGCTGGCCGGCGCCGAGGGCGAGACGGTTACCGAAGGCCTCGATGGCCTGCGTGAGCGCCTGGCGGAGTACTACGAACTCGGCGCTCGCTTCACCAAGTGGCGGGCCGTCATCAAGATCACCGACTCCCTCCCGAGCCGCTACTGCATCGAGGCCAACGCCCACGGGTTGGCGCGCTTCGCCAAGCTCACGCAGGAAGCGAGGATGGTGCCCATCGTCGAGCCCGAGGTCCTGATGAGCGGGCCGCATACCGTCGAGCGCTGCGCCGAAGCCACCGAGGCGACACTGACCGAGGTTTACCACCAGCTACACATTCATCGAGTCGATCTCGGCGGCACGCTGCTGAAACCCAACATGATCGTGTCGGGCGACGAGTGCCCCGCGCAGGCCGACGCACCGACTGTGGCAGCGATGACCGTGCGGACGCTCAGCCGCACCGTGCCGAGTGCAGTGCCGGGCATCGTGTTCCTCTCAGGCGGCCTTTCCGAGGTGGACGCCACTCGCAACCTCAATGAGATGAACAAGTTGGGGCCGCATCCGTGGGAGCTGAGCTACTCGTTCGGCCGTGCGCTGCAGGCATCCGCACTCCAGGCCTGGGCCGGTAATCCGGACAACAAGGAAGCGGGACAGGCCGCCTTCGCGCATCGTGCCCGCTGCAACGGCCTCGCACGAACCGGCGACTACAGCGACGAGGTCGAGGCCAGCGCTGCCGCCTAGCTGACTAGGGCCTGTCAACACTTGCCAGATCGTCGCGTTGCCGACCCACATGGCCCCAGGCAAGGCGCGAGGAGTGTGGTTTGGTCATTCCAAATGAGCGACGAGCAACGCCGCATGGGGCCATGTGGGCCGGCAACCCGAAGGGACGGGTCCCATTTTGCCCACTGCGGCGTCTCTCCTCGTTTAAGTACCCAAAGTACATTGCGCTCGTTGTTCCTTGCATTGAACAAAATGGGCTCCCGTCGCGGCGATCTGGCGAGTGTTAACAGGCCCTAGACTGGCTTCCCCCTTGCTGGCTAGACGCGCGTGCGGATCTCGTCGAGTGACTTGCGCGTGATGTCCGGCACCTGACAGTCATCCTCGGGGTAACCGACGACGAGCAACAGGAAGGGGGTCTCGTTACGCGGGCGCCCGAGAATGTCGTTCATGAACCCCATCGGGCTCGGCGTGTGGGTGAGCGAGGCCAAGCCCGCGTGATGCACGGCCGCGATCAGTAGCCCTGTGGCCAGCCCGACGCTTTCGGTCGCGTAGTACTGCTTCACCTTGCGCCCGTCTTCGGCCTCATCCCAGCGCCGCGCGAACACGGCGATCAGTGCCGGCGCGTCCTCCAGAAAGGGTTTGTGCTCGTCCGTTCCCAACGGCACGAGAGCGTCGAGCCACTCCTGCGGTGCCCGGTGTTCATAGAACTCGCGCTCCTCCTCTTCGGCGGCCACCCGCATGCGGCTCTTGACATCGGGGTCGGTCACGACCACGAAGTGCCAGGGCTGCATGTTGGCCCCGCTGGGGGCCGTGCCGGCCGCCGCGATGCACTCGTCGATGATGGCGGCGTCCACGGGACGCGAAGAGAACTCTCGGACCGTTCGGCGTCGACCCAACTCCGCGTAGAACTCGGCCGCGCGCCGCTGCATCTCGTCGGCGGGAAGCTCGCGATAGTCAGACAACGGTACGAAACGCGGTTCGCTCATTCAGGGGATCCTCATTCTTCTCTGCGGGGACTACAAACTGCGAGCATCGTGACTCTAACCGTTGGTGAGCGGGCCCGCGCCGCGCGGTGGCCCATCACTCTGCCCGCTGGCTACCCCAGCAACCACAGGCGCAGGGCGAACAGAACGACCGTCGCCGACACGAACCAGCGTATCCATGCATGTCCTTTGAGCACCGTCAGGCGCACGCCGAGCTGCCCGCCGATCAGGTTGCCGGCGCCCAGCACGATCCCCGCCTCCCAATCGATGGCTCCGCCCGACGCGAAGATCAGAATCGTGACCACCGTCCACAGCAGCACGCAGGTTACCTTGACGGCATTACCGCGCACCAAGTCGAGCCCGACGGCAGTGGTTCCCACCAGCAAGAGGAAGCCGACACCAGCCTGAATGAACCCGCCGTAGACTCCGATCAGGAAGAAGAGACCCAGGAGTGGCACTCCGATCGGGCGGCTATCATCGCGCGGCGCCAGCTCGCGCGGCGCCGGTCGCAGCAGCGTCCACAGTGTCATCAGGAGCATGAGGATCGCCAGCAAGCGCCGGAAGGCAAAATCGCTGACCTGCAACGCCATCCAACTGCCCAAGGCGGCACCGACGATGGCAGGCCCTGCGAGTCGCAGCGCGAGCCGTGCGTCGAGCACCCGATGGCGCCGGAACCCCCACACCGCGCCGAGGTTCTGAAGAAAGAGCGCGACGCGGTTGGTGCCATTCGCCACTCCGGCAGGCATGCCGAGGAAGATCATGAGCGGCAGCGTGAGGAAGGAACCGCCACCCGCCACGACGTTCAGCGTGCCAGCAACGAACCCGGTCGCGAACAGCAACAGCAGGCTCCAGGATGCATCGGCTGCCATCAGCCCACGTGCACCAGCACTTGCCGCTGCTTGGGCGCGGTGCGATGCTCCCACAGGTAGATTCCCTGCCAGGTTCCCAGGCCCAGGCCACCATCGATGAGCGGAATCGACAGGCTCGTCGACGTGAGCACCGCCTTGATGTGCGCGGGCATGTCATCCGCGCCTTCGTCCGTGTGGGTGTAGAGCCGGTCGTTCTCAGGCACCAACCGCCGCAGCCATGCCTCGAGATCACGGCGCGCAGACGGGTCAGCGTTTTCCTGGATCGTGAGGCTTGCGGAAGTGTGGCGGACGAAGACCGTACAGATCCCTTCTGCCCCGCCCACCACGCTCACCAGCGCCGCCACGAGATCCGTTATCTCGTACAGGCCGGCGCCATTGGTCTTTACGGTGAGGGTCTCGATCATGGACGGAGTCTAACGCCGACGAACCTCGCGCAGGGCCACGCCCTGTCGCGCGCAAGGCGCCGACGCGACCTCGCCGGTCAGGCCGGCGGCGAGTCGCCGGGAAGGCCGCTGGCGCGGTTTTTCTCGGCAGCGCGATCACCACAGTGCGGACAGACTGCCACCGAGTCGCGTTCGGTCAGCCACAGCTCGTGGCCGTCCCTCCACTCGTGCTCGCCGAATCCCTGCTTGCAGATGGGACACGGTATCCAGAAACGACCGCGCGTCCATGCGTAGATTCGGTGCAGCAATCGGGGCTGATAGAACATGGTCGGCCTGCGGGGGACTGAGCGGAGCGATTTCATCGTACACCCCTGAATGTCCTGCTGGCCACAGCGGCCTCTGCTCGCAGGGAATCCTATTCCGCCCCGGGTTGCCACTGCGGCTCGGCAACGCCGCGGACGTGGTTCTCGTAGCGAGCCATGGCGAAGAGCAAATCCGAGAGCCGGTTCAGGTACGGCACAGCAACGCCGGTGTCGGCGTCGCGTGCCAGCGAAACCACGTGACGTTCGGCCCGGCGACACACGGCACGGGCAAGCTGCAGTATCGCCGCGCCCGCCGCGCCGCCCGGGAGCACGAAGTTCTCGAGCGGCCCGGTAGCCCCGGCCAGCTCGTCGATGAGAGCCTCCAGGCGCTCTATCCTCGCCGGCGTCAGTCTTGGCACCTCGAACCCCGGCTCGGACTCGCGCGGGGTCGCAAGGTCGCCGCCCAGATCGAACAGCTCGTTCTGAATTCGGCCGAGTTCGGCTGCCAGACGCTCCTCGAGGGGTCCGGCGAGCGCCAGCCCGATCACGCAGTTGAGTTCGTCGACGGTTCCGTAGGCCGCAACCCGTGCCGAATCCTTCGGCACGTCGGCGCCGTCGGCAAGCCGGGTGGATCCGGCGTCACCGGTACGCGTGTACAAACGAGTGAGTCGCATGGCGGGATTCTAGCAGCCCGTGCTAGAGGTCTGACGGGTCTCGCGACAGGGCCTTGCGAGGAGGAGACCCGGAGGAAGCAGGAGGCTGGCAGTCCCTTGCCGCGTCGGCGAACCGCCGCACGATCTCGCCCGCGGCAAGGATCTCGTCGATGTCGGCAACGCTCTTGCCCGCGCCCCAGATGCCGTGGTCAGCATCCTCGGCCCGCGACGACCGCTTGAGCTGGCGTCCGGCGCGCAGCGCGTAGAACGCGCGCATCCAGTGTTTGGTGCGACCTCCGCGCAGCATCCAGCGCGCGAGCGGGCCCGCGCGGGTCCCTACCCGTTGGATGTACGGCGTGTTGATCACCGCCACGGGGACTCCGGAGATTCGGTCGGTGAGCACGATGTCCGGTTCGCGGGCATGCAGAATCGCCTGTTTGTAGGCGGCGCTGGCGGTGCACTCGGTGGTGGCGATGAACCTAGTGCCGCACTGGACGCCGGCGTACCCCATCCTCAGGGCGCCGGCGAACGCGGCCGGACTGCCGATACCTCCGGCGCTGATTACCGGCACACCGAGATCACCCAGTTCCTCGAGCAGTTGCTCGGGTGCCTTGGGTCCCGCGTGTCCCCCGGCACGGGAATTCACCGCGATGAGGCCGTCGACTCCTGCGTCCACGCCTTTCTGTCCCCATTTGCGCTCCGTGGCGTCGTGATACACAACGCCACCAGCCGCGTGGGCGCGCTTCACCACCCAGTCGGGCTTGCCCAACGAGGTGATGAAGAACCTCACCCCTTCCTCCAGCGCGACATCGATCCACTCCTGCATGCGCTGCAGGTACGTGCGGGACGACGCTTCGATCAACGCGTTCATGCCAATCGGATGATTCGTGAGCCCGCGCATGAAGCGGATCCCGTCGCGGAATTCGTGTCCGTGCACGTAGGTCAGCGACATCGGCTGCAGCACGCCCAGGGCGCCGGCCTCGGAGGCTGCCGCCACCAGTTCGGGGTTGCTACACGGATACATCGGCCCGCAGATAAGCGGCACGTCGACGCCGGCATGGCGCGTAAACGGAGTCGCCAGGCTCATCGCACTTCCGCCGCTGGCGATCCGCCGATTGGCGCCGTCGAGGCGCCGTTGTCCGCGCGCCGATCGAGACGCCATGTGGCCGTCAGTCGAGCCACAACGTCACCCTGGCGGTCCCGGATCTCGGTGTGAATCCTGTGATCGGTGGGCTCGTGAACAGGAGGAGTGTCGCACTGGCACTCGGCCACCAACACCCCGCGGGCCTTCTTGAAGTACTCCGTATCCAGACGTAGCACGATGCCGCGAACTTCAGGCGGAAGTCCGGTGAGCATCGCCAACCCGCTGGTCATCTCGCCGAGGTTGGTCAGCGCCACCGCGTGCACCGAGGCGAGATGGTTGCGCAGGCGCCGGCGCTCGCGCAATTCGACCCGGCAGTACCCCGGCTGGAGTTCCTGCACGCACGCTCCCAGAGTGCCGGTGTAGGGGACGGTGCGCCCCACCAGCCACGAGAACAGGCGCCGGCCACCGGGCAACCCGTGAAGTCGACGCCAGAGCGCGGACAGGGCGGGCCCGGGCGAGGAATTCTTGCGCGTCATGACACCCTTGGCAGGCCAGAGTCGAAGTGCGCAGGGTATCGCCTGCCAACCCAGCCTGCTCAGCGCTTGATCGAGGTGATTATGGCGTCGAACCCCCCGGCATTCGTCTTCTGTGCCGGCTTCTTCGTGGGGTAATTCGTGGAGTTGGCGAACCCGACGATGTACTGGGTCAGTTTCCTGTCGACGCAGATGCCGTTCCCTACATCGTCCCCCGCGCCCCCGAAGGGCGACGCGAAGAGGAGAGCCGGAGTCGCCACGCGGCTCTGCCTCAGGCTGTCGGCACCGTAGTCGATCTTGGCCACGAGCACGTCGGCCGCGCCCTTGTGCGCCTGCAACGGCTTGACGGTCGGGATGTCGGTGGACCTGGTCAGGCCCGTGATGTGCGCGATGTCGTCCTTGTCCACGGCAACACCGTTGGCTGCATCGAGCTGCGAGCCGCCGTGATAGGTGGCGAAGACCATCTTGGCGCCTGCGCTGCGAGCACCACCACCAGCGAAGCGAGCCCTGAGGCCACTCAGGTCGAACACGGCAAGGCCGGCATCGCCATTGCCCGCGTGGGTCGCCTGGATGGCGTTGGCCGTGACCGCCAAGTTATCGGAGTGGGTCTCGATGGCGATCACGTCGCGATCAGCGCTATCGTGGACGAGGTCGTGGGCAAAGTCGTTCTTTTTGCCGCCGTAGTAGCTCGAGTAGACGAGCGTGGGCTTGACCAGAACGTTGCACCACATGGCCAGGAACGCGTCGAACGCGCCGCCGATCTTCTTTTGCAGGGCCTTCTCGATCGGGAACTTCTTTTTGGAGTTCGTTATTCCGGCCACGTGAATGCACTCATCCACCGACCCGCGGGCGGAGGTGGTACTGCTGAGTGCCACGCCGTAACCGGTTTCGCTGCCCTTGCCGCCGAGCCGGGTCGAGAAGTCGAGCGTCGACGCACCGCCACCCAGTGCCGGGTTGAGCATTGCCACGAAGGCGTCCCTGGGTTTGAGGAACTTCTTCTGCGTGGCATCCACCAGCGGCCAGTTCTTCGATTCCGTCCCACCAGTGATGATGATGTAGCCGTGCGCGTTGGTGGTGATGTCGTTAGGAAACTCGAACCCGTCGCCTCCGAGAGCCGTCGAGAACAGGAGCTCGTCGAGCCGCTCAGTGAAGACCGACACCCAGACGTCACCGGTGTCGCCTCGCGGCGTCTGAATCGCGTTCTTCATCGGAAAGTCGACCGACTGTGTGTCGCCGGTCACGTAGACATACGGCGCGGCACGCGAGCCCTCGCCACGGCCGGACGCGGGGGTCGCGAGATGGATCGACCGGGCGTGGTCGTTTGCCGAACCGCCGAAATAGGTGGAACCCAGCAGCTTGCCCTTGAGGGTAAAGGCGGAAATGAAGGCGTCGCAGCCGCCGGCATTCGTGCCCTGGAGCGGAGACTTGGTGGGAAATTTGGCCGAGCAGGTCCAGCCGGCCACATAGATCGAGTCTGTGTCAGCTTCGACGATCTCCTCGGCGGAGTCCGTGCTCGCGCCGCCCCAATAGGTCGAGGAGTTGACCTTGGGATCGATGACCAGCGGCAGACCGCGGTCGTAGGCGCCGATCTCGAACTCTACCTGGTGAGGTCCCACGAGCACGAAGGAGCCCGCGATCGTGCGCCGAGCTTCCGTTCCGTCGCTGGCGCGCACGTTCTGGAAGACAATCGGCGCGCGGTGCACGAGGACCTGGCTGCCAACCTCCATCAGCAGATCGCCGGAGGCGTCAATCGACATGCTCTCGGCGCCCTGAAAGCCCAGGCGGATTGCACCCGGGTCGGCGCCGGGGGCCACGATGAAGTCGTACTCGAACGACTGCTCGTCACCACCAAAAACGAGATCGACGCCATCGTAGACGGACTCGTAACGGACCGCCCCGAAGTGCTCTGTTCGGATCCCCTGAGCAGTACTCGGGTCGCCGCCGCCACGAAAATATGTACTGTGGCTGAGTAGCAGGTCGACTCCGCTGGGCATGGCATCGGCGTTGGCTCCCAGCCAGCGCATCGTCATGGTCGCCTGGCCCGCCGGGCGCACCGAGGCCAACTCTCCGTGCTCGCGTTCAACCTCGAAGTTGGCGAGGCTCAGTACCGCGGCGTCGCGAGTGAGAAACAAGGTCCCGCCGCGGGACCGGGCCGAGTACTCGGCCTCGGGCGCCATCTGTCCACGATTCGGCTCGAACACCAGCGGCCGATCGTGGGGTGTCGCGGCCGGGGCATCTGCCGGCTCAACGAGGATATCGGGAACCGCCGGGGCTCCGGCAACGAGAAGAACCATCGCGAAGCCAAGCGTGACCAGCAAACGTCGCATGCGGTGCCTCCGAAAAGGATCCTCGGCGCGCGGCCGGGATCGAGATGAGTCAGGCGGCCAATACTCCGACCTCTGACATCTCTTGTCCAGGGACGGCCGGCGCAGGAGGCCACCGCAGTCGACGGCTAGCGGCCGCCTACCCTTTCGGAGAGCCACACGGCCATGATCTCGAGCGCCGCCGGGGAGAACGTCTCCTCGATCGTTCCGTACTCGCCTACCTGGCCCGTCGTGGCCTGCTGGAACAGGTGGTTGAGCTGCTCGAGCCGCTGGATGGTCACGTCCGTGTTACCGCCTCGCGCCAGCGCGGCCTGCACGGCCGGCAGATTCTGCTCGGCTGAGACCTGCAGATCGAGTGTACCGTTGAGCGCCAGCACCGGCGCTCTGACTTTCTCGAGGTACACGGCGGGATCGGTAACGAGGAAGAACCGCAACCACGCGCTGGTCGCCTGTGCTTTGGCGGCGGCGAATGCGTTGTCCCGAGCCAGTTCGCGCTCATTCGCGGGTAGGCTCGACAACTGGAAGTCGAGCAAGGTGCCGAGTCGCTCGTCTACGACGTCTTCCCCCATCTCGGAGGTCATCGCCTGCCAAAGAGACAACTGCAGTTCGATCTGCTTGGCCACGTAGTCGTCCGGCATCCCCGCAGCCCCGAGGATCATCTCGTTCTGGACCTTCAGGAGCTCGGCGCCCGTCACCCCGGGCCCCGCCAACATCACGACGAACGCGATACTCGGGTCGGCGGCCGCCACCATCGGCCCGATCAAGCCACCTTCGCTGTGTCCGATGACACCGATCCGGCGGCTGTCTATCTCGCCTTGCGACCGCAGGAACGCACCGCCAGCGGCGACGTCGCCCGCGAAATCCTCGCTGGTCAGGCCCTCCCGGGCGCCGTCGGAGCCGCCGACGCCACGGTCATCCACCCGCAACACCGCGATGCCTCGCCGCGACAGATAGTCGGCAATTACCCAGAAGGGCTTGTGCTCGAAGATCGTCTCATCGCGATCCTGGCTGCCCGAACCGGTGATGAGCAGAGCCGCCGGGTGCGGCCCGGTCGCCGCAGGCAGCGTGAGGGTCCCGGCAATCGTGTTGCCCTCGAGCGGGTTCGTGTAGGACACGTCGCGCGACTCGTACGGGAATGGTGCCTGCGGCGTCTGCGGGCGATTCGGTGCGGCCGGCGCTTCGCCCTCCGCCACCCGCTCCATGGTCAGCGGGAACTCCGCCCCCTGGTTGAGGGTGCCCGTCGCCGAGCCGCCCTCGCGGTCCGCTGTGAAGACCGCCGCAACCGCTGCGGCCAGCGTGAACTCGATGCGCGAGTCGGTGTAGACGACGTCGGCGAGCGGCAGGTCGCGGGCCGCCTGCGCGGGAATCGAGATCGTCGCCGACGGGGGCTCGCCGTCGAGAGCGAAAGTCACGAAGAACTCCAACTCGCCGGCGCCAGCGCCAGATAGATCGACAATTCCACGCCAGCGTTCGGG
>Ga0255048_10002041_pt1 | contig 13236 bp, 22 predicted proteins | sample JV7_2_2_MG_FD_183619 | JGI IMG/M metagenome (GOLD analysis project Ga0255048, IMG submission 183619) | Seawater microbial communities from Jervis Inlet, British Columbia, Canada - JV7_2_2 | ecosystem: Environmental > Aquatic > Marine > Inlet | place: Canada: British Columbia | collected 2016-10-06
CTTCTTTAGCACCCTGGCCGTCTTCTCCGCGCCCTTGAGCACGTAGGAAATGTCGAAGAAGCGAGGATGCAGGTTCACTGCGCACGCGGTCCTGCCGTCAGGCATGACCTGATTCATCGCCAGCTTCAGGTGCTCACAATATAGACTGGTGTTCTTGGCCTTATTGTGGCAGATGCTGCACACGTCGTAGGGGACCTTACATCCCATGCTTACATGTACTTCGCTTCCGCCCTCGATCTGATCGATAAGATCAGCGGCACCAACCTTCTCAATATCACCAAAGGGGTCATAGAGGGGCTCGCGCCTCATGAAGTGGATCAGCTCCACCCGCTTCATCTCGTCGTTCCACACCGCCACCTTGACCCGCTCGCCAATAGACTTGGCGGGGTCTTTGTTTACGTGGTGACGATAAGGAAAGGCATACTTCTCGAACGTCTTGTGCCCGAAGTCCAGATCCCTAGTGCACTCACCCATAGGGCAGGCATGCTTGAGGGACTCTTCGGGGAAAGCGTCGCCATTCGAGTTTAAGACCCCCACGCCGTTGGCCACATAAGAATGATCCACATCAACATTGATGTTGTAGACCTTGCCCGTGTACTGTTCCGCCACTACCGAAGCCACATTCACATGCACGGTGTCGCCGACTATCACGCCTGGCGCAGCCCCTACGGCCTGGCGCTCCGATTTCACTCGAAGCCCAGCAACAGCCGCAGACTCAGAAGAGGCTATCGATAGCTCGTAATAAGCATTGCCTTTTCCGCCAAGATCGCCCTGCTGAACCCCCTTGTTAGCATTGCACCTGATTCCCAGGCGATGCATAATCATCTGCATCTGAAGCGCCAGATGACGACTAGAGGTGTTTCCTCGCACCTTCCCTTCTTCTTTCCCGGAGGAAGATACACATCCATCGCCATCGAGCCAGCCAGCAATGAATCGCGACTGCCAGTCCGTGGGCATGGCCATTATCTCGGCGCTTAGCCGCTTTGTGGTGGCCACCCCCGGCACATGCTTGTCGCAAATCCGGGCCAGGCGTTTTACGTAAATTGATATGCGTCGCGCCTTAGAATCCCGATAGTTTTCGTCGATCTTCGCAGGCTTGCCGAAGCGCTTAAGAGCAAAGTCATTCACGGCCTCTGCAAGCACCACCTCATCCATATTTTGCGTCAGGATAACGGTTGAGGGCTTTGGTTCGCCGTATTTTGATACCGACCCATCCTTCTTTTTATACTGCTTTTGGCTCCGCGCTATACAGCCCTCCGCTGCGTAGTAGCCGAGAAACCACGCCATGTCTACCCCGTCGAGGTCAGAATCGATGGAGACAGCCCTAGCTATAGGCCGCTGAAGCATTGCCCCCTTCTTCATGTCGCCAGCCATAACCTTTTCAGGCTCCAGGCTAGACGCAAACTTCACCATATCAACTGCGTCTGCCGTCGAATCCCAGCGGTATTTTTTGCTGGCGCTGTTCCATGCGGCTCTTGAGATCGTAGGAATGCCGTGCCCATCGGTTACCCTAATGGAATCCGTGGCCCCCGTAACACGAATTCTATTGATCGGGCCATTCTTTTCACGAATATAGAGCTCATTAACGCGTCGCGGTACACCCCTGGCAGACAAAACCATGTCGCCAACTTTAATATCCTTGATTTCCTTGAGCGTGCCGTCGGCCATAGTGATTAGGGTTTCGGGCGTCAGGCAATTGGAGCCCCAGAACTCCTGAGCCCCCAACGCATTGACGAGAACCCAGATGCCGTCCTCCCTGGGCGGAAGATCGGCAGCCGCCTGCTTGATCAGGGGGTGCACCGTCGTGGCGACCTTCTCCATGAGGCCGCCCTTGAGGATCGGCTGCACGGAAGGCTCGCCATACTTATTGGTGGCGGCAAATGAGATGTATTTAACCAGGTCGGTCATAGTTTAGCTCGCGGCGTAACCACCAGCCACACCGGCACCGCCAACTGTAGCCGCAGTGGCAACAGGATGGTTCTGGACAATCTTCTTGGTGCTCTTCCAGGCTTTACCGGCAAGCTCGCTCCGGGTGGGCCCGGCTCCCCCTTGACCGAAGGCGGCTGTATTGCCCCCCTTCGCTCCGGTCCTGCCACTCTTGCCAGTTATCGCCCGCCCCCAGCGCCTTGCGGCGACGCCGATCCTGCCAATGAAGCCGCCATTCTTCTCAAGCTCATCCTGGAAGCCTTTAAGGAAGGCGTCGGCCTGTTCGTTCGTCATCTGGCAGCTCCTATGGTCTGTGCTTCGTATACATTATCGGCAGCAGCCTGCTCAGTGTCCAGCCGATTGTCTTCTCTCTGGAGGAGTTTTTCGACTTCGAGCACGCCTAGCACCTCTTTATACTGTCCGTTCTCTATGGGCGTTGCCGGTCCAAGCCAGTAAGGAGCATGCAGCCCGTTGCGCAAAGCGGCCTTCACGTGCTCTTCAACTGTTGCCGGTTTCCTGAACTTAACCCGCCTGCCCCGCTGGATCTTTATGGTCTGGTCTCGCAGGATATTGTCCCGCATGATCTTCATGACCATCTTCTCGTTGGCCCTGATCGTAAGGCCCTTGGGCTCGATTTCCACAGTGGCGGCGATCTTGATCCCACGCTTCATGCTCTTGTAGACGGTGAGCATCTAGTCTTAATCCCAGGGTTCGCCACGCTGCTGGGCCCGGAGCTTCTGGGCTGTGAGCCCCTGAACCTCAGCCTGGGCCGAGGTTAGATCTGCCTTGAGCGGCTGCATCTTACGCTCACGCCCCTCCTGCAAGAAGCCCAATTGCTTCTGTGTCCCAAACTGCCGCTCGGACAAATCACGCCTATGGGCCGACTCCTGCAACCTCTCAGCGCGGCCCGCGACAATCTCAGCTGCCCTGGCCTTCGCATCCTGGACCTTCATGTCCAGCTCTTGCTTCTTTTGACCAGCCTGCATGACCGACTCTATGCCAGGCAGGGCCTGGCGCGCCATGCCGCTGATGTTCGACATGACATTCGCGGCTTCCATGATGTTCATGCCACGGCTGGTGTCCTGGTGCGTCCTCTCCATTTGGATGAGGTCCTGGACGGTCTTGTGATCAATCGCGCCCCACTGCTTCATCTTTTGGATGAGGTTGCCCGCCACCGTCGAATTTCTGGCCAGACTGGGAGCAAACTCCGAAATGACTCCAAAGTACCTGGAGGCCTCCGGGTCATTCTTGAGCTCGGGGTGCCTCGCCTTGATCTCGGCAAGAGACCGCTTCCGGCCTCTACTGCCAGAGATGGCTTGTGCTCCACGGGCCACTCCCATGCCCGCCAGCGTGGTAAGGCCAACCGCGCCCAGGACGGCGTGAGGGTTTGAGGCCATCCACTTGCCCGCCTGTCGGATCTTGGACCCAAAGCCCGAAGCGTTCTTCTCCGACTCGGGATCCAGCTCGGAGGCGCACTTTTCGTAGTCAAACTCATCGAAGTTCGAGAGCTCAACCTCCGACACCATCACTTCCATGACGGCCTGTACGCTCTTGCCGGACGCAGCAAGCATGCGGCTTTGGACCTCAGCCAGCTTCTCCATATGGTGATCGGAGATCTGGCCTTCGGCGTGCATCTGTTTCACTGACTCTGGGAGCATTTATCCTCTCCTGACAGAGTATTAGGATGAAGAGGGCCGTGGAATTGCGGGGGGTTAACCTGCTCCGGCCCCTTTTGCATCTTGGAATAGTCGATCTCAGGCGCTTTTGCCTCTGGCTTCTTCCTGAATTTATCGAAGATAAACCTCTCCGCATCGGCGCGGTTTATCCCGAATGATCCTTGGCCCCAGGAGGTCATCTTGCAATCCTGCGGTATGCGCTCGGGTGCGCTCGGGCGGCACCAGTAGCGGCCTGATAGGCGGGTACACCGGCAAACCCAGTGTACATGGCCCGGTTCAGAGAGAGCTTTCTGCTACCTCGAACCAGCCTCCCGGCCTTGTCTTTGTAAACTTGACCAGGGCTAGAAACGAGTCTCTTCCCGGTACCCACGGCACCACGGGCGAGCAGGCTGATGATCGCCGTCTTCTCCTGCTCGGTGCCGCCCCCAATGAGGCAGCGCACCATCGTTTTTACGTCGTTGTCGTTCATTTAGGTGCAACCCCTGCCCTCATGCGATGCTTCCACGGATCAGGACCCACCCAAATCGGCTGATCCTGCGTGGTCTGACGCCGCACATAGTCATCGGTAAGGGCGGTCGTGTTGAGATCTTCCATTTTGGTGATGGCGTAGCCCGCTTTATCTTCCAGCATTTGCAGGCCCTCCTTGAGGCGATCCTCCTCGGAGACCTGGTCGACCAGCTGGTTCACGTGCATGATGATCGGATGGTTGCCGTTTACGACGGTGACCTTATCTTCGGGCGCGTCCCCAACATCCATCTCCGTGGAGATCAGCCCGGCTGGCGCGGCCTCCGCCAGTTTCTTGAACAAAAGACCCTGTCGGACACCAAGGGCCCCTTCGTCTGCCAAGGTGGCTGCAACCTTGCAGAGCTCTCCGACCGCAATAGTGCGACGCTTTCCGCCCATGGAGTGGCGAATGGCGTGTGCAATCTTAGTAAGCCCGAGTACAGGCCCCCCATCAAACGAAAGGGTTTCCTGCTTAACCTCGTGAGCAAACTTCGCTCTGGCTTCGTAGATGATTTCCGTTTGGGCGATCTGCCTGGCACGAATTTCCTCCTGGGCCTGCCGGATATTATCCAGAACGTGCTGCGCCTCGGCTACCTTTTCCCGGACCTGATGCTCGTTGGAGACCTGCGCGACACCGAGAGCGACTTTCCAGTCCGAGGCTGTTTTCTTCTGTGGGGGTTCGACAAAGAAATCCAGCGACGGGCCCTCGGTCTCCGCGAGATTCTCATCGTTGGCGTCCTCACCCGCAGCGAGCCCGGCAATGATCGCCTTGCTGTCAGCTAGCGGAAACGAAAATGTTTTGTCCTCGGCAACCTTAAACAGGCCCTCGTAGGCCATCACATTCGCCTGTTGGCAAATTTGATTTACCTGTTGAGGCGTGAGGTCGTTGTCCGATGCGATCTTGGCGATAGAGTCGTTCAACGGCGCGCTCTCGCTGCCGAGGAATCCATCGACGGCCTCCTTCGCCCAGATGGTAAAGGAAGCAGGGCTCATTTGCTGAGTCACGTTATTTCTCCTGTCGTGCCGTCGTCCATTATATGGGCTAGGAAAATCTGGATCAAACACTATGTTGGAGGTCATTCGTTCACATTTTTCGGAGTGTTACGATCTAAATAGACTAACATGGAAAACAGGAAACAAATATAAGTCTTGTGGCCCACAGTACTTGCAGGGACACCTTAGGCTTAAGTGCCCATATAATCCGAGCTTTGACCTTTCTTGGAATAAATTTATTGCCAATTTGGGGTATAAAGACTTTGTGTCGAAACGTTCGCCTTGGCCCCGACCTTAAGGAGGTCCGCTTCATGCCCAGCTCTCCCCCCTCTAACTCGACCACGAAAAACTGCGTGCGCTGCAACACGTCCTTCACAATCACCGATGGTGAACGCGAGCGCATGACCCGTGCATTTGGGAGGTACGTCGAGCCCAAGACGTGTCCGGATTGCAGAAGGAAAAAGCGCAAATACGTAAGCATGTCGGACCACATCGCCCTTCTACATGCTTTTGCGTTCGGCTATTGCAACACCGACACTAAGGTCGAATACTTCACTTGGTTATCACAGCAAGTTGTCTTGCTCGCCTCTGAAGCTGGCGTGCTGGACGGAAGGACTCTGCATAAGCCGGTCGGAAAGGCCGAGATTGATGCGCGCTTGGCCGAGGTCATGGCCAAGAACAAGATCAAGTTGGTGAATGACTGGGGACATTGTGCTCTCCCCAAAAGGCACGCCACGGCGGACCTCTCAGAAATCGAAGGCGAGCTGAGACGCCATGTGGATGCCATTCAGTCCATTCTTAAGGAATACTTCGACGATGAGCGTAAGTAGTTAAAAACGAAGGGCCGGGAATGTCTATCCCTCACCCTTCGTTTTTTTTATCCTCTAGCCGCCTGGTGATTATTCCATTCATCGTCTCGGCCATTCTAAGATGGTAGGACATTGCTTTACGTATCTTCTCGTCATCAAACTCGATCCCACGAGCTATGCATTCCGTACGTAGGCCCTGCGCCTCGTGGTAATAGCTGGCATGCTGTCGGCTGAGGTCGGCCAGCGTAGAGTTTTCCAAGTCGGCGAAGCCCACGCTCAATGTGTCGTTATAGTATAGATCCCCAAAGATCATCTTCATGCCAGCAATAATATCCTCGCGGGCGGATATGTCGGCGGGGGTGTCGTAGTCGCCACCCACGATAGACGCCCTGGGGTCGAGTAGGTCCTCCGGCACAAAGAGCTCCTTTTACGGTATATGATCTCTGTAGGTGACCCAGTCGCCCTTATTCTACCAGGAGAAATTATGCTTCTCGATGACGTAATGAAAGAAGGTCTGCAAGAAGAAAATGATCCGCACCCCCAAGAAGGCGTCCACATGGGCACCACATTCCTTCGGGTTGAGGAAGAGGTGAAGGATAAGGAGCAGGAAATCCCCAAGAGGGACGCTGACGGCCAGCTGATTATAACGAATCCGGGGGCCGATGAGCCGGAGTTCGAGACCGAAACGGTCACGGTTCCCGTGGGCACGGGCATGTTCAGGCTTGTGCGATACGGAGAGGTCACCGTTGAGGAGGTCGTGGAGGACGAGATCTGTGACGGTGACGAGATCGTGAAGGACTCGTGGGACGCTGCCGTCTACTTCTTCGATCAGCACGTCAAGGTCCTCAAGGGCGACATAACCCAGGACGCCTTCGACGACGAGGTCAAGAACCGCTCAGTCACGGGCGAGGAGGCTGAGATCGATCAGCACTCGACCCAGGCGGCCCAGCCAACCGAATATAAGGTTGAGTGCCAGGTCAATGGCTGCTGCCATATCAACACAATCGACTCGCTGGAAGATGGTCAGACCTGCGAGGACTGTGGCGAGGATCTCGACATTCAGGATCTACAGGATGCGGCCCAGGCAGCAATTGATCAGGCCGCACTGACCGAAGACGATGACGACGAGGACGAGAACGACGCAAAGACACCGGCGAGCCCCGACGACAGCCTCAAGGGCAAGCTCACCGAGATCATGAAGACGATCCCGAATGCCGAGGGTCTGCCACATGACCGCCTTGAAGAGTACCTGAAGTTTGATCTCGAAGAGAAGTACGGGATCACCGACCCGGACCACAACGAAATCTGGGAATTCATCGGCGAGATCAAGAAGGACGACGAGTGGTAAGGAACAGGCGAAGAGAAGGAGGGGGACCAACACCCCCTCCTTTTTTTTAACGGGAGAGACAGATGTTCACGAGCCCAGACAATCAAATAAAGCAGCTAGAGCTCCATATCCACGACGCATCCAAGACCGACCTTCTGAAAAAACTAAAGAACGTGCAGGCCGAAATTGCGCTGACCAAAGATCGCCTAATCGAAGCAAAGCTCGACGGCGACATGACTCTTATCGCTGGATACAATCGGCGGCACAAGATGAACCTCAGGATTCTGGATGCCATCTTGAAAAAGGCCGAAGAGGCCATGGGGGGCGAAGATGCTGATGCCGATAAGATGGACTGACCCCATTACGGTTTACAAAGAGCGTACACACGTCCAATACGCAATTATACGTCTTGCCGAACTCGACCTAAGCAGGATGTTCGTGAAGATAGAGTGGTTCTGCGCAAACATATCTGAGTGGCAGCCATAGACCAGGAGGCACAAGATGGTCCAGACAAAAATTAACGTGCTCGCCCATCTATGGGACGGCAGGGGCTTCACCTACCAGGTAGACATTAACTGTGCCGCCATTCGATACATTCGCGGGTCGGTTATCAGACTCCGGAACGTGGGGTGGTTCTGTGCATTTGAGAGAAAGTGATATGAATACTGAAGTATGGCACGCTGACAACTACATCTTCTGGTACATCGCAAAAAATCCCTTTGACGCCACATGGCTCTCCACGATCCGCACCGGAACCCCCCCCTCTCACGGGTGGTTCTGCATAGAGGCAGCAGCGCAATGAACACAAGAATAGAGGTCAGCAAAATATATTCAGGCCACACGTGGTTCACGCTCGCGCAAAACAGGAGCTGGATAGCTCAAACGGGCTCCAGTGGATGGTTCGTTATAGGGGTCACATTCCGATGACAACAAAAATGCATTTGCACCCAGCCTGGCAAAGGCTGGTGTGGCTCACAGTCGGCACAGAACAGTTCGCATCCACATTCCCGTATGTGGACTCCGGGTGGTTTTGCCTAAGGGCCTCCTCATGAACACATACATAAAGCTTAGGACGTTCGACTCGTTTAAGACGGAGCAGCCTCTCGCCATTATCAGCATGCATCGCGTGGGAAAAAGCACAGCACACTGGGCCTTCATCGTGCTGGGCCGCGACTGGTTCAGCCTTGAGCTTGAAGATGAGAATGCAGGGCTGCATCGGGCGATGACCGCCATGGGGGTCAAGAAGCCATGAGGACACAGATGTGGCTGCCGGGCATGCGTGACGACTGGGCGGTGTGGATCGACATAGGCAATCTAAAGCTCTCCTTCCAGCGCGGCCCCATTGAATGGTTCACAATATCTGCCTCTGGGGTTCAGTGATGATAGTCAACATGTGCATCATGCACAACATCTTCGGCGGGCACTTCATCCAGGTGAACAATTGGGAGAATGGGGCCTACTGGTACCCGCGAGAGGATCATGGTTGGTTTACTGTGGAGGTGTACATAACATGCTAACAATAATGGCACTCGTCGAGAGAGAGCCAACAAGCAGTCCCATCTATAAACATTGCGTCCTCTGGACGGTAAGACCCAAGCCCTCCGTCCGCTGGCGACCTCTCGGCAGGATAGATATAGGATGGTTCACCTGCGCCACCTACTTCATTGGGAGCTCCACATGAACGTAGAGCTGTACTGGTCCCGGATAATCACGGGCGGGGTATTGATCTGCACGGGCCGCCACTCAGGACGCGTGAACGCCATAACCTTTGGTTGGTTCTGCATGGAGGCAAAATGATCGTAACAGTGTTTTGGTCGGGCGTAGTGCCCGGCAGGATATGGTTCAGGGTATTGTTGCGGGCGAGAGGTCACGCCGAACACAATACGCTGCATGACGTAGGCTGGTTCACGCTGGAGGGAAGACAATGACGATGACGTTCGCGCAATTATCTGAATTCGCGGAAGATCGCGTCTTCTTCGGGTGGGTCGGCGGCAACCTATGCCACACCTACTACGCCAGAGACCTCGAACACGGCTGGTTCTGCTGGGAGGCGCTATGCGACTAATAATGGTCATATCACTAAACGGACAGCTGTGGTTCGGCATACGCGCATACAGCTACTGCCTCCCCACCCACAGCAAGGGCTGGTTCACAGTGGAGGGGAAATGATAATCCAAATGAACACGTCCTACTTCGAGGCAGGGGCGGTCTGGATATGTGTGGGCCCATTTGGGCCGACGAACCCCGTGAGCAGCCGCGTTACCAGCTATGTTAAAATAATGCACCCAATCGAATGGTTCACCATCGAGGCAGTGTAGTGATATTCTGGTATAAGGATCCATCATGAAGACGACGCTGACACATTATCAAAACTTCGCGGTGTGGTATCTCAAGACGCCTCGCGCCTGCGGAGACTTATCCGCATATACAAGCGGCTGGTTTACAATAGAAATCACAATGTTTGGCAGGAGCTAGGTACAGATTCGGGACGTTTCGTTCCCGGCAGTTTTACAAAAGCGCAAGCCTTGAAGGATCCCAGGGTGTAGGGCAGCGCAAGACTCACAGCTCCGCTGGTAATGAATGGCTAAAGTCCGGGCAGCTATCGCTGCGTCTCTACGCTCCTCGCAATAGCAACCCGGATTTAGACTCATACATTACCCACTTTTGAGAAAAGCTAGCTCAGGTACATAGATGCGGCGCATCGCCGCAGGAGGGAGAATGAACCCCACGCTATACGGACCCTCCGCCGAGGTACGGCGGAGGTCCTTCACCAACGCGACAACGCCTTCGGCGATGCAGCGTCGGTACGACAAAGTCAGGTAAAGCTGAGCAGACCGAAACCCTAAAGGAGACCGAGATGAAGCTTTTGATTCTGGAAGACAACTGGGCGGACGAGATCGACTTCTCCGCAACCACTGTCCTTTCCGACGAGGACTACGAGAAGTTCCTCTTGGGCCTGGACAAGATTAGGTGGCCTCGCGAGTGCTACATCGGCACCAACGAAGAGGTCCAGTACGAAAGCGCCAAGGACTTCCTTGAGTGCATCAATGTGCATGACGTGCCGAAAGAGGCCCAGGCGTTCGTCAAGAAGGTCGACCTTGAACTCGGACCCTGGCCGCTTGAGCCCGGGAGCGTGATTTCCGGCAAGTACGTCAGCGAGGACGAAGAGGCAGCCTAGAGCCTCCACACAAATCGAACCAGGTAACAACTAGAACGCGCTTCGCGTTCATGGCCACAAGGCCCCTATCACCACTCGACAAAACACTCGCTAAGCCTCGCAATTCCTCAGGAGTACTCAGAAACTGCGGTGCTAGCTCGCCGTCCTTCGCTGCGCTCCTCGTTTCTTCCGTTTCCTTGCGGATTGCTGCGTTGAGCTCGGTTTTTCTCGCAAATGGGAGCATAAACTGACCCGAACTCGGAGGAACCGAGTTCGTCTCATTTATGTCCCCTAGGACAACGCCCGGTAAAGCTGGTTCGATACACACAGAAAGAGTCAGGTACAAATTGGATGCGCATCGCATCCGCAGTTGAACAATCGCACAAGAGACTGGGGCCAGCTTCCGGAGAGTGCCCCTTTGGACTGTGCGAAGTGCCCATCAATTCAGGGTAATATCCTCCGCTGCGCTAGAGGATATTGCCCCAAATCTTAGCCGGTTATAGATTAGCTAAGTCTGAACGCTTCGCTAATCAGACATAGCTTTCACTATAGCCGGTTAAGCCCAATAGTTAGAAGAGCTGACTCAGTATCCGGGCAGCGCTTCGCTGCCGATGCATGTTTTTGATTGAGACAAGGTACCTTTACGAGCTCGCCGACAAAGTCCTACGGACAAAGTCGGCGAGCTCATGTCGGAAAATGCCTCGTTATTATTAAAGTGAGCAGCCCAGTATGCTGACAGCGCTTCGCTGTCGCGGCGACAAGATGATAGGACTACCCTCAGCACGCCTGGGAATCTTACGCCCTTCGGGCTCGATTCTGGGGCGCGCTTCTCGCTTTGAAGGTTAGCGTTAGTGGGCTTAGTACATTGGGCGATGGCTCGTCGCCAAGGCAAGACCGGAAACACACATATGTCCCAGTCAGCTGGCCCTCTACGAGGCCACGCAAGCGAGCGCCTCTACGAGGGCCCGCCCTCCAACGGCAATCGGTAAGTCAAGTAAGCCCAGTATACGGACGACGCTTCGTCGTCATAGCAAACACGTGCGAGAATCAACACGCGCGATCTCCGACGGAGTTCCTCCGTCTCCGATAACGCTACCGCACGCGCGCCCTTACCCATGACATACCTGGTCCGAGCTCCCGTCCTACGGACGATGAGCAGCGGACCAGGTCTTTACATAGGTATGACAATGTATGGGCACCAGAGTGGGCTTGAAGAACCTCAAACCAAAAGGAGAAACAGATGGAGCTAGGCGAACTCAGAAACATCAGGGTCAATGTGGAGATTGACGAGGCGCTGGGCATTCTCAAGAGGAACCTAGCAAAGCACAAGAAGGAACACGAGAAGGCCCTAAAGGGCTGGCACAAGAAGGTCGCCTCGATGGCGGCCAAGGTCGCCAAATCCGCCAAAGCAAACAAGCTCACGTCCAAGGCCCGCAATGACCTTGCGCGGCTTCTCAGTCAACAGCCCCAAAGCTACGCGGCGGCGTATGAGGCGTCCATCGACATGTTCGGCCACCACATGGATGCGACCATCTCCCTAAATTCCTCGGACTACGACAAGCTGATGCGGGACAACTGGGACTGGATGGATTCGTTCAAGACAACAAACTCCATGTACCTGGGCAAGAGGTAAGACTAGCCGCCTTTCCGGTATATGAATGTTACTAACCTCTGAAGATCACGTTTTCTCCGGGCGGTGCGTTTCTGCGGCACCAGTGGGGGGGGAGGCCGCAAAGCCAAGGCACGCCGTCCGGAGAGCCCATCACTATCACTTTGAACCCCCAAGGAGACCGACATGTCTGAGAACGGGAAAAAGGCTGCGTCACTGCACGCACTGCTGGCTGTCCGCAAGGGCAGGCTGGAACGCAAAAATGAGATCGTCGCGGAGACCAAGAAGGTCCTCGCGGGCAAGCACTTCTTCGGCTCGCACCTAAAGACGTACGAGCCCTTCGCCGACAAGACCGACCTGACCGAAGAGCCCGAGGACAGGTCGCACCTGACCTGGACCGTCGGCCAGAAGCTGCTCTGGGGCTTCATGGAAGTCGGCAAAGCGCTCGACCTGGACTTCCAGATCGACAAGACCAACCAGGTCGCCACGGCCACGCTGGAGTGCGGCGACCTCAAGATTGAGGATGTGCCCACGACGTTCCTCATGGACCTGGAAACGTACCTGGGCCAGTTCCGCTCGATGTGTGAGGGCGTCCAGGTGCTCGACCCCAAGATCGAGTGGGTCCCCGCCGATGACAAGGGCGAGGGCGTCTACGCCTCCAAGGTCGACGAGATCACGTATCGCACAGCCAAGGAGCGCAAGTCCAAGGTCCTGGTCGAGGCCACGGAACACCACCCGGCCCAGATCGACCAGTGGAACGAGGAAACCCGCGTGGGTAAGTACGTGAAGAAGCTGTGGAGCGGCTCGGTCACGGCGTTCCAGAAGAGCGAACTGCTCAAGGCCATCGACGACCTGCTCGTCGCCACGAAGAAGGCCCTCTCGGAGGGCAACCGCGTGGAACACTCCAAGGACAAGATCGCGGAGAAGATCACAAACTGGATCATCTCGCGCTCGGGAATCAAGACCAGCGGCGTCGCTGTCGCGAAGTAGCTTGCCGTTCACCGTCTAGGTGTAAAAGCTGGAGCTGGGAGTGGGTAGCTTCCCGTTCCCCATTACTCGGCAAAGGAAGACACGACGGAGTGAGGTTGAGGTTTGAACCTTCCCGATAGGGATGGCTGACCCCTCAACCCACTCCGCTGCAAGAATTCGGGCCCCTTTTCGGTGACATAGGAGAAGACATGTCGAAAGTGAAGATCAACGGAGCTCGCTTCAAGCTGCTCCTCAAGCTCTGGAAC
>Ga0255048_10002042_pt1 | contig 13228 bp, 21 predicted proteins | sample JV7_2_2_MG_FD_183619 | JGI IMG/M metagenome (GOLD analysis project Ga0255048, IMG submission 183619) | Seawater microbial communities from Jervis Inlet, British Columbia, Canada - JV7_2_2 | ecosystem: Environmental > Aquatic > Marine > Inlet | place: Canada: British Columbia | collected 2016-10-06
CAACTGCTCTAGTTTGATTTTTATAGCATTAGTGGTGTGTAGTGGAAATATAGTTTCATACAACATCTACTCCAGCACTCCTTTCAAATCTTTAATATTAAATATAGCGTACACCTCTGGATGGCCTAGATACGTAAAGGTGATGGCCGGTATTCCGTGACCATAATCTTTAGCTTCTTTTTTTATCTTAACTAGCTGTTTTTTTTGTATATTAAATCCCTCCTTGTTGCGAGTTGATTTATGGTCTGCAACCACAGTCAATCCTGTTTTGTTATTCTCCACCACTTTATCGCCTAGCCCTGTTGTCCTGCGGCCGGTATCCTCTACAAGATGCCAGCCTATATCGGTGAAGGCTTTTTCCATCCTATCCTCTTTAGTCCTTGAGTATTTGCTCATTTCTAAGATACCCCTCTAGTTGGGTTACCAATGATTGTAAAGTCCATATTCTAATTTTAACAGCTCGGTATAGCGCAAGTCTGCTTGACTCCTGGCTTGTATCGAACAGCTGATTGTAGTGCAATCTTTGATCATTGACGATGTAATGATTGCCAGAGATTGCGGCAATGCTACCTTGTTTGATGTAGGGGTATTTACCATTATCATCTAGGTACGTTACGATACTTCCGATGTGAATATTTTTAAGCATCTTCTTTCTCCTCCTTGTGCGGCGACAGCATTAAAGGTTTCTCTGCTACTCGCCATTCAGCATCGTAATATTCTTCATCGTCGCCAAACGCTGCTCCTCTGCCATCAGGCCAGGTAGCTTTATTTAAGTCATTTTTGAAATTATACAGCAACCTATCTAGCATATTGCTAATTCTATCATCGTTTAAGTCGTCGGTGGTTTTTTTACCTGTAGCTTGGTGCGATTTTTTACTCTTATGAAACTCCTCCTGTTTTTTGTGTGGCTTCCAATCGCCCTCTGTATATTGTATATACGTATCTATCTCTGGATCTGTAATGCCAGTAAGTTTGGAAAATTGTTTGAGTAATTCCAAATTAGTTTTCATACTGCCACCGCCTTTAGCCTATCAATTTCTAACCTAAGTTTATAGTAACCCTTGAACTTTTCATCACTCCGTACTTTTACTAGATGTCCTTCATCCCGTACTTCTTTTTCAATAGCATCCCATGATGTATCTTTGCCGTAAAATTCTTTAAGTTCTTGCAAATTATAATACTCGGTTTCATACATAAAGAATTGAATGGCATCTGGTTCTAGCAGGGTGTGTAAATACTCGCTTAATTTTTCAATCGCTTTGGCATAATTGATTTGGGCTTTAGTATGTTCCATTAAAAATCATCCTCCTTTTGGCTGAAATCTAGATCTTCTGATGGTATTTTTGACACATCTTGTTTGGCCACTATTCTAAAAAACTTTCTACCCATCGGTGTTTTTCGATATTTACTACCCCACACTATATCTATAAATTTATTAGATATCAGTAACGACATAAGCTGATCCACTTCCGAAGATTCAAGATTGAGTGATATTTTTATGGTTGATTTTTGGAACGTATTTGATGACAAGCACCAAGCTGCTATGGTTATTGAATTAGCCCCGAAGCTGGCAGTAAAGTGGCTTACAAGATTTTCCATATCTTCATCGTCAATAAATGTTTTGGCTTTATCTATACTGTATTCGTAATAATCAAGACTAGGTGATTTGTATATTTTGTATAGAAAAGCAATTGCATCATCGATGTGATGTTTTTGGACAAGTAAATGTACACCGTCCTCTGTGCTGTAAGTTCTGCCAGCAATAGCAGCAGCAATACGAGTTATTTTTAGTCGCTGATCGGCACTTTCAACGAGAGGAATATCTGCTACCCAATCAGCGCAAAATTCAATAGATCGCTTTAGGATATACTTTTCCACTTCCGAGGTGATCACAATTTCTTTTGGCTTTCGTGTCCATATCCACAATATTAAATTCTTGCATAACGTTTTTGTGTATGGATTATCAGCCCTTTGAATATCATTTACATTTGTATGCAAAACATCGTCATCTATTTCACCAGCCATGACCCCTACGGCATAATCGAAACGACTTATATCTTCTTTGGATGTAAAAATGGGTATATCTGGTATGGCCATAATCGGAAAACCATAACTCTCCATTGACATTTCTTCGCGAGGGTTGCATATAGATATAAGTCTAGTCTCTGCGAGCGCACTACCCCATGCGTACCTTGTTACATTAACGATACCTTCGCTGCGAGCATCTGTAAACGCCTTGAAATCTTCCGCTTTCATACCATGCACTTCATCTACGGCGACAAGCAATCCGTTAGCTCTGCACAACAGCCCGTATTGTATCCAAGCATCTTGACCTTGTATCATTTGGATATTATACAATAAGCCGGTTCTGCTGGAAGATTCGCCAGATGCGACTGTTCCTAAACCGTAATAGCCCATCAGTTGTTTAATTGTTTCGGTTTTACCTTGACGAGTATCGCCTATAATTAAAATATCTAGCCACCCCTTTATTAAACGCCTTTGTAAATTCATACGTCTAACAGAGTGGTATACTAAATCGACTCCCATTATTAAATCTTCTCTTCCAAAGATGAACATGAAGTCGGCTATGAAATGGCTGTGGATTTCAGCTATTTTTTCTAGCGGAGTTTGGTTGCTGCTTGGCTGAAAAATTACGAGAGCATTGAGTTCTGTTTTTGAAAGTATAAAATTGCTTAAAGTGGATGACATTGGGGTGGCTTCTTTGACTAAAAACGTAGCTTGCATTGTACGAGGATGCGGATGTACATATCCAACCAAGCTATAAGTAGCGTTGAGTTTTAGCTTATGCCCAAAATATATTACACGCACTCTACCTATAGATTCTTCGACAGAAAAATCTGTCAAACTAGTAGATATGTATACGCCCATTGCGTTTATCCATTTAATTTCATAATTGAAATCCAAACATCTATTATGAATACCAAACAAGGTTATCATTTTTTGTGTAATATCTCTTTGGTTTACATCTAGCAGCGCAACAGTTTTGGGATTACTCGCATCGAATTTAATTGTACGCTCATTTCGAGCGGCTTCGGCATTATAATAATATTGCTGTGGGCACAAAATACACTTACTTGTATCCGGATTAAATTTACATGTTGCTGTTACTATGCCAGGCACAAGCAAAGCGACGCTATCACTTCCGATAGCATCGGCGCGAGTAATAATCTTTTTGCCCATATAATCTGACAAGCTGTGATCGCCAAGACTTACTGCGATAGGCTTCACTTCTTTGACTGGACAGCTATCGCAATCAACCTTCATGCCGCATGTTAAAATACTGCCACAACTAAAGCGATACTTTTCATCCGAATAGGACGCAACAACTACCGCTCTAGTTTGTATCGATCTGGTCTTTTTATTATGCACATGAGTTAAATGTGTCGGTATTTCTTCGGCCCATTTACAAGCAATGTTTATCGCTTCTTGGATTGGTACACCATAAGATTTCAAAAATCCAGCCAATGCCATATCTGCTCTGTTCTTTGTACCCAACAAAGCTAATCCGTTATCTAGCAAATACTTGACACACTCAGGATAACTTTCATCGAAAGTATACTCTTTGTCTAAAGATTCTTCTATAATCTTCTGTCGCTCTTCGTATACTTGATTGGTTTGATCGAATAATCGAACCAAACTTTCAACCGGCCGCATAATTTCTTGTTGTGGTATTTCGAGATTTCGTGGTGAAGAAGCCAATGAAATAATATCGCCAATATCTAAGGTATTCAATTCTTCTATAGTTAGAGCAACCTTTAAGAAGCCTTGTTTTGGATTTGGTGTGTTCTCTATTCTCCACATTCTAGGATAAGAATACACTGTATCATCGAGCGTCACCAAACTCTGGGTCTCTTTGATTCTTTCTGCGATGTGACGCCAAGAGTATGTAAGAGTATCAGATGGTGTAGCACCGAAAGCCAATCCATCGACCAGAATATGAAATCCTCTATTCCCCGAAAACCAAACTTGCGGGTTGATCGAATGTTTCTCAAGAAAATACTTAACAAGCTTCCGTGCGTCATATAGGGATAAAATTGGGTCATCGCTATCCATATCGAAGTACATTGGTGACCAATGCACTTCACCCTCTGTGCGTACAGAGTTTGAAAAGGTTTGGATAGTATAAAAGTAAGCTCGTTTATCTGGGTTGGCAGCAATCCATTCATCTATATCCTCCAGTTCGATTCTTTCAGTAGTTGCCCATTTGAGGCGTTTAATTTGTTTGCCAATCATAAACTCGTACATAACATGAACATACTGGTATTCCTCGTTAGCCACTTTACAGCCCTCCAGTTTGATGATGTGCTAATAAACTTCTTCTTCCTCTTCCTCATCAATCGGGCTATCGGATTCCGCGCTAGTAACTATGCCACTCACGCGTTCATTTAGCTTGCTGTAAAGTGCTGGTAGTGGCGGATTTGTTTTTGCTATTCCTTGCTGAGCTTCCAAAACTGCATCGCGATTTGGCATAGCGTTATATGTTCTGACTAAATCCTCTTCAATTAAACAGTTAATATAATCTGTCCTTGTCGTACCTTTTAGGCCGCAGATTCCATCTAGCAATTCTCTAACACCAGGTTTTAATGCAATGTATGCGCCTTTTCTTTCGTTTCCCATTTTACTTAGTCTCCCTTGATAGTATAGTTGGTTGTTCGTTGAAAAAAATCCAATCCGCAAAACGAGTACCTTGTGGACAACTCCAACCAGACATATATTTTTCGCCTATGTACTGATATTTTTCGCCTATGTACTGATTTTCAGTAGCGGCTTGTGCGCCAAGCAATCGGATTGGATAATAGAGATAATAGTCGATGGATTCTTTATATTTGCATTGTACTATATAATGATTATCATCATACAATTTTTGTATATAAGCAAATGCCTGTGCTTCTCGGAGGCTATCGAACATGGCGAGTGGCCCGCAACTCTTGCGGAGATGTACAACAGTACCAACTTTGTATACTCTTCTTAATTGCGACACTATAGAGCAGTAATTTTTTCCATATTTTTTTACTATTTTATATCCTGTTTTTGTATCCATTTTATTTTCCCTTCGCATAAAAAACAAGTTGCTTACCGATCTTTGCGATAAAAAGTACATTCTTCCCAATCAATAAGCGGAAGTTTTTGATCCTTAAAATACTTTAGCCAACTATGGCGCTTCAAAAAACTTATATCTGGTAGGGTTGCTCGTTTAGTTTCAATATAAGTAAAACCAGATCGTTCCATAGATGAAATTGTCATTTTGTCTAGCACAACCAGCTTGCCATCGGATAGACAGTTACGAGTAAGCAAACAAACATACGCTCCAACTTGCAGTACCTTGTAAAGTTGGGAGTAAACCTTTTCCATCTCACGTCGGTATTTAATCCCAACCAGTGTTGCTGGATTATTGTCACTATAGAAGTGTTCTTTATGTCCGGTGTATCCATCGATAGTGCTAGCCTGATCCTCGTTCTGCTCTGTCAGCGCCATGTAAGGTGGTGACGATATAACGTTAAGGTTTTTAGTTTGTATATCGAAGGGCGCATTAACCAACTGTCTTGAATCGTAATTATACACCCGAATATCACCAATTCCTTTCATGCTTTTGGTTGCCTCTCTAAAGGCTTCGAGATTGCCCTGGACATGAGCGATATGACCTATGAGCAAATCCATATCATCATCCGAAGTGATGGGCACATCGTACCCAACCATATCGTTGCAGTACAATTCTTCTAATTCGATTCCAATACAATCATACCCTTTAAGGGCCGCCACTATTAGCAAGCTGGCTATTCCGCACATAGGATCAAGAATAGATTGCTGTTTGCTAATCCATCCTTGTTCTTCCATGTATTCCAAACATATTGTACCTAGTCTGCAATTATTTTTAGCTTGGTGATCCTGTGTGGCTTTTTTTGCAAAGTAAGTATTGTGCCATTGGTGATTTCTTTCAGAAATATACCAATCTAATTTAGAAATATTATACGTTTTGCCTAACCATCTGGTGTTAATATCGTAAAAATAATTATTAACATATCCAGAATAAGGGGCTTCGTAATCTTTGGTTGCCATGTTTAATATCCTCTCCATCCAAACCAATTCCAGCTATAAGCAGAACAAGTGTTGGTTAAATTTCTAGCACACGGCTTTTCGAGTGTGCGCTTAGTTATTTTTTTAGCGCGATAAGTAGAGTACCAGCCAATAATGTTCATACATTTTTCTGGTTGTGTTTCATCGCCTTGTCCGGCCGATTGAAACCAGCGGCATTTTCCGCAGTAAACTTTTTTTGACATTTGTTTAATCCTCCAAATACGACAAGACGAGGCTGGAAATTACTTACCCATCGCCCCGCCCTGCCAGGTATGCTATGCTCTACTTTCGTTCAAAAGAGTTTGAACATACTGCACGTAAGCCAATGCTTGATCTATATTATCTACCCCCTCTTTGTGATGATCATCCAAATCTGCACCATCAAGCTGCGCGTCGTACATTAATCTCTGAACTCTTTTGTTGAGCTCGACAATCTTTTTATTCATAATATCTGATCTGCCGATGTTTTTAATAGGCATTTTTTTCTCCTTTTCATTGTGGCGCACAAGCCGAACACGGCCAGGATCGCCATATTGTCTATAGAACTCTATCATTTTTGGTATTGTACTCAACCAAGAATGACATTCATTAGCGAGCGTTTCGTAATGCTTTAATGCACCATCGCATATATCATCGTGCGATGCTTTGGCTGCGCCATAATCTCTCATTACAAATCATCTCCAGTCGCTGCGGTTGCCGCACTATCCGCATCATCATCTTCGCTAAATTCGCGACCATGAAACACATCGCGAAGATAAACATGCAATTTCTTCGGGCCATCTGGTGTCGGAACAATAGAGCATAACTCATCCGCCATTACTTCGGATATTTGACCAGATGCACTAAAGTTGAGTATTGACCAACTCATTTGGCCGACAGATTTTGGTTCAAGTGCAACCTCTGTAATCATCATGTGGTGTTTCAAACCTGCCGCATCGAGCGATGAGCAATACGAATCCCATGCCCGCAAAGATGTGGTAGGCACTTGGAGGAGCTGAGGAATTTTAATTCCTTCTTTCCACAAGAGTAAGCGACGAATATCTCCGCAAGCTTTGCCGCGCCCCTCTTTACCCAACAAGCCAACACTACCCCATTCGTTATAAGGACACGTTCTGCACAATAACCCGCCTTTGGCCAATTCTTGTTTAATCATAATGGCTGGATGAGTTTTATCCTCTATGGTGTTCCAGTCTATATCGGCCATTTCGCCATGTTCGTAATCATCGCTAGAACAGATAGGCCGATTATTGGTAACATCGTTAAGCTGTTTCTCAGCCACCTTAGTTCCGCATTTAGGGAAGAATGTTCTTACTCTTTTCGATGCAAGAATAATCCCTTCCAGCCTTTTGACTGGCGGCAATGATGGTATAGCAAACATGGATGTATCGTGAGCTATCTTAACTACTACCATCTGTGCGGTATATCCTTGAGCGTCTGATTCTAATTCATCATTCAGCTCGGCAAGTGCGCCTGCGTATTTCTGTACTTCCATTTTAGTTTATCTCCTTTAATGTTTAGACATCAATTCGATCAATTATATCGTCGTTGTTTTCGATTAGCCGAACCTGTCTCTCGATAATGGCATCTAGCAATACTATTAGCTCGCAATCCACTTCGCTTGATAGCAATACCGGCAATGCTGGTATGGGTTGTTTTGCCGCTGTATCTGGCATCGGTTCGCGCGCCCTAAGTAAAGGTCTGATCATATCGCATATATGACCACCCTGATCGTTAAGTTTTGTTAGGTGCATATTGATTGTTTGTATTCTATCGGCAATTTTATTCTGCCTATCTATACCTGAATTCGCCATTTGTCCATCCATTCTAAAAATCCTCCAATTCTTGTTGTAATTGTTCTACCTTATTAGATGGCCGAAGTGGCTCTCCGGCCTTACTTCTTCGCACCGTCAGCACATCAGTTGTTGACATTTCAAGACCTTTGGGCAAACATTCCGATAAAGGTAGCCCTAGCTCTACCGAGTTTATTTGGGCATCCTTGAGCATCATGTGTATGCCTCGCGGATCTTTTGCCGACCCCTTTATAAACACCTCCTCCATGAATTGCGAGCGGGGCTCGTCTTGTTTTGATATCCATTCTACCAATTCTGTAAAGTCGGTCACTTTACCCCAATTTCGCTTACTCTTAGATACAGATACTCCATTTCGTTTGACAGTATCAGTATCTATATTATCCATATGGGCTAGTAATCTTTCTTTCGCTCCTTCCAGTTTCTTTTTAGCTTTTTTGTGTTTGACTTCCAGTAGTTTAGCTCCGTTATAGGCAAAGATATATTCTGCTATTGGGTCGAGTTCTTGCTCAGCCATTTTCTTCCTCCTCTCGTTGTCCTTGTCCGACACTTTTATAAACTGGAATCGTAATTACTTCTGATCCGTTTCGACCAAAACCCTCTCTACCCGTTATGGCTTTAGTACACGCCAGTGGTCGCCAGGGCTTTCGATCATCTTCGCCAAACTCTTTACCTGTCCTTAGTTCGCCTCGTTTTCCGTAACATGATTCATATCCTACAGCACACCAAAAATCGTTATCCTCTTCTATTAGATGCGGACAACCATCATCATCTGTGCAAAACATCGCATTACCACGAGGCCTAAGTCGTAACATCGCAAACCGACTTGCAAGGTGATGTTTGGAATGACAATGAATAAATGTATCTTTGTATTTGTAATTTATATCACAAAATACACAATACAAAATATTTTCACTGTAATCGTTATAACTAAAGTTGGTGTTTGGCATTATTCAGTCCTCTCGCGAAATTTGCATATCTTGAATGTCGTTACTGCAATCGGGCGAACCATCTCTGTGCGCTCGTTTAATCTTTTCTACAATACCGTAAACAGTATCGTCATTGTAAACAGCAACCTTGCTCTCGTATTCGCACAACATGCACTTAAAGTTTTGGTAATATTCTAGCCGCTCTTTCTCGATTATCAAAAGTTTTCTTTTGATAGGTTGATCATATCGTTCTTTTATTAACTCTTCTCGCCATACGTTAATTTGCTCCTCATTGAAGTACGGTTGCTTATCAATAAAGATGCATGGTATACTGTCATTCATAACCATGTGTCGTATATTGACTCTTGATACATTGAATTTTACTGCTAGTTGCGCCACTGTTAAAAGTTCAGTTTTTTGTTCTTGCATTATCCGCTCCTTTTATTGGTAATACCCATATTGTTTTACCTCCTCCATTTCCTTTCTATACCGTATTGGAATAAGCTGGTACGAATGGATTGCGATTCCAATCTTCATAATAAATAACTACAGTATGATCATGACATGTAACGCAAATACCATTCGGTACGAATACAATATCGTTAGATTTCGAGCCATATCTGCCAACTGTTCTAAAATCTTCTTTCGCCAACCAGCAATTGTATTGCATCTTGTAATCATAGGTGTGCGTAAAGGGTGGTAGATTTGCCGCTTGCCTCGCTTTGTACACCTTATTTAGCAGTGTTGCTGCCCTAAATTTAGTTATTTTTTTACAGCATTGATTGAAATTTGGCATTTCTTTTAGATGCTGCTCTTGATTTAGTTTTAACTGTCGCTTTTCTTCGGCTTGCTCGGAACGCTTGCGAAGAATATCGTCTCTATAGGTTTCCCATAAATCCATTTTATTCTTCCTCCCCTTCCAACGATCTGTTATCCATCGCCAGTATTATCGCCAAAATAGCCACAATACTTCCGCCGGCAAATATAATATACGAAACTGTAATCACCACTTTGTTAAGTATCATTTTCCATTTCCTTCTTGTACTTCTCTGCATCTTCTGGTTTGGCAATCAGCCATAGTAGTTGATTTTTATCCATCTTCGGTACGTTAATGATTGTGCTGTCAGAATCGCCTAGCATCTGATCCGACCAATCTTGCTTCATACTAAGGATGTACTCTAGGCGACCATCGATAGCATTTTCTGTTATTGCACTTATCACAGTTGTCGGCTTTTCGTGCCCTAAAGTGGCTATTCCTTGCGTTCTATCCTCTGCTTGTTTGTTAAGATGGGGCGACCACCATTTATCCCAAAACCAATGAAAATCGGCGGCGGAGAACCCTTTACCTTCTGCCGATAGAATGTTACACACCATAATCCGACACTCTGGGTTTTGATTGAAACGATTCATTTCATCGAAGATGGCATCACTTTTCATACCACCCTTTATCAGAGCTGTTCCGTGATTTTTATAGCGGTCATGCAGCATTTCTAAAGGCGGTATATATCTTGACCAAATAACCAATTTTCCAATCGATTCAAGGTATTCATCGACAAATTCATCTAACTCCTTTAGCTTCCAGTTGTTATCAAACCATATCACATCGTCCATACCTTGCGTGGTTTTAGATTTTTGTGATTCTGGAAGTACTTGCCCAAACAAATCTTTGAGTATATCGCCTTTTTCTTCGTGAGTTTTGGGAAGATAGCCGGAGGTGATTTGCTGCAACCTAAGAATCTTTACCAATCCATTTTGAGCTTTCATTGAAGTCCATTCGCCAGATTCTTTTTGAATTTCAGCCCAAAGAAGATCTCGCATATTGTTATATGCTTTAAGTTGATCACCAATCATGTTACCCGATCTGATTTGTTTTAATGTTACATCGAACATAACATCTGCTCGTTTGCGCCTCATAGAGATTGGCTCTAATCTGGCAACTATTTCCTCTAGCTTATGATATCCAGTTATTGCCTTACCCCTATATCCGCCCCTACTGGCAAATTGGTCATAGAACGAATTAAGATTTGCACCTAATAATCCAGGGCATACAAAATCTGTCATACAGAACGCATCTTCTGGACGATTTGCAACTGGTGTACCAGTCATTAAAATCGAGTAATCTGGCTTTAACCCCATAATCGCTTTTGTTTGTTTGGCTAACGGATTTTTGATCTTATGACTTTCATCGCAAATCAACATCCAGCCATCGTTCTTGTGAGATTCTTGCCATTCGTAAAGTTGTTCTTTATCTGCCCTAGCGCCTTCGTAGTTGATGATATAGAAGAAATTTAATGAATCCCATTGCTCTTGCTTTTGAGATTTCGTTCCCTCTATGATAGTACTCAACCATGCCAAATCTGGCGCATCTAGCATAAGTTCGTTTTGCCAAACTTTTTTAATACTATTTGGACAAATAATAAGTACTCGTTTTATCTTTTCTTTTTTAATAAGATAACGAGCAATATCTATCCCTTGTTTAGTTTTGCCTGTTCTCATTTCGTCAAACAAACAGATATGACCGCCGCCCATCTCTAGTGAACGTAAGAAAAAAGCTATTCCAGCTCGTTGGTGATCTTTTGGTTCTCGGTAAAAGAAGCTATCCAACAAGCCGTTTCTGCGAAGGATATTACCGACTTTCTTTTCATCGTTAGCTTTAATGTGGTTCAAATCTTTTTTGTACTGCTCCCACTTCTCGTAAAATTCAACAGCCTTATCATCTACTTGCAGATTAGCCCACTCGATTGGAACGCTCTCGCTATCATCTAATTCTCTGACGATGCTATTTTCCCAATCTTTCATAAAGTGGGGTTGGTCATAGTCGAGGTCATTAAGTGTATCCTCGTATTGCAAATCTGCCGCTTGTCTAAAAAGCCGATGTAGTAAAGGTGCTGGTACTTCGTAGTGAGCTTTTTGCAATCCCAATTCAGCCTCATTATCTCGTCTGCGATAACAGCCACCGATATTTTGCAATTCATTTTCATCCCAATAGCCAAGATTGCCTTTGACTACTATCGAGGCTGTTCTGCCTTCTTTTTTGTCTATTACTATAGCCATTATTTCACTCCAGTTATTTTGACTATTCCAGCCGCAACAATATCGCCAACAAACGAACGAAGATTATGGTTTTCTTCTTGAAGATTATCGGAAATATCATTAGCCCGTATCATCTTTATTTCATCTAATAGCATTTGATGGTTTTCTTTATATATTGTTGTCAGAGAATCAAGCGATTCGAGTACCTCTATAATTACCCTTGCTTCTGACAAGTCAAGTCTTGAATCCCAATTATCGCAGCCATAAGCTCCTTTGTTATCCTTGACCACCGCCTCTAGTATTGTATCAAGTGCCGCCATTCGAGCATCTTCTTTAGACATTCCATTCGCAAGGTCTTTATACATCGCCATTTGCTCTTTTGCCTTATCAATAGTTTCTTGTGTAATCATTTTGTTTATTCCTCTCACCGAAGATCAACTTCGGCAAATAAGCGACTCTCTTGCTTGCGATGCAAACAGGGTGTCTAAGTATCTGTAACATCATACCCAACAAAAGAGCCGCTATATTGGGTCGGCAAGGGCTACAGCACCTCGCCTATTCAGCAGTCGTAAAGTTTAATTTATAATCGAGGCTTTACCTACCGCCTCGTAGCATAACAATCACCCAACCTTTCAGAATCTCGAGAAGTGGAAAGGCGGGGCTTGATACCCGCTCGCAACCACAATATTATTCTTGTAATGCTTTGTTAATAAATCTATCAGCAACTTCGTTCCAATCAACATACCCCAACGCTAACATCATAACATCGGAGTATACCGAGGTGTGAGTTGATAGTGGATTTTGGTTGCTAAAGAAATTGCGAAGATATCCGGACAGTATCATATCTGGTGTTGCAATAAACTTATCTTCTTCATCAAAAGATTTCCATCTGTGCAGAATATTTTTCGCATAATCTGTAAAATAATCACACACAGATGCATGAGACATTAAATTGACAATCGTAAGATGTGTTGCTCTTTCTGCAAAACTTTTTTCTTGTTTTTCTTTGATGCTTGGCTCCTCTGCAAATTCTATCATTTTCCACTCCTCGGTTTGCATAGCGATACGTATTCGCCATATTGATTTTTAATCTTAACTTCGCCTCTACGTTTAATCGCCCTAATGTCAACACCATGATTATCTTGGCTTGATTTGGGCAATTCTATAAAGGGTTCTCCGTGTAGAAAGTAAATCATTTATATACTCCCTAATATTGGTCAACGTCTGCTAACCGAGGCATATCGACCGTTGCGCTTTCTCGGTAAAGTGGTTAGCTTGCGGTAGATTCAGTGGCTACCGCCCCACTAAGAGGAACTTAACGTCTCCACTTCTCGATGCGAGTCTAAGCTATTTGTATGCCGA
>Ga0255048_10002044_pt1 | contig 13221 bp, 10 predicted proteins | sample JV7_2_2_MG_FD_183619 | JGI IMG/M metagenome (GOLD analysis project Ga0255048, IMG submission 183619) | Seawater microbial communities from Jervis Inlet, British Columbia, Canada - JV7_2_2 | ecosystem: Environmental > Aquatic > Marine > Inlet | place: Canada: British Columbia | collected 2016-10-06
GCTCATTGGGATTAACCCTGCTGCTAGGACAACTACTGTTAAACCTAGTGGTACGAGTTCTCTTGTAGTCGGTAGCTCAAGTGGTGTACATGCATGGCACAATGACTACTACATTCGTAGGATGCGAGTTGGTAAGAACGAAGCGTTGTATCAATACCTTAAGGAAGCTATCCCTGAGTTAGTAGAAGATGATGTATTCAATTCTGAAGGCGCCATCTTAAGTTTCCCACAGAAGGCACCTGAAGGGGCTATACTACGGAGTGAGTCACCACTTGAATTACTTGAACGTGTTAGGGAATTTAACCTTGATTGGGTACGTCATGGGCATGTCTCTGGCGATAACACTCACAATGTTTCCTGTACAATTAGTCTCAAGCCTACTGACTGGCCTGATGTTACTGACTGGATGTGGTACAATCGTAATGAGTACAATGGTATTAGTGTATTGCCTTATGATGGAGGTACGTATGTACAAGCCCCCTTTGAGGACATAACAGAAGATAAATACAATGAGATGTTACCCTTCTTACAAGCAGTAGATTTATCCCTTGTGATGGAAGAGAAAGATAACACCGATCTTAGTGGTGAAATAGCCTGCGGTGCAGCAGGGTGTGAAGTAACTTAAGGAATACTATGTCAACTATAGAGCTACAGATTCAATTAGAGCATGATCTATTACAGAAGACCAAGGAACGGTTTCATAAGAACACAGAAAAAGCTGCTGATACTGGTCGCGGTTCAGAAACAGAACATGCACGTCGGCTCTATAAGTTGTTCATACAAGACTTATCTTCAGATATAAAAGAAATGATTGCATTCAAGTCAGGTAAGCCGGGTGCAGGTAATAAGTACTATGCTCTATTAAAGAATATAGATACTGAACTTGCAGCCGGGGTGTCATTGAATGAGTTATTCGATAATGTCTTTCAAGAGAAGAGAGGGTTACAAGATGCACTCATAAAGATTGGTATGCGTATAGAGGACGAGATTAAATTCAGTAAGTTCAAGGCTGAGCACCCTGAGTACTTTGATGTAGTCATACGTGACTTCAAGACTAAAGGTACTACTAACTACAGACACATGCACAGGGTGTTAACCAATAAGATGAATGAGTTCAATGTAGTATGGAATGATTGGACAGCACTAGAGCGTGTCAACATTGGTCAAATACTAACCAAGGTAGTACTAGATACTACTGGGTTATTTAGAATCAAGAAGACCGTACAACGTGGGAAACGATCAGAATTAACTACACTAGAGTTCACTGAGGACACGGCGGAATGGTTAGCTAAGTTCAGTGAGTTCGCACAGATCCTACGTCCATTAGGGGCACCTTGTATTATACCACCCAAGGACTGGGAGAGTATGCATCATGGTGGGTTCTACTCACCTGAGATGCAGAGTAAGTTCCCGTTCGTAAGATCAAGACATATTAAGCAATTGATAGGTGCTGATCTTAGTCGGCACATGCAGGCAGTTAATAAGCTACAGGCTACCGCTTGGCAGATAAACCCTGAGGTGAATCACTTCTTCTCATGGGCTATGCAGAACAACATAACATCTTTAGTCGGTCTACCTTCATCGCAACCGTTCTTATTCCCTACGTCACCTGTTATTAATCTAGATAAAGATAACCTAACAGACAGACAGGCAGAGGACTTCTTGAATTGGAAGCGAGAGACAGCTAGACTACATACTAAAGAACGTAAGCGGCATGCAGATGCATTAGCATTATGGCGTATATCACACATGGCAGATGAGTACAAAGGTTATGAGAAGTTCTACTTCGTGTATACAACAGATTTTAGAGGACGTATCTACCCAGTCACATCTGGACTCTCCCCACAAGGGGCAGATTACTCTAAAGGACTGCTTAAATTCAAAGAGGGTAAAGAACTTGGTGCTGATGGAGCTTACTGGCTCACGGTGCATGGGGCAAACTTACTCGGATTCGATAAGGGTACCTATGATGAGCGAGTGGCATACATCAACGACCCTGAACGACTTGGGCAGATTAAACGAGTACGAAGTAACTTGTGTAGCATCGAGACAGCTAAGTTCATTGGAAGTGCAGATAAGCCATTACAGTTCCTCGCTTGGTGCTTGGAGTTCGCCGAGTATCTTGAGGTTGGAGATACCTTTGTTTCTCACATCCCCGTTGGACTGGATGGATCATGCAACGGCTTACAAAACTTTAGTGCAGTACTTCGGGACTCAGTTGGTGGGATCGCCACAAACGTACTACCCTCTTCTAGACCCAATGACATCTACGGTGAGGTCGCTAGAGTTGCAGTTGGAAAACTACATAAAGTTACTGAAGCACACACTGGAATTGCTAGTAAACTGCTGCTACTCGGCATTGACAGGAAGACAACTAAGCGTTCAGTAATGACACTACCTTATGGGTTATCTAAGCATAGCTCAGGACAGTACATAGGTGACTGGCTGTATGATAACCACATACAACACTACCCTACGTACTCTGAGTTCAATAAGGCTAAGAACCTACTGAATGATGTTGTGTGGGAATCTATTGGTGAGGTAGTCAAGGCAGCTAGGGAAGGGATGGACTGGCTACAAGATGTAGCTAAGATTGCTGGTGTAGTAGATACACCCTTAGTCTGGACTACACCAACAGGGTTCAGGGTGTACCAAAAGGATTGTATATCTAAAGTACGTAGAGTTAGATCAGCATTACAGGGCGTGAGGAATTACAATATCAGAGAGTTCACTGATGTTATAGATAAGAAGTCCTTACGTAATGGATCAGCACCTAACTATATACACAGTATGGATGCAGCACATTTAGTATTAACTGTATTAGAAAGCTCAGGGATTACCTCTTGGCAGATGATACATGATGACTTCGGTGCCCATGCCTGTGATATACCTGAGTTACATAGAGCGATACGTGTAGCCTTTTACAAAATGTATGATAATATTGACAGACTTGCATTGTTTAGTGAAGAAGTAAGTAGAACCATTAACGTTACATTACCAATACAACCTGCAATGGGTGATATGAATGTAGCTGATGTGTTAGACTCAGAATATTTCTTTGGTTAAATGATGCACTATAGGAGAAACTTAATGCTAAAAAACATTCTAGTATCTATTGTAAGCACACTGGTTGATAGATCAAATGATAAAGTATCTGCAACTGTACCACAACGTAGTAACCAATTAGAACCTACAGTAGTACAGGATAAGCAACCAACTTTTTTATATAGTAAGGAATCACTAGAAGAATTAAAAAAGGTGTATCCAAAAAGACAATGGAGTAAAGGCACTGATTTAACAGAGCTTGCTCATAATGCAGGACAACAGGAAATCATTAGTTTTATAGAGCGTAGGTTAGGTAAAGAACAACATAGGATATTATAATGTTAGTACTTAGGGACTTTGAATTATATGACTTTGAATTATGTAACTCAGAAGAAGTAGTAACTCCTACAGAGAAAGTACATTACCTAGCTAATTGTTATCTACGTACCTTTATAGATACAGATACTAATGAGATAGTAGCAGTAGGGATGACACAGGGATGTGGTGAAATCGGATTAGTAATAGATACAGATTTATTACGTAAGCATATAAGAAAGTTCTATACTCTGCTAGTTATATTTGCAGCAGAAGCTTTCGCATTTGTTGATACTGGTAGACTATTCACAGGTATCGTCCCGACTGCAAGAGATACACGATGGATTAAGTTCTTAGGTTTTACTAAGACTGATCCCGACATTGACCATCTATCACGAGGATGGGATACATATGAATTACCATTAGATAGGTGGGTAAGATGAGTAAAGTAGTTAAGCTGGTAAAAGAGGGTTTTAGTTCAGCAGGGCGTACCGTTAAAGCTGGATTTAGCGGTAACATTGATGATCTAGCAAATATGGTTACGCTAGGTGGCACTAAGCAATGGGAGAAGGTAGGAAAGGCAATACATAAACCATTCAAGGCACCTGATCCCTTACCAGCACCGGGGCTAAGTCAGGCTAATACAGAAGAGGCTGCACCTGATGTAGACATCGCATCCACAGAAAGTGAACGTAGACGTAGTGGATCAGCCGTAGGTACACGAAAACTGAGGGTTCCATTAGGAGGGCTTAAATAATGCAAGAGACTGCTGCACAAATATACGACACTCTTAATCAATCCAAGGCCTCTATTGTCGAACGGTGCGAAGGTTATGCAGAGTGGACACTTCCCTCTATCTTCCCAAGAGAAGGTAACAATGAGTCTGATGAACTCCAGTATGATGTACAGTCATTCGGTGCCCAAGCTGTTAACCATCTAAGTAACAAATTGATGATTGGTCTTTTCAATCCATCGAAGAGTTTCTTTAGATTAGATGCAGCACAAGACTTCTTAGATGAGATGGAGATAAATGGGATACCCTTTGATGTAATCCAGTCAGCACTACAGGGTGCAGAACGGGAGTCTGTAAAAGAATTAGATAGGTTAGGTGCACGAGAACCATTCACCATGCTACTTCAATTGTTAATCATAACAGGTAATGCACTGTTGCATTTCCCTAAGGATGGTAACTTAGAAGTTCATACAATGCGTGACTACGTTATTGAGCGTGACCTAACAGGGTTCGTTACTCGAATCATTCTACTGGACTCAAAGAAGTTCAGAGCACTAACCAAAGATACACAAGATCAGCTACTTGCTATCAATCCTAACCATAAACCAGTTGATGATATTAAATTATATACTGATGTGTTATGGGATCACTCGACTAAAAAGTACACAGTACACCAGTACGCAGACAGTGTTCAGTTAACTGATGAAACCACTAAGGGCGTATATACTAAAGAGACACTACCGTATGTACCTTTAGTCTGGAAACTTGTACGTGGACAGAACTGGGGTAAAGGTTTAGTAGAAGATTATGCAGGTGACTTTCATTCTTTATCTACAGCAGAGCGATCTTCACTAGAGATAGTAGGAGTACTTGCACAGATAAAAGGATTAGTTAACCCAGCAGGTCTAACTGATGTAGCTGAATTAAATAGTACAGCTAATGGACAGTGGTGTTCAGGTAGAGAAGAAGACGTATCCTTATTGACCTTCGATAAACTCTTTCAATCAATGCAGGCACTTGAGTCATACGTTACGAAGAAAGAACGTAGACTATCTAAAGCATTCCTTATGGATGCTGCTGGTGTACGTGACGCAGAGCGCGTTACTGCTGAAGAGATCAGGCTGGTAGCTAGGGATCTTGAGATGTCACTTGGTGGAGTATACACTAGGTTAGCACAGACTTTCCAATTACCAGTAGCTAGGTTATTGCTTTCACGTATTGACTTTAAGATCAAAGGTGAATCAGTAGAACCTATTATCACCACAGGGTTGACGGCCTTATCTCGATCAGGTGATCTTGATTCTTATAGACTCTTCTTACAGGATGCCTCATTATTGGGGGCTGTAGATGAAGGCGTAAGGGCTGAGCTTGATATAGAGAGTATACTTTCTTTCCTTGCAACCAATAATAACTTTGATCTTAATGTAGCATTCAAGTCGCCTGAACAGAAACAAGCAGACCAAGATGCACAAATACAAGCAGAAGAACAAGCTGTGCAGGATGAAGTTAGAATGAAAGCTGAACCACAAGTAATAGCACAACAGACTGAGGCACAATAATGTCCGAAGAGAGCACGGCAGTAGTAGACCAAGGAGTTATTCCAGAAGGGGAACCAGTAGTAGAACCAGTAGTAGAACCTACAGTTGATCCTACGTTAACCATCCCTGAACCAACAGAAGACCCTGTTGAGGAACCTACTAAAGAAGAAGACAAGGAAGTTGAGTCCACTGGTAATGAATACATTGATAGTCTACTTGGTGAATTTAAATCAAATGATATAGACGTTGATAAACTCTTTGGTAATTATACTGAGTCTGGTGACGAGAAAGATATTGACTTCGCTTATCTTGAATCAAAGGTAGGTAAGCTTGTAGCACAGGGCTTGATCGCTGGTGTTAGGGCAGAGAATGATAAGCTAGAGCATCAGTCTACTGAATCAGCTAAGACTATCTATGATGCCGCTGGTGGTGAAGCCATGTGGGAAGGGATAGTTCAGTGGATCGGGTCAGGTGCGTCAGGTCTATCTAAGGAAGGTGGTGAAGCATACAATACTATGCTGGCCGCTGGTGGTGTTCAAGCAGAGTTAGCAGCAAGGGAACTAAGTAGTATGTATAAACAGTCTCCGGGATTCACGCAAGATGCATCCCTACAGAAAGCAGATCAATCAGCACAACCAACAGGTATACAACCAATTTCACGTATGGATTATGTAGAACAACTCGACGCAATCGTACGTAAATCAGGGGAACATTCCCCCGAAGCTAAAGCACTTCATGAACGTAGAGTATTTTCTATGCAAAATGGTGTGTAATTTTGAAATCAGTGGAGCTAAGAAGCAATTCAAACGCACACAAACAATAAACTAAGGAAATAAACTATGGGTTATCCAACAGATTCAAGTGGCTTGTCACGTTCAGGTCTTAATTTAGCAGCAGTAGGTACAGCGTCAGAAACACTTCCTCTACACATCGAACAGTATGGTGGTCAAGTAGAAGGTACTTTCGCTAAAGCATCCTTCATGCGTAACTATGTAAATATTAAACCAATCCGTGGTACTGATACAGTAACCAATGATCGTATTGGTGAAGCAACTCTACAGAAAGTTGTACCGGGTGTACGTCCTGATGCAACTGTAGCGCAGTTCAGTAATGTCTCTGTTAAGGTAGACACTATTGTACTTGCACGTAACAACGTAGCATTACTAGATGACTTCCAAGCTCACTATTCAGTTCGATCTGAGTTAGGTAAAGAGCATGGTAAGACGATTGGTAAGTTCTTCGATGAAGCATTTATTATCCAAGCTATCAAAGCTGCATTAATTGTAGCAGCTCCTGATCCTCAAGCTCCCGCTGGCGGTGAGACAGCTTTACCACCCGGTTGGCAGAGCGGTACAGCAGTTACTCTTGGTACTGCTGGTGACGAGTCTGATCCTGACTTGCTACAGAAAGCTATCGAAGATGTCTGTGAAGGCATTGAGCTTAAAGATGTAGACCTAGATGGTGGTGTGATTCTAGTCGGCCCTACTGAGTACTACACTTTACTCCGTAATGACCGTCTAATTAACTCACAGTACTCAATGGGTAATGGTGACGTTGCTACTGGTATGGTTCTTAAGTCATGTGGTTTACCACTGGTTAAGACTAACCGTATCCCTAAGGCGGCTATCTCTGGTCACTTCTTGTCTAACGCAGGCAACAGTTCAGCTTATGATGTATCAGCGGCTGAAGCTAAGACTAAGGTAATTGTAATGTTACCTAAGGCGCTATTAGCAGGTGAAACTATTCCTCTAACTTCTGACGTATATTACCAGAAGACTGAGCTACAGTGGTTCATCGACTCTTGGTTAGCATTTGGTGTAACAGCCAATCGTGCAGAACATGCAGGCGTTGTTCTAGCAGCGTAGTAACACAGGCTCACTCTTAATCGGGTGGGCCTTTTTTTTTTGTTTGGAGAAAAGTATGGCGTTCTTAACTGAACTTGATGCAGTTAATCTAATACGTGGTTCAGTAGGTAAGGCCCCTGTTAGTTCCTTAACTACAACTAACCCTGATGTAATTGCAGCACAGTTACGACTAAAGAATTCTTGTACTGAGCTACAAACTAAAAGTTGGTGGTTCAATACGGAATTGAGTTTTCAACTCTCACCTAATACAACAGATGAGATTCTTATACCTAACAATGCATTAGAGGTAAGGACACAAGATCCCTTCACGTATTTGACTACCCGCGGAAATAGAATCTATAACCCGCGAGATAACACTTATAAATTCACAGAGCCTGTAACAGTAGAGATGCTATTACGGTTAGACTTTAGTGAGCTACCTTATGTAGCTGCTAACTTTGTACAGTATGACGCAGCACGTAAGTTCCAAGCTGATTTCGATGGCGACCCCATGAGGATTAGAGACTTAAGGGATGATACAATGGCTGCATGGTTACGTATCCGTGAAGCAGAGCAACGTAATAGACGATCAAATATTCTATTATCAGCAGGCTCCTTACGTATGCAGAGTGGTGTATTACCACTGAGCCACAACAGATTAAATTTTAGACCCGGAGATTAATATGGCTAGGCGAGTAGACGGTTCTTTAGGTGCCTTGTTACAAGGTGTATCCCAACAACCAGTTAGACAGCGTTTAGAAGGACAAGTAACAGACCAGATTAATATGACATCTGATCCTGTAAGAATGCTGCATAGACGACCGCCTACCCAATTCTTGAATCGCTTCAATATAGGTACGGTGGATATAAGTAAAACCTTCACGTACTACATGGAGCTTTCTGATTTAAGTAAGTACTATGTTATTATTGTACCTAATGCCACTACTGTGTATATCATAAACGCAGAGACAGGAGAACAGAAGACAGGTACTAATACCTTCTCTACTGCATTCCTATCCTATATAAGTGTAGCTGATCCAAGAGCTGATCTGAGAATGATCACAATAGGTGACACTACCTTTGTAGTTAATACTAATGTAGTACCTGCAATGAATAGTACCCTAAGCTACCCTTTCGATTTAGCCACTGGCTACCTAGTAGATTCTGCTAGAGTATCTATTGATGTAGGGCAGTACAAGAGAACCTATTCCGTTAGTATGGTTATCTCTGGGGTATCCTACACAGTTCCGTTTACTACCCCCGGAAGTACATCTACTGGTGCAGAGGCCGCAATAGCGACAGATAGGATAGCAGCAGAAATTGAGACTCGGTTATTAGCTGAGACTACGATAGCCGCGAACTTTGAGATTAAGCGTAAGGGTGACAGTATCATCCTCTACCCTAAGACTGCTGGCCTAGAATATAGTATATCAGGTCATGACGGTACAGGTGGAGGGGCAATGAAGACCTCAAGCGGTAATGAAGTTCCTGCATTTACAGACCTACCAACGAAGGCAGCACACGGATCAGTATACACTATTGCTGGTGCATCTGGTGGGGCTGATGATGTATACATGCTGTTTGAGGCTACTGACACAACTACAACGGTAACTGATGATGACGTATTCTTTCAGGCAGGTAAGTGGGTAGAGACTTTAATCCCGGGAGTTGAGTACAACATTGATGCAGCTACAATGCCGCACCTAATGAACTTCACAGGGTTAGACGTAGATGCTGGTACAGCTACTGAGTTATCATTACCATGGGCAGATAAAGTAGTTGGTGATACTGAATCAGATAAGATACCTGAGTTCATTGGTAAACCTATTAATGACATACTAACTTTCCAAGACAGATTAGTTCTATTAGCTGGTGAATTTGTTATGATGTCCGTTACATCTGACTTCTTTAACTTCTGGAAGAAGACCGTGAACACATTACTAGATGATGGGCCAATTGGTTTATCTGCTGTATCAAGTACTGTGAATACGTTAGTGTATGGAACTAAACATAACAACGATATCATCGTGTTCTCTAATGAACGGCAGTTCAAGATACCGGGTACTCCTGCTATCACTCCAAGTACAGCAACGATGAATGAGACAACTGCATTTAAGATACAGACTCAGACACCACCTGCACAGGGAGGACAGAACATATACTTTGCTGTCGATTCAGGTACATACAGTGGGATACGTGAGTTCTATACTGACAGTGATCTTGATACTAATAATGCAACTGCAATTACAGTAGCGGTAGAACGATACATACCGGGAACTATACGTAAGCTTGCATCCAGTACTAACCTTGATAAACTTGCTGTGTTAGCTGGCCCAACCAACATTGTGTATTTATATGAGAGTTTATGGGATCGAAGTGAGAAGGTACAAGAGGCTTGGTCTAAGTGGACACTAGGTGAAGATGTCTCGATTATTGATATAGCGTTCAGGGCAGATAACCTAGACATTATTACATATGTCGGTGAGGACTTACATTTTCTAACTTTGTCGATAAATACTGACACTGAACTTGTGGCAGGTGAGGATGTATATCTGGATAGACGTGTTGAAGTAACAGCTACAACAACAGCTACAGTGACATCATTACCTGCAGACGTTACTTTATTGGATGCAGTACAAAGTACAGGCTGTCCTAATCCGGGACTACGTGCAGAGATATTATCTTATGATGGTACAACTGTTACATTCAAGAGGGATATGCTAGGTGGTACAGTTTATATAGGTACTACGTATATCAGTTCAGTTAAGCCTACTATGCCTAGAATTAGAGATGATAATGGCTTAGTAATTGGTACAAGTGAATTCACTATAGGTGAGATGTTTATTAACTTTGATACATCAGGGCCGTTTAATGTTGATGTAATAGGCGAGTATAGCTACACTGAAAGGAATCCGGGTAGAGTACTTGGTGAAGTATCAGCTACTATTGGTGAGTATGATCTAACTACTGGACAGTTCCCAGTGCCCGTTAGACATGCAGCTAATAAAGCAGAGATAGAAATTAGTACTGCTTCACCTTATCCCCTCACTGTAATTGATATTGAATGGGAAGGGCAATTTTATAAACGTGGTAAACGTATCACAAGACCGAGGGGTTAATTATGTCCTATTTGATGGCTGCGGGCATGGCCGTACAAGGCGGCCTCGCCTACCTCCAAGCCAAAGATAACTATAAACAACAGGAAGCGAATAACAGGGCCGCCCGTGAGTCAGGGGATAGACAACAAGCTCTAACCTCTGTTAACATAAACAGGGCTAAGGAAGCCTTCTTAGCAGATAAAATTAATATAGATGTAGCACGTATGCAAAGTAGATCAGAGGCTATTGTCTCTGCTGCTGCTGCGGGTACTGCGGGTATGTCAGTCAATGACTCACTATTGGATATAGAACGTAGTGCAGGTAAGGCAGAAGCCTCTGCCGCAGATCAACTACATGACACTATATTTAACTTTGAGGAAAGTAGAAGTACTATTGAAGCTAATGTAAGAAGTAGAACTATCTTAGGAGGGAAGCCAAACGCGGCCCTAGCAGCATTCTCTACAGCATTCGGCTACGCTGAAAAGACATATGGTAAAACATGGGATGCCAAATCGTTCGACTCCTCGTCAGCTTCAACTACAGCTACAATTAAATAAGGAATACACATGTCTATACAACGAGGTAATACAACTGACCTGAATTATAATCGCAGACAAGAGACAGCACCACAGGCTTTACAGGTTCAGGATAGCTTCGGTGTAGCCAGAGTAAATCCTCATTCTGACATGAAGAATCTGTTGTCCTCTATTGCTAAGTTCAGTGAGAAGGTTGGGGTACAACAATTAAAAGAACAGGCTGATGCTGACTATATATCAGGACAGGGTTTACGTGCCGCTGGGCAAGAGTTAACTGGTAAGGAGAGACCACCATCACGTAAAGGCCATAAGGCTATGGATGGGAAGCTACGTGCTCAGGCTTTGTTTCTTAGTGAGAAGCAAGCTATCGAAGCAGGTGAACGGGACTCAGACTCACCTGAATACAGTGCTCAACTAGGTGAAATTTATAAGGGTGCCTTAACAGGTGATCCTGAAATAGATACTACTATGCACGCTGCATTCGGTGAGTTCGCTGGTCAATTAGGTACATTTCAATCTGCATCTAATCGTAAACGTAAAACAGCTACAGCAGTAACTCAGGTAACAGCAGGTGTTACTGGGTACTTAGCTGATATCACTAAGTCACAAGATAGTGGTGACGAAGAGGGTGTATTAGCTGCTACTACTGGTATGATGGAGTCACTTGATCTAGTGGCTATGCTACCTGAATCAGTACGTGGGAAGACTGCGTTTGATCTTTCTATGCTTGGTCTAGATAATGACGATGATACAATACTTAATACACTCAGAGCTAGTGGAGTAAACTTCACAGCTAAACAAGAGAGAGATATTCTAGCGGGTACAGTAGCAGCGAATAAACGTGCTAATGCTGCACTTAGTATTGAGACACAGAATTCATTCTCTGACTTCGAGAGTAAGACAGGTACTGTTACTAGCTTAGATGAATGGGATGAATTAGCCCAAGAACAGCAGGAGAATCACCCTAGTTATAAGAGTAATGATTACTACATAAACCAACGTAATGCAACAATGAGGGCATTAAAGGAACGTGGTACATCAACCGTTCTACAATCCTTAATTGTATCAGGTGATATATCAAAGGCAAATAACGACCATAAGCCTAAGGATATTCAGATAGCTATGGATGCCGCTCTACAGAATACATTAACTGCGGGTGGTGATGCAGAGAAGAATGCTGCTGATGCTACTGAAATCATATCTAAGAACGGTATAACAGTAGATAGTGTAAAGACCCGCCTCAACGCTGGCTTTAATACCAGTGTAAATGCAGAGGGTGTACTTGATCCTAAGTTCCAGTCTGTATTTGAAGAGTGGGATAGACTCTATGAAGCTAATCCTTCTTTAGCAGGTAAGCACTTGTCTAGTGAGAATCTTAAGACAGCTTTACTTGTACGTGCAGGAAGATATGCAGGACAGGATGTACATACAACTATAGCATCCATTGAGAGAAACAGAGCTAATAAACCTGAATTAACTCGTGATCAACGGGATGAATTCAAAGTTGATGTAGCTGATGCAGTTGACTCTTTAGTAGATAAGCCCGGTTTATTCACAGGTGAGTACACTAATAATGCTGAGCTACGTACACGTGTTGAATCATTAGCTAATCTAGGGATGGCTCAAGGGATGCAAGACCCTGAGGCTGCTGTTGAATGGGCTGAACATCAAGTAGCTTCTACACATGAAGGGCTAGGTGATGCATTGATCTTTACTAATGGTAAGCCTATCAGTGAGCTTATGGGAGTAGCAGCTAGAGATGTAGACCGAGTTATGGACTATACCTATGACTGGGCTGGTGAGACTTATGATAAAGATAGGGATCAAATGAAACTGCTTGGTGGTACTACTGGTGTTCTTATGCTAGGGTTACTAGGTGACTTCGGTGAAATTGAAAGAGTACTACCTATCAAGATGGAAGACGCTGGCTTTAACTTCAATGAAGAAGTAGCTAAACCTGAACTAGAGGCTAATAATCTTGCAGTGCATAGATCAGTAGCAGCAGCTAGGGAGCGTAACCTACTCGTAGATGAGTCTGTTGAGTTCTTAGGTTTAACCCCTGCACAGGCAGAGGCTGGGTCTAGTAACTGGTTCAATAAACGTGTACTGAGT
>Ga0255048_10002045_pt1 | contig 13218 bp, 21 predicted proteins | sample JV7_2_2_MG_FD_183619 | JGI IMG/M metagenome (GOLD analysis project Ga0255048, IMG submission 183619) | Seawater microbial communities from Jervis Inlet, British Columbia, Canada - JV7_2_2 | ecosystem: Environmental > Aquatic > Marine > Inlet | place: Canada: British Columbia | collected 2016-10-06
TTGCCTTATGGAAAAGAAAATGATATAAAAATGAGTGGATTAAAAAATGGCAGAACAAGACGATAAAAAATTTTCGCCTATTGAAAAGGCATTACCTAATATTCAAAACTTAGATTTGGATAAAGAGGATGTTGCGGTTGAACAAGAGATTGTGGTTGAAGGACAAGAACAACTCGATGGCGAACCTAGAATTACAGAAACCGCTGATGGCGGTGTAGAAGTTAACTTTGATCCTAATCAAGTTAACCCACAAAATCCTGAAGACCCCAATGCTAATCTAGCAGAATCTTTACCTGAAAATGTTTTAGGACCTTTAGGATCTGATCTATACGAAAAACAGAATGATTATAAAATGTCTCGTAAGGATTGGGAAGAGACTTACATTAAAGGATTAGATTTATTAGGATTCAAATATCAAAACAGAACACAACCATTCCAAGGTTCCTCAGGTGCAACGCACCCGGTTCTTGCCGAAGCGGTTACACAGTTTCAAGCATTAGCTTATAAAGAATTATTACCAGCAGATGGTCCTGTTAGAACTCAAGTAATGGGAGTTCCAACACCTCAAAAAGACCAACAATCAAAACGTGTTAAAAATTACATGAACTATATGTTGATGAATAAAATGAAAGGTTATGATGAAGACTTTGATCAGATGCTTTTCTATTTACCATTAGCCGGTTCAACTTTTAAAAAAGTTTACTATGATGCGATTAAAGGAGAAGCTGTTTCAAAATTTGTTCCAGCCGATGATCTTTTAGTTCCCTATTCAGCAACAAGCTTAGAAGATGCAGATTGTATTATTCATGTCGTTAAGATGTCTGCTAATGAAATTAAAAAACAACAAGTCGCTGGTTTCTATAAAGATGTAGAACTAGGCGCACCGTATTACTTTAATGATCCTCTAACTGAAAAAGAGAGAGACATTGAAGGAATGAAAAAATCTAAACCCGACGATATTTACACTCTGTATGAGTGCCACACGAATTTGGACCTGGAAGGCTTCGAAGACACTAATCCACAAACTGGAGAACCGACAGGGATCAAACTACCCTACATCGTTACCATCGATGCAGGAAGCCGTACAGTTCTTTCAATACGAAGGAACTTTGCGCCCAACGATCCTACTAAAAGTAAAATCAAATATTTTGTCCATTTCAAATTTCTGCCTGGACTAGGATTTTACGGACTAGGATTAATACACATGATTGGCGGATTGAGTCGTACTGCAACAGTCGCTCTCCGCCAATTATTAGATGCTGGTACACTATCTAATTTACCAGCCGGATTTAAAATGAGAGGAATCAGAATAAGAGATGATGCCTCTCCACTTCAACCGGGAGAATGGAGAGACGTAGATGCTCCTGGTGGAAACTTAAAAGATTCATTTATGAATTTGCCGTACAAAGAACCTTCTGCCGTTCTGTTTCAATTAATGGCAACAGTTGTATCGGCAGGACAACGATTTGCATCTATCGCCGACATGCAAGTAGGCGATGGAAATCAAGGAGCTGCTGTAGGAACTACAGTTGCTTTATTAGAACGTGGCTCAAGAGTAATGAGTGCAATCCATAAAAGATTGTATTCTTCTTTAAAAGAAGAGTTCGCGTTGCTTGCAAAAATATTTGGTCAGTATCTACCACCTGAATATCCTTACGATGTTGTGGGTGCGCAGAGAACGATCAAAGCAGCAGATTTTGACGATAGGGTTGATATTCTTCCCATTGCGGATCCTAATATATTTAGTCAGACGCAACGAATAAGTATGGCTCAAACTGAATTACAGTTAGCTATGTCAAACCCACAAATGCATAACTTATACGAAGCATATCGTACCATGTATTCGGCACTGGGAGTGAAAGACATCGATAGAGTCTTACCACCTCCTCCGCCACCGCAACCAAAAGATCCAGCAATAGAGCATATTGATGCTTTAGCGCAAAAACCTTTTCAAGCGTTTATGGGCCAGGATCATAGAGCACACGTAAGTGCGCACTTACATTTTATGGCCTTGAATATGGTACGTAATAATCCTACCGTCATGGCTGCTGTAGAAAAAAATATTTTAGAACACATTAGTTTAATGGCTGCTGAACAAGTTCAAATGGAATTTAAAGAAGAGCTACAACAGATTCAACAATTACAAATGATGTCTAAACAAAATCCACAAATGGCTCAACAGCTTCAGCCTCAGATTGTTCAAATCACTCAACAGATTGAAGCACGTAAAGCTATTTTAATTGCTGAGTTTATGGAAGAATTTATGAAGGAAGAAAAAACTATTACTTCTCAATTCGATCATGACCCATTATTGAAACTTAAGTCTAGAGAAGTTGATTTAAAAGCAATGGATACTCAAAGAAAAGAAGAAGAGATGGTTCAGCGTAAAAACCTTGAAAATGCTAAATTAGTATCTAGAGAAGGTATTGAAGGAGATAAACTAGATCAAAACGAAGATTTAGCACATTTAAGAGCAGATACAGCTTTGACGAAACAAACAATGTCTGATAGTGTTAAGATGGACATTGCCAATATGAAACGTAAAGACGTTAAAACATTAAAAGGTCCAAAATCATAGGAGGAAACATGGCAAAAGACAAAGAACCTTTCTACAAAGGAGTAGATCAAAAACAGTTCCTGAATAAGGACGGCTACCTAAAAGGTGGTGTTGATATTCAAATTCCTGAAGAGATCCCAACAGTTAATAAAGTTGGTGGTCAGCGTAGAATGTTAGCTGAAAAAAAGTCAAAAGTTAAGTGGTACTAGTATGGCTTGGTTTGGTTTAGCAAAAATTGCTTTACAAGCTGGGAGTAAGATATACTCTAACCGTCAAAGAACAAAAATGGCTATGTCTGATGCACAGTTAATGCATGCAGAAAAAATGGCTAGAGGTGAGGAATCTTACCAGGGTAAGCTTTTAGAATCTCGGGATAACGATTACAAGGACGAGATCGTACTTGCAATATTAACGTTGCCCATAATTGTGCTCGCCTGGTCGGTGTGGACAGAGGATCCGGAAGCTATGAAGAAGATTGAAATCTTTTTTGAGTACTTTTCAAATCTTCCAAAATGGTTTACAAATTTATGGATTTTAGTCGTGGCAAGTGTTTTTGGAATAAAAGGAACGCAGATATTCCGAAACGGTGGACCTAAAAAGTAATTGCGTTTAATATAATAATACGATAGGAGTTAAATATGAGAAACGATTTTGGAAATAGACCTTATAAGCCTAGATTCCCATATTCTAGCACAGAGAAGAAACAAGGCTACAACGATAGACTTGATGAATCTTTAGGTGCAAGAGATGGTGCTGAATCTACTAAGTCTCAATCTTTAAAAGATAGAAGAGATGAGTCTAAAGGTGCTGAAAAAGCAGCAGGCAACAGAGCTTATTCTGCTGTCTCTACAATGGACAAGTAATGGGTTATCAAGATAAAAAAGCTATGGCTATGCCTAAGTATTTTTCATCTAACAAAGACGGTTATCCTAGCGGCGGTATACCTATAACAAGAACTGGTTTTAAAGATGGTACTGACAAGAACTGGATTCAAAAAGCTACAGCATCAATTAAAAAAAGAGGAACTAAAGGAAAATGTACTCCTATTACTAAAAAAGGATGTACAGGACGAGCTAAAGCTTTAGCTAAAACATTTAAACAAATGGCTGCTAACAGAAAGGCATAGTGAACGAAATAGAAAGTTTAAGAATACTTATTAGAAATAGACTTAGTGAGCTAACTATTGCTATTACTTCAGGGGTTGACAACATGGAGTCGTATAAGTATATAATAGGACAGATAAAAACTTACGAATCAATCTTACAGGAGATATCCAACCTGCTAGACAAAAAGGAGCAATATGAAAAACACACAGGAACCGTCATCGACATCAACAGTCCCAAAACATAAACCAGCATTAGAAGAAAAATACAAAGAAGAAGCCAATAAACTACCAGTACCTACTGGTTGGAGACTTTTAGTATTACCATTTAAAGGTAAGAAAAAAACTAAAGGAGGAATTCTATATTCTGATGAGCAAATTGAAAGACAACAACTAGCAACTGTAACAGGTTGTGTATTAGCTGTAGGTCCTCAAGCTTATAAGGATAAAGAAAGATATCCCGAAGGTCCGTGGTGCAAGAAAGGCGATTGGGTTATATTCGCCCGTTATGCAGGATCTCGGTTTAAAATAGAAGGTGGAGAAGTACGCTTACTAAACGATGATGAAATCATCGCAACCATACAAGACCCGGAGGACATCGTCCACGAGTTTTAACATAGAAAAGGAGAACTATGCCAGAAGAAGAAAAAAAAGTAGCAGAAGAAGTCAAGTCAGTTCCTCTTGATACAACAGGCCCAGGAGTGGAAGTAGATTTACCGGATGAAACCGTTAAAGAAGCTGAAGCTGCGCCAGAAACGGAACAAAAGGAAGAAGTCGTAAAAGTAGAAGAAGTAAAAGAAGAACCAGTAAAAACGGAACCTGAAACAGAAATTAAGAAAGATGATTCAAAATTAGAAGAGTATAGTGAAGGAGTTCAAAAAAGAATTGCTAAGCTAACTCGAAAAATGAGAGAAGCTGAACGTAGAGAAAAAGCTGCATTAGATTATGCACAAGGTGCTAAATTAGAAATGGCTCAAGTTAAGGAGCAGTTTCAAAGTACTGAAGAAAAATACGATAAAGCGTTCTCAGAAAAAGTTACAGAACAATTAAAATCAGCACAAACTGATTTAGCAATAGCCATTGAAAGTGGTGATGCTCAAAAACAAGTAGAAGCAAATAAAAAAATTGCTGCCTTGTCTATTGAAGAAGCTAGATTAAGCGCTGCTGAAAAGTACCGTTCTGAGAAAAAACCTAAAGTTCCTCAGGAAGAGGATCACTTAAGATATAGGGAAACACCAGGAGAGCTTCCAAGGCAACAAGCTGCTAAAGGAACACCTGATCCGCAAGCTGAAGATTGGGCTGCTGAAAATTCATGGTTCGGAAAAGATAGAGCTATGACGTTTACAGCGTTTGAAATTCATAAGGATTTGGTTGAAAAAGAAGGTTTTGATCCTAAATCTAAAGACTATTATGTGGAAATAGATAAAAGAATACGTGTTGACTTTCCCCATAAATTTGGTAAGAGTATAAGTACAAATACGACCAAGCCCGCTCAGACGGTTGCTTCCGCAGGGTCATCAGCTCAAAGAAGTATAAAACCTGGTCGCACAACTGTGAAACTCACGTCATCACAGGTAGCAATAGCTAAAAAATTAAACGTGCCACTAGAAGACTATGCAAAACAATTACACATGAAGGAGGTATAAGCATATGAAAAATCAAGACAACAAAACCCCTCGTGCTCATCAAGTTAGGTCGGAATCTGAAAGACCAAAAGCTTGGGTGAATTCATCTCACTTAGATGCACCTGAATGTCCTGCCGGATATAGACAAAGATGGATACGTTATGAAACGATGGGCCAAGATGATACGAAAAACATCACGGCCAAACTTAGACAAGGATGGGAACTCGTAAGAGCTGATCAATATCCTGACGCTAATTATCCAACTTCAAACGAAGGCAAGTATAAAGGCTACATCGCAGTAGGTGGTCTAGTGTTGGCTAGAATACCAGAAGAGATCGCAAAGCAACGTGACGCACACTTTAGTAAGTTAACCAAAGATCGTAACGAAGCAGTCGAAAACGAACCTCTGAAGGATCAACATCCAAGTATGCCAATGACAAGTCAAAGGCGTACTACGTATAGTTTCGGTGGTGCAAAGAAGAACGATTAATTTTTTAATTATTTTTCTAAGGTCAATCCTCACTACTGATTTTTTTTAACCCGTTCATGGATAAAACTATGGACACTTGAAAAGGTAATATATAACAATGGCAAATCGACAAACACAAGGTAATGGATTAACGCCAGTAATGACGCTTGGAAACACTCCAGCGACATCTGGTCAATCTAAATACCAAATCGAAAACGGTGCCGCGTTCAATATCTACCAAGGCGAACCAGTTATTTTGGACCAAACAGCAGTAGTAGCTGCTGGTGGTTTCTTAACTAACGGTTGCGCTTCGACAAACAATAATTTCTTAGGCGTATTCAATGGTTGTTTTTACAATGCATCGACTACAAGTAAGCCTACATGGAATAATGCGTATCTAAACGCTGTCGGAGTGGTAGCAGGCGAACTAATCACTGCATTCGTTAATGACAACCCTTTCCAAGAATACCAAATCGCTCTAACAGCAGCAATTGCTGGCGCACCAACTGAAAATAACATACAAGCTATTTTTGGTGGTACAGCTGACACTTCTGCTTCAGGCACTTCTACAGGTGGCAGGTCTAACATTTCGTTAACTGCACCAGCAGTTGGAGCCTTCGGTTGGCTAGCTCTAAGAAGAGCTGAAGACGTAGACAACAGCGATTTCGCAAGCGCGTATGCAAATATTATAGTTATGCAAAACTTGAAATATTCGCAAACGATTGCGGGAATATAGGAGCATAAAACATGGCAATATCACGAGCACAGCTAGTTAAAGAACTAGAACCAGGTTTGAATGCACTATTCGGCTTGGAATACAAACGATACGAAAACGAAGCAGGTCAGATATTCGATTCAGAATCATCTGACAGAGCTTTTGAAGAAGAAGTAATGTTAAGTGGTTTCGGTACTGCTGATACTAAACCTGAAGGTCAAGGCGTAAGCTACGACGACGCTCAGGAAACGTACACAGCTAGATACACAATGGAAACAATAGCATTAGCCTTCGCTTTAACAGAAGAAGCTATCGAAGATAACCTCTACGACAGAATCTCTTCTCGTTATACAAAAGCACTAGCACGTTCAATGGCAACATCAAAACAAGTTAAAGGTGCAAACGTTTTAAACAATGCAACTTCTGGAGCCGCTTTAGGCGGTGATGGAGTTTCATTAGTTTCTAATGCTCACCCTACACTTAATGGTAATCAGTCTAACAGACCGACTACTTATGCTGACCTTTCTGAAACATCTCTAGAACAAGCGTTAATTGATATCGCTGGTTACCAGGATGAAAGAGGATTAAAAATTGCAGCTCAAGGAATGAAAATGATCATCCCTAAAGAATTGCAATTTACTGCTGAGAGACTTATGAAGTCTCAAGGTAGAGTAGGTACAGCTGATAATGATATCAATGCGATCAAAAACATGGGTATGGTTCCACAAGGTTACAATGTGAACCACTACTTAACTGACGTTGATGCTTGGTTCATTAAAACAGATGTTCCAAATGGAATGAAGCACTTCACAAGAGCTCCATTAAAAACAGCTATGGAAGGCGACTTCGATACTGGCAATGTGAGATACAAAGCAAGAGAAAGATACAGCTTCGGCTGGTCTGACTGGCGTGGTGTCTACGGCAATATGGGTGCTTAATTAAGTACTTTAATGAGGCCGCCTCAAAACGGCCTCATTTCAAATATAAAGTAAGAAATACACTATGAAAAACTTTCGAGTACAAATCCGTTACCATGGGCATTATGCAGACTTCACCATTATGGCTGAAGATAATGCTAAAAGTATTGAACAATCTATCCTTGACAAACTAGGTAAAAATGAGGTAAAGTTTGATACTGATGGATTTACCAATAAAAAAGGTAAATGGATAACTTATGAGGAAGTTATATATGACTCAAGACCTATACAAACAGAAGAAGTCCTTGGAGTTAAGTTGGGAGCAAGAGTATAACGAATCAGGTAGATATACTCTAAACATGGTAAAGATCGATGACAAAATTAGAGAAATTGTCACTGAGATCAAGTTAGAAGAAGCAAAAGTTGCTCACCGTGTTAACCAAATTGAAGACGCAGCTCCTTCAATAAACATAGCTAGCTAAGGCTTACAAAAATCATACAAAACCTACAGGATCACTTGCGCGTAATTAAAAATTAGGCTATAGATTAAGTACTATACAATAATTAATTAGAATACTGACGAGTATAGTCGACGACCTAGAGACAGTATTCACATAATCTAGGAGGATTATATCATGGCAACAACACGTTTTAGAGGACCAGTTCTACAAGGCAAATTCAACGAAGCCGGTGTAACTGGATACAACCTAAATGAAAAAAAAGTTGCTACAGCAGTAGCGATTGGCGACAGTGGAATGACTTTCACTTCACCATCTGGAAGTCCAACTTTCACATTACCTGCAGTAGCGGCTAACGAAGGCTCTGTTTTTACATTTGTAAACACAGGTTCTGATGGCTCTAATGGAATAGTGGTAACTGGCGCAGCCGGGGAATTCATTATCTATAAAGGAGTGGTAGCACAAATCACTTTAACAAATACATTGGCTACTTCTAAAGTAGGCGACTTTGTAAAAATCGGTGGAAACGCCGGTGGTACAGCTTGGACAGTTTTAGATATTCAAGGTACTTGGGCATAATTAAATTAATCTAAGCTCCTTCGGGAGCTTAGAGAATTAGGAGAATAATATGGGATATGCAGGTGGAGCAACACCAGTAAAACAATTCTATACAGAAGCAAGTTCTACTTTAAGAACAGCCATTGGTGGAGCAACAGCTGCTGGACCAATAGTGATGCTTAAAGGTGTTACAATTAATCCAAGTGGTGGTACATGTCATGTACGAATATATGATGGCAGCACTACAGGTGGTACTAAAATCTACGAAATAAAACTAAGTGATTCTGCAGTTTATCAAGAATACATTTCAGCCGTAGGTATTAGATGCCAAAATGGTATATACATAGAACTTGTAGCAGGGACAACTTCTGTATCAGTAATCTGGCAATAGGAGGTCAATAAATGGCGACGTCCGGAACGGTAAGTTTTAACTTATCAATCGAAGAACTAATTGAAGATGCATTTGAAAGATGTGGTGGTCAGGCTCGTTCTGGTTATGACATTAAAAGTGCAAGACGTTCATTAAATATTTTATTATCTGAATGGGGTAATAGAGGTTTGCATTATTGGGAAGTCGGTAATGTAAATATGGAATTAGTTACCAATCAGAATGTTTATGATATTTATAAAGATTCAACAGCAAGAAATTCGGTAACTGATAATCCAGCGAAAGATAATACAGGTGCATATATTTATAATGCTACTGACATATTAGAAGTAGCATACAGAAATGAAATTGCTTCTCCAACAGATGTTTCTATGACTAAGATTGATAGATCTACATATCAAGCTTTAGCTAATAAAAAATCAACAGGAACACCTTCACAATATTTTGTACAAAGATTTACTAATTTTACTAGAATTACTATTTATTTAACACCCAGTGCTTCTACTAATAAATTTTTAAATTACTATTACATTAAACGAATTCAAGATTCAGGAGCTTATGCTAATGATCCTGATGCACCATACAGATTCTTACCTTGTATGACAGCAGGGTTAGCTTTTTATTTAAGTCAAAAAATAGCACCTGATAGAACACAAGCTTTAAAATTATATTATGAAGATGAATTGTCTCGAGCTTTAGCTGAAGATGGATCAGCAACAAGTTCTTACATAACGCCAAAGGCATACTATCCATCGGTAAGTTAATATGGGAAAATTTGCATCAGGAAATAAAGCAATAGCTATTTCAGATAGATCAGGATTAAGATTTCCTTATGTTGAAATGGTTAAAGAATGGAATGGAATGTGGGTTCATACTTCTGAGTTTGAATCGAAACAACCACAATTAGATCTAGCCGTTATTGGTCCTGATGGAATTGCATTAGAACACCCAAGACCCGAACAACGAAGTAATGTTTCAGTTCCCCGATTACTTCCTGTTAATCCTTTTGAAACTTATTTAGCAGGTAATCCACAAGTTTGGACACACTCACCAAATCATCAAAGAAATGATTCTACTATTGTGCGATTTAGAGGAACTACTCAAGCAAGTACAAGTACAGGAGAATCAGGATGGCCTCCAACTCCAGCTAACGGTGCACCGAGTTATAGTGTTTGTTTAGATGTAGATGGAATTCCAGGTTCTTTTATTTGCCAAGCAGTAGGTCATACAATTCTTGTTGGTAAAAGAGGAGCAGCTTTAAATACAACTTTAGTTAGTGCAATTGATTCTACTCAAACTACAGGAATTAAATTAACTAATGCTACAGCATTTGAGTCAGTAACGACTACTAATTTTTTAAAACAAGCTATATTAATAGGAACAGAGCTTATTCAATATACAACTATTGCTGATGATAATTCATTAGGACAAGTAAGTCCTGAAGCTACAGCAATAAATCCAAACGTTGTAACAAGAGGAGCATTTGGTACAACAGCAGCTTCTCATTCAGCAGGAGCACTTGTTTACTTAATAGAAGATCCTACTAATTATTTTACCTTTGAAAAAATTGGAACTAATGCTACAGTGGGAAGAATAACAGGAGGCGGTTCACCAGTTTCAGCTGGGCCGGTTACAATTACACCATGACATATGATGAATTAGTTGCAAAAATTAAATCTTACTCAGAAGTAGACGATACTGTTTTTACTACTACTGTTGTAAATGGGTTTATATCCGACGCAGAATATAGAATTATGACAGAGGTAGATCTTGACGTTTTCAGAAGAAACGACTACTCTACTCTTACAGTAGGAAATGAATTTTTAACTCTACCTAATGGTATTCTACTTATTAGATGGGTTGAAACTTATCCTGCTGCTAATCCTCAAGATAGAACAGTTTTAATGCAAAAAGACGTTTCTTTTATTGATGAATATACAGGTAGCCGTATTACTCAGGGAACTCCTAAATACTATGGTTATTGGAATGAAACAAAATTGTTATTGGGTCCCACACCAGATACAGCCTTGAATGTTGAGGTTGCATATGTTAAAAGACCTAACACAGCAGATGGAACTAAACTAGATTCATCTAACACTACTACGTATTTAAGCTTAAACGCTCCAAATGCGCTCTTGTATGCCACGATGGTTGAAGCATGCACTTTTTTAAAAGACAAGGACCAGCTCCAAGTATACGAAGGAAGATATGCCCAATCCTTAATGGGATTAGGTATTGAACAACAAGGACGAAGACGAAGAGATGAATATGTGGATGGCGAGATCAGACAAAAATTACGTTCTGTTCCACCAAGCCCATAATAGATAAGGAGAAAATATGGCAAATACGGTAATGACAAGCTTCAAAACAGAATTGCTATCAGGCGATCACGATATCGCAACTGGTGGTGATGCATACTATTTAGCTTTGTACACAAGTGCATCTTCAATTAACAGCGCAACCACTACAGTTTACACTACAGCGAACGAAGTTCCTAATAGTGGAACATATGTAGCGGGTGGATTACAGCTTGCAGGACAAGCAGTATCTGCTTCTGGTACGACTGCAATTGTAGATTTTACAGACAGATCATTTACAAGTGCAACTATCACAGCAAGATATGCATTGATTTATAAATGGAATGCTAGCCCTGGAAGTACAAAAGCTGTTTGTGTATTAGATTTTGGATCTGATCAGACATCTACAAGCGGAACATTTACGATTCAGTTTCCAGCTGCAGGTGCAAGTACTGCTATCATAAGAGTAGCATAGGAGATTAAATGGCTTTTATAACAAACGATCGAGTTAAAGTAACTTCGACGACTAACGGCACAGGTACATTTACTTTAGGTGCTGCGGTCACAGGATTTATAGATTTTAACACTGGTATAGGAAACAGTAATACTACTTACTACACTATTGTTGGTGAAGATGTTTCATCAGAATGGGAAGTAGGTATTGGAACTTATACTCACTCAGGTACAACACTATCAAGAGATACCGTAATTGGTAGTAGTAATGGGGGAGCTAAAACTGTTTTTACTACTGGAACTAAAATTGTTTTTGTTACGTTACCAGCGGACAAAGCAGTAATGAAGGACAGCTCTGGTGATTTAGTTTACGGCGACGGAACAGCAGTTGACGTAGGCGCAAGTAAAGGATTCGCAACAGCAATGGCTATTGCGTTATAATAAGGAAAAAACATGGCACAAAATTTTAGAAGATACACCTCTAACAACGTAGGAACAGTTGCGGCGACTATCGTCACAGCAAATTCATACGATGCGATAGTAGGTATATCTTTGTCGAATGTGCATACTTCTGCAATCAATGTAAGTTGTTATATTAATGACGGAACAAATGACATCTATCTTGTGAAAGATGCTCCACTTCCTGTGGGGTCTTCTTTGCAGGTTTTAGATGGGGGAGCAAAATTAGTGCTCGATGGTACTACTTCAGATGCTCTTAAAGTTATTAGTGATACAGCTTCTTCATGTGATGTATGGGTAAGCGCAGTTGATGCAATTAGTACATAAGGTTAACAATGGCTTATATCGGAAACACACCTGCTGAAGCATATATCAGCATTAGTTCACAGACGTTTACTACCATAAACGGAACGGCTTACACGTTAAGTACGACGGTAACTACTTCTGACGACATTGCGTTATTTTTAAATAACGTTAGACAAAAACCTTCAACATACACAGCAACAGGCACTACTTTAACAATGGGTACAGCTACTACAACAGCTGATGAATTGTATTGTGTCTTTTTAGGAAAAGGAATTCAAACAGTTAACCCCCCTGCTGATTCAGTAGGAACTTCTCAAATTGCAGATGATGCTGTAACAACAGCTAAATTAGATAATCTTGCTGTTACTAATGCTAAAGTTGCAGATGATGCAGTAGGAGTAGATGAATTATCAGCTACTGGAACAGCATCTGCTTCAACTTATTTAAGAGGAGATAACTCTTGGGCAGCGGTAGCTGCAGACACTAATGATAAAGTTAGTGTAAGTGCAGATGATACAACACCAGGATATTTAAATGGCAAGCTAGTTGCAGGAACTAATATTTCATTAACAGAAGGATCAGGCGGCGGTGATGAAACTTTAACCGCAGCATTTACTGGAAATCTTAATGCAAGTGTACTTAATGCAGGTACAGTTGCAACAGCAAGATTAGGAACTGGGACAGCAGACGGAACAACTTTTTTAAGAGGAGACCAAACTTATGCGGCAGCAGGTGGTGGAAAAATTAATCAGTATCAATACACAGTATTAACAGATTATTCTCAATCTTCTACAACTACTGCTACTTGGATTGATGTAACAAATCTTAATGTAAGTATTACACCATCAGCAACTGATTCAGTTATAATTATTCAATATTCATTAGTGTCCTGTAATTCAACAGGAGATTATCCT
>Ga0255048_10002048_pt1 | contig 13197 bp, 14 predicted proteins | sample JV7_2_2_MG_FD_183619 | JGI IMG/M metagenome (GOLD analysis project Ga0255048, IMG submission 183619) | Seawater microbial communities from Jervis Inlet, British Columbia, Canada - JV7_2_2 | ecosystem: Environmental > Aquatic > Marine > Inlet | place: Canada: British Columbia | collected 2016-10-06
CCACCCGACAGGAAGCTGACGGACACCTGCTCTGCCGTTGCGAGTTCAGGGACAGAAGCAACCACGTGTTCAAAGGCCGTCATGTGCGTCGGGAGCACCACGATCATCGATACTACCCGGCATCATCACCTGGTCCCTCCTGAGGCGCGCGACAATGGTGGGATGGAATACGAACACACACAGTTTGGCTACACAGGCATCCTGACCTCGTTCCTCATGATCGGCATCACGTGGTTCTCGCTGCCGGAGACGTTCTCAGACAGCACTTGGGGTGGAGTCCTTCTTGTGGTGTTCATCGTCGGCATCGTCGCTGTCACGTTCTGGTTCAGTCGATTGGCGGTGACCGTTGCTGACGGTGAGCTCACCGCGACGTTCGGACTCGGCAAACCCCATCGGGTGGTCGCACTCTCCGAGGTGGTGGGTGTACGACAGGTCCGCAACAGCTGGATTCAGGGATGGGGCGTCCGCAGCGTCTCCAAAGGTTGGATGTACAACGTGTGGGGATTGGACGCCGTTGAGGTCGAGCTGGGCTCCGGTACGGTCTTTCGTGTCGGTACCGACGACAGTGACCAGTTGCACGCGGCGATCTCGCTGAGTACGAGCTGAGCACGATCCACCGAGGTTTCATATTGACAGATGTCTATATGTACAGTATGGTCCCGTACATAGACAGACATCTATACGAAGGGATCCGCACATGACGACCGCTGACATCACCGAGAAGGTCCGCCAGAAGTATGCCGAGGCAGCGACCAGTGTCGATTCGTCTTGCTGCGGACCTGATTGTTGCGATGGGTCAGCATCGGATGCGTTCAAGACGTCTGACCCTGAGAAGTTCGGGACGCTGCTCTACGAAGCCGCCGACCTCATCGACGTGCCGGACGGCGCGGCACTCGCCTCCCTCGGGTGCGGCAACCCAACAGCCGTGGCAGACCTCAAACCCGGAGAGACCGTCCTCGACCTTGGATCGGGAGCTGGGATCGACGTACTGCTCTCCGCAAAGCGGGTGGGTCCAGAAGGATTCGCCTATGGGATCGACATGACCGATGAGATGCTTGACCTCGCTCGCAAGCATCAGACGGAAGCCGGCGCTGAGAACGTCGAGTTTCGGAAGGGGACCATTGAGGACATACCTCTCGACGGTGAGGCCGTTGACGTAGTCATCTCCAACTGCGTGATCAATCTCTCGGCTGACAAGCCAGCGGTCCTCGCCGAGATGTACCGCGTCCTCAAGCCCGGAGGCCGTCTCGGGATCTCGGATGTCGTGGCAGACAACGAACTCACCGCCGACGAGCGCCTTGAGCGTGGTAGTTGGGTCGGATGCATCGCTGGTGCGCTCAGCTTCGAGGAATACGAAAACGGCCTGGCAAGCGTTGGCTTCTCTGACATCTCGATCGAGCCAACGCACGCGGTGGCGGACGGCATGCATTCGGCGACGATCAGGGCAACAAAGCCCAACTGATCTCGGGAGACCTACAACGTACGCAACGCGTCCGTCGGCGAAACCCTCGCTGCGCGCATCGCCGGATAGAGCCCGGCAACCGCGCCGATGAGTAGTGCAGCGAGAATCCCGCCGACGATCGCGATCAGGGGAACGAGCACATCCCATCCCTGGGAGGCCGCGTACCCTGCCGTTACCAGTGCACCGAGAAGGACGCCACCCACTCCGCCGAAGCTTGCAAGCAGCAGTGACTCCCCGAGGAACTGGACCGCGATGTGGCGGCGTGTCGCACCAAGAGCCCTGCGGAGACCGATCTCGCCGCGACGCTCCATGACCGAAATCACCATCACGTTCGCGATGCCGACTCCGCCGACGAGGAGCGCCACCGCTCCGAGGCCGAGGAAGAGGTTCGTCAGGGCGGTGTCAGCTGCCTCCCTGGCTTCGAGTGCATCGGATGGCCTTGTGACTTGCACCTGATCAGGGTTCTCTGGGTTGATCGTTGCTGGCATGACGTTTCGCACTTCATCGATTTCACTCGGTGTTGTGCGAACGTAGATCGTGCCGATTACGCCGTCGTAGTCCAGGAATGTCTCTGCCGCGCTCTCGCTGACGAGGGCGGCGCGGTCGATGTTCGGTGACAGCGCGAGCGAGTCCATGATCCCGACAACGGCGAACCACTCGTCGCCAAGATACACGTCGATCGACGGATCAACCGAACGGATACCGAGCCGCTCCGCTGTGACAGACCCAAGGACTGTCACCGGGAAGTCAGGGGTCGCACTGTCGAGGAATACGCCGTCAGCCATTGACCCTTGGAGGGTATCCAGAAGATCCTGGTCGGAGACGAGCACGCTGAGTCCACCTGTCTGGGTGTCGGGAACGAGATCGTTCTTGAAGATCCGGGCACCGGCAGCGTCCCCCACCCACGAAACGGTTTCGACGGGACCTATGCGTGAAGCCATGATTACCGCTTCCTCGGGCAGGGTGCCAGGTCCGAGGCCGATACCTGTGCTCGCTTCAACCTGAAGCATGTTGGTTCCGAGCGCATCGAGCTGGGACAGCAGGTCGGACTTGGAACTCTCAGAGAGGCCTAGGACTGCGACCATGGCGCCGATGCCGATCATGATGCCGAGTGCGGAGAGAACTGACCGAAGACGCCTCGTCCTGAGACCGATCCCTGCAGCCCTGGCCATGTCCGCAGGTGCGAGGCGAGAGGGAGACCGTTCGTCCAGTGTCGTCATATCGCCACACCGGCCCGGTCGTCAACGATGGCCCCGTCAAGCATCGAGATCTGGCGCGGAAGGCGATCGGCGAGCGCTCGATCATGAGTGATCACGACGATCGTGGTGCCTTCTTCGTTGAGTATCTCCATCAGCTTGAGAATGTCCAGGCCTGTCTTGCTATCAAGGTTTCCGGTTGGTTCGTCGGCGAGCACAAGCCGAGGGCTGCCGACGAGCGCTCGAGCGATCGCGACACGTTGGCGCTCCCCACCGGAGAGCTTCGTTGCCATGTGGCTCGCTCTCGCCGCAAGGCCGACCCGCTCGAGAGCATCGGCTGCGAGTTCCCGCCGATCCTTGAGCACCATGCCTGTGTACAGAAGGCCGTCAGCGACGTTGTCGAGCGCCGACTCCCCTGCCAGCAGAAAGAACTGCTGGAATACGAATCCTATGTGGTGCGCTCTGAGCGCGGAGAGGTCAGTATCAGACAGTTTGGCCACATCGACTCCGGCCACTTCGACCGTGCCTTTGGTTGCACGGTCCAATGTGCCCATGATGTGGAGCAGCGTCGATTTTCCCGATCCCGAGGGTCCCACGACGGCAACGAGTTCCCCATCGTCAATCGACAGGTCAACGCCGGCGAGGGCGTGAATGGGTGGCGTGCCAGGGTATGTCTTGACGACTCCCTCGAGGTGGAGCGCTCGGCTCATGGAACGACTACGACATCGCCAGCGGATAGACCGCCCGACGTAACCTCAACAAGACCGTCCGCGAACAGGCCGGTCTCAACACCGACAAGACGCGTGGAACCGTCTTCGTCGAATACCTCAACGGCGTAACCGCCTTCGGATAACGCCAGCAGCGCTGTCACCGGGACAGCAAGGACGTTGCTCGCCGAGTCGGACACGATCAACACATCAACCGGTGCCTCATCCAGACCAAGAGTTGCCTCAGGATCGTCGATCGTCACAATCATCTCGAAGAAGCTCTCGCCGGCTTGGTTCGCCTGGGCAACGGTGCCAATCGATGTGACGGTCGCGGCAACGACGGTCTCATCGGGAAGCTCAACCTCAACAGCGTCACCCGACTCGACGAGTGACTGATCTGTTGTAGAGAGTTGAACTGTGACGAATGTCGAGCTCGCCGATGTCATGAGGACCGGAGATCCGTTGGACGCTTGATCACCCATGGACACGACAACTTCTCCGACGCGGATGCTGTCGGTGAGGAACACGATTTCTCCAAGGTTCACGACGCCATCAGGATGCGCACCCGTAGAGACCTGCCATGCGACCACTGCTTCGAGCGTATCGTCGTCGAAGGACTCGATCGTGCGATCGAACGACGCGAATCCCAGATCGATGAGAGAATCTCGGAGCTGTGCGACGTCCTGGCCTTCATCCCCAAGAGCCATGGTTCTGAAGACGGGGATGTTGCCGTAGAGCAGAACCGTCGGCCGCGTGTCAGTGCGGTACAGCACATCTCCCTGTTCGATGATGGCTCCCTCGGCGGCAATCTCCGTGTAGGTGCCCTCAACGGCTGCCGAGAGTGCAATGACCGGTTGGCCGAACTGCACCTGATCGCCATCGGCCACAAGCGCCTCGGCGACGTAGGTTGGGCCAGCAGCGAAGAGCATCTCACCAAGTGAGAATCCGCCGTCCTCTTCCGCGCCAATAGCCTCTTGGAGGAGTTCAATCGCGTCCGATGTTGCGGAAGTGAAGTCCTCGTCGATCTCGATATCGCCGTCGGGGTCATACCCGAGGTCAACAAGCGATTGCTCGAGCGACATCACGTCCGGCCCATCACTCGTCCTTCGGTCGAGCGTCCGGTAGACGGGTGTGTCCCCATACAGCACGATGACCGGACCCGTGTTGACGTCATACAGGACATCACCTTCGAGGATCACGATGCCCTCGTCCGGTGCACTCGTCACCACTCCGGCCAGCCCGCCGTATACGGTATCGACACCTTCGGATGAGGTCCGGAACCCGATCGCGTCGGCGTCGCCGTAACCGAGCGTCCCAGAGAGTGTCTCGTCAACGACGAGATCCTGCCTCGTGACAGTCGCCGTGGAGAGTTCCTGACTGCCGTTCGCTGCTGGCTCCTCGGCTGAGTTGGTGACGAGAGCCACGATGGCGATCGCGGCTGCGACCGCGAGAACAGCAATGATCCAGAGCCACAAACGTCTTCTCTTCGCTGGCTCGCTTGTCTCTTCGACGTCTGATTCCACGGCGTTGGTCATATCTGATCCCGACTGCTCGGAGGTTTCCATCATCCGTTGCCGCCTCGGCCGCCACCGCCCACGAAGGGCAGGTTCTCAAATATGTGTTCACACTCCGCCAATGCAGCAATGAAGTCGGGATCATCTGGATCAAGCTCTCCGCCGAATGGACCTCCGCCGGAGCCGCCTTCTCCGCGATTGGCGAAGCTCGCCAAGTCAGGATCTGGCATGTCGTAACCGTTGTCACGCATGCATGCGGCGAACTCGACAAGCGTGTCCTCCACCTCGGTGACATCAATGCTGCCTGGACCGAACGCGAGCCCCTCAAGATGGTCCTGGCACGCCTCGAAGGCCGTCCGCGTGGTCTCACGTTCATCCTCGCCGCCTCGCAGGCTGAACTGCGGGACACCGTCTGCGTCGAGGGTCGGATCCTCGAATCCCTCAACGCCGTTCTCGCGCATGCATGCAGCGAACTCGAGGAGGATCTCTTCGTCGTCGGCTGACGTGTCGTCGTCTGCGTCCTCGACGATCGTCGAGTCGGTGCCGCTCAGCGAAGCGACGCCATCGCTGTCTGCGCTGCTACATGCTGCGACGAGCAGTCCAAGCGCCATGATTGTGATCAATACCCGGTTCATACCAACTCCAGTGTGATGTGACACGAAAGCTATCGCTCGAAGACAGATATACCGTAGGAATAGCGTGAGAACGTTATGAGAATCGAACCCGGGTATATGGTGCAGTATGCATCCCGAAGACGAGTCAGAGTCCTTCGAATCGTTCCGCAAGTCGTTCTCATACGGGACTCGCACCGATCTTGACTTCAAGTTCTTCAAGAGCATGTCCGACGACGATGTCGCGGCACTCCTGCAGGCCCTACTGGCTGACCTCGGCGATGCGTACGACACGGGCGACATACTCCCGCTGATCCAGAGCGCAATCGCGGCCCAGGCCGCGGGATACGCACCCGATCCGAGTGTTCGGTCGCGGTACGAGTACGAAGATGGTCCTTGGAATGAAGCCCGCACACCGGTTGCACAGTCACGCGTAGGAATGCTCACGACATCTGGCCACTTCGTCGCCGGCGACGATCCCGAGCCGTTCGGCGAGACGGACATGACACAAGAGGAGGCCGTTGACCGAATAAGCGAATTCCTCAGGCACGCTCCCGCCATGTCCGAGATACCTTCTTCAACCGCCACCGCCGATTTGCGGGTCCGTCACGGTGGATACGACACTCGCTCCGCGACACGAGACGCCAATGCAACATTCCCGATCGACGGGCTGCGTACCGCTGCCGATGATGGACGTGTCGGCGAACTTGCCTCAACATTCTTCTCGTTTCCTGGCGCCACGTCCCAGGGTCGGCTCCGCAAGCTCCTACCCGAGTGGGTTGCTCGCATCAAAGAAGAGGACGTCGACTTCATGCTCCTCGTACCCGTTTGACCTGTCTGCCACGTGTCGGTCGGACACGTATCGCGGGCGATAGAAGAGTCAGGGATTCCTACCGTGACCGTGATGGTGAGCGCCTTTGAACACGTGGCACGGGTCATGAAGATCCCCCGCACTCTGACCGTGAGACATCCCATGGGCCGCCCGCTCGGCGCAGCAGGCGACAAGGAGCGACATAGCGAAGTTCTCAACGCTGCGTTCGATCTGCTCGAATCGGCCACAGCCAACGGCACGCTTGTTGAGTTTCCCAAGGACTTCAGACCCACGCCCCGCGGCTAGTCGACACGCACGGCTCTCGTCGCGATGTACGCGCCGACGAGCACGACAGCCACACCAACGATCGCGATCGGTTGGACGACCTCGTCCCTGAACACGACACCGAGGACGATCGCCACGATGGGTATGAGATACGTTGTCGTCGACATCCGCGGCGCCCCGACTCTGCCCGCAAGTGTCGCACTTAGCGCACGAACGATCCCGGTTCCGACAACACCGAGGATTACTACAGCTACGAGTGCGCTCTGGGTGAACTCAGATTCAGAGAGTCCTACCGCAGCGAATGGCAGCAGCACGAAACTCGACAAGATCAGGGCCCACAGCGTCACCGCAGGGCCGCCGTATCTCTGTTGGAGCGGTACGAGAAGATTCCCGCTGAGTGCGTAGCCGATGACCGCAAGAAACACGAGGCCGACGCCAGCCGGATCAGCCTCGGCACCGCGAAGCGAAGGCAGCGTCATCATGAATATGCCTGCGAACCCAACTGTGATGCCAACCGTCTGAGCCCGACCGGGGAGCCTCTTGAGAAGAAGGGCCGCAACGATGAGGCTGAGAATCGGGACTCCAGCCGTGACCATGCCTGCAACAGCAGAGTCCAACGACGTTTCCGCCGTGGCGTAGAGCCACGCCGGAGCAGCGTTGCCCAACACCGCCACAGCGGAGATGCGAAGCCAATCCCCTCTCTGGATGATGCGACGGGATCTCTTGAACAGCGCCAACGCTGCGGCTCCGAGCGCTACCCGACCGAATGCGACGACACCGGGAGCCAGATGGTCTACGCCGAGGGCTATCCACAGGAACGCGGAGCCCCAGATGATTCCGATCGTGAGCGTCAGACCCCACTCTGTGGGGCCGTACGCGTCCGGATGTGATCCAACATTGGTGAGCGATGATGTCATGGTCTTGTTCCTGGTCGACCGCACGTTACCGGCCGTTCGGTGGCGCCCACGCTGCCCATGTCGCACGCTCGATCACGACCGGATCACCGCCGGTGACAGGTTGGATGACCACCACTGGTTGACGATCAACAACAGACGGATATCCGATGAAGTCGCCTGACGCCGACCACAGATGAACCGACTGTGCGTACTGATCGAAGAACGGCACGAGATTCCGGAACCACGGCGGCTGGAGCGTGAACGTCGTCAGTTCCATGTTCGAGCCATTGGACCACATGCTCCACACCAGTGACAGTGGTGCGTCACCGACGGTGGCGTAGAGAAGCCTCTCTCCCTCTCGATCCCACTGATACAGGACGGCGAGTTCATCGGACACCATCTGGAGGTCCTCAGTGCCGAGTTCGATCACGACGAGGCTCCCTCCGGGAATCGACGGCAGGGTTTGGAGCCGAATGCCTGCTGCGATCGAGCCCGCATCCGGGCGTTCGATAGCCTGGACCGCGATCAGATCACGAACAGCGACGAACCCGACAGGGCCATCGACGTCGGCGACATCTGTGAACACTCCAGCGCTCCATACGGTGAGGCGCTGGTCGTCGTTGACTGTTCGCAGCGTCACCAAGCCGGCATCGACCCACACGGGGGTCTGGTACAACCCAGCGTCGCTCAGGATGGTCTCCGTCGCATCTCCGTGCACGATGTCGAGGTGTTGGCCAGCGATGTGGACGGCCAGCGACACGCCGTCAGCAGACCAGCTTGTGTAGAACGGTGACTCGGTCGACAGAGTTGTCACACCACCGGTGGCATCGACGAACTCAGCAATGAGACCCCTGCCAAGAGGATCGTTGCGCAATGACGTGGTCGCGTATGGACCATCAGCAGGTGCCGGCGAGAAGTAGAACGGCGGAGTCTCCATCGGTGCCCTCCAAGCGACGACTCCGGTGGCCGCGTCCATCGCGCTGAGCGAGTGATCGCCCGATTCCGAGATCTCCGAGAAGACAACCGTTGACGCGTCGAGCCAGGTCGGCTGGCGAAAGATGTGACCGTCGGGTGGGTCCAGCCGAACGACTTCGTCACCGGTGGCTTCATAGACGACAATTGAGCCTGTGACTGTCGAGACAACGATCAACTCGTTCGGATCCGCTACAGGGGCCGTAGTCGTCGTTGCCAACGTCGAGTGCGAGATGGGTTCTGCCGCCGGCTCGCACGCAGCCGCAATGACACCACAGAGTACGAGAACAGAGATGAATCGGGGCACAACCCAATGCTACGTCGCCTCGTTGCGACCGATGACGTTACCGCTCGGTCAGGCGACGGTTCCGCCTGGTGATACTGGGCTGTCAGGTGATATCAGAACGACGCCTTCCTTCGTCAGTGCTCCCAACACGAGGACATCCGACCGGAATCCGCCGACTCGCACGGGCTCGAACCCCGTGACGACAACGACCTGCCGACCGATGAGTCCAACCGTCGCGTAGAGGTCTGTGATCTTTGCCGAAGACTGAGCGGGATCGGATTCGCCCACATCGATCCACAGTTTGTAGGCAGCGTCGCGAGCTCCACTGTTGGGCTCGGCCCTCACGACGGTGCCGACGCGCAGGCCCAGCGCCTCAAAATCCTCAAGCGTTGGTGAATCGGTCATGGCACCACCGTAGCGACGGCAATCGACCCCGTGGGAGCACCCCGAGCGCTGATGTACTCGCACGAAGCGGGTACCGTTGCCAGCCCAACATCTTCGAGGACCCATGCCAGACTCAGACGCCGCCAACATGCCAGATGGAAGAGATCTTCTGCGAACGATGGGGTGGGAGTCGCTCCCCTTCTCATGCCTCGGGCTCGTTCGTCGGACAGGCGACGTCAAGGGCGACACGATCTGGTCCTGGATCATCCTTGTCCCATGGAGTTCTGAAGGGAAGCCATGGATAGATGGCACGGAGATCGTCAAGGCATCCACGAAGTCGGAGGCTGACGAGCGAGCCTCCGTTCTCTCCAAGATGCGAGGCATCCTCGACGATCGCTACGGCGAGACGGTCGGCAACCGTGCGGTCGATGACTTCTTGGCTGAGGTCCTCGACGAGGCCTGATCTGACCGTCCGCGCCCTAGGACTGCCAAGCTCGGATGGCTCCCAGAAACTCGTCGCCGTACGTCTCAATCTTCTTTGCACCGACACCGCTGATTCCGAGCAGCTCTCGACGGTCCGATGGCATCGTTGATGCCATCTCGCGGAGTGTGGCGTCGTTGAACACCATGTACGCCGGCAGGTCACGCTCGCGGGCCAGCTGCATCCGCAGCGACCGCAGCTCTTCGAAGAGCTCATCTGCGCCGTCGGTGAGTTCAATCTGGCCTCGAGGCGCCTTGGGCGCACGCGGAGTGGCGACCGAATCGAGATCCGCTCCGAGGTCGACGCACCAGTCGCATGACCCTTCGCAGTCATCGATCTGCTCCCCGAAGTAGCTTGCGAGCGCTCGATGTCTGCATCGTCCAGACTCAGCGAAGTCGTACATCTGTCGAATGTGAGACTTCTGAGACGTTTCGTTGTCGTTGCCTGACACCATTCGCTCGAGCTGGATCACATCAGCCCACGAGTAGAACAGATAGCAGTCGCTGTCGACACCGTCACGGCCCGCACGCCCGATCTCCTGGTAGTAGCCCTCGATCGACTTGGGCATGTCCCTGTGGATCACGAACCGAACGTTCGACTTGTCGATGCCCATCCCGAAGGCAACCGTGGCGCACACAACATCGATGTTGTCCCTGATGAAGTCATCCTGCACCTTCGTGCGCTGATCGGCTTCGAGCCCCGCGTGATACGCGCCCGCCCGTATACCGATCGACCGGAGGTATTCAGCGGTCGACTCCGCCGATTTGCGCGACAGCGTGTAGACGATGCCGCTATCGCCCTTGTGCTTCGTGCAGATCTTCCCGATGTAGTCCTTCACCTTGATCTGGACACCATCGTGGGTGCCCTTCTTGAACACGTGGAGCTTGAGGTTCGGCCGGAAGAACGACGTCTGGACGATCAATGGATCAGAAAGATCGAGCTGTGCTGCAATGTCGTCCCTGACGCGATCGGTCGCCGTCGCCGTCAAGGCAAGCACTGGCACGCCAAATCGCGACTTGAGATTCGTTAGCTGGCGGTACGCGGGTCTGAAGTCGTGGCCCCATTGGGAGATGCAGTGGGCCTCGTCGACGGCGATGAGCGTGACGTCGACCTCATTGAGAATCGAGCCGACCGACGCAATCAGTCCCTCGGGGGCAACATAGACAAGCTCGTACTCCCCGGCCCTCAGCGCAGCAATCCTCCGACTGCGCTCGTCCCAGTCGATGCTCGAATTAATGAACGTGGCCCTGATGCCGTTCTCCTGGGCTGCGTCGACCTGGTCCTTCATCAACGCAATGAGCGGCGACACGACGAGGGTTGTTCCTCCGGTTAGCCTGGCAGACAGTTGGTAGGTGAGGGACTTGCCAGAGCCGGTCGGCATCACCGCGAGGCAGTCCCTGGCGCCGAGCGCGGCATCGATGACATCTTGCTGTCCCGGCCGAAACGTCTGATACCCGAATGTGCTCGACAGCTGTTCGAGAATGGCTTCGGGTCCAACTACAACTGGCTGACGCGTCAGCCTGGGCTGCTCAGGGGAGTCGACCGGGGCGCTGCTCATCCCTGTCGCCGGTCGGTCGACGGAATCGCCTTCGGCTGCGAGCATCTCCCAGTATGCATCGTCCCCAGCGGGGCCCGAGTTGGCATCGAAATCGGTCACGTCACCAGCTTACGGAGCCCGCCAGACTCTCGATGAGCGGGTCGCGCCCGAAGAATGTCTGTAACGCCGAGCGCCTTGGTTCGTCTCTACAAGTAAGGAGCCACCGGGCAGTGGTTGGGAAGGCGTCGCCATTGAGCGCCTAAGGAAAGAGACCACATGAAACGACTTGCGATCATCAGCGTTGCCGTGTTGCTGTTTGCGTCAACCACCACCATCGCGTTGGCTGATGATGCCGACGCCACAGAGACGACCGAACTCAGCGACGCGCAGACGCGGAAGGCGCAGCTACTCGCTGACTATGTCGTGGGCGAAGATGCGGCGGAAGGCGAAGCAGAAGCGGCAGTGGACAAGATCGTTGCTCTGAGGACCGGGAGCCCTGCAATCGGTTGGGGCGCAATGTTCAAACTGCTCCAACTCGCGAAAGCCACGGACACGACCCTGGATCTTCTGGTGGCCGACGGCCTTGAAGACGGGTGGGCCTTCGGACGTCGCCTCAAGGCCCTGGAACAAGAACACAAGGACCGCCTCGAAGGGACTCCGAAGAACTTCGGACAGCTCAAGAAGCTGGCCAAGGAACCCAAGAGCAACCAAGGGAAGAAGCCCTAACGGTAAGAGTCACGCCTCGCTGATCGGGCCTCCTGGTGGAGGAGCCCGATGGCGTTACCTGAGACGTGAAAGCTCGGCAAGAACCCGATCGACTTCGTCAGCGGTGTTGTAGTGGACGAACCCGATCCGAATGAGTCCATCAGGAGCCAGTTCGAGGCGATGCATGACCTCCCATGCGTAGTAGTCACCAGACCACACAAATATGCCCCGCTCACCGAGGGCGCGTTCAACGTCAGCAGGTTTCACGCCATCCACGTCAATAGCGAATGTCGCCGTGCGGTGATCGGTGGTCGCGTGGCCGAACAGCGTGATCGCCGGCATCTCAGCGATCCCCGCAATGAATCTCTCTGAAAGTGATGTCTCGTGTGTATGGATTGCCTCGTACGCCGAGATGATCCGCTCGCGTCGAGTCTCGCCCTCTCCCATGGATGCGATGTAGTCGACAGCAGCGTTGACGCCCGCCAGCGACTCGAAGGACTGCGTCCCAGTCTCCCACCGGTCTGGCGAGGCATCGGAGGCTGGCCGCAGCTTGTAGGGCGCGAGTTCGCTCAGAATCTCGTCCTTGCCGTACAGGCATCCGGTGTGCGGTCCGAACCACTTGTAGGCAGACGCGACGAGGAAGTCCGTTCCCGTTGTTTTGACGTCGATGAGACCGTGGGGTGAGTAGTGGACTGCATCGACATACGTCAGAGCACCGACGCTGTGTGCTCGGCGGACGATCTCGGCAACGGGGGCAATGGTGCCGACCGCGTTCGAGGCGTGCGTGAACGCAATGAGCCGCGTGCGATCGTCGAGTGCAGTGTCGAGCGCGTCTGAGTCGAGGTCGCATCCCTTGGCCGGGTCAAAGTCGATGAACCGAACAGTGACTCCCGCATCGGACGCTGCCTGCATCCACGGCGAGACGTTCGCATCGTGGTCGAGACGGGTCAGGACAATGTTGTCTCCAGTCGTCCACGTTCTTGCCAACGCTCGCGACATTGCATACGTAAGTGACGTCATGTTCTGCCCGAACACGATCTCGTGAGGGTTCGCTCCGAAGAGATCCGCTACCGCTGAACGTGCTCCGTTGACCGTGGCGTCAGTTTCGACGGAGGTTGCAAACGATCCACCGTGGTTGCTGCCGCCTCGATGCATGAATCCAGCCATCGCTTCGATCACGGACGCGTGCACCTGAGTGCCGCCGGGGCCATCGAGATATGCAGCTTGCCTGCCGTTCACGACGCGCTCGAGAGCGGGGAATCCCGCACGGATCTGATCGATATCGAATGCCATCATCCGAGCTTAGGAGATGGCCGTCATGGTCGATGCACATCCCCAGCCGTCAAGACG
>Ga0255048_10002050_pt1 | contig 13195 bp, 17 predicted proteins | sample JV7_2_2_MG_FD_183619 | JGI IMG/M metagenome (GOLD analysis project Ga0255048, IMG submission 183619) | Seawater microbial communities from Jervis Inlet, British Columbia, Canada - JV7_2_2 | ecosystem: Environmental > Aquatic > Marine > Inlet | place: Canada: British Columbia | collected 2016-10-06
ACCATCAAGACACCAACTACTAACCCAGAAACTACTAAGAGTGAGAGTGAGCAGAAAACTGAGGACTAGAGAATTTGCTAAGCTCCTACACTTAGCAATATGGAATAAGCTACTAGGCTAGTAGCTAGCAAGGAAGCAACCATTCTCAACCTATCTAGCAGTAGATAGGACGGCGAACCAGCTACTAGCTCCCCTAGTATGCTGGCTTTCTGCTATCTGAGCTTTGCTCAATCATCTTTGAATCTATCCACTGGAGACTATCATGTCACTAGCTGACCAACTTAAAGCCCAAGCAGCAGCCAAGGCAGCAGTAACAGTAGTGGCTACTGACACTGCCCCGGCTAAGCTAACCCTCAAGATCAAGCCTAAGCCAGACTCACCCAGCTCAGCACCTACTCCAGCAGAACCGACTGGAAAGGAAAGCATCCTAGTCCGTAGACTAAGAGAACAAAAAGAACGTACTGCCGGTCTAGCTCCTACTCCTGAGCAGCAAGCAGCTACTACTAGTAGAGATCAACTCAAGCCAGAAGTAGCAGCCCAGCGCACCGGCTCGCAGCTACTAGCCAAGCATGCGCTTAGCTTACCATCTACTGCCATCTGTAAGCAGATCCCAGAACTAGCTCCACCAGTAGAGCCACAAGGTAGAGTCGAGAAGCATGAGATAACTTTTGATCTATTGAATGAAGAGCAGCAAGCAGCAGTGAAGCTAGCTACTAGTGGCCTATCCTTTGTCCTGCTAGGTAGTGCTGGTACTGGTAAGACTACCACCCAGCGGATAGTATTAGAGGAGCTGCTATTCAGTAACCAGCTCAGGCAAGTACCAGAAGACTTCGAGCATAAGTACCTACCACGTGGTATCGAGTCCATAGTAGTAATGAGCTACATGAACAAGGCAGTGAATAACATACGAGCTGCTCTACCACCTCAATTCAAAGCTAACGCTATCACCATCCACAAGTTCCTAGAGTACTCACCAGTAGATACTGAGTACACTGACTTAGATGAAGATGGCAACGAGATAGAAAAGACCAAGCGTACATTCGAACCACTACGCAATGCTGACAACCAAGTACTAGGTATCACCCACATAGTGGTAGAAGAAGCATCTACTGTAGACATGCTACTATGGGACAAGTTACTTGATGCCCTACCTGACCGTGGTGCTGGCATAGTCTTCATCCTACTTGGTGACATCAAGCAGCTACCTCCAGTCTTTGGTATGGCAGTCCTAGCTAACAAGCTACCAGATCCAGACGTACCTAAGGTGGAACTAACTAAGATCTACCGTACTGCTGAGGACTCTAAGATCAAGCAGTTTGCTATAGCCATCAATGAGGGTGTGCCATTCAGTGATCAAGAGCTGAGAGATAAGTTTAGCAAAGAAGGTGAGATGGAGTTCATCAACTTAAGTGGCAAGCGCTCAGATGGTACTGTGATACCAAGGGTAGAAGCTAACTTGAGAGTACGCCCACTAGTTAACATGTATCGCAAGCTGCTAGAGGATGGTGAGTTCATACCCTTCCGTGATGTGATACTCTGTCCCTATCGAGTTAACAACAATGACGGGATCAACTGTACTAACATCAATGAGAGACTAGCTGACTGGCATGGCAAGAGTAGAGAAGCTACTATCCATGAGGTGATAGCTGGTGGAGTTAGGAAGTACCTAGCAGTAGGTGATCCTATCTACCTCAACAAGAAAGAGTATACTATCACTAACATTGACACCAACAGCAAGTATCAAGGCATACCACCTAAGTACCCACATACTCAGCTAAATCGCTGGGGACACTATGAAGGTGAGGAAGCAGATGAACTCAACTTAGAAGGTAGTGCCGATGTAGAAACTATCCTGTCTATAGTCCTAGATCCTAACAGGTCAGACGATGAAGAGACTACCAGAACAGCTAGTCACACTCTAACCCTACGCCCTGAGAATGTAGGTGAGGAAGATGCTAGCGAGGTAGAAGTCTACACCACTGGGGACATAGCTAGTATCGAGTTTGCCTATGCTCTAACTGTACACAAGTCAATAGGCTCAGAGTGGGAGCGAGTTTACCTCTGCTTACATCACAGCATGATGGGTATGCTTAGTCGTGAGCTACTCTACACTGGAGTTACCCGTGCTAAGTTATTCCTGCAAATAGTGTATGATGGCCACAACCACAATGCCTTCAAGCCTAACACTAGCATCATAAGCAAGGCTATACTGTCACCCCAGATCAAAGGTGAGACACTAGCTGAGAAGATAGAGTGGCTAGAGAAAGAAGCTAAGCGCAAGAGTGAATCAACCTCCGGCCTGCTTAAGAAGATAAGTGCCGGTGCTAAACTAACCCTACCCAGCTCTAAGTAGAGCTACCAACTACCAGCTCCCAGAGCTAAGGACTACCAAGATGAAACTAAGTGACGAACTCCAGCAACTACATGACTGCGGTGACGTAGGTCAATGTGTGAAAGGCCTAGCTGAGCAAGCTAGAGTCCTAGAAGCTAACCAAGCTCGCACACTGACAACTGAACTGTACCATGTACAGGATAGTAAGTTTATCCTTGACATAGATCGAGCAGTTGATGCGCTATCACTTGAGCAACTACGATCACTAGCTGAGACGAAAGATGCCAGAGTGCTAGCACGCGATACACTGGTTCTTCTACTGGAGCAGGTAATAACTAAACTCAACTCAACGGAATTTAAGTAATGACTAACTCAACCTCCCCAACTACCAAGCAACAACAACGATGCCGCCGTAAAGGCCAGCTAGCTACTGGCACTTGCCCTCACCATACAGTAGGAGACTCCAACCTATGTGGGCTAGCTGACGATGAAGTATGTGACAGTCAGTACACCACTCAAGTACCAGCCACTGCCCAGCTCCCAGCTGAGGAAGCATTCCGCACAGGTTACGACTTAGTAACTGAGTTCAATGAGGCAGTGGATCGCTATGAGTTAAACCAACATCAAGTGATCGGAATCAAACCTAGCCCTGACTCAGCCATCTACATGGCACCAGACATCTGGCTAGTAGCACTAGAAGCACAGCAGCCTGACCCAGACAAAGGCCAGATGGCAGTAGCATACAACACCACTGTCCTACTACAGTACAAGTCAACTCTAGTCGGATCTAGCTTAATAGAGCAAGCTTGGCTAGTATATGAAGAATGTCCCTCAGGTTTTGATACTTGGTGTCTCCATAAGATGCCAACAGCACCAGCTAAGAACAAACCTTTCCTGCTTGTAGACTACTGCATGACTAGTGAGCAGATCTGCCAGCAGATAGATGAAGGGATAGATACTATCTATGCAGGTGCACTAACTGCGAAGCCCACTGACTAGCCCAGAAGAAGAATCTACCTCACTTCGAGGTAGTCAACCCAAGTCTATAGGAGACTTACTATGACAGATGAAACTAACGCCCTAGCAGGCTTAACCAAGATAGCTCAGAAGAATGCAGCTCCCAGTGCTGAACTTACGCCCACACCAGCTGAACTAGCTGCGCAGTTAGGTTCAACAGTCGGTACTACGGGTACTGCGTCCGGTGTAGCCCAAACTGAAAAGCTGGCAGCCGCCCCAACTGAAACTGAGCCTGAGATTGAATACCCTACTGCACCAGTGCAAGCTAACCTGATTCAGAAAGGTACTTTGATCCTAGTAGGTAGCTCAGTCTACCGAGTAGCTAAGCAGGCTAGCCTAACTGTGCATCAAGGCCAAGAGCGTTCTACTCCTGGGAGTGCTACCCTACATGCTGGTAAGTCACAGCAGAGTAGCCTTACTATCCACGGTTACAACCTCTACAAGTTAGCTCACCCTGAGACTCCAGCAGGTCACAGTGGCGGAGTTATCCGAGGCATGACCACAGCAGGCTCGCTATCCCAGTATGATGGCTAACCTAGTTAGTCACAATCTACTTAAGACCTGCCTAGTGCAGGTTTTCTGGGTACTAGCAATCAGGCTAGCTAACTAAGTCAACTAGGACTACTACTATGTCAACTCCAACTACTCCAACCCCTACCTCTGCTACTGCTCCTTACGTGCCACCTGCTTTCATACTTGAGGATGTAGTTGCTCGCATCCACAAAGGTGGTCAGCTGACTCACGAGGAGCGTAGCTTCCTAAAGGCTGAGCTGAAAGGCAAACCAATCACTGCCTATGATCTGCGTAACCCTAACTGGAAAGCTAACCTAGCTTACCGCACTTCTCCAATCTGCCGTGCTCACATAGGTGCTCACGCTGACCACCATGCTGACACTGTAGCTCGCAAGCGGAAGCAAGCTAACTTTGTACAACATAAGGTAGTACGCGGCGTGCCTACACTAGTAGACATGATAGCAGCTCTGCACGGACGGCAAGGTTTGCAGTATGCGCCAGCATACTAGGTGCTACTAACTACCTAGAAATAGATTGACAACCTTAACTTTAAATGAGAGAATTATTAGATCGGGTAGCTGGGCACGCAACTACTATCCCGATCTAATTACTACAGCCTATGAAATACGAAGCGATCATAGATCATCTAGTAGCCAACCCTAAAGCTACTATCTTACTAGATTTCCCAGACACAGTATCAACCAAGAAGGCGGCTAACGCTGCTAGGTCTGGTTGCCACCGAGCTAAGGAAGTACACAACCGAGCAATGGCTATGCTAGATGAGCCACTCTGGTCTGAGTCTATTAAGATAGAAGTTAGAGGTAAGCAGTTAGCACTATCATTAGGCAGTACCCGATCCATACCATTCACCCTATCAGTAGCACCTAGCCCAGAAGCTAGCTCAACTGAGACACCCAGCGAGGAAGACTAATGAGTGCCAACTACAGAGTTAGCGTATATGAAGAAGCGTGGCAGAGACTACGCGGTTCAGGTGAGCTAAGTATCCAGCCTAACTTTGATGAGGATGCTACTGAGGAAGAGAAGAAAGCAGCTTTCCTACGTATCCGAGAAGGTATCACCAAGCGCAAGTGTGAAGACACTCAGTACCGTGAGACTAACCCAGCAGCTAAGATCAAAGTAGTTGAACGTAACTACGTAGATAACTACATGATACTAAAGATCTTCTATGTAGCTGGCCACTTCACACTGTCTGATCTCTAACTGCCCTGCCCCCAGCAACCAGTTAGATCTCCATTAGAAACAATCAAGTAGAAACAAGCAAGGACTAAACATGTTAACACCTAAACTTAAACTCAACCTCAAGCCCGTCGTAGCTGAGAAGCCAGCTGAAGAGAAGCCAGCTGAGACTCCAGCCGCAGAGAAACCAGTAAGTGCTATCCAATTAGCCTTACAGAAACTCCAGCCAGCTACTCCAGCAACCACACCCCTAGCAGATCAACCTAGTACTAAGGTCAAACTCAGTACTCAACTCAAGACAGCTAAGACCGAGGCAGCAGCCTCCGAGTCAGCAGCACTGTCCAAAGCTACTGAAGAGATACCAGAAGATATCTTTACTTTAGATCAGGGCATCTACTCAATAGAAGGTCTGAATGCAGACGCCTTTGCTGAGCATCTAGCAGCTACATACAAGGCACTACATGATGATCAACCTAACCTAGCTACTATGCTTGCAGCTATCAACAAGAACCTACGCAAGTATGAAGAACTTAGCTTCCTCCTGAACACAACCCAACTCAATCTATTCTACCAAGGTCTAATCAAAGTAACAGGCTCAGAGATCAAGACTGCTAAGCCTAAGAAGAACGCAGCTAAGATACAGCAGCAAGTAGCTAAAGAGGGAGGCTTAGATCTAGGATCTATGTAACCCACTATGACCAACCCACCCCCTAGAGCACCCAGACCAGCCCAGCAGCAAAGACGCTGGAAGATTAAGCACCTAGACTCATGCAGTCAGAGCCTAATAGCTAGCTCCATGATTCTAGTAGCACACGCTGAGCTAAGACAGAACAACTTAATACCTGTGCATACCGAGATCAAGACTGAGCTACCAGCCTTACTTGCATTTGACACTGACACTGACAAGCTGATAGGTATCCTCTGCTACTACCAAGGATCTACCACTACCCCAGCTTGGAGACAACTCTCCTATGTAGATACCAGCCACCGTAAGATGGGAGTCTACAGTCAGCTAACTCATGCACTCTACCAGCTAGTAGCTAGTAACAACTGGAATGGCATGTCATGCGGTACTCACCCTAGGAACATAGCACTGAGTGACGCAGCTCAAAAGACAGGAGCTATGATTGCCACAGTCCAGCTACACTGGCCTCGCCGGTCAGCCACTAGCCAGACTCAATGTATTGAATCAGTTAAGGATCTAAAGTAATGGCTAACCACAACCCAGCATCACCCTTACAGAAGTTAGCCCAGGTGCAGAACTGGGAACTCAAGCAGATAGCAGGGCACTTAGCACTAGTCAAGCACTACAGTGATAAGTATGGCTTACAAGCGGAGTCACTAGGTTACCTAGGAGCACTAGACGTAGCCGCTACTATCCGCAAGCATGAACACACACAAGAGCGAGCCGCCCTCAAGGCTGAGATAGATGAAGCAGAACGTAACTGGTTAGAAGGTGATCCAGAATGACTCAACTAGATTATGGCACAGCAGGCTACCAAGGACTCTCCTACTCACGTCAAGGTACGTTCCATGTATGCGCCCGCAAATATCAGATAGAGAATGCCTTTGGTCTGAAGACTCGCAATGACTCAGTTACCTTTGCCTTCGGTCATGCCGTAGCTGGTGGTATCCAGAAGTACTTCGAGACTGGCAGTGAGCAAGCAGCAGTAATAGAAACTGCCTACCACTACTCTATGCCTTGGGAGGACATGGGTACAACCAGTGAGCAGCGAGGTAAGAAGAACCTTTGGTATGCTATCCTAGCAGTACAGACTTACATACAGCAGATCAACTCCATACTACATGGTGATCTAGCAGAGCTGCAAGAGTATGAGCTAGCCTACCTTAGTCCTACTGAGGAAGAACCTGAAGGTAAGCCAGCAGTAGAACTTCAATTCAGGATAGAGCTAGAGCATGGCTTTGTATACGAAGGTCACATAGATCTAATCATCCGCCACAAGAAGACAGGTGAGTATGCCATACTGGAACTCAAGACTACTACCTTCCGAGATCCTAACGAGGCTATCTATGGTAAGAGTGGTCAAGCACTTAGCTACTCAATAGTACTTGATCATGTAGTAGGCCATGCAAATGCTAGTTATAAAATTTTCTACCTAGTATGGTCTAGCTCCCAGCAGAAGTTCTTCTTCATGCCATTCAACAAGCAGGCTAAGCAGAGGCTAGACTGGATCAACAACCTGATACGAGATACTGAGATCATCCAGTACTATCAAGCCTCAGCTGAAGATGGTATCCCGTACCCTACCAATGGAGCTAGTTGCTTCAACTTCTTCCGACAGTGTGAGTACTACTCAACTTGTGAGATGGAAGATGAAACTCTTCTGAGAGTATATGGCAAGGGTACTAGTGACGAGGCAGTTAGCTTCGAGTACCAAGATAACACTGACTTCATCTTCACATTAGATGATATAATCAATACCCAAGTAGATAAGATAGAGCATCATACTGGGTTAGACTTAGACAATGGGACTGAGCATGGCAACATTATTGAAGTATAAACAAGAGAACTTACCTCTTACTACCAGACGCCTCCTGATCTACGGAGCACCTAAGACTGGTAAGACTGCACTCATTGGCCAGCTAGCATCTAAGTACAAGCTACTCTGGCTAGATACTGAGTCAGGTGTTGACACCTTGATGGCTACTTGCTCAGACGCTGAGCTAGGTAATGTAGAGTACATTGGTATCAAGGATCTACCTAGTTCACCCAAGGCAGATGAAACTCTCCTCCGCATGTTCGAGTCTAAGACTACTGGCTACATCTGTAAGGAACATAGTACTTGGAACTGTCCTCTCTGCCTCAAAGATAAAGCAAACTTCTTCCCTATCAATATGAATGAGCTAACACCTGCTAATGGTTGGATCATAGTCATTGACTCAGGTACTCAGTTTGGCCTTAGTGCTTTCAACCACATCTGCAACCAGAACAACATCACCCTAGCAGATGGTGACAAAGCTAGCTTTGCTATCTGGGGAGTACAAGGTGCTCACATTGACAAGCTAGGTACACTGATTGAGAATGGTAAGTGGGACGTAGCACTGACTGCCCATGAGGTTGAAGTTGAAATGGTAGACAAGAGCAAGCGTATAGTAGCTAGCATGGGCACACGTAAGGTAGCTTCTAGCTTCGGCAAGTACTTCACTGATGTGATCCGAGTCTACAAAACTGCAGCAGGGCACAAGGCAGCTAGCCTAACCACTGACCTACCTAACTGTGAGACTGGTAGCAGGTGGGGCATAGACCTAGCAGCTCCTAACACTACCATCCATGACTTCTTCGAGATGCCAGAAGATAAGAAGGGAGTAGGTATCCAGATCAAGAAGACTGCTCCACTCGGCGGTCTAAAGAAGCCACTACTTACTAAGTAAGGAGCTAGCATGGGCAGGCAACCACCCTCCAGAGATGACACTGCACTAGTCTGGCTCAGGTCAAGACTCAGGCAGAAGTACAAGCCTAACCTCAAGCACCGAGCTGTAGCTAACCTTCGCACTACTGAGATAGTAGAAACCTTTGAAGGTGAGGAGTACACAATAGGTTACATAGTGTCACCCTCCAAAGCTAAAACTTATATAAAATTTTTGAGGCAACCAGCACCTTAATTACCTTGATGAAGGTAGAACCAAATTCACCACACACTGTGGTAATCCTCCGCTAGTAGGTTACTAGTAACTTTAAATTAAAATTAAATTAGGAATTGAATTATGTCAGATACTTATAGCATGGATAACATCGAGAACTTATCAGTTGCAGATATCTTAGGTTTAACTACTGCGCAGATCGAAGTACCTGTAGGCTTCCAACCTGTACCTAAAGGTGCATACGCTGGTGTCCTAATGATGACCACGATGCCTGATCCTTCTCAGAACCAGAACCAGTGGAAGCTGAAGGTTCGCATCGACTCAGTGATTGAGTTAGAAGATCCTGAGCAAATGGAAGCAGCTAACACTCAGCTGGAAGGTGGTGTAGAAACTAACTGTGGCTACAACACACCTAAAGGTGTACCGTACCTGATAAAAGATTGGGGCAACCTAATCGACGCAGTAGCCCAAGGTTCACTAGCTACCTTCTTTGGTGCTACAGCTGAAGGCGCACTGGAAGCTCCACTGCCTATCACTTTCATGGTAAGTCATCGTATCGGTCAGCCACGTCGTGATGCTAGCCCAGCAGAAAAGGCTGCATTCGAACCTAAGACTTACATGGATATTGCTGAAGTACAGTACGCAGGTTAATCCTACCCAGTGGCCTCCCTTGAGGAGGCTGCTTTCTTTAGGGCACTGGTCACCCCCCTTGCCTAGCTGGTCTTAGTCCTTCCAGTCAGGCGATCAGTGTTCTAAAGAAAGTAAAGAAGTCTAGTAGACTGCTAGCACCCAGCATAACAACAACAACATAAATAGGACTACTATTATGATCTTCCGACCAAGAGAACCACACAACTACTGCGGTGGTATCGAGTCTATTACTGCAGCACACAGCCTATCTACTGCTCGCACCCGTCACACCAGATTGCTAGGTGAGTATGAGTGTGAGATGGAACGCCGCACTGAGGTAGTTAGGCAGCGCATGGCAATGTACCAGCGCACTATCCACCTCTTCACTCCTACTGACGAGCAACTAGCACAGACTGAGCTGGATGAGGTAGATGCATAATGGATATTCAGAAAGCTCTCCACTTAGCAGACGACCTAGCTAAGAAGCAACCAGGTTGCATAGGCCCACACTATACTATCTTTGAGAAGTATGATGGCTGGTACGGGTACTTTAATTTCGCTGACTGTATCATTCACACTGGCCAACGCCGCCCACTACCTAGTGCTATCCTACTCTGTAACAAACTGGTAGAGTCTGTGCCTAGCGTAGAAGGTAGACTAATCTTTGAGATCCTAGTACGCGATGTACCTGAGTTCCATGTATTGAATGGTATCCTTAACAGGGCAGAGCCAGCCGAAGGTATCTACCTTATGGTGCATGACTTCATTCCTACCCTTAAGCTAGGCGACCAATGGATGAGCTTCTCTAATCGCTACAAGTTAGCACATGAGATAGTAGGACGTATCAACCTACCTCAAGTAGAACTAGCCAAGCCAATAGCCTTCAGCCAGAACTATCATGAGTGGCAAGGTATAGCTCAGACAGTCTGGGACAGAGGTGGTGAGGGTATCATCTGCAAGCAGACCACTGCTCAGTACCATGCAGGCAAGCGTAACTCTACCCTTATCAAGCTGAAGAAAGGTCTAGATGTAGATCTACTTTGTACCAACCTAGAAGGTGGTGACAGTGGTAAGTATACAGATACCCTAGGTCGCTTGATCCTAGTAGACTCCAAAGGTAAGGAGCACAGGATCAGTGGCATGTCAGACGCAGAGCGCAACCTGTGGTGGCACAACCCTGACCTGATAGTAGGTAAGGTAGTCAAGTGTAAAGCTATGGAGTGGTTGCCAGATGGTAGCCTCAGAGAAGCTAGCTACACCTGCATCCGCCATGATAAATCAGCAGATCAAATAGACTAGCCGGAGCAAGAATGAACTTCCTATACATACCAGCAAGCTACCAGCTACGTCATGCTAGGTTAGTCAAGCAATGCTTACCCGATCCACACAATCTGCTGATCAAGAACTCAGCTACCACAACCATCCTTGAGATTAGCCAGACCATTCGCAACCTAGCCAAGGCTCAGCAGCTACCAGTGCATGGCATCGCAGTCAGTGATCCTAAGATCCTAGCAGCTTATCTGCAACGTGAGCATGGCATTGACTTGGCTAACAAGAGTGAGGTAACTCTAGACAAGTACCAAGGTGCAATGGTCTCACACCACCAGACCACAGTGAAAGGTAAGAAGTACACCATACCTGTAGTCTTCATCAACAACCCTGAGCAGCTATCTTACTCAGCTCAAGCTGACTACCTGACAGCTAAGTTCCTATCTAAACTCTTTGATCGTGAGTGGTTCTCTGCCCCAGCTATGGACTGGGAACTCCTGACTGAAGACAACGCTAGCCAACTCTACAATGAGGCCACCAAAGCTAAGCTAATAGCAGTGGACATAGAGACTAAGCTAGCTGAGATACCCGCCAAGGTCAGCAAGGCTAAGGTCATCAACGGTATCTCTACTGACGGCATGTGGTACACAGGTATAGCTCGTACTGAGAGTGGCGGTAAGTCTACCAGACTAGCTAGCCTCTGCCCACTGATCACCTGTATTGGTTACGCTATGGCCTACCAGACAGCTGACGGTGCTTGGTTCAGCAAGACAGTAGTAATACCTATGAACTCAGAAGCTAACTATCGCTGGGCTAAGAAGTTCAACTTACTGGAAGCCCCAAAGGTAATGCAGAATGGTAGGTATGACTCTAGTTACTTCCTACGTTATGACATGCCACTACACAACTGGATCTATGACACCTACGGCTTGATGCATTGCTGGCAGGTAGAACTTAAACGAGGCTTGCACAATGTAAGTGCCCTCACCTTACGCAATCACATGTACTGGAAGGATGAATCAAGTGGGAATCTCTACGAATACAATGCCAAAGACTGCCATGCTACTCTATGGAGTTGTCTTGTCTTGCTTAGTACTATACCCGACTGGGCGGTTACTAACTACGTTGGCATCTTCAAGCAAGTGTTTCCCTGTATCTCCTGTGCAGCAGAAGGTTGGAGACAAGATGAAGAAGAAGCACGTAAGCTGTGGGCAAAGTATCAAGCTGAGATCGCAGCCGATACTCAGTGGTGGTACGATGTTATTAAACCCTACTTTAATACCAATAGCCCTAAGCAAGTAGGTGTCCTGTTCAAGGATCTACTCAAGACTGGTGTTAAGAAGTGTGACAAGACTAACCTCCAAGGTATAGTACACAAGCACCCACTCTGGCGGTTGATGGTAGACAAGCTACTAGCCACCAGAAAGAATAAGAAAGCTGACTCCACCTACATGAACATCACTACCTTTGCTAGCCGCATACTCTATGAGCTAGATCCATTTGGCACAGAGACAGGCAGGTTCGCATCCAAGGCTAGTAACTTCTGGTGTGGTACTCAGATACAGAACATACCTGACTATGCTAAGTCACAGTTCATAGCTGATCCTGACTGGGAACTAAGTGGGCTAGATAATAGTCAATCCGAATCTCGAACCACTGCCTACATAGTAGGTGATCAACGGTTGATAGATGCAGTTGAGCACGCCAGAGACTTCCATGTCCGTAACGCTAGCATGTTCTTTGGTGTCAGTGAGGAGGAGCTGTTCAGACTCAAGACCTCCAACGGTGGAGCTGAGTTAGTAGCTAAGTCACCTGAGCAGAAAGCCTTTGACCAAGCTGTAGATGACTTCACCGCTGAGCCTAACACTCGCATCCTACTGCCTACTGAACTCTCAGCCTTAGGTGTGACAGGTGAGATGGTCAGACTAGCAGCACTGGAAAGACAACTCTTCAAGAAGTACCGCAACAAGATTGGTAAGCGTCTCAACCATGGTGCTAACTACAACATGGGTGCTAATGTCCTGATAGATACCATGACTCCACTAGGTATCATTGAAGCCAAGCACACGCTAGGTCTACCAAGTCACTACACTTTTGTTGATGTAGCTAACCACCTACTCAGTTGCTTTGATGCTGCTTATCCTTTGATACGTAGTACCATGCCCGGTGGCTACCACTACCAGATAGTCAAGGAGATAGCTGAGACTGGTTGCCTAACTACTCCTGACCTCTGGGTACGTAAGACTTTCTGTAGACCCGGCCACCTAGCTAACATGGTTGATGGTCAGGCGGCAGATGAGGCATTCATTGACAACAAGCGTGACCTCAACAAGGTAGTAGCACATAAGCCTCAGAGCTGGTCAGTGCGTAGTATCAACCGTGCCTTCTTCGATGCTTGGTATCAGTACCAGATAGTAGAAGATGTGGCTAGGTTCAAGGCTCAGGTACATGATGAGTTGATTTGGCAGACCAGACCAGAGCATACCAAGTATGTCATAGCCGGAGTGTCAGAGCTAATGGCTAGACCTAACAAGATGTATGACCCAGTTACCAAAGAAGAAGTAGGTAGCATGGTTATACCTAACAGTCCCGCACCTCCAGCACAACGCTGGTCAGCATTGGAGCACTAATATT
>Ga0255048_10002051_pt1 | contig 13195 bp, 32 predicted proteins | sample JV7_2_2_MG_FD_183619 | JGI IMG/M metagenome (GOLD analysis project Ga0255048, IMG submission 183619) | Seawater microbial communities from Jervis Inlet, British Columbia, Canada - JV7_2_2 | ecosystem: Environmental > Aquatic > Marine > Inlet | place: Canada: British Columbia | collected 2016-10-06
TCTGCAATAAAAACTGATTACCTGCGGTTGTCGGCCATCCTGAATTAGCGAGTAATGAATTATCAGAGAATGCCCCGCCGTTTAGCGTGACAAAGCTGAATCCTACAGGGGGATTGGATAGAACAGCAAAACCCGCGCTTGTTCCGTTCGCGTCCTCAATCGTTAAATCTTCATTAACGTCAATCTGCCCCGATTTTGGTGAAGTGGCTTGTAGTACGTTTGGCGACACTACGACTAAATTAGTGTAAGCACGCCCGCCACGGTTAATACTGACAAGCGGCTCTGTGATAGGGCCATTTAGCGTGATCGTCACAATCGTCTCAGGTCTAAGCTCTGAAACCGCCGTGATATTAGGAGTTACCCCGCCCGCCTCGGGAACTAGATTAGGCCCAAAAACCAACTCAGTAGTATTAACGAGCATAGGACCAAACGAATATCTATCTGTTAATGCCATCGCTGTTATTCCGTAGTGAGTTTGTGAGTTGCGAACACTGTACCGCCTGCGTTCTCAAACGTTACATAGTAGGTTGTTAGCGCCGATAGTGCCGCATCTTCGATAGTAAACTGACCGCTTGCGTTGGTTGTAGTCGTACCGCTAAGGACTTGATTATCACTTGTTTGTAAATCTGATCGAACCGAGTATTTAATCCCCGTTAAATTAGCCGCTGGAGTTTGAGTGTCCCAAGGTGTAAGTGTCCCAACAAGTTTTGGGCTTGCAGCTTGCCCCGAAGCCAGCGCCACACAAGCGAGCAGGTGCGCCACACCGTTTGCATTGTATGCCGTTATTAGTGTTGTAACCCCCCCAAGTGCATTTATTCGTAATCCTGGCGCCGTCGTAACCCCATCATATAATAAATCGCCTTGATTAATATATAGAGCGCACGCCTCATCACCGAAACCTGTCGTATGATGAAAAGCCACGTTTGCCGACGCTGCATAGTTTCCGGGCCGGTATGATTTTATTTTTGGGGCGAGCGGGCTAAAAAATACCGTATCCCCGTTAGGTAGTCCAGCAGACAACGGATTATTAGTGTCTGCCACTGTAAAGCTATCTTCATCGACCGCCGTCTGACCCTGTGAGGCTGAAAAACCAAGCTCGATGGAATTGGCGCCAGGCACGTAAATAATGGGCTTTAAGGAGTTAAGGAGATCATTTCCCGCCAACCTACTAACCTTAAGTTCATGGCTCGTCCATGAAAAGTCGTAATTAGTGTCGCCCCCAGTAGCATAGGCCGAATAAACCAGCGTATCTACTGTGTTTCCGTTTGACTCCAAAAAACTTATAAAATTGTCATCAGACGCGCTTGGAGACGCCGATTCAGTTATATATAAAATATTAGCCATTTTTATCTAACCCTAAAATTTTGAATTGTGGAACGTGTTAATTGACGGGGCCGATATTCTAGCGTCCCACTTTTGAAGCTTTCTATTGCGAACCACGTTACAGAAAGAGTCAAAATTATCATCCCCTGTTTCGTCGCCGTCCATATAACCGGACAATCTTAATTCATCCATAACCCCAGAATTAAGAAGCTCAATATAGTAATTACCTAAAAGTGCCTCATCACCTAGCGGATAAACCAGCTCGTTCTCTGTTGCTGTTCGATGCTTATAGCTAATATTATTAGAATATATAAAGCCAGCGTTACTGCCTGACGCCGCCCCGTATGCCTTTCGGCTCAGGTTAGATGTGAACTGAGGCCATTGGTCCAAAGGCGCGGTCCCCCAATTGCAAACAAGATTCCCTATGTATCTAACATCTGCGTCTGTGGCGTTATACGTTTCATAGGCCCATAATGCCGTAGTCTGTCCACTAGTGGGTAGCCCGTAAAAGTCGCCGACATACATCGACATACCCTCAGAAGATACATTATTGTAAACATAAGCCTTATCCTCCGAAGTTAACGGGGTCTTATCATACCCAGGTTGAAAAGTGGCTGCACATCGACCGGCAAAACTGTCAGTTACAGTCCCGCCAGCTCTAAACTGTAAATTATGTGACGACGCCCTTACAGTTATATTTTTATCGAAAACAAGATCGTTGCCAACGTCATTCTGCAAATAATACGAGTGCGCATATTGATTCCTGACCGCTGTAGGATAGTCTTTATGGTAGCCACCATAATCATTGAAGCACTCGCTTAGTGTTAGCTGATCCGTACCTGTCGCAAACATGCCTGACGGGGGATGAAGCGGAGAATTAGAAAACGGTATCCAATTGTCTAGGTGCATTGATCTGCTAATAGTTACCGCGCTAGGTCTAAATCCTGCGGCAAATCTCGATTGAAACATAATTCCGTCGAATACAACGTCCTCAATAAGTACGTCGTGAATCTGTCCGTATAGCGAAAAAGCGCCCACCTTCAACTGAACCACATCAAGAACGCCGTGCTTATACGCCTCTGAAAAGAAGAATCTTTGCGTCCCTTCCGTAGTCCTAACTACATTGATATAGGACGTTGAAGAATTTGGATCTTCGCGACTCAATGTTAATCCGTCTGCCGCTTGCAGTTGCGAGATTAACGAGTCAGCAATTGACGCGGGGGTATCTGTAGCCCTGTTTAGTATGTGCGTTGCTACAAATCCCACCTCATTAAACCCATGAAGAACTGCTCTATACTCAAAGCCGTCGGGGTACTGCGCCGCGTCATCACCTATGCTAACGGAAACCCGAAGCGCGAAATCTTCCTTGTCGGGGTCGGCTCCTGTAGCCTTGAATCTAATACCCGAAATCATATAGTGGCGAAGAACCTTAACGTCAAACCCTCTTGAATTACTTATAGAATACTTATAAAGAACCGGCCTATCTAGGGATTCGTCACCATACCAATAAATAACCCCTCTCGCTAAACTTGAGCGGCCTGTCTTATCTGGAAATATATCCCCCGTGGTGTCATCATCAGCGTTAAAAGTATCTCCACATCTGAATCTAACATGATCAGGGTAGCCATCTCTCAATCTTGATATAGCGGTACTAGGAAACCGAAGCGGAGACCCTTCACTTAAACCATCATTAGCATCACTACCAGCCAGCGATACATAGTGTGTTATCGTGTCATCTGCGGGATTGGCGCTTCCTACCACAGGAACAATGGGGGTGAAACCAGTATTCTCCGCTGTTGGCCCAACGTACAGATAGCTTAATGGCGTTTGAAAATCTGGTTGAATGTTATTTGTTGAAAACGGCATTAGAATCCAATCTCGTTTTTATGAAAATAGTTAATTTGCTTTTTGATTGAGCGGTCTGAGGATCGAAGCTCTTCAATACCCTCTTCATTATTGACGCCGCGCGCTTTAATCTCTGCAATTGCGTCTTTATGATCTTTATACAGAAAAGCGACTTTCCACGTCATGACCACGAAAGCGACTGTAAAAACGGCGGGTACAGACTTGTCTTTCAGCAGGTCGTATATCATGCGGCTACTGGTGCCATAATTGCCAACGCTGGATAGGCTAAAACCATCCCGACAATAGCGAATGCGCAATAAACGTTTAACTGACGTATGAATTTTTTCATGATTAACCCCTTAGAATTAGTGCGGAACGACGTCAAAGGGAAGTGCAAACCGCCGCCCCGCCTAGTCAGTATAACCTATTTTTTGAATTGTCAATAGACCAGAATAAACCCGTGCTTTGACCGCGAAGGTCTTTGAGTTTGACACAAGGGACGCGCCGCTTTTCGATTACCTGTACTTCAACCTCAGTCGAGCAGATCTCACCTTTTAACACGTCCAGAATAGCTTGCGTGGGGTATCTCTTGCCTTCGTATATTTCTAGGGTCGCTTCGTATGTCTCATCGATAGCGTGCGCTAGTGAGCGAATACAGGGGAATTTGTCGTCTGGTAGCGCCACTTTTCGCGCTATTGTTTCAAGCGCTGACCTGTAGCGACGGTCTGTAAGCGGTACGAACTCGCCAAAATCTGAGTTTCTAATTGAAACCTCTAACTCGTCTATGCTACGCATGAATATTTCTCAAGAATCGTTGGCTCAATCTCTGGACACTCATTAATCTCGCTGTATTCAATATGAGATACGTGGGTACAGCTTGATAGTACTAATATAAAAAAGGCAATCTTCATGCCTACATTTTAGCCACCGAAGCCACAAAAAACAACAGCTCTATGCCCAAGCTGTCTTATCTCCTGCGGGTTTTCCATCGCAAGCAAGACCAGAATCGAGGCCAATCCAAGTCCCATTAAGAAATATCCAATCCTCTTGGCCTTATCCCCAGAATCGGAATCGTTAGACATTCCCGTTATTATAACCCCAATTAATCCTACGATTATCGATGCCAAAGTTAATTTCACGTGTGCGTCCATGCTCTACCCTTTATTTTAATTATACATCACGATCAAAGTGCCGGTGTTTGATCACGCGACACTGTTATTCACCTTGTTTAACCTTTTAGCTTGCCGTGTATCTCTGTAAGCTCTTGAATTAATTTACCAAGCTCTGATTTATTAAGTAGATCATAAAAATAAACATCACAGCACTCTCTAATTCTAACGCTTCGATTAGCGTCCATAATTTCAATTTCAAATATTTTTTCATCTTCTAACCGCTTTAGGATTGTCTTATCGCTCATACTCATCCCCCTTGTTTAACCCACTCTTTACACTCATCATCAACCGCGAACCCGTCGACTATCTTAATGCCCTGGCTGTCTAGCCATGCGTAGTATCGCTGCTGGCAGTATCTCGCTAGATCTGTCATTATCATCCCTCTAGTTGAATCGGAAAATCAAGATCGTGAATCAAGAAAGTATCAATCTTCTTTTGGCATCGCTTACAAGACACCCACTCTGATTCTTTTGTAAAATCATAACGCCTACTTTTAGGAAGCATCAGATCATCACAGAACTTTACCTTGCTAGGTATAAGCCCTTCCCTCTCCCATGCGTTAATTGTTTCTGTGCTACCGTAAACCCATTTTTCAAAATGAACCTTCATATCTGTCATTACCCTTCCCCTTAATAATATAAATCAAGTATTCCACTTTCCCGCATTGCCGAAACTAGGGCGGCGCTTGCCTCCGTCTCGGTCATAACCTCATATTCTTCGATTGTACAAACTGAAAACTCACATGCTTGATGTGACGGATCTAATCTCGCGTAACCCATCACCTCACCATTAACCACATTTACCGCGTTAGTCACTACCCTTCCCCTTCGTCGTTAAATATTGTGTTCTGGCCCTGCGCCTCCTCTTCCGATAAAGACAGAGGCCATGACTTTATGATCTCGTCACCTCCGTATTGAATTAGAGGTTTCATTGTTTCGAATGCGTAAAGATAACTGTCGTGAATGAATGCAAGAACGACATATTTGTCCCCCTCGCCATCCCAATTATCTTTAACTAACGCTGCGTGTGTAGGGTATCTTGGCGCCCGTATTGTTTTCATTCTTCCCCCTCAAACATTGAAACTTCTATATTTCTGGTTATGTCGCCAAATAGATCTATGTCGTTAAACATTAATATCAGCGCAGCTTTAAATCGTGCGTTTGCTTCCTGATTATCTTTTGTATGGGATATAGCCACCGCTATTCTCCTGTGTTTGTGCTTGCGGGAAATTACTTGTTGATAGCATTCTGCAACAATCTAGGCGCGTTTCTAGGTAGTCTGTCCCTATCTCGCCATTCCTAAACTTACTTGTTATCACCTCGCAAAACCCCTTGTTTGGATTATTATCTTCACTATTATAAATCTCGTCACGGTAAAGAAATTGAATTATGTCGGCATCCTGCTCAATCTGCCCCGACTCTCTCAAATCGCTATTAACTGGCCGCTTGTTAGGCCGCTTCTCTACCTCTCGGCTAAGCTGTGAAAGCGCTATAACTGGAACGTCAAGAGTTTTAGCCATGGCTTTTAATGTCCGGCTAATGGTTGAAATCTCTTCGAACCTGTTTGAAGATTTAGCCGTCATCAATTGAAGGTAATCAATTATTATCAAGTCAACCTTTCGTGTCCGGTTAAATTTTTTGGCAATATTGAAAGCATGATCAACGTTGATAGACGCTTTATCAATAATCGTCAGATTGTATTTATTTATAACCTTGCTAGAACCAAGCTCTAGTTTTGCATTGCTCCCATCCAGAAACTTACCTGATTTAATTTCCCTAAATGGAACCATGGTACGGCTAGACATTGAGCGGTCAATCAGTTGCGCCTTGCTCATCTCTAAGCTAAACACTAAAACATTCCCGCCTGCCTCCGCTACATTCTCCGCGATATTCATGGCGTAAGTCGTTTTACCCATGGAAGGCCGCGCCGCAACAATCATCAGGTCACTGTTAGATAGCCCTGACAATCTATCGTCAATAGCGCCAAATCCCGTCTTGAGACCTTCGGCAACCTCACCAAGCATCCTCGCGTTTAGTCTAAATATTGCGTCCCTATATAATTCGGTATAAGTTTCGTATTCAACACCGCGAACCTCTATCCCGTCCGACACCCCCGCCAAGGCCGACAGTTGGTCGTCAACGGTCTCTGCCGCCAACACTGCCTGCATTGCACATTCTAGGTTTTTGAGCGCTGTACGGCGTATAGAGTCCCTCTGGACTATAATCGAAGCCGCCTTCTCGTTCATCCGGTGACAATTGGAAGCTAGGTCGGTCAAATAACCAAGCTGGTCGGTTATGTCTGCGACACTGAAAATATCAACTGTTTGCCCGTCATTCGAAAGCTGGACAATTGCATTAACAATATCCTTGTGCTGTTTGGTTCTGAAATCCTGAGGGCCAGCCATATCTAAAACATCGGCTATACAATCAGGGTTCATCACCATTGACGCTATTAAACTTTGCTCTGCTTCAATCATGCCCAAAATGCCTCGACGTTTTTATTGAACTTCGTTTTGTTGATTAGCATGTCAAAGGTGCAAACCGCTTCGCCGTCAATACCATCTCTGACCCAAGATATTTTTGAACACTCGGTTAGATAGTGAAACCAAAACTCTTCCCGCTCATGCTCCACATTTTCGGACACCCTTGCCATCAATGGCTTCATTCTTTCTTTGCTATTCAAAAAAGCGTCTTTGAACAATCCTTTTGCATTACAGGTAGCCTTAATAATATCGATATACATATCGATTATCTTTTCGAAAAGGGGGTATTGTTTATTATCTTGTATATTTACTTGTATATTAGAGTTAACTGGCTTAACTACCCGTGGTAAAGTGGCTTTACTACGTAGTAAAGTGGCTTTACTACCCTGATCTATCGCATTAGCTATAATTTCATCACTAACAGACTGCGGAATACATGCGTAATAGCGTGTGTTTTTATTGCTATTACCTCGCTCTCTTGAAAGCCATCCAAGACCATCCATTAGCTCGAAATGCTTTGCAATTGTAGGCCTACTTAATCCTGTTTCATTTGTTATTCGTGCGTAAGAAGGCCAAGCCATGTCAGACTTATCATTCATAAACGTTCTAAGATATGCAGCTAAATATTTTGAATTTGACGGTAGATCTGAAAGCCAGATAAATTCTAGCCATTTCACTACACCGAAAGGGATTGACCCCATAATTGACTCCTAGTTTTTGGTTGGCCTAGTAATTTAGTATTGCGGCGAGGTACTAGGAACCTCGTTCAATTGGGGATCAATCCAATCTAGCCGCGCAGTGATTATACATTATTTGTCGTATTGATAATACCCTTAAGTCGCCGCCCTTCCTTGAATATACTCATCACAAAATCCCCGTCATCGGTCACGTACTCGAACACAAACGCCGTATTATCGCTTTTAAGCAGCTCGTTAACTCTTGATGCCGGTATGCCGTGAGAGGCCGCGAAATGGCTTTGTACGCCGTTGTGGTGCGTCTTAATGTAGTCTGATAGTTTCATTGCTGCGTCCTTGATATTAAAAATTTGTCGATGTCTTGTTTTAAGGACTGCCCATGCCGAAGCATTTTTGAAAAAGCTTCTTTTTCAGTTCGGCCCGTCGTATGCCTAAAAAAATTAAGTTTGTCTACCTCTAAAAAACAATGCCACACCCAAGTGACCTGTGAGCTTATACCTAAATCCCTGTATGTCATTGGTATTCGCGGGTCTTGGCTTGCTGTCTCAGTGCGAAAAGTCCTAACCGGGTGTCCTAGTAGGCGGTTCATAAAAACTCGCCCGTTACGTCACAAAAATAATCAATGCCACCCATAGTCCAATTTAATAAAACTTTGAATTGTTTTGTTATCTCAAGCGAAATTTTTTCCATCCCTAAAGATACAGCTGCGTCGCCACTGGAAGCCAAAACTAAACCAGTGAAATCGAATGGCGTTTTTTCGACGTAGTCAACCGCTAATTTAACTAAATTGGAGTTTAAATTTTTAAGGTTTTCTAATTTGATGTTGTTCATTTTATTTATTCCCGTTTTGGTTTATTATTTCGATGGGTGTATATTACGGGTATGCGGTATTAATGTAAAGAGTTATTTACGGGAATGCGTGATTTATTTTGCGGGGGCGAAAAAAAACCCCAGTTATGGGGCGGTGTTAATCTGTTAATAATTTAGCTTCTGTAATTACCTCATGCTGATTAAAATTTCCATTTGCAACTGCTTTCGCTAACTTCTCAAGCCTTTCAAGTCTCTCGATTGCATCACAAACAACGTCGTTACCAAGCGGATCGTAATCACGCTCTTTTTGTCTTGTTACGTATCCGACTCTATAAACGTGCTCTATCAGTGACTCACCCATACTATTCCCCTTTGTTAATTATTTAATTGTTATTACGTTGATTTAGGAGGTAGAAAGCTATCAATCTTATCTATCTCAGCCTTAAGCGCATCTTTTATCCTAATAAAAATATCAACGCCATCACGATCAATTGTATTATGTACAATGTGACCATCAATAACATCGTCAACAATAGCTGATAATGTTGTTTTTAGTAAAATCTCTTCTGTGTCTCTGTTTACAAAAAATATAGCTCCCGCATCAGATGGTGGATCCCCAAAATACCCATCACTAGGATCGTCGCCGAAATTCCATAGCTCTGGTAAATACGCATCAAAAACCTCTAATTCTTCGCTCATTCGCTCACCTCCACAACGCCATGAACTTCCCATTCGCCGCCAAGCTCACCTTCAGTTATAGATAGCGCATGACTAGCAGCCTGACCTTTAGAATAATTTCCGATGATATTATGAATCACCATATCCCCGTTTTTATTAATTAACTCAACTCTGTGCTTCATTGCTAATCTCCACTCTGTAATAAATAATCTGACTCTAAAAGCTTGCGCTCTTCACGCTGCTCAATAGCAACCATTGCCGCACGTCGACGCCGCTTTTCCTCCGTCTGCTCTTCACGATTCCGCTTTAAAATCTGCGCCGCTGTCTGCTCTAGATTGTGATTGTAGTTTTTAACTATCATTCCTCACCCCCGCGCGTCGCAGACTCGATTCCAGCCATCAACCCTTTGACGTAACCCGTTGCCTCAAGCAAGTTTCTAAACTCCTCAGCCGGCCTTTTGGGAGCCTTCACTGTTATGAATAGATTTGTATGAGCTTCGATAGTTATACCGTATTGTGCCGACTCATCACAAACCTTTTCAAACTCCATTATCCGTTTAAATTCTTTCACAAATAATCTCCTCTAAATTAAATACGGACGCAGATAGCAACCTATTTCAAGCATTAACACCATAAAAATAGATAGCGCCAGTAATCCAAAAATTCTTAATACCGCGCTAATCATAATTCGAATATCGTTACGTTGATATATGGGCCTTCAATCACGCCCTGCTCGTCTTTATTCACCGGCACACCAGCCAACAGTGGCGACATGTGATACAGTCCAGCCGAGCATTTAAACACCCAGTCCGCGCAAGTGAATAATCTAAGGTCCACGTAGCCCATTTGGGGCCCACCTTTAAGATTCTGTGAATAGTCGTGTAACATGCCTACATCGAGCTTGGGTGAGACACTGCACGCGCTCATACTAGCCACAAGTGTCATCAATAATAATAATTTCATCGCTCGGACTCCTCTATCGATCTACTCAAATCGCTGCACGTCCTGCACACTATCCAGCCGTAAACGCATAAAGCCAAGACCCCGACCAAAAGCATCAAACCAATTGCAAATATAAACATAATCTATTCCAACCCATAACTAATGTGACAAGCGACTGCTTCATAATAGCGCATCAAACTAAACGCCTTTCGTCGAAACTTCTTCGCTTTAGATCGTGCAAAGAATCCTGAAATACCAGTCATCCCCTCGGCCCTTGCTTCTGCGTCTGCCGCCTGCTTCTCTTTACGCTCGACTGCGTTAAATGCTTTTTTTAGCTCTTTCTCTTGACTTTTATTCATAAACTACCCCTCTACCGTAATAATATTTTTATCTTGCACCCGAACATGATCATTGCCAATGACATAAAAAACGCTGCCATCGTTTCGCCAAGTCGTCAAAACCTGTGGCGACTTATCCCAAAATTTCATCATTGTCGTGGCCTTATCGCCGTGAAACTTTTTCTTATACTCGTCTAGCGTGAATTTCATTTAATTCCCCTTAATTGACTAACGGTCGCTAATGCAAACCATTTCTTCATTCCCCCCACTCCCGCTTTGCTGGATTTAATAATTTAACCGCAATCACAACAACCGTCATAATCAAAATGCTAAACCCTATTACTTCGTAATAATTCATATTCATATTCCCGTTTGGTTGTGCCCCCGTGAGGGCGGTTGGTTAGTTGCAAAGATCCTGCGTTGAATATTTCGCTAATAACGCACCTGTTTTGAAGTCCAGTATGGAAACATAACTTGAGCAAAATGATAATTTTGGGTAAGGAGCTTCACCCGCTTTTGTTTTGTAATGCTTCAATGCTAGTTTTGGCAGCTCGTCTAACGCTGTGCGGCAAAATATCATATTCTCATTCCCGTTTGGTTGTTCGTTTCAGTGGTTCCCATTATATCTATATATATTTTTATGTAAAGCTTTTTGTGTATATATTTTTCGTTAGGCGTAAAAAAACCCCGTTAGGGGCTTAGGTCAATTAATAGGTGCTCAAGCTGCTTGCGTACTGAGGTCAAGCTCTGCCTGCTCCTCGTTGCCATCGCCTGGTTGCGTTTCTTGATCTGTCTCTTGCTCAATGTCGTAACCGATTTCTTGCGCCCGCTGTATGATTTTAATGGTCGTGTCGTCGTCGGCTGTTGAGTCATAGATCTCTCTGAGAAACGTTTTCTCTTGCTCGTGAACGTTGGTTAATACTTCCTGAATGGCATCGTCAGCTTTTGCAAGAATATTGATAGTAGCTTCAAGTGCTGCCGCCCGCTTCTTAGCCGCCTGCGCGTCGTCTCGCGCTTTAGCTGCAACGTCCTCAAGATCTTGCGCTTCTTGTAGTAACCCGTCGCGCTCTGCTCTCATGTTTGATAGTGTTGTTAATAGTTCGTTTAATTCTGCAATTGATGAAGTCATGTTATTTGCTCTCTTTAGTTGATTTATTGGTTTGATTTTTACGGGTCAGAATTTCTCTAATTTCGGTTAATCTTGGGAGCCTATTAACCCCAACGCTTAACTCAATACCTACGCAGTCATCTGGATTGATTCCTAATATATTGTGTTTTTCGCACACTTTATTAATAGCGTCAAGTAGATCCAAATTAATTTCGAGTGGATCATTAATGCCGCTAACCTGAACCGTCTCTACCTCTACCTTAAGCTTAAGGTCTTCCATTTTGGCCATGATTTACTCTCTTTAGTTGATTGATTTATTTAAACTTGCCTTTAAAGATCCCAACGCCGCCTGCGGTATATAAACCGATTGCCGCCAAGGTTGGACCCCATATGATATTCATTTTGCCGTACTCAATAAGCGACTCTCTCACCTGTGCACCAGCGAGACCATAGCCCTCCAGCCAAATTGACAGCATGTATTGAGCCGCAAACGCTATCCAGTGAATCATAATAATTGTGATTATAATTCGCTGGACTGCCACAAACGGCCCCATTACCGGCATCATTTTAGTTATATAGTTTAGCCGCTCTTCTAGCGTTAGTTGCTGCTCGTCAATGAATCCACCGACACCCTTTACCATTTCGCGCGCTGCTTTTTTACCGAACATTACGCACACCCCCGCAATAATTCAGCGTTACGATTTGCACGCTCTGGGGTTTGGCGGGCGTAGTTTGAGTCTAGAAGGTGATCCGCTGCGCCAAGATAGTCATGATTATCAATCGAGGCAATCATGTTTACAAACTTAAACAAACCGTTCACGCCCATTTGATACGCCATATCTTGAAGGACAATAGAAGCGCCTTCTTCCAGATCTCCAAGCCCAATATGGTAAGCGTCATAAAGCCGAACATCTACAGCCCTATAGTTTTTGTATCGGATCATATCCAGCCACAGATCGCGCACCTCTTGCGGCATTTCCTGAGCCTCAAGATTAATGCCTGCGCCTATCGTCCACTTTCCAGCAGGACACTTATACATCTTGGCTTTGTCGCCCTCTTCGAATTTGATCTTAGCGACTATGTTCATTGCTCACCCTCCACTTTATGAATACATATTTCTTTTATTTTTTGGATCTCAAGACTTCCTAGCGCGCCAATTCTATGCTCAACATTTATAAACCCTAAAGTAAAAACTATACACATCACAAGCATGAGGATATCGAAACCCCTCGGGCATTTTGAATCACTATCCATTACTCACCCTCCTTATTAACTTCCTCAATAACAACATTGCACGTAAGGTAGTCCAGCTCGTTATCACCACCGTACGGCCATACAACCTGTTTAACTATGTAGTCGCCATCCTTAAGAATAACAATGTCGCCAACCATAGGCCGAGAGTGCATATCTTTGCCCACATGATGTTTGCCCTCAAAGAAAAAATACACCTTAAGTCTGTTAAAATTCATTACTCACCCCCTATCAATTTAGGCTTTTTGCTGTCAGCCATCAAGCAGCCCTTCGTGTGAAAATAGTAATAAAGCAGACTTGGTGCTTTACCCATCATCATAGCCAGCTCTGAGAATTTTAGAATCTGATTCTTCGGACTGTACTTCTTTATCCATTCGTTGTAGTGCATTTGGTCATCCTCGGTTAATTTGTCGATTTATCAAAATAATACTTGATATTTGTTCAAACGTCAATATATAATTCAACCATCAAATCAACAAGGGGAATAACAATGGATGAAATTAAAGAAAGGGCGTTTCTGGCGCTAATTAGCGAACTCGATAAAGATATAGA
>Ga0255048_10002052_pt1 | contig 13195 bp, 22 predicted proteins | sample JV7_2_2_MG_FD_183619 | JGI IMG/M metagenome (GOLD analysis project Ga0255048, IMG submission 183619) | Seawater microbial communities from Jervis Inlet, British Columbia, Canada - JV7_2_2 | ecosystem: Environmental > Aquatic > Marine > Inlet | place: Canada: British Columbia | collected 2016-10-06
CCGCGCCACGAAGGCGGAGGCCGAGGTCGCCGATCTGCGCCTGCGTGTCGAAGCGCGAGCGCGCGACCATCTGGCCGCGCGTGATGAGCGCGACGCAGCCCTGGCCGAGACCGCCGCCGAGGGCATCCGTCACTACGCACTGCGGGTCCAACTTCTCCAGCTCGCCGACGAGTGGCAGAACAACCCACACGAAGAGGGCCCCGACGCATGGCACATCCTCAACAACTGCGCGAACGACGTGCGCGCCGCGCTCGATGAGGGACCGTGAGCGCGATCGTGAGTGCCATCGACGCAGCGATCGACGCGGCACCCCCGCCCCTGCGCGAGAGGGTACTCGCCCTGGTTCGCAGGCAGGCGGCCCAGGTACTCGACAAGAACGGTGAGTTCTACGGCAGCCAGCTCGAAAGGCTACCGCCCGTCGCGCTGCGGTTCTGGGGAGCGGTCCACCACGCCGTCGAGATGGCGCGCGTCGCCATCTCACCGTTGCAGATGCGCGCCGAGTCGATGGTCAGCGCCCGCTCCATCTCGGGCGCGCTACTCGGGCACGGGATCTGGGTGCCGTTTCACTCGGTGCCGTTCAGCGGCTCGGCCTCCGTCCGTGCGCAGCTCGCCATCGAGACGGTGGATCTCGCGGCCGAGCTATGCCGGGAGGCCGAGGCGAGCGAAAGTGCTGTCCGATCCCTGGCGAGCGCGCGGACCGACATCGAAACCTTGGCGCCCGACTACTTCACGGAGTGCCGCAGGCACGAGGCGTTGCGACGGCTGCGTCCTCCTGGGCTCCGCGTTCCATACGACGGCGAGGAGCCCTGAGATGGGCCACCGTCTCTCTCCCACCGAGCGCGCGGTGCTGCGCTTCGCGACGAACTACCACCCCTCCGACACGGTTCGGTGGCCGCAGCACTTCTTCGGGAGGCGCCGACTGCGAGCTTGGCGCCGAGCCCGCGCGCGGCTCGTGCGGCTCGGGCTGCTGGCGAAGGCCGGCGGCTACTACTACGAGCCGCGACGCGCGGCGGCGCGCCGTATGCGCGATCGGCAGGAGCTGGGTCACTGCGCGACGTGCGCGCGGCGGTTCGTCCCCGGCAACGCCGTCGCCATCGTGCCCACCTCGGAGTCGAGCTACGAGGCGCGCTGTACCCGGTGCGCGGCGGGGCTTGAGGCGCCCTGATATGCTTCCGATAATGTTTAGTATGTGACAAACGGCTTGACCCGGCCTGACGCGGCGTTACACTGCTCTCGTGAGCCGCACCTACCGCAACCCGTTCAAGGATGCTCGGCCCTACATGGGCGCCGAGGAAGGCCGCCCGAAGTGGCTGCCCGACGACGATCCGCCCGAGCCCGAGCCCGAGGTTCCGGTGCCCGCGCACTCCGTCGAGTCCTGGGAGGCCCTCCGCGACGTGATCCCGGCCGCCCACGAGGTGATCGCCATCCTCGGGCTCCATCATCTCCCCGCCGTTCGCGAGATCGCGGCCGAGGCGGGCGAAGCAATCGAGCGCGTCGCGTCGCAGGCCACGTCGAAGAGCAAACGGTGCAGTCGGCCCGCGTCCCGCTGGGACTTCACGCAGTGCGTGAAGGCCTTCCGTACCCTGGCCGCGCTCGCCACCGCCACCAACGAGGAGCACATGGGTCACCTCCCCGGCTACGAACTGCTGGCGAGCGTTCGCCCCAAGCTCGTGGCCCAGCTCCAGGCCTGCGAACCGTCGTTCGGCGCCTATGGCAAAGAGATGAAGCGCCTCAAGGCGATGGAACGGCTCGGGAGAAAGTGATGACGCCGGACGAACGCGAGAAGCTCCGCGCCGATGTCGCACGGTTCTCCTCCCTGAAGGCAGACTTCGAGCGCAGCGCCGACGCGCTGAGCGCGTCGTTCGAGCGCCTGGAGGGCGCGTTGCGCGCCGGTGGTTTCACGACGACAGCGGCTGTCGCGATGCTCCGCGGAGACTGCCGCTGGGCAATCTACGCCGACAAGACCGGGGCGACCGCGTGGCGTCTTCTTTACTGCGCCCCCTGCGAAGCCCTCACCCGCGACGGGCCAGTCGTCACCGTGGTCGCGGTGCCCCTGCTAAACGCGGTGCTGAAGATCCGCATCGAGGCCGCCGCCGTGATGGACGACCTACTCACCGCGCTGCTCGTCGCCGAGGAAGAGAAGTGAAGCACCGCACCCGCAGGAGCCTGGACAAGGCGCCCATCCTCGACGAAAAGGAAAGGCCGTGAAGATTTCCAAGCTCGGCCGCAATGAGCGCTGCCCCTGCGGTAGCGGCCGCAAGCACAAGCGGTGCTGCAACGGCTGGCTCGTGGACGACAAGGGGCGCGTACTTCCCCCGGACCTCGCCACCGATCCCCACCCCCGCTTCCGCGAGGCGGTCATCGAGCACGCCTTCGACGTCGGGTGCGACGAGTGGTGGGACATCGACACCACCCGGCAGGACGTGTGGGACGAAGTCGAAGAGCACGGGCTCGAAATCTCCCTCGTCGCCGAGGTTGGAATCAAAGGCCCGATGCTCCTCTGGTACGAGCGCACGAAGCGCATGATCCCGGCCCACGTCTGGTTCCACTGGAAGCGCACCGGGGAGCTGTGCGTCCGTCGTCTCCCCGAACCCGAAAACCTCCTGCTCTTCGACAAGACGTTCGACGAGATCCTCGACACGTTCGCCAGTCGCGCTCGACAGGCAGACGGCACCGCCTACCAACTTGTCATCACCAGGGGCATCGTCACTATCGACTCGACAGGAACCTCCGAGATACTGGACGAAGACAAACTTCGTAGCTCCCTCGGAAGCGGTGGTTATGGTGTCGCCGGGCTCGTCGCTCGAAACGTAGAATCACACAGCAGCCTCTGGCCCGATGAAATGGCGATACCAACCGCCGTCGGGGCCACCTTCCTCTCCCAACTCGGACCCGGAATCAGCCGAGTTCAACCTAGTTTTCCCTCACCCGGCGCCGGGAGCTGCGGCGCATCCGACATGACTGAGGACCCGTGAAAAAGAACAAGAAACCCACCGTCTCCGGCCACATCGACATCATCACCCCCGGCGGTCATGTCGAAAGGCTCGATGAGCTGACGCCCGAGTTCGCGGCCGAGCTGCTCGCTCAGCTTCACCCGAACCAGCGGCGGCTTCGTGAGTGGCACGTCGCCATCCTCGCCACCGCGATGGAGGAAGGTCGTTGGCGCTGGACGGCCGACCCCATCAAGCTCGACGTCCAGCTTCGGGTCGTGGACGGCCAGCACCGGCTCGCCGCGATCGTCAAGAGCGGCGTGACGCTGAAGGACGTGCTCATCGCCGTCGTCGAAGACGAACACGCGATCCGCAGCATCGACCAGGGGCTCGGGCGCTCGCTCGGTGACCTCCTCAGCACCGAAGGGCTGCCCTCGGTCCCGAGGACCATCAGTGGCGCCATCATCGCCGAGCACTTCGAGTGGGCAAACTGGCGGCGCAGGCTCGACCGCGAGCAGCAGCTCGCGCTCATCAAGAGCTTCGAGTTCATGCAGGAGTGCCGCTCGCTTCGCAGTAGCTCCCCCAGGGGCGCCTACATCTTCACCGTCGGGCCGCTCTCAGGCGCCATCCGGTGTATGCGGGCAAACCAGTCGGCGGCGATCGAGTTCTTCCGCGCCGTCTTCTCCATGAACCCCGTCATCTACGGTGAGCCCAACGACCAGGCGCGGCTGCTCTACACCTGGCTCCAGATCGGCCCTCGGGACGGCAAGCCCTCCACGGAGCCCACGATCCGCGAAGGAGCCTGGAAGGCAGTGCGCGCCTGGAACGCCTGGCGCAAGGGCGAGAGGCTCACGCGGCTCGTCTACAAGAAGGGCTCGCCCATTCCCGTCGCGGAGCCGTGACCGACAGCCCTCGGCGGCGGGACGCTGCTCGCCGGCTCGGGGCCACGCCCTGGCTCAAGGTCGGCGACGATTGGATTCGCATCGGCGACCTGCGCCACGTCCCCATCTACAGCACCGCCACCTGGGGCACGACAACCCTCAATCTCACCACCCACCGACGGCGGCGGCGGAACGTCCCGCTCACCATCGCCATACTCCTGGCCCTCAACCCCACTGGAAGCCCATGACCGTCCCCACCGAAGAAGTCGATGTCCAATGCCCTCGCTGCCAGCACAAGTTCGTTGTCGAGGTTGAGGCCGCGGACCCAACCCCCAACCCCGACGAGAGCGGTGCCGACATGCGCCACTACAAGCTCGCCGAGGTCGCCGAGATGTTCAGCGTCGGCCGGTCCACGCTGAAGCGGTGGATCTACAGCGGGAAGATCAAGGCCGTGAAGTTCGGCGGCGACGAAGGCGGTGCGCCGTGGCGCATCTCCGAGGCGGAGCTGAAGCGCTTCCGCGCGCAGCGAGGGCGGTGATGACGAACGAGGAAGCTGACGAGCTGGCCCGCAAGTTCCACGAGACCTACGAAGCGCTCGCGCCGTCGTTCGGCTACAACACGCGCTCCGACAGCGCCGTGCCGTGGGCCCAGGTTCCCGAGGCGAATCGCAAGCTGATGGTCGCCACCGTCCGGGTTGTCGCCGGAGACCTCGGCAAGCCCTCCTCCTCCCAGGACGTCGAGATCCTCTCACGCATGTGGCAGGCCAAGACGGGCGTCTTGCTCGCCCTCATCGAGGACCACGACGACCCGTCACTGACCGAGCGGGCCATTGCCGCGGTGAATGCCAACTGGCTTACCGGGGCCTCTGACCACGGCACCTGGGACGCAGCCCTTCGCGCCCACCTCCAGGCCACCCTCGACGCGGCAACGGCCGCGGGCCTCTCACCCCCGGCCTCACCCCCGGCTACGGAGAACGACGATGACTGACGAGAACGAGTACCTGGAGAAGCCGAAGAACCCCGGCGCCGACGACGGCAAGTGCGCGAACTTCGATACGTGCGGCAACGATGGTCTGGACGAAGACGATTGCCGGTGCTTCGGCTGCGGCTACCTCATCTGCGAGGAATGCTCCGGCGACGCTCCCTGGGGCAAGCACTACGTGATCGACCACTGGAGCGAGACGGAAGAGTGACCGAGCGCATCGGGACGGCCGCAATCAAGGTCGGCGACGATGTATGGACGCTCCCACGGCCCGCACGTCACCACGTCCTCATCCACGCGGCCATCACGGCCCACCGGGGGCGAACCCCCACGCGAGCCCCCCCTGACTCCGGTACCGTACTTGAGGCCGAGTTCGGCAGGGCCCTTCGCATCGGCAGCCGCGACCAGGGGTTCGTCACGAGCGAAGGGCGATTCGTAGGCAGGCGCGAAGCGGCCGTCATCGCCCTCCTCGCGGGCCAGATCTCCTCGTCGAAGGACCGGCTCTTCTCCGAAGACCTCTGGTGAAGAACATCGTCCGCTTCTGGTACTTCATGGCCGCCCTGAGCGCGCTGTGGGCCGCCTACGAACTCCTCAAGGGTTCGGCCGGCGCGGCGTTCTGGGACGGCGCGGCGGGGCTCATGTTCCTCGACCTGGCTCGCCGCTCCGCAACCGTCGATTTTTTCGGTTGAACAGGGGTTGTCAGACAGCTACCTTCGACCTACTTTACAACACCGCTGGGCGCGGCTGGAGACGACCATGAGCGAAGAAGAAAAGGGTAGCGAGGAAGCTGACGAGGGAACCGGCGAAGCCGGCGAAGGCACTCCGGCAGACACGCCGGAGCCTGAGAAGAAGAAGGTGCGCCGCAAGCCCATCTGGGTGTGCGTACCGGTCGAGTTCGAGGAGATTGCCGAGGAGGACGACGAGGGCAACCTCGTCTCCGTGCGGCAGCCAACCAAGTACGCCATCGAACGGTGCGAGCCCAAGAAGAAGGAAGTCCTCGCGGTGCTGAAGCGCTACGAGATCGACATCCTGAACATCGACACCGTTCTGATGTTCCGTGCCGATCCGCTCAAGTTCGATGTCGAAAACCAGCTCAACATCCGCTGGTAGGAGGAAGTCATGGGTAAGCAGGTAGTTCCCGGCGCAAAGCGCGGGCAGGTCTTCTACGTCGATCCTCTCATCGAGGGTCCCGGCGACTACCCCTACCGGGTGGTCATCATCGGGCTCGACACCGAGCACAAGCGGGGTGAGCACCACCTCTGGGACGCCCGTGCCTCCCAGATCGGGCTCGACGAGCCGCTCGTCAAGAACATCCGCGCCTACGGCGTGCGGGAGGCCGTCAAGGTCCAGAAGATCAAGACGGGCCCCACCGAAGACGACTACATCTTCGAGGTCGTCGATGGGCGTCAGCGCACGAAGATGTGCCGCGAGGCGGCCAAGCGCGCCAGGGCCGCGGGCGAGCTTCCGCCGCTGCTCAAGCTGGAGGTCGGCAAGGACCGCGAGGAGCAGCAGGTCGGGGTGATGATCTCGCTCAACGCCCACCGGTTCGAGGACGACACCATGACGCGGGCCAGGCAGGCCAGCGACCTGCTGGGTCTCGGCTACACCCGCGCCGACCTCGCCGTCATGTACGGCGTCTCCAAGCAGGCCATCGCGAACTGGTGCGCCCTGACCGCGCTCCACAAGACCGTCCAGAAAGCGATCGAGAAGGGCAAGATCAGCGCCAGTGCGGCAAGTCAGTTGGCCGACGTTCCCATCGCCGAGCAGCCCGAGAAGCTCGAAGAGATGATCGCGGCCGGGGCCACCGGCGTCGCGGAGGCCAAGCGCCAGCGTACCGCGCGCAAGAAGGGCAAGCCGAACAACGGCGCCCAGCACGGCAAGCGGCCCCCCATCAAGATGCTGCGGCGCATCGCGGACAACGACGACTTCCTGTCCACCCTCAGCCCCGACGCCCGCGACCTGTTCCACTGGATGATGGGCGACGAGAAGCGCGCCCAGCGCATCAAGGGGCTCACCGGGCTGCTCAAGAGCGAGGACTGAGGTGCAGGGCGACCTGTTCAAAGACCGGCTCCAGCCCGACCCCTACGGGGGGAGCGCCCCTCACAACGAGACCGGCACGAGCAAGGAAGCCTCCAAGTCCATCCAAGCTGTCCTCGGCCCCCTCCAGGAGAAGGTGCGTCGCTATGTCCACGGCTGCGGTGAACAGGGCGCGACGTGCGACGAGACGGAAGAGGCGCTCGACCTCAGACACCAGACCGCCTCGGCCCGGATCCGAGAACTGGTCCTCAAAGACAAGCTGCTTCTCATCGAGGTGACGCCCAAGGCCGACGGTACCAAACGCTACCTCACGCGGCCCACCCGCAGCCGTCGCCAGGCCCGCGTGTACGTCACCCCCGACCACCACCCCGACATCGTTTGAGGAGCCACTGAATGACCCAGCTCTACTACGTGCAGGACTCCCGCAGCGTCGTCGGCAACTGCGCCTCGTGGTGGTGCCCCAACAACGCCGGATACACCTGCGACATCAGCAAAGCCGGGCTCTACACCGCAAAGCAGGTTTCCTCCATGCGCGAGACCGACGTGGCATGGCCGAAGGAAGTGGTCGAGAAGCTCATCATCAAGCACGTCCGCGTGGAGCACCTGCGTGACCACAAGGGCGAGTGCGTCAAGGGGAAGTGGGGATGAGCCGCTACGCCGAAAAGACCTCCGTGTCCGTGGAAAAGTCCCGCGCCGAAGTGGAGCGCATCCTGCACCGCTACGGCTGCGACGACTTCGCGTATCGCACCAACAGGAAGGGCGCGACGATCGCGTTCAGTATGTGCGAGCGGATGATGCGCTTCGACATCAAGCTCCCCGACCCGAACGACACCGACTTCACGGCGACGCCGACCGGACGTGATCGCAGCGACGCGCAGGCGTACAAGGCGTGGGAGCAGGCGTGCCGACAGCGATGGCGCGCCCTCGCGCTCATAATCAAGGCGAAGCTGGAGGCCGTCGAGTCGGGGATCACCAGTTTTGATATCGAGTTCATGGCGCACACGATCGTCCCCGGCGGGAAGGTCTTCCACGAAGTGGCGTTGCCGCAGATCGCCGCCGCTTACGAGACGGGCAAGCTGCCTCCTCTCCTTGGCTCCGGGCGCTGATGAGCGAGGAAGAGCAGGACGACGCCATGGGACGTCTCGGCGGCCCCTCCAAGATCGCAGAGCTACAGGACCGGGTGACCGAGATGAAGGTGGGGCTGGAGGAGAGCATCAGGAAGCTGGAGGAGGCCACGGCCCGCAACCGCGTCCACGTCGGGCGGCGGGTCTACATCAGCGGCAGCGGCCTCTGTTGGTACAACGAAGACGGCCATATGCAGAGCCCACCGGGCCAGCTCCGCATCGAGGGGCTCGGCTACGACTGGTGCATCATCCGCTCCGATGTCGCCGACGCGCTCTACTTCGCGGCCACTCCCGGCCGCTCCATTCGCAGCGACCTCGCCCGAGGCATCTACGATGACTGACGCCCCGAACCTGAACCCCGAGCAGCAAGCAGTCGTCGAGCACGTCAGCGGGCCGCTCCGCGTCGGCGCCGTCGCCGGCTCCGGGAAGACAACGGCGCTTGTCGAGCGTGTCGTCTACCTCGTCCGCAAGAAGCTCGTGCCCGTCAACCGAATCCTGATGATCAGCTTCTCGAAGGTCGCGGCCCAGCAGATGAAGCGCCGCATCGACAAGCGGCTGCCTGGCTACGACGCCGGCCGGTGCGCGCGGACCTTCCACAGCATCGGGCTCAACATCTTCAAGGCCGAGGGCGATCCCCACGACGAGAAGGCCGTCGATACCTCGGGGCTGCTCTACACCAAGGCCATCACCAAGGCCTACAAGGGGATGCACCTCGAACCCGAGCAAGCCGTCGCGAAAGCCTTTGCCGGCCAGGTGAAGAACAACCTCATCGGCACCACCGAGACCCTGCGCCGGCTCGGCAAGCTCGACCCTCGCATGGTCGCCATCGCCGACCAGCTGACGCTCGCCCTGCCCGACCTCGACAGCGCCCAGGTGATCGAGGCCTTCTTCGCGACCGAGAGGATCCGCGAGAAGACCGGCGTTGAGTACAACGGGCTTCCGGTCACCTTCGTCACCTTCGACGACATGATCTACCAGGCGGCGATGCTCCTGAAGAAGAACGACATCCGAGCCCGGTGGGCCAAGCGGTGGAGCCACGTTCTTCAGGACGAGTGCCAGGACGAGAACGAGGCCCAGGCCGCCATCGCCGAGGCGCTCTGCCGCGAGCACCGCAACTACATGGTGGTCGGCGACCCGGCTCAGTCGGTCTACGGGTTCCGCGGAAGCCGCCCCGAAAAGATGCTCGCGTTCGAGCACGACTGGCCCGGCGCCGAGACGATCGTCATGCACCGCAACTACCGCTCGGGGATCGAGGTCGTCAACCTCGCCAACCGCATCATGGGCGAGATGCCGGCCTCGACCGTCATCACCGACGACATGGGCGTCGCCGCAGATATGGTCAGCGAGCGCCAGACTCACTCCCATGTGACCTACCACGTCTTCGACAACCTCAAGGCCGAGGCCGAGGGCATCGGCGAGAACGTCGTCCTGCACCATCGCTCCGGCGTGCGCTGGGACGAGCAGGCGGTGCTGATGCGGATGAACCGCATGACGCGCGCCGTCGAGATGAGCTTCGTGCGCCGGAAGATCCCCTACCGGCTCGTCTCGGGGTCCTCCTTCTTCATGATGAAGGAGACGCGCACGGTGCTGGGGAGTCTCCTCATTCTCGCCGGCCGGGCCACGCCCCAGGCGCTCGAAGCCGCGCTGGGGCCCGTGAAGTACGCGGGGCGCGCGTTCGCCAAGAAGGTTGTCGAGGCGGCGCCAGACCACGGAGATTGGCTCCCGACCATCAAGTCCGTCGCGGCAACGGGCCCCGGCGCTGCCCTCACCTGGGCCAGCACTCTCGCGGCGTTGCGCAAGACGGAGGGAACTCCGGGCAACCTGGCCTCCGCACTCATTCTCAAGCTCGGAATCAAGGAGTGGCTCACTCGCAACGTCGAGGACGCCGAGGACAGCAAAGCAACCGAGAACTTGGCCGAGATCGTGGCGTTCGCGAGCGACTACGCGACGCTCGACGCGATGCTCGACGCCGTGGACGAGATCGAGCGGCACCGCACCGCCAACGCGCGCAAACGCAACACCGTCATCGTCTCCACCGTCCACAAGGCCAAGGGAGCAGAGTGGGGCGTCGTGTACCTGATCCAGGTCGCCGCCGGTCTGTTCCCCATCGGCCGTGCCGACCTCCCCGAAGAGCGGCGCCTCTTCTACGTGGCCTGCACGCGGGCCAAGGACGAGCTGTGGATCTCGATGAGCGGTGACGAAGAGGACGAGGACGAGGAGAGCCGCTTCATCACCGAGGTCGGCCTCGAAGCGACCGAGGAATACGAGCCCCGCAGAGTGATCAAGGACCCGGAGCCCGTAGGGTCCCAGATGGAGCTGGTGTGATGTACAACTCGCTCCAAGAGCTGATCGTTCCCTGCTCGTACTGCGAGCACATGAGCAACCCCGATTGCCCCACCTGTGAGGGCGCCGGATTCGTCCCGGTCAACGGCCACGCCCAGGACGGGCAGCTCGAACGTCTCGAACGTCTCCAGAACCTCTGTCGGATCACCGTCGCCGGTTACCTGGGACTCCAGAAGCGTATCGAGGAGCTGCAAAGCCAGGTGACCGATCGGCTCAAGGAGACCGAGGAGGCTCGTCGCAGTGAACGCGCGACCGCCGACAATCCAGTGGCGCACCTTCCACCGCTCTGGGTACTGGCCCGGCCATCCCAGCGGCCTCACCGAAGCCGTAAACCTGATGGTTCAGAAGCTATGACAACCACCGAGACAGTCCGACAGAAGTACCTCCGCCAAGCCCACGAGCGCGTGAGGGAGGAGTACGCGCAGCACCTGATCGCCGAAGAGGGCCCCGGCCGCTGGCTGCTGAGGAAGCCACGTCCGAGTGGGCGTGGCGATTGGGACGAGCCGGGCCGCCGGTGGAGCGGTTGCATGTGGACCGAGATCATCTGCCTTGCTCACGGCGGCATTCTCGTTGACGGCGACATCGAGCCCGTGGTCTTCCGCTTCGGACCCGATCACCCCGAAAGCCGCGTCCACTGGATGGGCCAGCGCAAGAACGCCTGGGACCACTACTTCCGCGAGAAGGCCACCATCGGAATGGGCGGCCGGGGCTTCGGTAGCTGCCTGGAAAAGTGGGACCCCGAGGTCGCCGTCTGCGATGTCGAGGAGCAGATCGAGTACCTCATCGACGACACCTCCGTCAGCGAGCTGATGCCCCGCACCGTCAAGACGCTCGACGCGCTCCGAGACGATGTACTCGGTGAGCTGCGCTTCGGCGAATGCACCCAGGAGGAGTTCTGCCGCGAGCTGTACCGGGTTCTCGACGACTGCGAGAACGTCGGCCGCTACGGCGTCGTCCCGTCGTGGCGCATGTTCACGGCGCACGCGGCGCTGGCACGGCTCTCGACACTGCTCGAAGAAAGGGAGGCCGCCGATGGTGCTGGATGAGGAAGACGTTCGAGAGCAGATGACCAAGGAGGTACGCGAGGACTTCCTCAAGTCGGGGTGCGATCCGGCGTGTCACATCTGCGGTGAGCTGCTCGGAGTCGGCGACTGGTACGGCATGCAGACCTTCGTCGCGGCCGACGAGATGTTTACGCTCAGCGGCGGAGTCATGCGCGTCAACATCAGCGGGACCGCGTGCATCCGCTGCATCGACGAGAAGCGCGACTGGCCCGAGGAGGAGCGCAAAAAGATGTTGGAACGACTCGGCCGCGTTATGCCCCCGCCGATGAAGCCACCGGAGCCCGAGACCCCCAAGCCCAAGCGCGAACCGGGCCGTGGTTGCTACGTCCTCGACGACGGGACGAGGTTCTAGCCTTCGGCGGCCGCGGTCGGCGGTGCGGCCGGGGACGCCGCATAGGCGCGTGCCTTCTCCAGCGTCAGGAACGGCACCTCCTCGCTGAAGGCCTCATGCACGAGGCCCCACCCGATGTCCGCGATGACGATCCGACCCTCGGTGTTGCGCATGATATTGCCGGAGTGGATGTCCTCCCAATCGACGCCCACCTTGTGCATCTCATCGACGGCCGCGCCGATCCGCACCAGCAACTCGATCGTGCGACTCAGCATTCGGTTCCCACCGAACGATGCGACGCGCATCCCTTCCTCGTCCATCGGGATGCCGCCGTCGGGCGCCTGCAACTCCTCGCGCAAGTAGCCGCGCCACTTGTCGAGCATCGCGTGGTGGCGGCGCCGCGGAATCGTGAGGTCGAGGCTCGTGTCCTCGTAGACGTTGAAGATGACATCCACGAGGCGCATGTCGCGCTTTCTCAGGGGCGTCAGGTACGCGCGGTGGACGGCGTACCAACCCCGGAGGCCTGGCGCGAACGTCCCACGGAGAGCCCAGACGGCATGGATCTTCACGATCCGCTCCGGGTCCTTGCCGACGAGCAGGCAGGCGGCCTGAACCTCAGTCGGGTCGCGCGTGAGCTTCAGCACGCTCTGTCCGTGGAGGGGGACCTCGTAGGCGACGCCGAACGCCCCCTTGCCGAGCTGCTGTTTGGCCGGGTCCTCGATCCCGAGGGCGCGGAAAACGGGCAGGCTCTGCAGTAAGACATGCCCGACCGGGTAGTGCGGCTGCGTCGTCAGCTGCGAAAAAGTCGAGGGGTGCGTGTAGTGGTCGTGGTGATCGCGCATCGCTGACTGTGGACAGGCTGTGGAGGAGGTGTGGGCTGAAGTCGCAGAATCGCGTATTCTTCAAGCCGTGTCGTACCGATCCCTCGGCCAAGAGCCTAGCCCACCGGGCGGGGCGCCCGCCAGCCCCCCGCCACTGCCGCCGGACGTGTCGCCGAGCTTCGCCGAGGAAATGATTCAGCCGGTGGACCGACGACGGGGCTGGGTCGCGGTGCCGACGTTCGACATGCGTCAGTACGTCCAGACGCAGTTCATCGTCGCGGCCATCGGCTTCGGCTTCGGCGTCACCGTCGGTGCCATCCTCGGCGACATCCTCACGGGCAAGAGGATTGCGGCGGGCCGGATCCTCGGCAACCGGCGGCGGCTCCGACGCAACGCCGGCAAGCGCCGCACGACTGCCCGAAGGCGGAAGCGCGGACGCCCCACCGTGAAGGCCGTCACGAGCTACGAGGACTGGGTGAAGATGCCGGGCGGCTACCGGCACGTGGTCATCCGACGCGGGTCGGTTCACGTTGGGCCCGAGCGCAAGAAGCCGAGCAACGACGCCCCCGAGTCCAAGGCGGCGATCGGCACCGTCTACGACGGCGGCACCGTGTTCCGCGCGGTGCCCAGGAGCTGGGACGCCCCGGTCCGCGAGTTCACCACGCTCGCCGGTGCCATCAAGC
>Ga0255048_10002054_pt1 | contig 13192 bp, 7 predicted proteins | sample JV7_2_2_MG_FD_183619 | JGI IMG/M metagenome (GOLD analysis project Ga0255048, IMG submission 183619) | Seawater microbial communities from Jervis Inlet, British Columbia, Canada - JV7_2_2 | ecosystem: Environmental > Aquatic > Marine > Inlet | place: Canada: British Columbia | collected 2016-10-06
GCTCGGGTGCCTGCGCCTTGGTGATAATGGGCACGGCGTCTTCCCAGAGGGAGATGATGCGCTGCTGCGGATAATGGTAACCCGCCTTGTTCAGGACAACGTCGAACTGGATGTTGACGCCTTTGTAGATGCGGGGCGTGTCTGCATCGAAAACGGCTTCATCATAGGCGTTGATATGAGTCCCCGGGGCGCCGGCCCAGAAGTTGAGCCCGGCATCACCAACCGGGTCGCTGTTTTTGGCAAAACGCTGACCCTGGTCGTCAATACACGGCTCGTGGTACGGCGCGCCAACCGCGGGCTTGTTACCGTTCAGGATGAAATTATCCGCAAACGCCTCGGTCACCGTTGCCGTGGTTCCCACACCTGGGACCATCAGTTTGTAGCTAGGATGCTGGCGGACTGAGTGATAGGCCATCGCGACCTGCTCTATGTCGGTGCCTTCTTCGGGGAAGAATACCGCCTGGGCCTCTACGAGGACCTTGCTGAAGTCGATCGGACTAATGGTGACTGCCGAGCTGCCACCTGCGGCTATTCCCTGTAGTGCCGTACGCGGCAAACCGCCATCGTGGCCGTCAGCCTGCGCGGGATTCAGGTATTGAAACAGTTCCGTCACGCTTACTTCGGTGCCGTCAGCCCGCTTGATCGTCTTGTTTACGCCGGCGGAATAATCACTTCCGTCGGAACAGCTCAACACGCCAGAGGAATTCATTATGGGTGGTTCGCCATCGGCGCATCTCAGCGTGCGATCCGAGAGCGTTGCCGCGAGCTCAGCGTTCACCATGTCGAGCGGTGGCGTCGGTGGACGCTGACCAACGATGTCTTCAATGCCGGCGATCCAGAACGGATAGCCCGGATGGACATCACGATCAACGACGTCGGCGAGGCTGCCAACCGGCACTATGCCGTTAACAGGCCTTCCCGGCAGGAAAGTCGATGCCGTGGTGGTCAACTGGTTGGGTACGACCCTGACCTCACCAGGAACCGGTGCCATGGCATTGCCTGGCAGCGGAACGAGGGCCGGTATCGGCGCGCCCGCGACGATCTCGCCGTCAGGCAATGCGCGTGCACGAACGGGGATGGGAGTCGCTACAACGAGATCATCTGCACCGATATGTTCCACTCCCGGAACTGTCGTCGTGCCGACGATCATCGGCGAACCGTTCTCCAGGGCCCATTGCACGGTATGGAAACCAAGCTGGCCAACGCCATTAACGTCAACGTTGATAGCAGACGCCTGCAGCGGCGTACCGGTCTCGAGCACGTCATGATTACGCCACAAGTACCACATGCCCTGCGCAAAGTGCGGGTAGAAGTGGCAATGGTAGATGGCGTCACCCGAGCTCTTCATGCGGTTGCCTGAGCCACCGTAGTTGATCTCGTAGGTGTAGCCGACGCCGGGGCCAATGCCCTGCGCGTCAAGGTAGTTCGCGTTGTCGTCATTCGGGTTGTACAACCACTGGTGATTGTGCAGATGGAATACGTGCTGTTCGTTACCAACGTGTATGTTGCGGAATTTGGTGAAATCACCCGTGTAGCTGTGGTGCACGTTCGCCGGATCTTCCGGATACGGCACGTACGATGCTTTTGGCCCAAGGGTTCCTGCGCCCGGCGTACCGTCTGGTAGCAGGGTCTCCAGTCCCATGTTAGCCGCGATGTCGGTGAGCTGCGCTGGATCGCCAACCGTGTACGCGGTCAGGAAGAATTCTTCGTAGGCACAGGTCAGGCAGTCATGCATCGGACCGACGCCGAGACGGTTGGCGATAATCTCGGAGCCGATTCCACCGGAGCCGTAGTTGATCATGAAGCCATCTTTGACTCCCGCGAGAACGTACCTGAAAACGGGGTCGTCATCGTAAAAACCGGGAAATGCCTGCGCGGTAGCAGGTTCATCATGAAACACGGTGGCAAAGTCGCGAAACGCCTCGAGGCGGTTCGGCAATGACGGGTTGCGCTTGTTGATACTTTCGAGTGGATACGGGCAATCTGCACCCGGACAGGTCGATCGCCAGCTACCGTCTGCATCAGGGCCAACGACCAGGCCGTTGATTTCCGAATGCACAATCTCGCATGCGGTTGCCGATGCGCATTGCATCATATTGAGAATTGGCAGGCCGGCTTTGCCTTCGTCTGCCCAGATAGATCCGCCAAGGCTTGCGCCCAGGCCATCACCAGGGACGGCGCCATCACAGTCGACCGACGGATAAACGGCCTCGTAGTCAACGATCGGCTGGCCAGCGGGACCGGGAATCGTCCGGTTTGCTACGCCGCACTCGAGGCTGGCAGGATCGAGGCTCGTCATCGATGCCAGGCGCAGCTCTTCTTCCGTGGTCTGGCTGCGGTAGATGCGTGCATCCCTCGGCTCGACGATAACCTGCCCAAACAGCAGGTTTGACGAGTTGCCCTGGTTCGCGTCCGAGCCAACGGTCGAGGCCATGTCGCGAGCGATGAATGTGCCTTCTTCGGGAGCGTACAATCTGTACGTTGTGCTGCCACCAGGCGCAATGTTGCTGGTCGCGTTGCCGCCGACATGGGAACCGTCATCTTCTGCGCCTGTGACCCACTGCAGGCCTGAGACGTGAAAACTGGCATTACGTTCGGCAACCTGATCGTCGACAAACACCGTTATCGGGGCAGCGAGGTGCGCGAGGTGTTTCGGATTTGGGACTGGCGCCAACAGGTTCGTGAAATTGACAGTCAGGCAGTCGCCTGCGGCAACGCGCAACACCAACGGCCGTGGCCGCTTGTCCGGGCGTAGCATGACCTTACCTTCGAGATCCTGCATGTTAGCCGGATCGACGGGCTGCTCTCCCTGGAGCGTGACGACATCACGAGCCAGCGCGTAGATCATGCCGTTGATGTTCGACGCGCCGAGGCGATTGAACAGAATTGGCTGGTCCATCGCGACGACGTTCGCCGTCACTTCGCGCTCGCATACTAATGCAGCTTGTGCGGCAGTGCCGAACAAAGCGCAAATTGTCGCGATCAGAATTTTCGCAGCGATTGATATCGTTGCCACATGGTTCGCTTCGCCTTGACCGTTCATGGAATTCTCCCTGAGCTGTTCCATTTTTTGATAATTGTGTTGTCGTGCCGGTCACGTGTTGCCATGAATTACAGACGCTTAGATGCACGTTTCTCGGCCCGTTTAGTCTACGAGCCCGGGCTGTCAGGACTACTGGCTGCTGGAGCGGTTTTGGGCTCAATGGAGGTACAGTGGTTTTCCTATACCTAAGTACAGGGTTCCCTGTAGCAATGGAACAGTGCATGATTGGCGGCGCAATGTCCGAGCAAACTGAAGCCAGAATCCGAGTCCTGATCGTCGACGATCATTCCGTCGTGCGATATGGCCTCAGGCATATTCTCGAATCCGAAAGCGATATCGAAGTCGTCGGCGAGCTCGATACCGTGACCGGAATCGACAGCGCCCTGCCGGAAATGAAACCGGATGTCGTGCTACTCGATCTCGAACTTGGTGACATTAAAGGCGTCGATGCTCTGCGTATGCTTCACGATGCCGCACCGGACATGCGCGTCATCATTTACACCTCGCATGACGAAGAGGATCGAATCGTCCAGGCTGCCGAGCTCGGCGTGGATGGTTACCTGCTCAAGGGCAGCCCGAAGCGAGAGATCGTTGACGCAATTCGCAGCGTCAGTGACGGTGGCACCGCTATCGAGCCCGCCGTTGCGGCGACGCTAATGCAGCACATGAACAAACGCTCCACAAAATCAGAGAAACCGGCGATCCACTTTAGCAAGCGCGAAGGTCAGGTACTTGAATTGCTGGCGGCCGGAAAAACGAACCGTAATATAGGTGAAACACTGTTCATCTCCGAGTCAACGGTCAAGTTTCACGTGCACGCTATCCTGAGCAAACTGGATGCGGGTAACAGAACGGAAGCCGTGTCGATCGCCGTGCAGCAAGGTCTTATAACTCTCGAAGCGAACGACTAGGCGAAGCGTTTTTTTCCGCCTCGAACAGCGGCGTCACGCGCTCAAACTCTTCAATCAGGCGCAGCAACGCTGTAGCCACCGCGTCAAATTGCTGGTTTTTGCTCGCGTGCTGCAGTGCATCGCAGCAGACACCCAGGCGCGGCACGCCGACCTCCAGGCAAGCACCCTTGAGCGCATGGCATTCCCTGCCCAATGTCACCTGGTCCTCATGCTCGACAGCTGCTCGCATGATCTCAAGCCGTGTTGCTGTGTCGCGCAGAAACAGATCGATGTAGTCATTGATAAATGTCCCGTCGTCGCCGGCACGGTCGCGCAAGCGCGCCACTATTTGCTGGTCCTGCTCGATTTGCGGGCTTTGCTCTGACTCATCGGCTGTTGAAGCAGCATCACCGATCAGTGAGGACCAACGACGCAGACCGGACTTGAGCACCTGCAGGCGAATGGGCTTGGCGAGGAAATCATCCATTCCCGCCGCCAGGCATTTCGACTTGTGTTCTGCCGATATGTCGGCAGTCACTGCTACGATGATCGGCTGTCGAACACCCTCAACAGTGCGGTCCCGTATTCGTTGAGTTACCTCATCGCCGTCGAGACCCGGCATCTGACAGTCCATGAGTATCAGGTCATGCGAATTCTCTTCGAACGCCCTGAGGGCGGCTGGCCCGTTGTCAGCGCACTCAACGCTATGGCCGAGTGACTCCAACATGCGCGACAACAACTTCCTGTTAAGTGGATTGTCTTCCGCGATCAGGATGCGTAGCTCCTTAAGCTCATCTTCTTCCGCGTGCTTACCCTGCCAGTCATCGACTTCCAGGACCTTGAAGAGGTTATGGCGCAGCTCGCTCGGCAGGATGGGCTTGTTGACGCATCGGATTCCACCGATCGATGAAATCTCGCCGACTTCGAGTGATCGTGCGATCGACGTCAGCAAGATCATCGGCAAATAGGCCGCCACGCTGCCTGCCCTGATTGCGCGCGCCAATGCAAGACCGTTGGATTCTGGAAGGTCGAAATCGATGATGACGCCGTCAAACGACTGACCATCTGCTTGTGCCGCGGCAAGAATGCCAAGCACGTCGCCCGGGGATCGCACCGACTCGCATTGCATTCCCCAGTTCATCAGGTTCCGGCAGAGAACCCGGGATATCCTGTCATTGTCATCGACAACGAGCATGCGACGCGTCTTCAGGACCGGCCCGCGGTGAGTCGCCGCCGCGTCGGATTCGGGAACAAGGTCTACCGGCACCGACAGACGAGCTCTCGTGCCCTGCCCCAGTTCACTGCTGATATTGACCTCGCCTCCCATGAGGTCAACGAGTTGCTTGCTGATCGCCAGGCCCAGCCCACTACCTTGTTCCTGGACATGGCCGTTGCCGTCGGCAGCACGCATGAAGGGGTCAAACAATGAGGCCAATGTTTCTTCGGACATACCAATGCCGCTGTCTTCGACTTCGACGATCAACAATGCAGGACCGGGCTCCTCCCCCTCGATTTCTACTTTGACGACAATCTCGCCCGTATTGGTAAATTTGATGGCATTACCAAGCAGGTTAATCAAGATCTGCCGTAGTCGCTGCGCATCCGCAGAAATACAACGCCGCAAATCATCCTGTGAGTCGCCAATGAGTTCGAGGCCTTTCGAATAGGCCTGATAGCCCATGATCTTCAACACCTGTTCCAGCAGATCCGCGACCAGGAATTCCTCCTTGTGCAGCACCAGCTTGCCAGACTCGAGTGTTGAAAAGTCGAGCATATTGTCGACCAGGCTCAGTAACATGTTGCCGCTGCTCTCAATAATCTGTACGTAGGTCTCCTGCTTGCGCTTCAGGTCCGACAGTCGCAACAGGTCCGCCATACCGAGCACGGCATTCATTGGCGTACGTACCTCGTGGCTCATGGTCGAGATAAATTCCGACCTCGCCCGGTTGGCTGTCGCTGCGTTGACCCTGGCCCGCTCCAGCTTTAACGCAATTTCTTCTTGCTCGTTGAGATTGTGAACGACTTCGATAACACCACTGAGTGTTCCGGCCTCATCATGCAGCGGCGTGCTTCTGATCTCGACATGACGATTCCGTCCATCGTCATCGGTCGACATCTGGATTTCCTTGCCCGACTGCCCGGATTGCATTGCGCAAGTACGCTCCGATGGACTGCAGGGCTGCTCAAGCCCATGCAATGCACGATAGCAATGAACTGGTCCATCTACCGCAACGTTGTCAGGTAATGCATCCCGCGCAGCATTGTTCATCGCCGTTATTCGAAACTCCTTGTCAACAATGATCGTAGGATCGGCAATGCCGTCGAGAATGGTCTGAACCGACTTTTCGGACTCCTCGAGCTGCCTGGTGAGCTGTGTTTCGATACGCAGATGCAACAGGTATACCGTGGCAAGTGCAATTAGCGCCACGACGGTAATTGCGCGCACGAGAACCACACTCTGCTCCGGAAAAATGGCCTGGGCCAGAAGGTAGGCGGCAATAGACGCTAACAGAAGCAGCGCCCAATGGTGTTTGTTTGTCCGTATCATGATCTGCGTGTGGTTGCTTCCTGTTAAGGAATGCTGCTGCCACCCTCAACAGATTTCGCATATTCGGTCGCCTTGGTCATACGGGTTCGCAGTTCCTCGGTTACCTTGCGCATTTCGCGCTGGTTCTCGATGACGGTCGGGCTAACCGTCACTATCAATTCCGTACGAAATACGTCTTCTGTCGTGGTACTGAACAGCTTGCCGAGGAACGGAATCCGCCTTAGAAGCGGAATACCCGATTCGCCTTCACTCGTGGTTTCCAGAATAAGACCACCGAGCACAACGGCCTGGCCGCTCTGCACGATGACACTGCTGTTAATCGTCCGCTGTGCGATGGATACATTGCCGCCACCACCAAGCGCTGGCTCCGTTCCGGGCAGGCTGACTTCCTGGCTGATTTCCAGTGTAATCTGCCCGCCCGCGTTGATCCGTGGCGTGACGGTTAGCAGGGTGCCGGTATCTCTGAACTGCACTTCGGTAACGATCGGTGCGTCCGGGTTAGTGGTGCTTTGTGAACTTCGCGTTGTGACCGGTATCTGGTCACCAACACGAATATTTGCAGTTTGATTGTCGAGCACCATAACCTGTGGCGTCGACAGGAATTTGACCGACGATTCTGTCGCCAGCGCGTCAAAAAATACCCGCAGATCTTTCGCCTGATCGAAGAGCGCGAAGGCGAAGCCCTCGCCCGATGCCTCGGATGGAACCGGCGCGTTATAGCCGAATTGATTGTTTGAGTTCTGTAAGAACCAGCGCACGCCGTACGACAATGTGTCAGACAGAGTGACTTCGGCAATGGTCGCCTCAATCAAAACCTGCCTTGGGGCGATATCGAGCCTGCGGATAGCTGCTTCGATTGCCTTGTAGTCCTGCTGGCTCGCCATCACCAGAATGGCATTGTTATCCTGGTCGGCGATAATGGAAACATCGCCACGGCTGTCGGCCGAGATTCCGTCCGTCGTTGCACTGTTTTCCGTTGCCTGGATTGTTGCTGTGCTGGCTTGCACGTAATTGCCAGTTGCCCCGCCGCCAGCGGCTGGCACTGGCCGAGTTATGTCCTGCGCGCTGCGAAACACACCGGCACCGGCGGCCATTGCAGAATTGCGTGATACCGCAGCACGGTCATCCTGACCAAATACCTCCTGCAGCAGGCCGGCGATATTTTCTGCTTTGCCGTTTTCCAACTCGTAAACGAACAATCGGCGCCCGGACGATCCCTCGAGACCCCAGTCGAATTCCTCGATGAGTTTCTGAATAGCGCCAACGTGATCGGGCCGGTGCGTAATCACCAGGACGGCATTCAATCGCTCAATCGGCAGCAGCCTTACGATGCCTGCTATTGGGGAGGATCCCGCACTGTCGATAACGGCCTCCAGCTCCCCCACCACCGATGCCGCATCGGCGTACTCAAGCCTGAACATCGCAAACGACATGCCCTTGAGCCAGTCGACATCGAAGGTTCGTATCGTCGCGAGCAGGTCGTCGATGCGGTACTTGGGGCCGGAGAGAATCAATACGTTGCGCGCCTCGTCGACGCGCAGTGCACTGCCCTCCGGAATGAACGGCTCAATGATTTTCTCGATCTCAGCCGCAGATACATGTGCAAGCGGCACGACCTGAATGCCGTACCCTGTCGCATTTCCAGACGGGTATCTTCCAACCTTCGGTGACCCTGAGGCGCCCTCGGCATCGGCCAGCGGGACGACCTTGAACAGGCCATCGTCCCGTACCAGTGCAGCGCCGTTCTGCTCCAGCACGGCCTCCACTATCGACAACACGGCCTCTCGCTTGACGGCGCGTGTCGTGTGCAAGGTCACTGATCCATTGACCTGCGGATCTATCAGGTAATTTTCGCTGAGAATCGTTTCGAAGATCACGCGCAGGAACTCGGGCAGGCTCGCCTGCTCGAAGTTGAGCGTGACGCCGTCGCCATTGGCATAACCACTGGCCTGGCCGTTACTGGCACCCTGGACGAAGACCCCAGAGCCGAGCACAACCTTGTCGTCGCGATTCGCCTGTACGTCTGTATTGGTATCGTCGCCGGAACGAGATATGGCGGTTGTTGCTCCCGCCGCGTTTTCGTCTTGAGCAAAGACAGTCTTGGTGCCGGTATCGTCATGCGCAGCGCGTTGCGCTGGCGTACTGGTGCAGGACGCCAATGCTGACGCGGCCAACAGATACAACAGGCAATGGGAAAATTTGGTCATCAGCTCCGGCCGTGATCAGTGCTCGAATAAGGTTACTCCGGCCTGCCAATGGCAAACACCCGACTTTCGATCAGGATTCGCGCTTTGAAACCCTACACTTAGTACAGGCAGAACCACGACTACTGGTCGTTATGCGATTTGCCGGGATCCGCTACGATCTAATGAGTAATCCGCAAGCGCGTTCGCGGGCTAGCGCCCGTGGCGAGCACTCTAGCGAGCAGAGCCAGCATGAATAGTGTCGTGCAACTTGAAACGGGATTTAACGGTCGGGCCGGTTCCGGCAAAGATGCGTTGTGCGAGCTGCTTGTCGCAGCCGGAAAGCTTCTTTCATCCGATGTTGAGCGGGCGTTGCGCCTGCAGCGCGAACAGGACGACTGGGAAACAATTGGCTCGATCCTTGTCAAACTCGGGCTCGTTTCGGAAAAAGACGTCGCCGAGAGTCTTGCGCAGCAACTCGGGCTGGATCTCGTCGCAAGTATCGATTTTGCGGATGAGGTGCCGGCCGGTATCGATATCGAGCCCAGGTTTTTGAAGCACAACAGGGCGCTGGTACTCGACCAGAGCGACACCGATGTAACGGTCGCCATGGCGAATCCTCAGGACCAATATGTCATCGATGCGCTGCGGCTGTACAGCGGCAAAAATATCATTGCGTGTCTCGGCATGCCGTCCGAAATCGACAGTGCTCTGACTCGGTTGTATGACGCTGACAAGCGTCACGATGACGCAGGCACCGACTCGACATCCGCTCAGTACCTCGATGACGTCGAGCAACTCAAAGAGCTTGCCGGTGAAGCGCCCGTAATCAAGCTCGTCAATCAACTCATTCACCGGGCTGCGGAGGCCGGCGCCTCGGATATTCACATAGAACCCTTCGAAGACCAGCTGAAAGTCCGGTATCGAATCGATGGTCTGTTGCGAGAAGTTGATTCCCCACCGACCCAATCGTCGGCCGCCGTCATTTCTCGCGTGAAGATTATGGCGAACCTCAATATCGCCGAGCGCCGGCTCGCACAGGACGGTCGCTTCAAGCAGCGCGTGCGCGGTAACGAATTTGACTTGCGCGTCTCGACGGTGCCGACCATGTACGGCGAAAGCGTGGTGCTACGTCTGCTGCAGCGCGACTCGGTTGCGCTGGATTTTGGCCCGCTCGGCTTCAGCCAGGAACAAGAAGCGGCCATGCAGGAGATTCTGGCGACACCGCACGGCATTCTCCTGGTCACAGGCCCGACCGGCAGCGGCAAGTCCACCACACTGTACGCCGCGTTGCGGCACTTGAATCAGCCGGAACGCATGATCATCACGGTCGAGGATCCGGTCGAATACAACATTCGCGGCATCAATCAGATGCAGGTCAAGCCGCAAATCGGCCTGACTTTCGCGAACGCTTTGCGTTCAATTGTCCGCCAGGATCCGGACGTCATCATGATCGGCGAGATGCGCGACACCGAGACGGCTCAGATCGCAGTTCAGTCGGCGCTAACCGGGCACCTGGTCCTGTCTACACTACACACCAATGACGCTGCAGGCAGTGTCATGCGTATGCTGGATATGGGCGTTGAGGATTACCTGCTGACATCAGCGGTGATCGCGATTCAGGCACAGCGTCTCGTCCGCACGCTCTGCCCTGAATGTCGTGAGCCACACACCCCGCTGCCGGAAGTCGTCGCGCGCTGGAAGCTCGACCGCTTTGCGGTCGATAGCGAACTCACGTTGCATCGTCCCGTTGGCTGCGACCATTGCGGTGGCACCGGTTACAGCGGCCGCTGCGCGATTCTCGAAATTCTTCCAATGACTGACGCCATTCGACAACTGGTCCTGAAACGACATGATGTCAATGATGTTGCTCGCGCGGCCATCGCGGCGGGCATGATTCCGATGCGTGATGATGGACTGCGCAAGGCGGTCGCTGGAGAAACCACCATCGAGGAAGTTCTGCGCGTGACGCCGGAGCAATTTCAGTGACGATCGCGACGTTCCAGTACAAGGCAGCTACCGTCGACGGCGATATCGTCACCGGCGTTTTGAGTGGCAGCAGCCGGGGGCAGGTCATCGAGCAACTGCAGGCATCCGGGCATGTGCCGATTCGAGTGGACAAGTCCGCACAGCGGGCGAAGCCGCGGCGGCAATGGCAGTTGCGTAAGCCTCGTGTTACAGAAGAACAACTCGGCGTCGCCACTCGTGAACTCAGCACCTTGCTGAACGCCGGGCTGCCGTTGGACCGCGCGCTCGCGATCATGATTTCACTCGCCGAGGGAAAACCGCTGGCAGAACTTCTCGGGAATGTACGCGACCGGGTCAAACAGGGAGCAACCCTGGCCGATGCGATGGAGGCGCAAAAAAACGCCTTTAGCCGTTTCTACCTGAGCTTGCTGCGCGCCGGGGAAACGGGCGGTGCGCTCGAGGTGGTGCTTAACAGGCTGGCCGACCACATGGAACAGAGCAAAGAATTGCGTGGCGCGTTGACCTCGGCATTGATATACCCGGCGATCCTGGTCGTCGTCGCCATCGTTTCCATTCTTGTCTTGCTGGGGTACGTCGTGCCGCAGTTCACACAGATGTTCGAAGGCGTCGATCAGGTTTTGCCGCTGTCGACGCGTATTACCATCGCCGCCGGTGAGGCCATTCAACGCTACGGATGGTTGCTGCTGTTGTTGTGTGCCGGGGTGGTTGTGTTCATGCGTAATCAATTGACGCGGCCGGCCAGTGCATACAAGTGGCACGGCTGGATTCTCAAATTGCCAATCGCGGGCGACATCATCGTCAAGATGGAAGTCGCTCGCTTCTCACACACCCTGGGTACGCTGCTGCAAAATGGCGTGCCACTGCTCAAGGCGCTACTCATTGTGAAAGACACGATGAGCAACCGGGTTCTGGCCGACGGGCTGGAGCGTGTCGCTGGCAGTCTAAAGGAAGGTCAGAGCCTGGCGGACCCGCTTGGGCAAACCGCCCATTTTCCAAAATTTGCCGCCCATATGATTCGCGTCGGCGAGGAATCGGGCGAGCTACAAGATATTCTGCAGAAAGTAGCGGACACCTACGACCGCGATACACAGGTGACGATCAAGCGTGCCCTCACATTGCTCGAGCCGGCGCTGATACTGACACTCGGTGCCATTATCGCCGCGGTAATTATTTCTATTCTGGTGGCGATTCTGAGCATCAACGAACTCGTCATCTGACCCGGGAGATACCAACAAATGCCATATTTCATAATTGGCCACAGACAAAAACAGCCTGGCTTTACGTTGATCGAATTGCTTGTCGTGCTAATGATCCTGGGACTGCTGGCCGGTCTGGTCGGGCCACGCGTTCTTAAAAATCTGGGCGGCGCAAAGACGGATACCGCGAAACTGCAGATCTCGGAATTTGGCGCCGGACTCGATCTCATTCATCTTGAGATCGGTCGTTATCCAACCACTGAAGAAGGCCTGCTGTCGCTCTCCGAAGAACCGGCCGGCGTGGTTAACTGGAACGGCCCGTACCTGAAAAAGAACGACATACCACTCGATCCCTGGGGCAACGCCTATCAATACCGCTCACCGGGTGAGCATCGGGACTACGACCTGTATTCTCTCGGCCGCGACAATGCCGAAGGCGGCGAAAATGAAGACCAGGACATCGTCAGTTGGTAGGCGGACGTAAAATCGCAAACCGGCGCCATGCAGGCTTCACGTTACTCGAGCTGCTCGTCGTTCTTGCTATCGCCGGTTTGCTTGTGGCGCTCGTCCCACCGCTCGTTTCCGCCGCCGTTCCGGGTACCAAGGTCAAAGTCGCAGCGCGAGAGCTTGCTGTCACCTTTCGCGAAGCACGCAACCAGGCGATCAGCGGCAGCACTGCCGTTGAGATGCAGTTCGAATTCGATCCACCACAGTACAGGGTCCAGGGCGGACCGGACCACCGCTTGCCGGCAGGTGTGCAGATGATGCTCCTCGAAGACGGCACCGGGGCTGCAGCAACCACAGTTGCGGATCTCGCTCGAGCCGACGGTGGAACATACAGTCTCATCTTTTACGCGGACGGCAGCTCCACTGGCACGGCGATCAGGCTTGGTCGTGACGATCTTCATTACCGGATCTCTGTCGACTGGCTGATGGGGCGGGTCGCATTATCGGGGCCACAGACCAGTGCGCATTAAGACTCGCATTTCCGGTTACACGCTGATCGAAGTGCTGGTCGCATTCATGATTCTTGCCCTCGCCCTAACCGTCTTATTGCGAATATTTTCGAGCGGCCTGCGCAACGTCTCGGTCTCGTCGGAGTACGCGCAGGCGGTGATTGTCGCCGAGGCGCAGCTCGCGATGGCTGGCATCACCACAGGACTGCAGCCTGGCGAAACTCGCGGAAGTGATGGCGGCAAGTTCAACTGGACACGAGTCGTTACGAATTACGCGCCGTTCACTGACGACAACGCGCGCAGTGCAGAGGTACCTGCTTACTACATTACGGTCACAGTAGAGTGGCCGCATGCAGGACGCGTGCGGCAGGTGAATCTGAGCAGCGT
>Ga0255048_10002055_pt1 | contig 13180 bp, 14 predicted proteins | sample JV7_2_2_MG_FD_183619 | JGI IMG/M metagenome (GOLD analysis project Ga0255048, IMG submission 183619) | Seawater microbial communities from Jervis Inlet, British Columbia, Canada - JV7_2_2 | ecosystem: Environmental > Aquatic > Marine > Inlet | place: Canada: British Columbia | collected 2016-10-06
CGGGTCTCCACGACGGCCCACCGGTCGCGACGGGTGCTCAGATTGGCGACTCCGGCACCGGCGTTCATCTGATGGCCGGGATCCTGGCGGCACTCATCCAACGCGAGACAACGGGCCGCGGCCAGTACGTCGAGTGCGCGATGATGGACTGCGTCATGAATCTCTGCCGCGTGAAGTGGCGCGACCATCAACGTCTGGAGCACGGGCCGATGACCGAGTATGCGGTCCAGGAGTTCGAAGACTTCACGCCGCGGGCGGGGAACGACTCCGGTGGCGGCCAGCTTGGCAACGCGATCCAGTGTAAGCCCGGCGGGCCGAACGACTATCTTTATGTCGTCGTTCAGGAGGCTGTCTGGGCCGCGATCGCCAAGCGGATCGGCGGTGAGGCACTCGTTAACGATGAGCGGTTCGACAATATCACCGCCAGGCGCCAGAACCAGGGCGAAATGTGGCAGTTGCTGACCGACTTTGCGAGCGACTACACGAAACGGGAACTCATGGCGATTCTCAATGAGATTAACGTGCCCTGCGGGCCGATTATGAGCACGAAAGATCTTGCCAACGACGAGCACGTAAAGCTCCGCGAAATGTATGTCGAGTTGGATCACCCTGAGCGCGGCAAGTGGTACAACCTGGGCTGCCCGATCAAGCTGTCGGACTCACCGGTGAAGGTCGAACGCTCGCCCCTGCACGGCGAGCACACCGATGAGGTGTTGAGCGAAGTTCTCGGCTATGCCGACGATGAGATCGCCGGTATGAATCAAGCGGGCGCCTTCACGCGCGAGCCACCGAAAACATCCTGAACGAGACGAAACGCTCTACGACGTCGCGAGAGCGACGGGGACAAGAACAACAAGGAAAGGAGACCGAGAATGACTCACCGTCGAGACGACGTCCGCGTGGTGCTGGACCAGGTTAAGGCCGAAGATCGCACGGCGCTTACCGCGCCTGAATGCAAGCGAGTGTGCGATGCCTACGACATCCCGTTACCCGAGGAAGGGCTCGCGAACTCGCCGGTCGAGGCAGTGGAAATTTCAGACCGCATCGGCTATCCGGTGGTTCTGAAGATCGTCGCAGCGGACATCCAGCACAAGACCGAAGCGGGCGGCGTATTGGTAGGCATGGCCGACGCCACCGCTGTTGCGGCCGGCTACGATTCGATCATAGCGAGTGTCCAGGCCTACAAGCCCGACAGTACGATCGTCGGCGTGCAGGTCCAGCAGATGTTGGATAACCACGATCAAGAGGTCATCGTCGGCGCCGTCAGCGACCCCAGCTTTGGCAAGCTCGTGGCATTCGGACTCGGCGGAATTCTTGTCGAGGTACTCAAAGACGTGACGTTCCGACTGGCGCCGGCGAACGAGGCCGATGCCGGGTCCATGCTGGACGGTATTCAGGCGGCCGAGATTCTCAGGGGCGTGCGCGGCGCGAAAGCGGTGGATCGTGGCGCATTGACCCGTATCATCGTCAACGTCTCCGAACTCATCAACGACTTTCCGGAGATTCAGGAGATCGATCTCAATCCCATACTCGCCAATCCGACGGGCGCCACGGCGGTCGACGCGTTGATCGCCGTCGATTTCTCACCGCCTAAGGAGATCTACCGTCCGACGCAGGATCAGATCGTTTCGGCCATGACGAGCATCATGAAACCCAAGGCGGTAGCCGTGATCGGCGCATCCGACTCCGAGGGTAAGATCGGCAACTCGGTGATGAAGAACATCATCAACGGTGGCTACGAGGGCGAGCTCTACCCGATCAACCCGAAGGCCGATGAGATCTTGGGGCGAAAGGCCTACAAGAGCGTCAAGGACGTTCCTGGCGATATCGATATTGCCGTGTTCGCCGTCCCCGCTAAATTCTGCGTCGCGGCAATGAAGGAAGTGGGCGAAAAAGGCATCCCGGGCGCGATCATGATCCCGTCTGGCTTCGCCGAAGTCGGCGAGCACGAGTTACAAGATGAACTCGTCGCAGCCGCACGCGAGCACGACGTTCGTATCATGGGCCCGAATATCTACGGCTTCTACTACACCCCGTCGAATCTGTGTGCGACGTTCTGCACGCCTTATGACGTCAAGGGCAAGGCCGCACTATCCTCACAGAGTGGCGGTGTCGGCATGTCGATCATCGGTTTCAGCCGCTCTACGAAAATGGGCGTCTCCGCAATTGTCGGCCTGGGCAATAAATCGGATCTGGATGAAGACGATCTGCTGGCCTACTTTGAACAGGACGAGAACACGGACGTCATCGCGATGCATGCCGAGGACCTCAAGGACGGCCGTAGTTTTTCCGAAGTCGCCAAACGCGTCTCGAAAAAGAAGCCTGTCGTCATGCTCAAGGCCGGACGCACTCAGCTAGGTGCTCGAGCCGCCGCGTCGCATACTGGTGCACTCGCCGGGAATGACAAGATCTACGACGACATTCTCCGAGCCAGCGGCGTGATTCGCGCCTACAGCCTCAACGACCTTCTGCAGTTTGCCCGCGGCCTTCCCGTTCTGCCAACGCCGAAAGGCGAAGAGATCGTCATCATCACGGGTGCGGGAGGCTCGGGAGTGCTGTTGTCCGACGCGATCGTGGATAACGATATGTCGTTAATGTCGTTCCCTGACGACCTCGATGTGGCATTCAAGAAGTTCATCCCGCCGTTCGGCGCATCAGGAAATCCTGTCGATATCACGGGCGGCGAGCCGCCGATAACTTACGAGAATACAATTCGGCTAGGGTTGGAGGACGACCGAATCCATTCGCTGATATTAGGGTACTGGCATACGATCGTGACACCACCGATGGTGTTCGCAGAACTTTGCGCGCGCGTCGTGCAGGAGGCACGCGATAAGGGCATCGACAAGCCTATCGTCGCCTCTCTCGTCGGCGACGTACAGGTCGAGGAAGCGTCCGAGTACCTCTATGAGCGCGGAATCGTCGCGTGTCCGTACACGACAGAGCTTCCGGTAGCCATCCTCGGCGCCAAGTATCAATGGGCGCGGGGTGCGGGGCTGCTGTAGATTGTATGCGCGCGATCAGGAGACCAAAGTGACCGCATTAAGAAGCCTGCTCTTCGTTCCCGGCAACAAAGAAAATATGCTGGAGAAGGCCGCCGGCTTTCGGCCCGATGTCTTCGTACCCGACATGGAAGACTCGGTCACTGACGCGGAGAAAAACAACGCCCGCGAAACCATTAAAGCTTTTCTGCCAAAACTCGCGCAGACCGGAGTGCCGATCGTTCCGCGCGTCAACTCACTGAACACGGGCTGGACGGAGCAGGATCTCTCAGCGGTCATCGGGCCGAATATTCTCGGTGTTTCCATCGGTAAGATCGACGGGCCTCAGGATATCGAGACCGTCGCCGATCTTCTCGGTGAGTTGGAGCGAGCTGCAGAACTGCCGGTGGGCAAACTGAAACTCATCCCGTGGCTTGAGAGCGCGCGGGCGCTCGTCAAATGCTATGACATCTGCATGGCCAGCCCACGGATAATCGGCGTTGCGTTCGGCGCCGAGGATTTCACGCACGATATGGGTATCGAGCGCCGTGAAGACGAATCCGAAGTGAGATACGCCAGAAACGTCTTGTGTATCGCCGCTCGCGCCGCTCGTGTCACAGCGCTGGACACGCCCTATTTCCACTTCAAGGATCATGCAGGACTGAAAGCAAACAGCGGCCAGTCCAAGCAACGCGGGTTCAAAGGCAGATTCGCGATTCATCCAGCACAGATCGATGCGATTAACGAAACGTTTTCGCCATCGCAGATGGAAATTGAGTACGCGAGAAAAGTCGTTACGGCCTTTGAAGAAGCGGCAGCCGTCGGGCGGGGCTCGACGTCGCTGGACGGTAAGGTCATCGACGTACCGGTCGTGAAGCGGGCCAGAGCTGTGCTGGCTCTGGTCGATGCCGAAAACTAGAATCGCGACTACCTACCTATACGGGGACGGTCTACCTAATTCACGAACTCTGTTGAACTGTCTAGATTGATAGTTAGGTAGACCGTCCCCGTATTTGTAGAGAAGTTAGGGGAATCTGAGCCATGGACACCAAACGAAGAACTTTCTTGAAAAATGCCGCCCTCGCCTCTTCGGCGCTAGCGATATCGAAGACCGTGTCGGCACAGGATGCGAGCTCTACCGGCTTCCTGCGTATCGCCACAGAAGAGACCTTCAGCATTCCGGAAGTGCTTGCCGCCATGACCGATCTGGTCAGCCGTGAACCCGATCGGGAACCCGGTTTGGCGCCGCCGTCTTATGTCGGTCCCGACACGACACGGGCACTACTGGATCTCGGCCCGGGGCGGATCGCGGCTATGGACGCGGCGCGGATCGATAAGGAAGTGCTGTCGATGTGGTCCCCCGGTGTCCAGGTTCTAGACCCCGAGCCGGCGACCGAACTCGCCCGTTTGGCAAACGATCGGCTCGCCGAAGCAATTCGGCGTTACCCGGATCGTCTCGCCGGACTGGCCGCCGTCGCGCCGCAAAACCCCGACGCGGCCGCTCAGGAGATCGAGCGTGGCGTCTCGAACCTTGGCCTGAACGGTGTGATTATCAATTCACACACCAATGGCGAGCACCTGGACGATCCCAAATTCTGGCCGATTTTTGAGTCTGCCCAGGCACTGGATACGCCAATCTACCTGCATCCACGAACGCCCCCCGCAACTATGTACCAGGCCTATGCCGACTTCAGCATGGGCGGTGCCCTTTGGGGTTACGCGATGGAAACGTCCATGCACGTCGTGCGGCTGATCTTAAGCGGCGTGTTCGATGAATTCCCGCGCCTTAGAATCGTCCTGGGACACATGGGAGAGGGCCTGCCGTTCTGGTTGAATCGCATCGACACCGTGGCTTCACGGCCCGGCATGTTGAATATGCAGCGCGCTCCGAGCGAGTACTTCAGAGACAACTTCGTCATTACGACGAGCGCGATGTTCTGGGACCCACTACTGACGTTCTGTATCTCGGTTCTGGGCGCCGACAAGGTGCTGTTCGGAATCGACTCGCCATTCGCGCCGAGCGCCGCCGCCACGGACTGGCTGGATGCCGCACCGATCTCGGCAAGCGACCGCAAAGCAATCTATCAGGACAACGCCGAGCGCGTCTTCTCGCTGTAGGAGGCGCTGACTGCACATGCTGATCCTCATTTCTCCGTCCAAAACACTCGATTTCGAAACCCCTGCCGAAACCAGAACGGCCACTCAGCCGGTTTTTCTGGACGATTCCAAACAGCTCATCGAGGAACTTCAGCAACTCCCTCCCGACGGCGTCTCTAAATTGATGAGCGTCAGCAGCAAGCTGGGCGATCTGAACCACGAGCGCTTCATGAACTGGCACCTGCCGTTCACTAAAGACAATGCCAAGCAGTCTATGCTGGCATTTAAAGGCGACGTCTATACCGGGCTCGATGCCGAAGGCTTCTCCGCCAGAGATTTTCGCTACGCGCAGAAGCGCCTGCGAATTCTTTCTGGCCTGTACGGCGTGCTGCGACCGCTGGATCTGATTCAACCGTACCGACTGGAGATGGGAACAAAGTTTGCGAGTCAACGCGGCAAGGATTTGTATCAATTTTGGGATGACAGCATCACGGTGGAACTAAATAAGCTGCTGAAAGATTTAAAGACCGATGCCGTAGTCAATCTGGCATCTAATGAGTATTTTCGAGCCGTGCATAGAAAAGAGTTACAGGCGGAGGTGATTTCACCAGCCTTTAAAGATCTCAAGAACGGCAAATACAAGATCCTCAGTTTCTATGCCAAGAAGGCACGTGGGCAAATGGCCGGTTGGATTATTCAGAACGGCATTAGCGATGCAGATCAACTCAAGAAATTCAGCGTTGCTGGCTATCGATACAGCGCGGAGTTATCAACACCACATGAACCAACTTTTATTCGAGATGCCGCGCCGACTGTTTAACGATTGAAGAATACTACGGTCGCTTACCGCCAGGAGCGGACATTCAGCGAGATCCGCCCTGCGCTCGGGTCGCGTAGTATGCCGTCACGTGAGAATCGCTCTCGATACGTTCTTGGTGTTCAACAAGGCTCGGCGCCAGTCGCTGAACAAGATCCGTCGGAACGAAATCGAGCATTCCCGAGCGGAGCCAGCGCATCTGCACAAAAGCCTTGAGATCGGCTACGGTTAAACGGTTATCTGCGAAATACTCTCCGCCTCCGCGAGCAAGAAGCTCATCCAGCCCACGCAGATAAATAGACAACCAACCATCTGCTAGTTTTTCGCGTGCGAGTCGCAGTTCTTCTCCTTCCAGGCCGAAGGTTCGAACGATGTAATGACTGACATCTTCGAGGGCGCCCAGCACTTCATCACAGTACAGTGCCTGTAGATCGTCATCGGGATATAAGCCCGCCATCTTGCCCACGTAGCGGCTAAGGGCATTGGACTGAGTCACCGAGGCGCCGTCGATCTCTAGTACCGGCACCGAATTGAAGCGGGTTCCCTGCCGCATTTCTCGAAATTCGGCAAATGATATGCGGTTATCTTCGAAGTCAATTCCTGCGGCGTGAAACGCGATTCGGATCGGCTCAGCACGCCCACCGTCCAGATCAAAATAGGTAAGCCTGTAGCTAGTCACTTGGTGTCCTCCGTCAGATTTCTCCAATCTCAAAAGCCAGTTGGCTGCTTCCGGCCAACAGCAGACATAGAAGCTACCGCAGTAGCTGGCAGTCAGTGGACAGCCTGAACTTCACCCTATTTGAATTCGAATTCGACGAATTCGATGACGGTCGTACCGGTGTTCTTCACCGCCCTCGTCTGTCCAGCGTCCTGCCAAGTGAATTCTCCGCCGTATGGAGCCATGCCACGATCGGCCGAGCCAGGCACGATCTCGTCGAGCACACCGCCACGGACGTAGACTCTGAGTCCCGGCGCCGTTTGCGTGAGCTGTCCAGTCGTCTCCTCTGGCTCCAGAACGACACGCCACGCTCGTATGCGCTCGTTATCCAGGATCTGAGTGTAGCCGGAGACTCTCGAGCGGTCTGAAACTAGAACTTCGGCCCTCGGTCGATCTTTGAGGATGAAGGAGACGTTGCGGAACGGCGTCGGACCAATGTTGGCTGCTTTGTGGGTATGTGGGCCATTCTTAGTCACGTTGGTAAACGACGTACGCCCCGGGACAGGTTCGCCCACCGCCGGCGCGCTCACCTCGGAAGAGCCGTAAATCTGGTTTGTCCGCAAGGCCGGCGACAGGTTCACCGACACCGAGTCGGCGAAATGCGTGTGATAACCCGTGTCGCGTCCCGGTGGAATATTGATGCTCAGCAGAATGATGTAGTCGTTGGAGAAGACCGGAACGTGGAACGGAGCCCTCTCCATGGGTACCGGCTCGTCCTCGATCTGGGCAGACGCCGTCTGCGCCAGCGCGTAGGCGAGCACGAATAACAATACCGAAGTAATCTGCCTCATCGAATATCTCCCTCCTCAGAAATCGCGTAGCTATGGCGGGCTGTCTTCGCTGCAGTCACCGCCCGCGCACCGGTTGTTCGCCTCGCACGTATACTCGATGAGGCCGAGCTGCTCCCAGTCGGGGCGCAGCGTCAGCTCAAAGTCCTGCGACCAGGGCCGCTCGAAGATTTTCGGGTCGTCGATCGTGATTCGGTACTGGAGCGTGTTACCCACGCGGTGCAGCCGCTCGGTGGTCTGTAGCGCGTCGCTGTGCCAGCGGCTCTTCGTTGGATCCGTGTAGTGGTAATCGTCGAGAATCCAACGTTTGAAGTTGATTGTCTCGACGACCAGCGTGTCGCCTTCCCACTTCCCCACGGAATCGCCATAGTACGATGGCTCGATCCCCTCGCGGTGTGGGCGCCCATCAGTCGGAATGATACGGGCGGCATGCTGTAGCTCCGGGATGATCACCAAGTACTTCGGGTTCTGGATGATCTGGATCGGCAGGATATAGAGCATCCCTGAGGGGAAGCCTGCCGGCAGGCACATTGCGCGTGGCTCGTCGATGCGCGTATCGCCGCTGCGCGGGACGTAGAGCAAGCTCTCCGCCCCCGGCTTCACCGGAGCCATGTTGTGGGCGTTGAAGATCAGGTCACCGCGCGGGCCGGTTCCGTTGACCGCTGCCGGGGCCGTGTAGATGCCGGTAAAATCCGGTTTGCCGTCCGCCGTGCGCGGCACTTCCTCCTGTGACTGTGCGTACGAGGGGCTTCCACCCAGCACGGCTGCCAGAACCGCTGAACCGATGATCCACCAACTGCGCATTACTGTTCCTCCTGCTCTTCTTCCGGCGGCGCCAGCACGACGGTGCCGTCTTCGAACGTGAAGCTCCGGGTCGAGGAGTGATTCGAGCCGTCGCGCGCGCGCGCGCCCTCGACGTTAACCACGGCGCCGATCCTCATAACGTCCTTCATGATGCCCCGACGCATCAGCGATCCTGGCGGTGACGTCGAAAAACCCCACGTCGTGACCGTGCCGTCGGCCTCGGTGACGTCGACGAAGAACCAGACGTGCGGGTTCTGCCACTCGACCTTCCGGAGCGTGCCGGTCACTTTCACCGGCTTGCTCGGGTCGAATTCAGCCAGTGCCGAGTGGTGTGCCCAAGCCGCCCGACCGCCGAGCGTGAGGCCGAGACCCAGCAGGACTAAAGACAATCGCTTATGCGGCACGTGGACGCCTCTCGAATGACGATAGGGGAACTCTATTAAATGGGCGAATGGCAAGTCAAACAGAACCGACGGCCGCCGGGCCGATGCTCTACGGCAGAGTGAACCGCGTCGCGACCTCAGGATCGCAGTCGTAGCGGTAGAATTCGAAGTCGGGGGTGTAGTCCCAGTTCAACGTGCCGCTAAAGCTATCGGCAAGAAATTCAGGATTTTCGAGAAATACTTCGACCGTCAGGCTACGGCCGTCGTCGTTCAATGAGTAGCGTTCAACAATATGCTTGTCGACGCCGGAAGCCAGGCCGATACCGAAGGGCGAACGATGTGGCGCGAAGAGCCGCGTGTCGACGACGAGCGTATCGCCATCCCAATGGCCGACCGAATGACCGAGACGCGCGCGCTCACCACCAACGGGATGCTCGCGGCCATCTGTGTAGATAATGCGCTCGGCGTCGAACCACTCGTCGCGGATGATGACGCGGTCATCGAGAATTTCAATCTCGTTGAGATAGTGCGGCGACGTCAACCCGGCGAGCAGGCCATATCCGCTGCAGACCGCGGTCGGATTGTCTCGATCGTGATCGTAGGTAGCGATCGATGCCTGGCCCGCCTCAGTCAGCGGAACGCCCATGAAGTCGGCGAATAGTGCACTCAAAACTTCGATCGGCGCGCCGGGTTCAAGTCGCGATTTCCAGATGCCGCTGATGTCGGTCGTGGTCTCTGTTGCATGCGACGGTAGTATGCGTTGCCTAAGGACCGTCCCGTCTTGCTTCGTCAACGACTGCAGCACGGCATAACGGCGACCGGTGCCGCGTTCCGGATGCGCCCGAAGGCTGATGACGTCGCTCGGTTCGAGCGAGTCTGCCGACCAACCGCTGTGCGCAAGTATTGGCGTGCTCCCGGTCTCGATTTGCCATTCGACACGCTCGCCGTTGTCGTCCACGGTCTCGACGCGAAAATAGATGTGAGGATTACGCCATTGAAAGTCCAGCACCGTCGCTTCGAATGCGACAACCGAGTTGCGGTCAATGTGGACGTAGCTGTGATGGCCGAGCGCCGGAATCGAGACGAGCGGCATCATCAGGATCGCGAGATAACCCATAGCGGCGATCACATCACTGTTGGCACGAGTCGAGATCGTTTGGCCGACAAAGAATTTATTCAACTCTACTCCCTCAGACATGCGCCCGCGTGCATATTAAATGTTAACCGACGGCCGCTTCCGGCTGAAGCGGACATCCGTTAACAATTCTTAACGCCGTGGCTACTCTCTAAACCCTGGTCGCTTAAGTTTCGTATTCCAGGAACTTACCACGATATGACCGATCAGAGTTGGGGCTACTAATCCCGAGCAAGGTGATTGATCCGTGAATCCGTGGCCTGGAGTTGTATTCAGTTGGCTCCTTATACTTTTGGCGCTTGTACTGCCCGTCCTGGGCATCGCAAAGAGGCTCCCAGTATTACTCGCTGCCTCGGCGGTCATTGCGACCCCGTATTCACTCTACCTGGGCATGGCTCCGAGGGTCGGATGGCTCGGATTCATGATTCCGGTACTTTTGATCGGATCTGGTGTTGCCGTTCGCTATCGCCGGGTGGAGATAGCATGGTTGCTCTTAGCCCCTGTCGTGGCGGTAGTCGGCTGGGTGGCAAGTCTTGTGATGGGGCAGTAGGGCTACGGAATTCCATCACTCCCTAAGTGCCAGCCTACTGCCCGCCTCTACTGAAATAAGGAGATCTAGCAACATGAGGACCATTGCCACGCTACTCGTTTGCCTGCTGCTCACCACGTAGCGCTGATGCCGGTTGTGATGGATCTGTGCTTACTAAACGGAGGTGAGTGACATGACAACTCGAATCGTTAGCGTGCTCGCCGTTCTGTTCGTTCTAACTAGCCTCCAAGGCTGCTTCGGGTTGCAGCGTGCGTGGGGCTGCTCCGATCCCGGCATCTTTGGCTGCAAGGACATACCGCCCGAGGGTGCCGACGAAATCACGCAGCCTGAAGACTCTGGCCTCAAACGCGCACCATCAGGCGGGCGTCAGCAGCGGCCTCAAGAAATTTAACGAAGATTTCCGAACCCCCATCTATATTGAGTGTCAACCGACGGCTGCTTTCGCCAATAGCAGCCATAAGCGCAAGTAGCTCAGTGGCATCAGCGGAACAACCCCGATCGGACGAGAGATCATTCGATATCGTCAAGCCGTTTGCTCCCATTGCCGGAGCTTCTCATCCCAGATATTGCTCTCTGGTGTCTCCCCGATGAACTGATCGACCATCTGGACGAAATCGGGATCGTATACCCCTTTCATCTTCTGCCACCAGGTGCGGTGCCGCTTAGAGCTGAGCGTCAGCCGGATAATCTCACGATATGACCGCCAGGTGGGTTCATCGAGAATGCCGTCTCGGTACTGAAACCACTCGTGTTCACGTAGCCTCATGTTCGTGATCCAGAGCACGCTGAATCGTAGTTGATCGCCCTTAGAGAGCTTCTCCTCACCCTCCAGCCTGTCAAATAGATCCACGTCGTCAAGGTACCCCATTAGGTGTTCGCGGGTGTTATTCAGCAGTGCCTGACGGGATTCAGATCGCATGAGGTTGGCCCCTTGCCGTACCTGTACGGATAGGTACAACAAAGTTACGACTACTATGACGACCCCAATGATCTCAGCAAGGTAAGCGAATTCTTCGAGCGTCATAATCTCCCCTCTCTATTGTTCTGCAGCCCGCGCGAATTATTCAGTCGCTTGCATATTAACCGTTAACCGACGTCTGCTTCCGGCCAAAAGCAGACATCAGCGATGCCCAACATGAAACGTGAGCTAGCTTCTACGTGCCACCCAGCCATACAGCCCCCCAATAGCTGCACCCAGCATCACAGAAGCAAATCCGATATCTTGATACTGCAAGGAAAAATATACGGTGACGGCCGCGATAACAGCTGGAAATAGAGGTGACTCTCGCTTTCGTCGCGCAGCCGCTGCAAACTTTTGCCGCTTATCCTTCTTAGCACGAAGCTCCTTCCTAGAGGGCTCCGAGATGCTGTCGGCGGCCTGGTCTGCTTGCTCGCGTGTAATCATCAAATACTCCCCCATACCCCCAGATATGCAGCTACATGCATATTAACGGTTAACCGACGTCTGCTTTCGGCCAGGAGCGGACATCATTGCCTTACTCTTTCCTTTTAAACTCAGATCAAAATCTGGGCCTTTGATTGAAAGTCCATCCAAATATGTAAACAACCCTTCATTTAGAGTATTACCAGCACGGTATATTTTCCCTCCGGGCATATCTAATGCTGTTCTGGCTTGCTCAGCGTATGGCAGCCAATAAGATTCTGGACATGCCCCTTCAAGATATTGCTGGTACATATTCTCCCAGATATTCACGTAAACCCTCATGATCCAGCTAAATTGATATTTTTCCAATTCCGTAAGTGAATCGAGGTTCGCTAGTCCTTTATCCAAAAGCCCCGCTAAAGCTGGATCTAATTGGCTAATATTAATTTGGTTGAACTCACGCATCGTAGTATGGAACGTCGAGGAACGTAGACCTTTGTTGTAATCTCGTAGTTGAAGCGACAAGTAAATCAGAGTTACCACGACAGCGACGGCCCCTACAACTTCACCGATAGCTCCCCAATCTTGAATCGTCATCTCATTTACTCATCGGTTTAGGGCTGCTTTCGGCCAAAAGCGGTCATCGGCGACGCCGAAGCGTTCCATTATTGCTCTGCAGCATCGATAGCTTCGATAGCAGCTTCGGCAGCCTCTCTCATATCCGTTAAAGCTCTCGCTGCAGTTCTCAGTATTGCCGTCTTCTGGGCTATTAGCCCCATGATTTCATTGTCAACGCTTAGCGAAACTTCAGTCTCGCCTTCCCTATCATCGTCTGGTGATCGCGGGATCACTCGCGTCAACGCAAATGAAGTATTCGCTCGGCGATGTAACGCCGGCAGCAAAAGCGTCTCTGTAGTGGCACGAGAAACGACTGCGAGATCCGCGTAGTTGCGTACCGTTCTCTCCCAAGCGGCTAGCGCAGATACGATCTGTTGATCGCGAATTACGTCTAGGCTTCCGGATCGAACCAAGCCATCAAAGACGGATGTCTCAATCTCCAACGTACTAGCTCTAGTAAGGTTAAACAAACTAGCTGCAGTGATCATGATGTCTACAGTTTCGCTGGCTTGAGCATCCTCCATCATTTCGATGACGCGAAGTCCTGTATTGATCGAGCTATCCGCAAATCGAAACTCGTCCATCAGCTCGATATTCGTCACAAGCTCAACTTGCAGTCTCGTCAGCTGCTGCGACTCTAACTCACGCTCAAGCCTGTTTTCCCACCATGCGTTCAGGGAAAATGCCAGCAGAATACTGACAACAATCGCTACACTCTCTGCGCCGAGTCGAAGCCACGGAATATCCTGATTTCGTTGCATCTTATTCAGCGGCTTGCATATTAACGGTTAACCGACGGCTGCTTCCGGCCACAAGCATCTGTAATCGGGCAGATCATTAACAGATCAAGCTCCTTGTAACCTCACCGTGTGCGTTTGGCACGAACAAGGAGAATACCATGACGT
>Ga0255048_10002059_pt1 | contig 13169 bp, 17 predicted proteins | sample JV7_2_2_MG_FD_183619 | JGI IMG/M metagenome (GOLD analysis project Ga0255048, IMG submission 183619) | Seawater microbial communities from Jervis Inlet, British Columbia, Canada - JV7_2_2 | ecosystem: Environmental > Aquatic > Marine > Inlet | place: Canada: British Columbia | collected 2016-10-06
GTAGAGGAGACAAGCTTCCCTGTGCTGTCCGTTTTAATTCTTATCGTGAATTCAGGCATTTTATTTTGTCCAAAATTGTTTCACGTGGAACACTAAACCGCAACACTACTAGAAATACCCGTCCCATAACTTTCCGCTGTCCCGTCCTCGTCTTCGTCCCATTCCGAAAATGCAGCATAAAACCACGTCCCCGATCCTGGTGCGTCCGTGGTGCTCGCTCCGGTGACGCCAGAAGCTACTGCTGTACCGTCCGTGACGGACGTTGGCGCACTTACTAGTTTCCGCCGTACCGTTGCGCCAATCCAATCAAACCTGGAAGCGTAACCGACCGGTCGAGTCCAGGTAATTGTCACGGTTCCCCCGGCGTTTGCAAGCCCGAGACCGGACAGCGGCGGCAAAAAATAATCGCCATAGCCGGTCAAAAATGCTTCTAATACGATTGAACGGTAAACCAGAGGACGGTTCCCGGAAACCTCTATTACACGTGATGCGGATTTTCCAGCAAGAACAACCTGGACGCCCCCGGACCGTGTTTTTTGTTCGAACTCTTTTAGGACCTCATTTTCTACCTGGAGAAGCCCGGCACCGGCGTTTGTGTTTACATCTACCCGGGGGCCTCCTACTAACGCCCCGCTCCCGTATGGGTCCCCTATATTTTCGATGAAGGTTACCGCCTCCACCGTCATCGTCCCCATACGTGGATTCTCACCGTGCGCGATAAAACCCCCATCATTAAGGAGCAAAAACGGTGTGGGCGTTCGAGATAAAAGTTCTAGGGAAAAACCGGGCCCAATTTCGGCCCCGTTTGCCCCAAAAATTTTGCTACTTCCATCCGTCCAGGTTATCAGTTGGGCTCGGTGTCGCAACTGTCTTAGTAACTGCTCGGGAACCATTTTGCCTCTTTTTTTGTAAATCTATCAGTTTCAATTGTAAGTCCTGGTCGCCTAATCTCCCCGCATATTCTATCATTATTTCGAGCGGGTCCAGGGCCAAAAGTTGGCCAATTGCCAAAACCAACCGTGCATCTTTTTCAGTCTCGACTTTTTGGTATGCGGTCAAAAGGGCGTCTTTTACCGATCGGTCCAAAATAGACCACTGCATTATATCCACGGTACCGCCGGCCCTCAAAAACTCATCGGCTTCTGATTCTTGATAAAGTTTTGTAGTGTCGTCGTCGGGACTAATGGCATTATGAAAAAAAGGATTCATATTATCACCGAATCGTCAATGTCGCCAACGAACCAAGAGCGACGTTTATCTGATCCACCGTCCCGGCGAAAAAGGTCCCACGTCACTGAAAAAACGCTGGGATCGTTCAACCTAAAATTAAGGCTTTCCGTCTCCGGGAAGTTTGGCACGGCGTATTGAGCGATCAATATTTTGTTGTGCTCCCCGCTGTCCCGTGGTGCAAAAAGGAGCGTTTTTGCATAAGTGTTGTTGTCCAGGCGTTGGCCACTTTCCACGTCCCCAGGGAAGCGGGCATTTGCTTTTGCGGACTCGAAAAGCCCAGGAAAAGCCTGGGTAAAAACGTTCGCGTTCCATGATTTAAAAATGGTCCGTATGCGCGCCTGGGCGCCTATGAAAACTTTCACAACCAATTCTTCCCCATATTCCTCTCCAGGGGCCGTAGCCACATTATAGCCGGGAAAAAACTCAACTCCGCGTTCCGAGAACCCCAATTGAGTACCAAAACCACCGGGAGGACTTGTGAGGTCGGTGGGCGTAATATAGAGATATCCGGGCTGTGTGAAAAGCTCGGCGCTGCTTGGGCTGCTAAGGTCGGCCATACATTTCGTCCATTATTTCTTGCGCGATGCGGCGCGCCTGTTGTTCAGTTAAAAGTGGGCGCGGCTTTGGGTTTATTATAACCGTTTTAGCCTTACGTGACATTATCCACCAAAGGTTATGTTTGTTCATTTTATCCCGGTTTCGGTGTTGCCATATTCTCATGTTTCTCTGGACTATAGCCGAGAGTTCGAGCCGTGAAGGAATTCCAAAATGGAAAGATTCCGCATACTCAACATTCGTCCCGACCGAAACGGTGAGGTCGTTCATATCAATAATTCCTCGAGGGGAAAAAGAACCCATTAACCGCCCGGTATCTACCCCCGTAACATCCTCAGAAAACCTAGGGTCTTTTATGCGTGGCCCTTTTTCGAGGTCGGTTATTATCCCGGCGATGTTTGGCACCCGCCTGGGCTTCCATTCCCCCTCCGCACGGTCAGAAAAATTTTCTTGCATTCTCCCTTGTAGCCGGGTTCCTAATTCCTCCAGGAATTCCCGGTGTTCATCCTCCGATATCTCACGCGGAAAATTAATATTTAGCGTCATGTCAGCCATTAAGAGGGGGTGCTCGAATAGGTTGTACCGGCTGTCTGGTTTGGGAGGTATCGCCCAAATGCTCGAGCGATCCAGTATTGGATGTTAGCCGTGGCTCCGTCGGTGGCCGTGTCCGCAAAATTAAACGTGTCATCACGCAAAAAATCCGCATCAGATCCCTGATCCCCCGCCGAAGTGAGAAGGTAAAAACGGCCGTCAAAAATGGTTGGTTGAACCAAAATAACGTCGTCAACCAAAAGAGTTCCACCGGTCCGAGTAACATTAATGTCTATTTCAACATCATTTTCGTTAAAATTACTCATCCATCCATTTTTTGATGTCCCTGATAAATCCACGCCCAGAGTTAGGGCGTTCCAGCCCGTCTGAGCGGCTAGCGTTACGGACTCATTCACGGCGCCCAAATCAATACGCAATGTGCCAGAAAAACCGTCCACGGCCCGATTGTATCGGACAATTAAAAAAACGGGTAAAGTGGGATCTACCACAATCGAGTTTACCGAAAATTTTTGTTTTAAAATATCGGTTGCTTTAAATTTCATTGCTTGGCCAGTGGTTACTCCGGCATTGGTACGATAAAAATTAGTGGAGTCGATTGCGATATTCGCAAACGTACCACTATTAAGTGTCCATCCAGTAATGGCCGTCGGGCTCGCTTCGGTTCCAGCAAAATCCTTAAAACTTGGATTTTGCAGCAACGAATCTTCAGCCCGTACCGCCGTTAATTCGCCAATGGCGGCGGTGGTGTTTCCGAGATCAACCTGGTCAAACGGGACTTTTCCGCTACCATAAATTCTCGCAACTTCATTTCCCGGATTTGTACCACTTTGTCGGTCACGAAGGATATCTATGTTTACGGTCCCAGGAAGCCCCGTCTCAATTGGCTCTGCGTTTTCGTCCACAGTAACACGGTAAACGGTTCCAGTGCCAACGTTGGACCCACCGACGTTTATTGTTGAGTCGAAACTAAATGCACGGGAAACGATATTTTCTGACGCGGTAACCATGCCATCATAAATATCACTAATTTGGGCATCCACATCCGTCTCAACTGAGTTGTAGCCTATCCTCGCGAGGTCCGTTATAATGGGGGATATTAGAGTGGGGGCGAAATCGATCACGGAACCATATGTGGACCGAATACCATTTAGAGCGGATAGTATCGAAAAGTTTTGATTCCCCTCTAATTTTTGCTCGAAACTGTCGATGAGGTCTTTTAGGTTAGTGCCGTCCACTCCGCCGGCCTCGTAGACGTGTTCGATTATCGTTGTAACGTGTGCAAGCTGGTTGAAAAGCTCGGCTTTTGTTGGATCGGCCATAATTTATCCTTTTTCGAAAACAACTTTTTGCTCCTGGCCAACCCCTACACCGTGGCCACCTTTTCCTGCTATCCTAACTTCTCCTGCAACGTCTTTGCCTACCTGTTGGACGACTCCATCGCCTTGTCTGGTGTTCCCAAATGCAACGCCAGAAGGAGGACCGCCGGGTATGATCCCGATTTGCCAGCTATTTATCGCTGGTTGCTCCAGTTTCCCTTTTTTCGTCGTTTTTGGGTCCTTCTGGTATTTTGCCGGTGTCAGTTTTTTGGACATCGCAAACCCTCCATAAACTCTCTATTTCGTAACTGTCCAGGGGGCGCCCGATTTCAGAAACCAACTCGAGCCTGAGACGCTCCTTCATGCCTCGAAGGTCCACTTGTCGTTTTTTAAATGCTTCGATACAGGTGTCCAATTCGGCCTCGGCGGCGTCCAAATTTTGGACTTGCATAACGGCGTTGACTTGTTTTTCGGTAAGATTCATATCACATTTTTCCTTGTCCAAAAATGTTCCACATGGAACATTTACGCTGTAATTATTTCCCAATACGACAACCCTTTAGCCACGCTTGCCCCAGAGGCGCGGCGAATATAGAGCTTATTTGTCATTCCGACGACCGGGAAAGTATATACTCCCGCATCCAGTTTTACACGTGTCGAGTCGGCGGCGATGCGGGTTAGTGCGTTCGCAGCGGTGTCCGCAACGGTGTAAAAAAAATCTTCGTCTACCCGGACACCGACGACCACAGATTGGTTCGCCGTCGTGTCAATTTCCTGGGGCGTTGAAGCTGCGGCCGGCAGGTTTACCGTTACATTTACGGTTCCCAAGGCGGCAATACCATCAAAACTTGTAATTTTAGCCATTAGTCGTCCACCGCCTGTGTCAAGTCTAAAACCCCAACGGGTGACTGGACTTTTTTTGTACGAATTTTAGTGTCTATTTGGGTGAGATTTTTTCCCCAAACATCACTAAACTTTACCGCAACAGTTACTCCCGCATCATCCACTTGATCAGCATCGGCTATTTTCACAAACATTTGGACAACATGGCCTTTACCGGCCAAATAATTTGCTTTTCCGCGGTACATGTTATAGGCTATTACCCCCGATTTTTGCGTCAAGGTCCTTTCGGCCATGAATTTTTTTAGTTGAAAATGGGCTTCGAAGGTTGTTCCGGTGGGGTCATTAACTGACATTTTAAACGCCATTTTTTCGTCCTTATGCGGTGGGTGTGTTATAAAACGGGACAAAGTATACGCCGTCCGTGATATCGCCTGCCCCGGCATCGTCCTGGACATATATTTTTAACCAACCCTGAATTGTCCCAGGAGTGGTAAGGTCTGCCGCGTCAACCAAACTCTGGGTGTTGTCGGCAGCCGAAGTACCAATTAGCCTGATAAATTCTTCAGAAACGTCTAATTGCTCGATTTCCAACACTGGCTTTGCAGTGGTGGTTGTATTTTCCAACCTGGTTTTGCCGTCCGTTGTCACCGAAAAACGAACATTTGTGTCTAGCTCGTTGTCGTTGCAAAATTGCAAGGTTGTGTCGATTTGTGGCCGACATCCGATTGCCCAATCGGCACCCGATGTCCCAAAATCATATTCTCCTAACTGAATTTGAGCAGCCCCATCGGCCTCAATTCGGACTTTAGATTTTGCCGTGGTGTTTTCTGCTCCATTCGAAAACCGATGCCAAGTTGAACCATTAGCCACGTTTCCCGCTACCCAAAGGCCTTGGACGTACCCCGCCGCAAGAAAGCTGTGTACTATTCTAAATGTTACGCTTCCATCTACGGCTGAAGTTTGTTCAAAAAAATAAGAGTGAATATTTTTGGGAGCAAAGGAAGCATGAAATGGATAAGATTCCGCCCCTGAATTATTAATGCCAACAGTGCCATCACTGTGTATGTCCAGTATATCAGTTCCCCCAGCGGTCAAGCTAAGGTTTTGCGAGGTCGGACCGCTTATTTTAAATGCAGAAGAGCTGTCTTTTCCAAAAACAATTCTGTCAGTAGAGCCCAGGGCTGACCCGCTCGACAATTTTAGCTCGGTGTCTGTTTGGTCAATGCCGAAAACCCAATTAGTATCTGCTCCTGTTGGCCCCTTTCCCTGCTCAGTAGTAAATTGCAAGGCCGGATCATCTCCCGATGTATTTTCGGTAAAAGCAATATGTAGCGGTGCCACTGGCTGGAATTTTCCAATAGCTATCTTACCAGGGAAAACAACGTCTTTTCCAATTCTATTCCACGGGTTTTTTGCGGGATAACCATATATCCCCTGGCCAATCTCAGCCCCAGAAAAATACGCTCGTTTTTGGGGATCGTCTATTTCGTCTATGTGTCGCTTTGTAAATTTAGGGCCAACTTTACCGTGCCCTTTTATCCCGTCATTTCCCATAATAATCTACCCATATTTTTTGTGAAAAATTAGAAAAATACGTTTGTGATGTTGGCCCAAAGTGTAAATCCGAAAAAAGACCGTCCGAAGAAGTATTTAAATTGGCCTCGGTGGAGGTTTTATCAATCCCGCTTACTCTTAGGCGGTATGTTGTATCCGCCACGGCGTCTCCACTTGTCAGGGCGTGGGATGCTATATTTTTAATGTGAAATTTTTTGCCTGCATGACCATGTACAGCATAAAGATATTCGTATAGCCAGGCTAAGGCATTCGTAGCATAAAACGAAGAATCGAAAGTTTTTACAATCACCTTTTTTGCGTCATTAAACTGCTCATATGCAATATTATAAACGTCTAAATCGCTTAGGTTTACGTCTGTCGTCGAAAGTGCTATCGCGCCCTTAAACCATTTATTTGATATATATAAATTCTCAAATTTGTGAACTAAATTGCTTTCCGCGTCCGCCGATGTGGAGTCGGTCGTTAAAACATCAACAAAAACAGCTTCGGTGTCGCCTCCTGTTTCTGAGGCGTCGTTACGGTCCACGCTGGTGCCTGTTATTGTTATGGTGCCGCTTATGTCAGATCCTGCCAAAACGGCCAAACAAACACGTCCAACACCGGTATTATAATTTACAGGGTTTCCACTCGAAATCGACTGATTATCAGCAAGTTTTTGTATACCTCCATGTGCCGATTGATCAAGATTTCTCTGATTTTTGTCAATGTAAATTCCGAGCAAAACAGGAACACCCACCGACTTGGGCTTGTAGGGGTGTCCGCCGGGAGCAGCCGGTGGGTCCTGGCTTAGAAGATAAGCTTTGGGCGCCTGGTTTTTTATTTCCGCCCGGTCTTGGACGGTAAATCTGGGGTTTCCTGCCGGAAACCCCAAATTACCATTATTGGCCATGTTTTTCCTTATGCGAAATCGCCGCCAAAAGCAAAAACGTTAATCTTTTCAGCGTTTTCTGTTGCCACGTTTATTGTGGTTGCGGCTGTAGGGAGAATTATGGGATCGGTGGGGACCCACTCAGCGGAAAAACCGCCGTTTGTCGCGCTAACCGTGTTAGCATCCACGTCAAACTCGTGGATTAGATAAGAGGTGCCATCATTGATCATAACGCGTAGCGAACCAGCGGTAGTCGTCACCTCTGCTTTAATCCTAATCATGGTTATTCTGGTGCCGGCTGCATTTCCGGTTACCAGGGCAACGACCGTACCGGTTCCATCGCGGTTGGCGTTGGCTACCGTAGCGGACGCGCTAGCGAGAACAGGGGTCTGCGTAAATCTTGGGACCGTATTCATTTCGGCCATTTATGGCTCCTTATATATAATTTGACGCCAAAAAAAGATTAGCGGTGGGTATTGTTTTTACGGTTGCGTATGTAGAGTGATCAGCTTGTTCCTGGGCATTCGAAAAAGCTTCGCTTCCTGTTTTTATCCCCGAAAGAGATGGGGGGGCGTCGTGTTTTATGACGCGGTGCGTTAAAAAGTCCAATTGTTCAGCAAGCGTAGAAAACCCCTGGCCCGTCGTTAATTCGTCTGTTGTGATAATTCGTTCGTCGAGCAGGTCTTCTATAAGTTCGCGGAGATTTATTCCGCTATTTTCTAGAGTTTTTGCCGTAAGCCAGTTTAACTGGTCGGAAAGATTTTCAAATCCGTGGACGGACGTTAAATCGTCCGTATTGAGACGTCTTTCGCTCAATACGGACTCTGCAACCCGGCGAAAAACGGCAGGGTTTACCCGATAAGTCAGGTAATCGAGTTGCTCCGCGAGACTTGAAAAACCCTGAACGGTGGTCAGTTCGTCCGTGGTGATAATTCGTTCGTCCAGCAAATCCTCGATCAATTCACGAAGGTTTATTGGTTCGAGAGCAATTATTTTGGCTGCCATCCAATTTAGCATATCCGCCAAATTTAGAAAGCCTTCGCCAACGGTTATGCTGTCTGCCCCGACCGATAGCTCTTGCTGTGATCGCTCAAGCAGGCCGGCCAAAAGGGCCGTTAAGGCGTCATCGTTTAGCCGAGAAACCATCCACTCCAGAAGTTCTAACAGGGTAAACCCGTCCAAAACTTCCATCGATAGGATCTCATCGACCGAAAGGACCCTGTCTTTGTTTTCGCCGGAAAAGCCGGCACCCATTAATCCGCTCATTGGTCGTTCTCCGGGCTAAAAGAGCGTATACGATAATAGCTATTCTCGTTTATTTTTAGGCCCTGCAAAACGCCCTCTCTGTCCATGTCCGGTTTATTGTCCAGCGTTTCTACAGACACCTTTAAACGGCTGTTTGTAATGGGGTTAATAAGACGCAATTTCCGAAATGCGTCAAGTCCAGCGTAAAATGTTTCTTTGTGACGTTGTAGCAGGTTGCTGTCTCGCCCTTTGTAAAGCTCTAAGAAATATAAAACGCCAGAAATAACGGCGGCGACATGTGCCTTTATAGACGTATCAAAAGCCTGGCCCACGACCCGATTAAATTCGCCTTCAGCGTCCTCATAGGACCCATCCAAAACGTCTTGGTTTACCGTGGCGGTAACTCCATCGTCCCTGGTAAGCTGGGCCAGGATTTTAGTAGAAAACCTAAGTTTTATTAGCGCGTCGAGTGTCGCCATTTTCCGGATCCATTGCCGTATGGGTTTCCCCGTGTTTTTTGCAAAATTTCTCGCTACCGTTAGCGAAATTTTTGCAGTCCGTGCCTTTTTCTGTTGTCGCGGCGCAACGTGTCCGGCCCGTACGGTTTTTCGGGTCTTTTCCGGTGTTAGCTTGTATCATGGCGTCTGTGGCCATTGTCGCCAAATCTTCGGATTTTTTGGGGTTTAGGGTAATAGGTTTTAAAGGCTCCGCTTTCCGGGCCGATTCTACCGGCTCCAAAATCAAATATTTGTCCGCGAAACCTCTTAACTCTGGAAGATTTTCAGGGCGGCGTCCGTCTTCTGACTCTGGATCACTTACCCAGCGAACAGTGTCGCGCCGATAGATTGGCGTTAATTTGGCCCGTTCGCGTACCGCTTCAGCTTGTGACGGGGTAATCAGATATCGCATTTGTTTCAACTGATACCGCTTACCCTCATTTCCCATTTCGGACGCTTCAGCGGGTATTAAGAATTTAGGCGCCTGGACCACGACGGTAGTAAAAGAAAAGTGTACGATATTTGCGGGGCAATCGTCCCTCAAAGCGCATATATACTCTTTTTCTACTTCTCCGGGTAAAGCGGCCGGCCACGACTGTGGAGTTCGTGTGTCTTCCTGCACGGTGACAATATCATGTTCTATTGCCACCGGCTTCGTATATCTGTTGTCGTCGTACACTAGTTGTTTACCTTAATAATGCTCATGGGAGCGAAGGGCGCGAAGCCACAGCGAACATAAGCGAGCATAGAGTGTACACCCTTGTCACGCGCAACCGAAGAATTTAACTGGTCTTCCATTACCTGCTGGAGCGTCTCCCGCTCCACGTATGCGAAAGGCTTCAAATACGGGTGATTTATCATCACGTACCAGTCGTTTGAGGCCGTAGAAAGGCGCTGGTTTATCCACAGGTTAAACTTCTTGTACACCACATTGTCAGCAGCGGTAACGATGGCGGGATTAACGGCGCCTAGTTTTTGCTCCTGAGCTTCCGTAAAAACCTGCGTAAGCTGTGTAGGAATGACCACTGTCATGTTTGTAAAAGAACACTCTTCATCTGAAAAAAACGGCTGCGTTCGAGTTGTGTCCTTGAATTGCAGGAACCGGGTGCGAGCCCTAAAAAGGTCCTGGATAATGGAAGCGGAGCTTCCAGTACCGTTTCCGGTTAGGATGTTACCCCCCGTGACTGCGTACCTCGAATTTGCGTCGCCGTCTGTAGTGCTAAGAAGGGCAGCCCCATCGTAGGCGTTTTGAAGCGAGGGTAGGGTTGAGGCGGTTGCCTCGAGATATTCCTGCACAAAAATATCCTTGAGTTGCTCAAAGCGCCTGACCATCTGCTGAACGTGCGGACTTAAATCTTTTAAGGTATCATCATCCTCATCCCACTTTAGCCATGAGAGAGACAATTCATAGTTCTGATGAAAAATTGTCATCAAGCGATCACGGAAAACCTGGCGCTGTCTTGCTACCCCATATGGCCAATATTTTACAATTGGAATACTTTCCTTCACGCTTGCTTCATATCTTCGTAAGGTCGTAGTAATGCGACGCAAAAAAGGCTCGCTCTCGCTCTGATAATCGACGAAACGGTTGCGGTAAATTTCCGCAAAATCGTCCGACAACCCCAGGCGCAGAGAATTGGTGTTAGAGATAACAGCCATATTTATGCTCCTAAGATGTTTTCGATGTCGATGTAAAAACGGGCTGAGCCAGTTTGGGACGCGGTAAACCCGGTTCCCGAAGCCACAAGCTCAATGTCCAAAAGGTCGCCGTCCGAAAAAGTGTTTGCGGCGGTCGGCACGACCTGGGTAAAGACTCCTACATCCGCCTGTAAATCCATATCTCCAAATGCGATTGTCCAGGTCGGGTGCGTAATATTGGTCCCACCTATCTCTGCGGTTAGCGTCTGAGAGCCCGCGGTGATTCCTGCGTCAAACTCTTCACACAGAAAACCGACGGCAACAATTTTGCCGCGGCCCCATAGCTGATAGCCGGTAACAAGGTTGATAGCCGCGGTGCCTTCTAATCCCACACTGTCCACGCGCCCAATCCATTCACGGCGTTTAGTGCCGCCTGCGAGTCCCAAAATTGCGGACTGCGGGAAATCAAAAACATATACGTCGGCCGTGGTGTTTGTCGTGGCCCGAGATTTTCGGACCACAACGCCCATAGGAGCCGCGTCGTCGGAGGGTCTGGTCAGGGTTAACGTGTTGTTGAAAGTCGCAAAAACTTGGCTACCGATATCCGAATAAGCGGATACACCGGTGACGGTTAAATCTTTTACAACCCCACCGCCGAGGACGGTAACCCCTGGGTCGGCTTCTGTTGCGTTATTCGTGCCGGTAAAAGGTGCGGACGTTTCGAGAGCGGCGTTCTGAGTGTATCCGACGGGGAGAAGCCCTGAGGCGTCTTCGGCGTTTTCAACTAGCCCGGTATCAATGTCAAGGCTGGTCCAGCCCCCGGGAATCATCACCTCAGCGTTTTTGATTTTCCAATTCTGCAAAAAAATGTCCATGCGCTGAAAGCTGCGGTCCTGCGCTACGGTGGTGTCGGCCATTTATAGGCTCCTTTTTAAAATGGTGTTTTTTACATTTTCTGAAAAAGTTTTGCAGAGCCTACTGCGGCTTTCGCAAATTTTTCAACGGTGCCAAATCGTTGCACCATATCGCAATTTTCTCCAAGCTCGGACACGGTATCATTCCAATCTTGATATGCTTTGCATACTAAGCCCTTGGTTTCTTCACTGGCACCTGCGTATTCTTTAAGCCAATTGGGAGTGTCTCGACCACTTCCACGGGCGAATGTAACGGCCGGGTGGTCCTCGGGGGGAGAGCTAAGAGCGACCACTTCTTCCAGAAAGAGCCTGGCCGCTCCGATTCCGCCCTTTTGGTGGTACCGTCTCGCTCGCTGAAAAGTTGCCACGACGTCGATGTCATGGCCAGCCCGAGAGACTTGGTTGATTTCGCTTTTAAGCTGCGCAAGTTCGTTTTCCCTGGCCATATTGGCAGCCTGTTTTTTGTTTTGGCGGTGCAAGGACTCTACTTGTTTTTTGAGTCCTTCAACCTCTTTTGCGAATTGCATAGAGTCCCCTTTTTTTGTGTTTTTTTGCATAACTCGAGAGACCGGATCGGCTAGCCCCTCTTCCATATACGTATCTTCTTCTTCATCTCCCTCGAGATATTCCATAAGATTTTGGAGCATGGCGTGGATTTCGCTAATTTTATCGTCGCCTTCTTCCATGGGTTCTTCTTCCATGGGCTCTTCTTCCATGGGTTCTTCCATGTCCGGCCCTTCATCCATTGGGACGTCTCCCGGAAATTCTTCTTCTTCCTCATCTTGATATTTCATGCTGCGTTCGGAGCCTTCTCTGGCGTAATCATCTTTCCCAGATACGGGGTATCCGGCTTTTTGTAGGGCGGTTTCAATCAGCATCGCCTTTGACTCGTTAGTTCCACCTTGTCCAGAAAATTCTCGCTCCAAGTTTTGTCTTGCTGAAATAACATCCGCACCTTCTTGTTTTTGCCGCATTGCGGAATTGTACATTTGCCCCACAATTAAGGACGATCCTGTCCCCATAGATTCCAGCTCGCCCGGAAATTGATATTTAATGGTCTTATTTTTACCCATACTTTTATCTCCCTGAAATTTTGCCCAGGTTTTGGAAAAAGTTACAGCCAGGGAACCACGCAACGTTACAGGCGCCCGGCGGAATTTGATTTTTTGTGACTGAAAAAACGTTGCCGGTTTCCCCTCTGGCGCCAGCATGGGAAAAGGAAAGTGTGCCTCACGGGATTGCAATAGCGCCAAGCTCGATATTTCGTCATGGGGGGGCAGTAATTCGACCGACCTATTCGGGAAAGTTAAATCACGGATAGCCTGAAAAACTTTTGGTTTAACTTCCACCATGTCGGCGTACATTTTTGGCCCGTCATCGTCATATTCTATGCGCAAACCGTTCAAAAATCCAACGTTCGGCTGATTTTTTGTCCCGCCGTCCTCCTGGTGTCCAATGTGTACAACCGGGTAAACGCCCCTCGCAGCCTTAGCCTGGAATTTTTTGACGGCGCCTTCCATCCAGTTTTCATCGATTGCAAAATCTAGCTGGTCTTTGTCTCCCGCTTCCACGGGGGCGAAAACTTCCACGCTGAAAATGGTAAATTTCCCATTCGGTTGCCGGGTCCATGAATATTCTTTTGCCAGGCGCAACCCCTGGCCGCGTTCGGCGTCTATGCTAGCCATTATATATCCTTTCAACTGGGCTATTCTCAAATCCAGGGTCAGGGTGAGCGGTGTCTGGCCATTTCGGAGGAAAAAACCGACCGTCATTATTAATATGCCCCATGCGCCGAGCCTCCATTTTTGTTATTGGCCGGTCAGTGCATCTCTCGTTATAGCCCCAGGGGAGCGAAAAATATCCGATTCCTCTGTCGTCCCAATCTGGATCTAACGACCAAAGAAGCCCGTCTGCGGCTTCGTGCGACTCGCGCGCG
>Ga0255048_10002060_pt1 | contig 13168 bp, 18 predicted proteins | sample JV7_2_2_MG_FD_183619 | JGI IMG/M metagenome (GOLD analysis project Ga0255048, IMG submission 183619) | Seawater microbial communities from Jervis Inlet, British Columbia, Canada - JV7_2_2 | ecosystem: Environmental > Aquatic > Marine > Inlet | place: Canada: British Columbia | collected 2016-10-06
TCTGCGTCTCCATCGCAACGGCGCAATCCTTGCACAAGTATGAAAAAGTAACTTCTTTAAATTCGTAGCGCATAACGGCCTCCTCAAAATTATTTACATTTAAAAACTGGCCCATGTTGGGTGGGGTAATTAACAAACCCCGTATCAGAACCAATAGTAGTTCGATCTATTATGATTTCGCTTCTTGATCTTCTGAGACTTTGTTGCGGAGTTCATCCCCGCAACCGAATTGAAGTAACTGCGATAATGTGACAGCGACCGCTGTCGATCCACCTGCTTGTCAGTCCCAGCCGGTATAATCGCAACCGGCGGACAAGCGAAACCAGCGCCCGTCTTTTAAGTGACCCACAGCGATCCAGTCGGGGCCGTCATTCTCTCCTTCAAAGACATACTCTAGGTGACATACGTCTTTACGACTAAAAGGCTCGAGACTGACGGGACACCCGGGGAACGCCGCTGCTAGACAGTAACCTCCTTGAAAGTTTATGGCGCAGGTGCCTTTCTCTCCAGCATAGCCAAATGCTTCGTGCCAAGAGTATCCTTGAATCTCTTCAAGGACATCTTTATCAAAGAGGTCGTCGTCAACCCCTGATCCTCTGTTATCTTGAAACTTATCACAAGAAACTTTAGTGCCACTACGCCGAAGCATGACCTGTAATTTGAACGCAGCGTTTATGTCCTCTGGGTCCATACGAACTCTTCTCTCGAGTTCTTCTAATTCTTGCATTCTATCTCCAAGGTAAGATTTTTATTTACATTTAAAAACTGGCCCATGTTGGGTGGGGTAATTAACAAACCCCGTATCAGAACCAATAGTAGTTCGATCTATCAGGAATAAATCACTGGGTTTATAAGCTGATAGATTTACCACTATTCTTACATTTAAGTCAGTAGGTATAGTCTCCCCGAAGAAGAACAGCTTATACTGCTGTATCACGGGGTGCCCAGCTACGGGGATCTCGTCTATTTTACGCCACAAACTACTCCCTACAGTTTGAACATCTAACCTAGCTGTTCCTCTCATGTCTAGATTAGTAGACTTATTTCGATCTCCCGACCTAAATCTAATTTCATAGTCATAGAGTTCTTGTTCTAAACTAGAAACAGCTTCTAAACGCTCTTGCCAGACTATAATTTCTTGTGTTCCAACTTGGTAAGGGATCCACAAGGGAACTTCTGTGATTAAAGCTCTTACTACTCCTCCTGGGTTTATAACTATTCTCTGGGAGGGAATAATTACAACCTCCTGCTTGGAGTCTATAAAAGCGTCATGCACCCTTAGAGTAAGAGTGTCATTATTCAGGAGAGCATGCGGGTTAACCAAGATGTAAGCAAGTACTTCCTGACCTGGGCCAAGGTCGATATCACACTCCAGGTGAGTTTTCCTAGATCCATAAGCAGGGTAGACTTCAGAAACTTTCTTTCCGTCTACTAGAAACTGTATATTAATCTTCTCAAATAGAGGGTTCGAAGATGTAAACGAAACACTTAACCCCTTAAATTTACGGGATATAGCGCCTTCGTTTTTAACTAGGCATCTCAGTATGTTATTAAAAGGTAAGACTTGATTCTTACCTATCTTGAGGGCTTTAAAGCTAAGACTCTTAGCCAGTGTGCCCGGAGTCGAGATAGTAGATGCAGCAGAAAAAGAACTACCTGTTCCTCCTCCGGACCCGCAACCTAAAGTTAAGGCGAGGACGAAAAGTAAACGTTTCATTGAATTTCTCCATGGTTAGATTATTAGGAAAATATAAGCGTGTCTGAATAACACGCCAATGTATGCAACTACAAGAAAGCAGGATGCATGAAGACTTATGGGTTTTTCTCTGTACTTGTAAAGTATGTACACTCCCATATAACAAAGGGCAAGCTTCACTAACGCAAAGCTCAAAGGACTGAAACAAAGAAATATATTCATTAAGGGATTAGCCTCAACTATCCAATGATTTTCAAACATGAAGATAGTGAAGACTAAGTCGAGGAAGTTCAAAACTACTAGAAATGTTAGAGCGATGATGAGTTTTGATATCTTCATATTGTTCTCCCTTCTGAATAGTATAATTCCTTCAGTGTGCTTATACCAAAGAAGAAGCGATAAATAGCTAGTTGCTGATATCTAAAAATCTAGGAGGTACTATATCCAAGCATTTCCTTGTTGTTTACGGATTTTTAAGTTTATACAGCAAAAGAAGTACCGCATCCACACTCACCTACGGAATTTGGGTTATTGAATATAAATCCCGCTCCCATAAGCGCAGTGCGGTAGTCAACGTGAGTCCCTCCTAAGAAAACAAGTGATTTTGGGTCAACAAAAAGGCGAGCTCCGTCAAATTCGTATATTTCGTCGTGTTTGTCGGCTTTGTCCACCATATCGCAAGTATATTCAAAACCAGAGCAACCTCCGCCCCGAATACCAAAGCGCAAACCGGCTGTTTCTTCGGATAAATCCCGTTCTGTGATAAATTTCTTAATTTCTTTAGCTGCTCTATCTGAAAGAGTGATTTTAGGACTTATTTTTGTCATTTTTCTTCTTCTTTCTCTGTGAGGCTCGGCCCGCCCCACGCACAGTGTTCTTGTAAATGATCCCCGCTACAATGCTCGCACAAATCAACCACGATAGGGTCATTGAAGGGCTTATAGTCACGGCCAACAATAGCAGCATTAACAAAATGTATTCCATGGTCCATTTTCTCTCCGTACCCAACGTGAATATGCCCTGAGACATGTAAAGTTGGCTTAACTTGCACTAATTTATCTATCAAATCTTGGCAACCTACGTGTTTGTTGCCGACTTTGTCTAAATAACCCTTAGCGGGAGTGTGGGTCAAAACAATATCTGTGTCTTCGGGAATTTCAGCCCACTTTTTAGCTAATTTCGGTCCTCGAGGGAGATTAAAAGCCCAATTATGAAAATATGGCTGCCAAGGAGAGCCGAAAATCTTATATTTTCGAGAATTTATTTCGAGCTCTATGCTGTCATGCTCTAAATAATGTAAATTAGGGTCTTTTAAGCTCTCGATGAACTCCCTCATTCCCGGACAGTTACGCTGAAACTCGAAATCATGATTTCCAGCTATAAAGATCTTGTGTTTATGAGGTAATCGGGATAATTCTATGATTTGTTCAGCCAATTTATGCGGTTTAGACCCGTTGAAACTCATAGACAAGTCTCCTGCATGGAGCAAAAGGTCTCCGTCAGGAATTTCTATGTCCTGAAGTTGGTTGTGAGTGTCACTTAAGCAGATTATTCTCATTGTTGCCCAAAATCTCCCAGTATTTTTCGGGCCCGATCACGAAATTCATGCAGCTCATCGCTTCCATACGCTACGTCTTTGATAAATTCGTGCATTCGGCCCATATTAGCCAGCAACTCTATAATATTTGGCTCTCCCTCACCTAAAAAAAAGTTCTGAGAGTCGATTAGAAAACTCATTTTAGGTTTTTGAGCCATTTCACTAGCGAATTTCTTAAGTTTTTCTAATTCTTCGTCGGTCATAGATACCGCTAATCTCTCTTCCTAGTATTATAGTTACTCTTTGTAAGTAAATTGTAAGTATTTGATAGATAATGAGAAGTTATTACTTATAGCAATTAACTCCTCCGCATTTGTCCGAGTGTTTAGGGTTCATACAACCCTTTACTGGAAAACACCGGTGGCATTCAAGCTGCTCACAGGTGTTTTCTGTACAGTAGTCATTCATGATAATTAGCCCAGTTTCTATATCTTAGCTTTATCTTTTTAAGGAGCAGGTCTATGTCGGTACAACTTAGAGGATGTTCCCTCGTACTAGCATAAGGTTTGTACTGCTCATTCCAATTACTGTAATTTATTGTCCAGTGATGGTCATCAGGGTGCCACTTTACGGAGACAATCTCCCAGTGACGAGTCCATTTAATGTCGAGGGAGTCCCTGCTAACTTGCTGAACTCCAGCTTCGAACCCTTTTGTGAGAGACAGGAACTCTTTAAGTTTCCTCTGGCTTGCTCGCATATGCGTTAGGTCCCTCGAATTTTTCTTTAAGTCTTAAGAATTGTTCGTACTCACGCTTACGTGTACGGGTTATAGCTTCTTCTCGTTTTTCGTTTTTGTGCTCAAGAGACCTAAGTCTATCACTATACTCTGCGTTAGTTTCTTCAGTAAGGTACTCGAGCACCCAGCTATGTGGGCCGTCCCAGGTTCCTCTCCATTTTAAAATGGCATCAGGGCCAAATAAATTGCCGAGAGATTCAAAGTACGCTTGAGCTTCTACAGTAGTATAATCTTCTAGGTCTTGGAATGTACCCAAGTCTTTAGCTCTTCTAATTTTTATTCTAGGTATTGCGTTCTCAGTCTCTGGGGATATTGCAGTCATCGTTTTTGCTTTCTGGAGGTTTAGCTCCGTAGTTGGTTGGTTCGCAGGATTCTGCCCTGCATGCCGAACAAGTAACTAAATAAGCCCTAGGGTATAGAACAGCTACTGTGTCTGGCCGGGGATTATATAGAGTGTTCTCTGCTTTACACTCAGTACATTTAGACATTATCTTGCTCCAAGCTGTCTTCGTACTCTATTAACGCAGACTCTATGTTTTCAGCTAAGTATTTCAGAGGAAATGCCGCGTAACCTCTGTTCTCTTCGATAGTTTGTACTATAGTTCGGAGGACAATAGCTATAGGAAATTCACTAATTAAATCTTCCACTAGATTTTCACACCGAGCTCTATTAAAAGGTAAGTCAGACATCGAATGATTCTCCTGGTTCTTCATCTTCCGTGAAGAGTTTCGATATAAGTTCTTCATCATCTCGGAGCCATTTAATAATACAAACATTACAAAACTTCCTAGAATTAATAGGCTGCTTAGTTGTCTGGGCACCACAGGATGCACAGACATAAGTCTCTTCTTCAAGGTTCATACTTAGCCTTTAAACGTTCTAGTTCTTTTAATTCAGCTGCTTTCTCGACAACCGCTCTCTTTTTAGCAGATTTCTTAATCTTTAACTGTTGGCTCCGTCTAGAGTTTAATTCTTTATCTGTCTCGGGAGTTACGTGATCTATAAAAAATTCATAAGGGGCGTCCCAGTAGGAGATACGAGACAGAGTGCTCTGTACCCCAAACTCTTGAATCAATTCCTTTACCCAGTTTTTGAGTTCTAAAAGAGACTTATCTTCTAAGTTAGCTAGATCTCCTAACGAGTGCCTTCGCTTTATTAACTTACGGTCTACTAACTTAGAGTTCATTAATTTGTCTTTCATCCGGTTTTCTTTCTGGCTTGCTGAGTTTATCTAACTTTTCTTTTGGTTTAGGTGTTCGTTTTTTCGCTGATTTTGATTCACGCTTAATCTCTAGATTTAACTTCTTCACTTGAGCTCTAAGAGATTTAAGCTCTGATTTAGAAGCTGAACACTTGAGCATACAACTATCTTTTTCAGTAGCCCAAGCTTTCTTCTCTGCCAAGAGAGACTTACATAAATCAAATATATCAATTACTGTCTTAGGGAATCCAGGTGCCATGTTAATCTCTTCTGCGAATTCTGCAGAGGCTTTAATTACTTCCTCAACCTCTTCAAAAGACTGCTCTTCCCAGTCAGCGATCTTCTCATATTCTGTCACTAGGTTCTGAAACTCTTTGACGGTCGGCCTCTGGCAAAGGCTAATCTTATTCTTTAGTGCTTGTAACGTTTCTTTAAATATCATGTTACCTCTTTCTGTTTATAGTTTAGTTATTTCTGTTATTACTTTATCTATTCAGATTAACCTACTATTCAGATTAACCTACTAATCTGTTAAGTGTAAATTCTTCTTTCTAGAATTGAACTTACAGTTCTTTCTTCTCTCTTCTCGTACTTTTTCAAAACCCTCATTCCACTCAAGGATAGCTTCTGGCACAGAAGACATCTCTAGCAAAGTTCGAACTGTGAAAGGACATCTCGGTATAGTGTTATTACAGATTAAATAATACCCTTGATGCTTGTCTCTCTCCAAACTGACGTCATTCAAGAGGCAAGCTGGGCAGGGATGTATGGAGGAATTATCTCTACTACTCCAAGCTTCTACAGCAGGGTCTATATCACTCATTACAATTCTCCTCTTTATACTCAATTAGATCTCTAAAGCAGTTGAAATACTTAGGAGAGAGACTCCCGTCAGATTCTACAACTAAGGCGTAACATAGATCAGGGATATTAGACACTTCTAGAATATCTCCTTCTTCTAAAGTCCGGGTGAGGGCATCCCATCTACCACATAAGGTAAGAGTGTTTTCGTCTAAAGTCAACGCAGGCGATGACTGAAAAGCATTCACACCATCGTGCACGGTGAAATTACCTACAAAGCCGTAAGCCACATAGTCTCCGTAGAATGAATTGACAAATCCAAGCTGCTTCCCTAACCTAACCGCGTATACATCTGGCCAAGCTCGCTTGCACCAAGGCTCTCTACACTTTTTAAAGCCAACTGAAACTCTACTGTACAAAAACACATCCCAAGGCACGAATAAATCAAACGCTCGGTATAAACTATAAGCGTTATCAAAAGTTTTTGTGAAGCATAGTCCCTTCAACTCAGAACTCGAGGAGGGGGAAAGCCTCTGCGAGTGGGTAATCTTCATAGTAAAACCATTTCTTATCCTTAGGTAGTAAGGTGTGCGCCAGGTTAGTTAAGTACTTTGCCCCACATGGGTGACAGACTAAACGTTTTAGTTTAGGTTTCTGATCTGCTAATAACTTAGGGACTATTAAAGATTCCCCGCATTTACGACAATAAAAATCACTTATCATAACAAGCTCAGATCCTTGCTCGAGGACTGTACGATATCTCATCACTTGAGACAAGGTATTAACTACTTTAGGAGGAACTCTGTGCATGTCTGTACGGGAAGCGTACCTGGGGGCTTTGAAAGGATAGAAGTTGTGACCGGATATCTTATTTTTATTCAAATAAGCTCGAACTATACCCATGTGAAGTAAGGCTCGTTGTCCAAACCACTTATGCTTCTCATATTTGGCGTAGAATCCTTGGCTCAGTGAACTCACATAAGATATAAAGTCTCTTCCATTAGCTATTGGGCTTGGACCGTAATCTGTCTTAGTCCCGAAAGTAGCCTGGGGTGCTTCTAGCTCATAAATGGTACCTAATGCTCGATTATCTCCATAGAAATAGTCTTCTTTGAAGTTATTCGGCAGATATCTCACATAGCCTTGACTGGATTCTACTTCGTCTGGAGCTGTCCCCAAGCTACCGAAACAGTCGCCCTTCGCCGCGATGTATTTATTAGGGTAAAGTAACATCCAGTAAGCTAGATAGGCCTCGAACTCTTCAGAATTCAGTGCTCCGCCTATAAAGTAATCTCGAACTTCACACCTTTCCTCCATAGTCATATCAGATCCCCACTTATCATAGATCCAAACATTGAACCAGTGGGAAGTATCTTCGTCTTTAGGAGCATTTGGCTTAGGGAGAGCTCCAACTGCGTCAAGAGTAAGGCAGCTATTCAAGTCTGTGACGAAGGGAGCCATATGAGCTTGGGACTTTCCGTACAATCCCCGATCTTTATTAACCAAAGGATGTATGTTTACTGAATCAAACGGAGGCATCTCCAAATCGAACACTGTCAACTGATGGTCAGAGTGAGTCAACCCGTACAACCCTCGGATAATATGCTGTATAGGCATAGTTACGAAGTACTTCCTAGCTTTTCCAGGCCATGTTCCGCCTCTCTTGAAGTCTCTGGACCTAGTACTGGCACATAAGGGATACCCAGACTCTGGTAGGTACATACTTAGCTGGGGGACTATGTACGACTTGCTTCCTTTAGCTCCTATAGAGTTGAAGAAGATTCGAACACACTCCAAAGAATCTGCATAAGGTGCCGTGAACCTATCGTAATTAGCAGACTCTCCCCCTAAAGGCGAACTCTTAAAGGCTTCCCACGAATCTCGGTCAAATGACAGTCCCCCAGATCTCTTACATACATAATCTTCAGGTCTTTTTAGCTTCGCCCACGGTGCTTTCCCGAACGTAGCTTGTTTTAAGTGTTTCATATAAGATTCTCCATTCGCATTTCTCTGTTCTTTCTCCTAAGTAGCTTACAGTTTTTCCTTCGAGACTCGATTACAACTGACCAACCTCTATTCCAGTAGTCAACGGCTACTGCCGGAGTAGGTTTGTCAATACTACTAATTCTGTAAGGACAAACACGTTGGTCGTTCATACAAATTACTCGATACATCGAAAGTGTACCTATATTAGCTCGTCGGACACCTACATTAGCTCGTCGGAGACCTACTCTCTTCCCGTAACATAAAGGGCAAGGGTAGACCCCATGAACTATCCCTAAATACATAATCTCTAACTTGGGTACCGGGCCCATAAAACACCTTCTTCTGTTTGGGGTTAAACATGTTTGTGGATGGATACTATCTACTTTAAATAATTCTCTCTCTACTAATTTTTTTACAAGCTTTACGCCGAGAATCCTGAGCTCTATTCCACTTATCGTTCCAAGACTCTATAGCTAAGTCCCAGCTAGACTCACGCAAGCTAGACGTCAAGAAAGGACAGCTAAAGTAAGTAGCGGCACAAAATACCTGGTAAGCCTCGTCCTTAAAAATAACGGTAAGCTCGTAAGAATAACAAGTAGGGCAGGGAAACAATTTAACTTCTCGGGCTACCCCGTCTGTATCAACGATAGTGATCTTCTTTTTAGATATCTTAACCAACATTTTACTTAATCAACCCACCCTTCTCCTTGATATAAGTGCCAAGTCCGGTGCTTAGCTACTAACCATAGTATACTTAGAAGCGTCGGAGCCTCGTAATAACCTTCGGGTACAATAAGTTTCACTTATATAACCCCTTAGCTATGTTTCGGCAAGCTGCCTGACGTGACTTAATACAAGAAAGCCATCTTGAATTCCAGGATGCTACAGCTAGTACTTCAGTTGTGGCAGCAAACCCCTGTACAGTAAACCCGCAAGCTTGCCCATCAGCGGCACAGTGAACATAATAACCTCTAGGCTTATGAGATATGTCCAAATAGTAACTGTAGCAGCAAGGGCAAGGATAAACCTCACCAATCCTTCGTAGGCCCTGGCTCCCAAGATCTAACTGAACTAACTTTTTTGGGATATTAAACAACATCTTTGACGTCCTGCTTCCCTGGAAGGTCTAAATAAGTACCGTATTTTTTAAAAATTGCTAGAACCCGCTCTAACTCTACGTCCGGAGGGCATACTACTGTGAATCTATAACGATCTGTATGCACCCAGTAATAAAAAGGAGACTCAAGAGAGGTTTTATTCTTTGAAAGGGATGCTCTAGTAGCTTCCTGGTAAGAATAAGAAGCGTATCCAGCGTATGTTGCCTCATAACCGATCTTAGCTTTATAAATTACATGTATAGGTTTAGATCTAAAACATGTCATTTATAAACTCCGTGGTCTTTGAGGTACTCAGCCTTAACAGCCATAATCTCTGAGGTAGTAGGGCAAACACTACTATACTTTACATCAACTGACCTTACCGAGAAATTACGGTAATAACAACTGTTCTGTAAAGTCCTTCTTAAATCCCAAGCTTCGTTAGAATCGCTCAACACATGAATAGCTTCATAAGCATGTTTGCCCGTATTAATTTCATAGATAACGTAGATTTTTTTCTTCCGGAAACAGGTCATAAATTAACCTCTTTATTGTAAGTTAGTAGAGTTGAAAAAAGCTCGACAATCGTTTTTTAATGCTTGATTCATAGTATATAATGCTTGATTCAAATGCAATCAAGCACCTTTTAAATGCATGATTACATCTGGAACAAGCATTAGGGGGGGTTTTTTTTGGATCGATTTCGCCGTAAGTCCGGATGCCCACACGATTTAACCAAGAAGGGGATGGATGGGCTTCGCCCGATTTTACAATGCTTGTTTGCAATGGAATCAAGCACCTTTTTAGACGTTTTTTAGAATCAAGCACCTTTTTAGGGTGTTTTGGAGAAACAAGCATTGTAAGAGAGTAATAGAAGATACTATATAACTATATACTATTACTATACTTATAACATATATTACTTTACTACAATGCTTGTTCCTATCAAAGTGCTTGTTTCTAATCTCAACCTCACAGGTCGCGAGGCACCGAAAAACGTTTACTTTTCGTAAATCTCTCTCTATTATTGTAGTGGTCTCAGCAAATCCGGGGGGTGCAGGGGGGGAGCGCTCTGTGACACTTTAAAAGTGGGGCTTTGTGAGGTTTAACTTAAGTCCCTATTTTTACTACACTTAGGGTTTTTCGTGTTTTTCGCAAAACCTCGTTTTTTTTCATTTTTTGAAACTTTACCCCCTCCATTGTGTTTGAGATCTCAAAACAAGCACTTTGATAGAAACAAGCATTGTAAAATCCCAATCTCTCTGTATCCTAACAATTACAATACTTTACAGGAATGGTTATTTTAGGGGTACAATGCTTGTTTCTCCAAAACACCCTAAAAAGGTGCTTGATTCTCCAAAACGTAAAAAAAGGTGCTTGATTGCAATGCAAACAAGCATTGTAAAATCTCAAATCAAGCATTTTTCCAAAGCTCGGACATCGTGTATTTTTGCTTAGTATTTAGGTGGTTTTTTTAGACGATTTTTCAGATACGTTACCCCTTATATTGCGGGATATAATCTGTCTTCTTATGGGATTTTAATCGCTCATATTTTAACCATAAAATACACTCTTCATGAGCTAAAACATGGCCTAAATAATTTAAGCTTTTATACCTTAACCTAATACAGTAAGTTTTATGAGCCCAGCAGAGTCTTTTTTTACATATAGCGCACGCGAGACCACGACGATATTCAGTACTCCTGCAAATAGTACAATTCCACTTCTTCTTAGGGTTAGGAGGTTGCTTAATTTCCACTAGTAATCCTTTAATTTCTTAGTATCTAGGGTATTTTTTTTTTTTCCCGCCTAGTCAACACGCCAGTTAGAACTCCGTCTCTCTCGAACATTACTGCACGGCACCTTGAGCAGTTACGTTGGCTTTCTTTTAGACCTTTAGTACGTATACAGTACTTATAGCACGCGTAACATGTCTGTGCTAAGCACACACCACATCTATTTATGATAACGAAATACACTAAATTACATGAGTAGCATTTATTTGGTTTATACTCCGAGAACACGTTCTTCCCTTAGCCATATAGGAGCTTCTTGTTTACTATAAAGATTTCTAAATTGTAATCTTGAGGCTTGTCTACACAGGAGTCGACAGCAAAACACATCATAAGTAAAAAACATGCACTGGGCTACACAGGGCCAGCAGATACCAGTCTTACAGTTAACACACAGATACAACGCCACATCTTTTTTATTACAATAAGTGCAGTCACCTAAAGTGCAGTCACCTAAACTGGCATAAGGATTGTCTACAAAATTACTCACTTCTTTTACTTCTTCTTTCTTTTAGGCAGTCAGAGCAGGACCAACTGGGTTTTGGTGAGTCATGGAAAGATTCTGTTTGTAGGCGAGCACTAATTCTGTACCTGAGACAGAATACTCTGCATTGGAGGCACACTACTCCTAAACAGAATTGACAATTATAGAGCCATTGCCAGTCTATATTTTTACATCTACTGCACTGTAATGACGTTTTATACGGACGATGCTCGGGGTCATAAAAAGACTTCTGAGGCTGAAACTTCATAAGCATTTCCTAGATTTCCTAGAGATACCGCACTTGACTGGCCTGCAGCCTACACATATCCAATTCCAGCCCCCTCTCATTCCGGCAATTCCGGCACTAGCTGCACTGGGCCAACATTTCAAAATGACTCGTATACACCTGCTTTGTACACACTTAAGGCAGCCTTTACTCTGGCACTTTATACACACATAACATCCTTCATTATCTAAGGAACACATATTACAGATTTTAATTCTTCTAATTAAGATAAATCCTTTCTTACAAATACGACAGTGCCTCTCGAGACAGTAACGTCTGGAGGTAATTTAATTAGGATACTCCCTGAACCAGTAAGCTCCGAGTAGATAAACGCGAACACAGATTCTAAAGCATCCAAGTCTTTGAGCTTATAAGGTGTGATATACTTATAGCCCCAATTATCTTTAGACTTATACACTACATAAATACTTACAAAGCCATCCGGGTTTATACTTATTTCAAAGCTATGGCATTCAGCTACATAGCTAATCAGATCATCTAAACTAGGGTTAATTAGTACTCTTCCAGTAAACATATTATTGTCCTTTTGCGTATTTTAGTTTTTGTACTCTTATTATTAGCTACCATTTCTGTGAGTTTTTTAATCCCAGATGTCAGAGTTAATGCTCGCCTATACAATACGTATAACAATTAGCTTGCTTAGGTTAAGTAGGTAACTGGTCTTTAAGACCAAGAATAAGCGAGGTACTTTATTTACGAATCAGAAATCGCGATCTTTCTCAGTTTTCGGAAGAACCTGTATCCGTTTAGGTAGCGTGAGTGTTATTCTCTTTCCTCTGCGAATCAATACTGCTTTCGCTTTATCAAGAGTCAGGATGTCAAGATCGTCAAGAGAGCTTATCTCTATACCTTTTATAGTTAAAAGAATGTCATGCAGCTTAATTCCTGATTTGGCTCCCCAGCTTCCTTTTTGGACTTTCGTGACAAGCGCTCCGCCTTGATCTTTTAGCCTCAGGTGAGTTTTCAGGGCTGCAGACAGAGGTTTGGTTCCGAGGCCTGTTGCAGAGTTGATCTTTTTATGTGATTTCAGAGCTTTAGGAGGTATCAAATTTGGTAGCTTTTTATTGCCCCCGAGGCCTTTTTGGAGTTCTTTCTGAATGTTATCAAAGATTTCTTTCAATCCCTCAGGGAGCTGCATATCTTTAAATAAACTATTTATATCAGGTAGGCCCGGGATATTTGGTAGACCTGGCACATCGGGAAGTCCAGGAAACCCTGGGACAGATTTAGTTTTAGGTAGCTTCGGGTTTACTTTACCCTTATACCGTTCTTTTGGTTTCGGAGCTTTGAGGCCGCCCTCAAGTTTTTTGAGGATATAAGCACAGCGATTTTTGACTTCAGGATCTGAGCTTTTGTCATGAAGCTTTTTGACCGCGGCTTCAACGGCTTTGCCTTTTTTGACCAGGGCCATGGTAGCAGCTTCTCGGGTGTCGTAATCTTCAGCGCCAAGCTGGTCAAGAAGAGCATCG